>Ga0187779_10001555_pt1 | contig 14295 bp, 10 predicted proteins | sample 1015_Q2_SP10_10__FD_132435 | JGI IMG/M metagenome (GOLD analysis project Ga0187779, IMG submission 132435) | Tropical peat soil microbial communities from peatlands in Department of Meta, Colombia - 1015_Q2_SP10_10_MG | ecosystem: Environmental > Terrestrial > Soil > Wetlands > Peat | place... | reverse complement strand
GTACTGCTGCACCTTGCTGATGTACCTGTTCGCCGCGTCGGTATACCAGGCGCCAGCAAACCAGCGCCCGACGCAACCCCAAAGATCCCCGGCGTGGTACTGCTGGCCCCTGGGCTCATTGTTCAGCCAGATCTCGTCGCCGTTGAAGCAGGACCGCCAGATGGCGTAGGTGACGTCTGCGTTCATGGCCGTGGACGTAGCGATGCCGGGCCAGGCCGCCTGTTCGAAGGCAAAGTTGTTCTGCAGGATGCCGTAGCTCTGGGCGCACTGGCCTGGTACGCCGTCGGCTCCGATGCCGCGGCCCGGCGGACAGCGCGAGCCGTCCGTCGTCCAGTCACCGAGGAAGTTCTGTTGCCACGAGCTCTCGACCGCGGCCTGGGCGAAGACGACATCCTGGTCGATTCCCCACTTGCAGGCCGCCCACCGCAGGATGTCCTCTGTCGTGCCAGTGAAGTCGCCGTTGATGAGCGGTGCGAGGTTCTGTACCTCCGAAGTGTCGCCCTGGGGAAAGAACGTGGGCGGCACGCGCTGGCCGCGAGCGTGGTTGAAGGGCGTGTTCGCGGGCCTGAGTTCGGGACTTGGTGACTCGTCAACCAAGCGGGCGCACTCCGCGCTGGACGGCAGTTTCGCGCCGGGCCGAAGCGTATAAAAATATACGGCCGGCTGTGCCGACGGTGCTTTCGAAGGTTTCGGTTTCGGTGCACTCCGTGGTGGCGACGGGGAATGCGCGAACGTGATAACTGAAACGGCGGTGATCAAGAGAGCAACGCCGATAAGGCTGATAATCCAGGCAAGCTTACGGACATGCACAGTGCGCTTCACGCGTTCTGCCGCATGCGAAGGTCTCTTCACGAGGACCGTAGCTCCATGGCCAGGGCACCGTACGCACGCAGACGGGCGCTCAGGCCCGGGTCGGCCCCCTCCGCCAACTGCTCGCGTCGGTTCACAGCTCAGTGTATCCAGTCTGACGTGTGCTCAGCTCTGCCGCGCGCCCAGCGGATCCGGACGGCTGCCTGCGGTCACTGGCTGCTCGGGTGCCTGGGTCGGTACGTCTCCCAGGAGCGAATCAAAGACGCCCAGGTAGACGATGCGCTGGGTCGCCCAGCCGTTCTCGCGCTGGGCCAGCTTCCCGTTCCGCGCCAGCTCCGCCCGGCGCGCGGCATCCGCGTGCAGCCGCCGGATGGCAGCGGCCAGGTCCTTGGCGTCTCCTGGCGCGTAGTACTCGACGAAACGGCCGTCGTAGAGCTCCGATACCGCGTGCAGCCGGCTGGCGATCACTGGCAGGCCGAAGATCCAGTAGTCAACCATTTTGTTCGTGTGGACGAGATGCGAGTACGACGACGCTTTTTGCGCCACGATACCGACGTCCGCGGAGTAAAGGATGTCATCGAGCCGAGTGCGGCTCACCCACCCCTCAAATTGGACTACATCCTGCAATTTGCGGTCGGCAATGGCATCCGCCAGTTCGTTGGTTCGTGATCCGGTACCAGTTATTACCACGCGCAGATCGGGCAGCTCATCGCGCAAAATGCTCGCAGCATCGATGATTGTGTCCTGGCCGTAGCGATCTTCGATGGTACCGTGACACACGGCAATGAATCCGGATTTGCTGTCCAGCGACGGCGGCGACCAGTTCTCCAGGAAGGTTGCCGGGTCCGAACAGTTCAGGACCACGGTGATCCGGTCGGCCGGAGCGCCGCGCTCGACGTACCGTTGCTTGAGCTGCTCCGTCACGGTCACCGTGTGGTCGGCAAACCGAATGCTCCATTGTTCGATGCGGGACAGGAAGCCGGTGAGGCGCTTTCTGCCGACAATTGTCTCGGCCAGCTCCGGCGTCGGCTCCTGCAGGTACGCGACGACTCGAGCGCCGAGCAGCTTCGGCACCAGCGCAGCGAACACGAGGAAATCCGGCATCGAATTCGCTTGCACGACCGCATACGGCCTACGGATGTGCCGAATTGACAGGAACCCGGCCGCGCATAGGGTAAAGAGGCCGTAATTGAGGAATGTGCCAGCCATGCTGCTGCGTTGGCGCACCGGCAGTCGGATAATCGTCACGCCGTTCACAACTGCACGCCGGGGAGCATCATCGGCGCGCATGAGAAACATTTCGACGTCGAATCCCGCGCCAGCAAGGGCTTCGGCCTCGCGCCGTATCTCAGGCCCGTACCAGTTACCCTGACGGAGAAGCGCCGCCCGGCGTCGCGCTGGTGATCGCATTTCTGTTAAGGCGCCGGCGATATTACGGGGGCCGCCGCCAGAACCTGACGGTAGACCGCCTCGGCGCGTTGACGACGCTGGGCCATCCGTGGGTCGCGCCAGCGCTCCTCAAGCGCCGGCCTCGAGCGGGCCCGGTCCTCGGATGGAATCCACGCCTCGCGGAAGTGCTCCGGCTGCGGCTGAGCCGCCAGGGCCGGGAGCTGACGGCGCAGCTCCTCTTGGCTGATCACGCCGGACTCGAAGCTATAAACAATTTCCGACAGCGTGCCCCGGTAATTCATCAGCTCGAAGCATTCACGCTCGGACTCATCCGTATGCTTGAACTCGGCGAAGCTCGTGCCGAAACGTTCGTTTACCTGCCGGATCACGCTGCCGAAGTCGTGCGTCACCTGCTCAAATTCACCGATGACGAAATGGTCCAGATACGGCAGCAGGCACGTGTGGAACCTCGTGTACGCGTCGAGCGCGTCCGGGAGCGCCACGTTGTCGTACAGGAGTTCGGAGAGTATGGCGCCTTCGGGTTTGCGAAGCAGCAGCAGGACCGGGATGCCGCGGCGCGCTGCCGTGATAAGCTGCGCCGGCGCGTGCAGGTGGTGAGCGAGCCTTACCGGCCTTTCCTGGCTCATCTGGAACGCATGCACAGAAAATGTGTTCGCGGACCGGAAGTAGCCGTCAATGACCAACTCGGTCTGGTCGCTGATAACTTCCGGGCTATGACCGCGGTACTTATAACGTGCGAATGGCATGTAAATAGCCGGGTATTCAAATATCTGCGTGCGCAGCCGGTGCCTGACTCGACGCAGAGGGGAGATCGAGGACGGCGGAGCAATACGTTTCCGCATGACTACCAACCCGACCTGACGAAAAATACGCCCGTCGCCGGCGCCTGTATCAACCGAGTCCACTCCCTTGCCACCCGCGAGCCTACGTAGGAATCTAGCCAGCGTACGTGACTGGGTGCAGCCTCAACTGACGTAGAAGCAGTGACCTGATTGGAGGACGCCCCGGCCGCACGATGGCAGTGGTCATCATAGGGCATCTTGGGGCCCGGGCCCGAAGGTTAGCGCCGAATGTCACGTTCAGTGACGGCTGTACTCGCCGACAGGTGAGCACAGCTACGTCAGCTAGGGGATGCCAAGACGGGTGTCTTCAGGCAGTGTTCTGGCATGCCTGGAGGCGTCAGTGTTTGAGTCGTGCCACACGTTTTCCTTCTTCGACTACTTCCGGGTGCCCTGTGCCATCCAGCCGACGCTGGCCGCCGGCCATCATGGGCGCATCCCCGACCCGCTGCACCAGCTGCGCGTCGCGGACGAGTCCGGCGGAGCGCAGCCGTCACTGCTGTGGCCCGGCGCCGATGTGGCCCCTGCCGCATGGCCCACGACCGGCGTACTGGGCCGCTACCGCCTGCGTGACTGCACCTTCGTCGCGCATGTCGCGCTCAGCACTACCGTGCCCGGCACGCTCAGTCAGCTTGGCCGGGGATGGCACCCGGTCGAGCAGGTCTTCGACGACGCCGGCGGGCCATGCGCCGCCGTCTGGCGGGATGACGACGGCAGCGTCTTCCTGCCGTTTGATCCAGGCGAGGTGATGCTGCAGTTCTGGTCGGAAGGCTACGAGCGGTCCGGCCGCTCGCCCGTGGCGGTGAGTGGACGCGACCTGATGCTGCGCGGCTATTACCTGGTCCGCCCGGCCCTGCCCCGCCAGCTTCAGCTACGTCTCCGGCGCTCTTACACCAAGGTGCAGGGCCGGTCATCGTTTCCCAGCTGGCCGATCGAGGACAGCCTGCATACGTTGTACACATGGCTGTTCGGCCTGGTGGCCGAGCTGGCCGGCCAACCCGTCCCGTTCCTTGACCCCTGGCCAGACGGCCGGTCGTGGGCGCTGGTCCTGACGCATGACGTGGAGACCGATGCAGGCTGCCGTGACATCAGCCTGCTGCGTGAGCCCGAACAGGAGCTGGGCTACCGGTCGTCCTGGAACTTCGTCCCGTTGCGCTACCAGGTCTCGGACGACCTGATCGACGACTTGAAGCAGCAAGGCTGCGAGGTGGGAGTGCACGGCCTCCGGCATGACGGCCGCGATCTCGGCTCGCCGCGTCTGCTGGCCAAGCGGCTCCCGATGATGCGGGAGTACGCCGACCGCTGGCAGGCCGTCGGGTTCCGCTCGCCGGCCACGCAGCGCAGGTGGGACATGATGCCGCAGCTCGGCTTCGAGTACGACTCGTCCTACACCGACACCGATCCCTATGAGCCGCAGCCCGGCGGCTGCTGCAGCTACCTTCCGTATTTCAACGAGAAGCTGGTGGAACTACCGATCACGATGCCGCAGGACCATACCGTGTTCTCCATCCTCCAGCACCGCGACGCCGGATTGTGGCTCCGCAAGGCCCGGCTGCTGCGCGAGCGCAACGGGATGGTGCTGGTCCTGACCCACCCTGATTACGCCCGGGACGGGGTGGCGGAGGCCTACCGGTCACTGCTCGAGGCCCTCCATGGTGACAGCACCGTCTGGCACGCGCTGCCGAGAGAGGTCGCGGACTGGTGGCGCGCGCGCGCCTCCTCCCAGCTCTGCCGGGAGGGTGACGGCTGGCGGATCGAGGGCCCCGCCTCGGCTAACGCGCGGATAAGGTTTGCCACCGCCGACGGATACCACTCCGGGTCATAGAAACCCGCGCGGTCGCGCCGGCAGCGGTGCCCGGTATCGTCCCCGGGCACCGCTGGCCCTTAGCTTAGTTCTTGGGATCGTTGCCTGATCCGGTGTCGGTCAGCCGGAATGGCATCGTGTCGGTGAGCTCGTACGACAGCGTGGACATGGGGCCAAGCTCGGCCGGCCGGGTCCCGTTGCTCTCCGGTAGCCATGATGCCTGCCGGTCGGGCCATGAGGCCTGCCGGTCAGGCGCGGGCGGCGGGCGAAGGGCGAGCCAGTCCGGCCTGCGTTCTTCGCTGGTAGGTGCCCAGCGAGTCGCGCGGGCCCGCTCCCTGTTGAGCACGCCGACCATCGGCGGCCCGCTCGCCTGGATTACCTGCACCGCCGCGCTGACCGCCCCCCGCTCGGTGCGCTTGACGTCGGCCACCATCAGCACGACGTCGCTGGCCCGGGCGAGAGAGATGGTGTCGGAGACAGCCAGCACGGGCGCGCTGTCGACGATCACCATGTCGGCGGCGGCCTTCATGTCCTTGAAGGCCCCGGTCAGCCTGGCCGTCTCGAAGATGTCCGCTATCCGGTCCGTTGCCGTACCGGCGGCCACGAACCGCAGCCCGGGCACTATGGACGGCAACGCGACATCATCGAGCGACGCCGTTCCGGCCAGCAGGTCGCTCAAGCCGGGCCTGTCCCCGGCCTCGAAGACCTCGCTCAGCGAAGGATGGGCGCCGAACCCGTGGCGATGGCCGGAATGCCTCAGGTCAGCGTCGACCAGAATGACCGACGTTCCTGCCTGCGCCAGAGACTGGGCCAGGTTGGATGCCACGCAGGTGCGGCCCTCGAGACCCTGCGGACCCGCCACCAGGAGCATCCTGCCGCCATCCCAGACCGGGGCGATGCGCGAGCGGAGATAGCGGTAGGCCTCGGCCGCCCTGGACTGCGGGGCGCGGGAGAAGACGAACGCCGGGTTCACGCGGTGGCGCTTCACTTGCGGGACTCCGGCCAGCACCGGTGCTTCGAGGTATCGTTCCAGGTCGGCGCGGTCGCGTATCCGGTTATCGAAACGATCGCGGAGGATGACCCCGCCGAGGCCCAGTCCCAGTCCGAGGATCGCCCCGAGCGGCAGCAGGATCTTCTTACTCACTCCGGCGGGCTTGGTCGGCAGGTTCGGCTGCGTCACCAGCGTGACGTGCAGCGGGTCATGCTGGCGCTGGGCGGTGGTCAGCCCGAGTTGGTTGCGGTAGCCGATGTAGGCGTTCGCCGCGACCTGGGCGCAATTCTGGGCGGACCGGGGACTCGACTCCGTGCAACTGATCGACAGCACGGTCGACGTGCTCGACACCTTGGCGGTCAGCTTTCCCGCCAGGTTCTGGGGCGACACGCCAAGCTGTTGCGCTGTATTGCCCAGGACCACGCCGGCCGTCACAACCTGCTCTTCGGTCGCCATGTTCGGCGTCACGGGCGGCCCGCCGAGGCTGGTATTCGGCTCCACGTCAACCTGGGCGGTCGAGGTGTAGACGGCCGGCTGGGCAGAATGGTACAGCCAAGCCCCCGCGATGCCGACCACGGTGGCGACTATCACCCACAGAGCATGCCTACGCAGCAATGTCATGATTGCCGAACCGCCAATCCTCTTCCTGGTGCGTGTTTTCCTGCCGCCATGTTATTCCTGACCAAGATAGCCCCTGCTGCCCGAGCCGGTTGTCGGTAAGTGGCGATGAATTCCGTAACGTTCATGCGGGCACTCCCCGAAGCTGAGGGACGGAAGCCGCCGTGGCGGCGGGCCGCTGCCGGTCGGCGGCCCGCGGGCGCCGCGCGGGCAGGGCGCGGACGAGAGCCAGCACCATGAACAGCTCGTCGCCCGAGCCGCGGTAGGTCAGATGCGGGTCGAGAGCCATCACTGCCACCTGGGCGCACATGGCCGCGGCCACCGCGGTACCGGCGACCCCGGCCGGATCGGCGCGCCGCGCGAAGGCCCAGCCCCGGCGCAGCACGGCGCCCGCGAACGCGATGTAGCTGGCCAGCAGCGGGATCCCGCCACCCCAGAGCAGCCAGGTATAGCCGCTCTCGATCCACACGAAACCACCCGACCGCGTCGGGTCGATGATGCGGGCCGACGGCCGCACGCCCAGGACCCAGTTGTTGTCCGAGAACAACACCGGCCAGAAGTAGGTGCGAAGGTTGATGATCCGCAGGAGCCAGCTCTGCGGAAGGCCGGTCGAGGACTGGAAGCCTGCGAGCCGGGTCGAGATGACTGGCCAGAGCAGGATCCCGCCCAGCAGCGCGACCGGGATCGCGTAGGCGGCGAGCCGAATATATCTCGTCAGGACCATGAGGGCGACCACGGCTATGACCAGGCCGATCACCGTAGCGAACTCGGCCGCGGCAAAGACGCCCAGCACGTAGAGAACCGCCAGCCCGGCCAGCCATAGCCGATGCGGGTAACCGCGGGAGATCATCGCGATCGCGACGCCGAGGCTGAGGATGGCCAGGTCCGCCGCCGCGGCAGGCAGCCCCAGCAGGGAACTGCCGCGGCTGCCGGACTCGGCGGGTGCCGTGCCGCCCGTCGAGATGTACTTGTTCAGCAGCCCGCTAACCTGGGGGAGGCCGACCTGGGCGACGGCGACCAGGGCGACGATGGCCGAGGCGATCAGCAACAGCACCAGGCAGCGCAGCGCCTGTTCGCGCGTCGTGACGGCCAGCCGCACGATCACGTACTCCGCGAACAGCTTCCACAGCACGATGGCGTACAGGATGTCGTCAGAGGTGATCGGGCGCTGCCGGACGAGCATCATCGTGAGCGGCACCACCGAGCTGCACACGCACAGCGCGAGGAGGGTGACGTCGACGGCGTTGATCCGCGGCCACCGGACTTCCCCGGTGCGGACGTTCACCAGCCAGCGCAGACCGACGCCGAGCCCCACTATGACCATGAGGCCTTCGTTCGCCCGCAGCCCGGGCACGACCAGGCCCGCATTGAGGCCCACGACGAGCGGGGTCAGGAAGACGAGCAGGTACGCCGCGATGACCGGCCTGAGCACGACACAGCCGATGAGGAGGATCACGACCGCGGCACCCACCGCGTACTTCATCTTGATCACGACCAGGGCCCCGACGGCCAGGGGCGCGAGCAGCATCACCGCGTCGAGCCGCCGCCGCCGCAGCGTCGGCCCGATCTGGTGCATCAGCCCGGCCGTCAGCCCGAAGGAGAGCGTGCGGGGCAGGGGCGCGCCGATCGAGCCGGGCAGCGCCGAGGAAGGACCAGACAGCCGCCGCACCTTGCTCAGCAGCGCTCCCGTCACCCACTGGATCTGCGGGGCACCCATCGCCGCCTGCGCGGCGAAATAGATGGCGGCACCCCCCAGGCAGATCACGAGCATGAGGGCGACGTGTTCTGCGGCGGTCTTCGCCTGGTCGGCCACGAAGTGCGCACTGGCCCACACCGGTACGGCCATGATGGCGGAGCAGGCGAGGGTCCGCAGCAGCGGGCGCAGCGCCGGCTCGCCACCGTGCGGCAGCCGCCGGCGCAGATGGAGCACCAGATAGCTGGCCCCCGCGACGGCGCCGAGGGAGTACGCGAGGCCGAGGCCGGTGAGGAACGCCGTGCCGTGCAGGTGAACCGCCACGGCGATGCCCGCCGCGCAGACGAGCGCCTGGATGACCATCCCGCGCAGCGGGTGCGTGGTGTCCTTGCGCGCGTAGCAAGCATAGGACGAGACCGCGAACAGCGTCTCGCCGACCACGGCTAGCGCCAGGCCCAGGAGCACGGCCGCGAGAAGCGCGCGCCCGCCGCCCTTGGCGAAGGCGCCGAAACCTATCGCGCCGGCCAGCGGCAGGGGGATGACGGCATAGGCGACCGCCGCCGGGATGACCAGGAAGCCCGCGAAGGACACGCCGCGCACGTAGGTGTCGCGGAACATCCCGGCCTGGGCGGGATCGGTCATCCTGGCCAGCCGCGGCACCAGCGAGAGCGCGACCGGGGTCGCGCCGATGGCGATCGGCAGCGATTGGAAGTTGAGCCCGAGCTGGAAGGCCACCACGCCGCCCGCTATCCGGTCGGCGACCAGGAGCAGCGCCACGACCTGGAGCGAAGCCAGCGCGGCCTGAACCGCGGCCGGCAGCGCCCGGCGGGTCGTTGCGCGCACCTCGGGGTCGCGCCAGCCGCCGGCGTTCGGTACCAGCACCACGCCGACCCGCTTGGCTCCCCACCACTGGATGCTGGCGTGCAGCAGCACCGCGCCGGTGGTGCCGACGCCGAGCAGGATCATCAGCGAGAAGGGCACGGTGTGCAGCTGGGTGACCGAGTGCGAATACAGCACGGCCACTACGCCGAGGACGGCGATGGTGCCGATGTTCTCCAGGGCCGGGGCGGCCGCCGCCAGAGCGAAGCGGCGGTGCGCGTTCATCACCGCCGTCGCCGTGCCTATCACCGCGTACAGCGGCACCTGCGGCAGGAACAAGAGCACCAGGATGGCGCCCTCCTGCGCCTGGCTCTGCGCCGCCGCGGGGTTGGTCGCACCGAGCGAACCCAGGCGAAGCAGCCAGGGGGTGGCGAACGCGACGAGCGGGATGAGCGCCAGCATGCCGATTAGCGCCACGCCGAGCAGGCCCCCCGCGGTGCGGGCGGCCGCCCGCTCGTCGCCGGCATCGATGTGATGCACGAGGGCGGGAACCAGGAGCGAGGAGAACATCGACCCGGCCAGCAGGCCGTAGAAGACGAGGTTCGGCAGGGAGTTGGTGAACTGGTACGTGTTCGCGAAATAGGTCGCGCCCAGCACCGCCGCGATCGTGATACCGCGGAAGACTCCGGTGAGGCGGCTGATGGCGGTCCACACCGCGACCGATATCGAGTCGCCGACCGCGCCTTCCGGCGTGGCCAGGTCCGAGCCGTCGTCGCCGACGGTCGTCACTTCGCGCCTCCTCCGAAGAGGGATGGCACGGTGCGGAGGATGATGCTCAGATCCAGCGCCAGGCTCTGGCGACCCGCGTACTCGATGTCGAGCTCCAGGGCTTCCCGCATCGTGAGCCGGCTGCGGCCGCTGACTTGCCACAGGCCCGAGATGCCCGGCTTGACCAGGAAGCGCCGATGGTACCGCTCCTCGAACAACTCCGCTTCCCAGGGCAGCACGGGGCGCGGCCCGACGAGGGACATCTCGCCGTGCAGCACGTTGAACAGCTGCGGAAGCTCATCGAGGCTGGTCCGGCGCAGCCACGCGCCCATCCGCGTGACACGCGGATCGGCATCCAGCTTGAACAGGCCGTCATCCCCGTTGGCGGTCGGCTCCTCGGCCGAGAGCAGGTGCGTGACGTAGTTGCGGTGAATCTCGTCGTGGTTACCCACGTACATGGTCCGCAACTTGAGCATAGTGAAGGAACGCATGTTCCGTCCTACGCGTTCCTGACGGAAGAACGCCGGCCCACTAGACGTCAGGCGCACCAGGCAACACAGCGCCAACATCAGCGGCGATAGCACCACGATCAGCGTCAGGGACAGCGCGATATCGATCAGCCGCTTGGCCGCCTCCTGGCCCCGTTGCGGTGCGGCGGTCTTCTTCCTCACGGCAAGCTCAGTCACGGCCCGGTTCCTTCGCGCTGCTTGCGGGGGACAGCCGATAGGGACTCGCCGATGCGCTATCTGCGACCACCCGCGCGCCGATGGCGGGCAACTCCGCGACGTCGCGGCGAGGCATAGCAGGGTTACCGAAGGCCACGACCGCAGGGGGGATGTCGCGGGTGACCACCGATCCGGCCCCGATCAGCGCACCAGCGCCGATGCGGACGAACGGCAGGATCGTCACATTGACACCGATCTGGGCCCCGGCACCGATCCAGGGGCCGGCCATCACCTCGGCAGAGCGCTGATCGCCGGGGTAGAGGTCGTTTGCGATCGTCACCCCCGGCGCGAGAAAGACATCGTTCTCCAGCTGGGTGAACTGCGCCACGTAGCAGTTGCAGTGAATTTTTACGCGATCCCCGATACGGCAGCCGTAATCGACGACGCTGTTGCTCCAGATTGAGACGTCATCGCCTATCCGGCACTCTTCCCTCACGACCACGCCATGTCCGGTCTGCAGACACCGTCCGATGGTGGTTCCGTCGTAGAGCACCGTTCCGGACCTGAGCCTGGCGCCGGGACCGAGGACCAGCGGGCCGGCGTCTGCTCGGGATACCGGGTAGCCGATGATCACATCAGGATCGGCTGCCGTGGCCGCGGCGGATTCACCGGACATCTACGAGCTCCGGGTCGGCATTCCGCTCCTGGAGGACGGCACTGAGCACCTCGCACGCGACCTCGATCTGCTCCTCGGTCATGTGCGGGAACATCGGGAGCGACAACAGCTCGCCCGCGGCCTGCTCGGCCACGGGCAAAGGCTGGTCAGCGAACTGGCGGAGCGGCGGCTGCCGGTGACACGGCACGGGATAGTGCACGCCGGTCTCGATACCACGCCGGGCGAGCTCCGCACGGACCTGATCGCGTCCGGCGACGCGCACCACGAACAAGTGGTAGACGTGACGCGTGCCGGACGGAATCCCGGTGAATCTCAGGGCCGTGTCGCTGAGCAGTTCGCGGTACCGCGCGGCCACGGCGATCCGCCGCTGCGTCCACCCGTCGAGGAAGGCCAGCTTGCCCGAGAGGGGGATGGCCTGGAGGGCGTCCAGACGGCTGTTCGTGCCGACGTGGGCGTGCTCATAATGCGAGACACCGCCGGAGCGGCCGTGGTTGGCCAGGGCCCGGACCCGATCGGCTAGTTCCGGCCGGGACGTGACGACCGCTCCCGCGTCACCGAAGGCGCCCAGGTTCTTGCCCGGATAGAAGCTGAAGCACGCCGCATCACCGAACGAGCCGGCCCGGCGCCCGTCCCATTCCGCGCCGTGAGCCTGCGCGGCGTCCTCGACGACGTAGATCCCCGCCTCGCTGGCGACGGCGAGAAGGCCGGCCATGTCCGGCAGCTGCCCGTACAGGTGCACGACGATGACCGCGCGCGTACGGGGACCGATAACCGCACTGAGGGTGGCCGGCGTCATGAGCAGCGTGTCGTCGCTGACATCGGCGAAGCGAGGGACGGCACCGGCCCGGACCACGGCGGCGGCGGTCGCGATGAAGGTGTTCGCCGGCACGACGACCTCGTCACCAGGGCCTATCCCCAGTGCGGCGAGGGTGAGCTCCAGTGCATCCGTTCCGTTCGCGACGCCCACGGCATAATCGGCTCCGCAGTAGGCAGCCCACTCGTGCTCAAAGGACGTGACCGCCGGGCCGCCGATGTATTTCCCCCTGAGCAGGCAGTCCAGATATGCCGTCTCGATCGAGGGCCACAGTTCACCCGTCATGGCGGCCACGTCGGTAAAGGGCACGGCAATCATTTTCGTGGCTGTCTCGCTTGATCTGCGACGTGGCGTCGACCCGATTGGTGTGTACGCGGGGGCTAGGTCAGTCAAGGGACGTCCCGGTGGCGGTCAGGCCCGGCGTGCTCAACCCTGGGAGGTGACGTTGCGTCACCTCGGCCAAGGACACGGGCCGTTGCTCGCGCAGCGATATCTGAGCGCATTCCAGGGCCTGGACCACAGCCAGGCCGCTGCTTCCGTCCACAGACGGGCGCGAGCCGTTGATAATGCAGTCGATGAAATGCTGATCCTGGACCGCGAGTGGCTCGGCAAACGCGACGAAGGGCGAAACGATGTCACCCAGGTGATAGGCGACCTGGGACAGCGGTCCGTCGGCCTCGCTGGGCGGCATCGCCGACTTGTCGTAAACCCGGATTCGTTCGCCGTCCGTCATGTCGTTATAAACGACCATTTTCTGGGATCCCACGGCGGTAATACGGCGGACCTTCTCCGGGCTGAGCCAGCTGAGATGGAGGGTGGTCCGAACGCCGAGGTCAGAGTAGTCAAGGCGGACGTAGGCCACGTCCTCATGCTCAGGGTGAACATGCCGGGACGCCCACGCCGTAACGGTCGTGGGCTGTGCGCCGAGCAAGAAATTCGAGATCGAGATGTCGTGCGGGGCAAGATCGAAGATGACATTAACGTCCGCCTGGTAAAGCCCGAGATTAAGCCGCTCGCAATCAAGGTAGAAGAGCCGTCCCAACTGACCCGTGCTCACAATTTCCCGGAGTTTGTGGACCGCCGCGTTGTGCTCGAAGGTGTGGCCTGGCATGAGCAGGACGCCGGCCGAGTTGGCCGCGTCGATGAGATGCCGGGCGGCTTCTGTGGTGGTCGCCATCGGCTTTTCGATAAGTACGTGCTTACCGGCTTCAATAGCCTGCAACCCCAACGGAGCGTGACTGGCCGGCGGCGTGGCGATGATGACTGCGTCGACGTTCGGCAGTGCATCCTCGATGCAGGAATACGCGGTAACGCCGTTGTCGATCTCTTGACCGCCGGCACCGATTTCGGAGTACCGCTGGTCCACGCCGGCAACCGCCGCGACTCCGGTCGTGGAGCGCAGGACGCGCACATGCCGCGAGCCCCAATAGCCGATCCCAACCACTGCCACCCGGATTCCGTCCGGTTTTTCCCGCATTATGCGCCTGCCCTCCCTAACTGCCCACTACATGAGCTTTGTCTATTTGGGCATTAGATGGCACCCTCGCGCGTGCGGATGCCTCTACGTCAGATTGGGGACGCGTCACCACGCTGCACACTCCTCGCCAGTGAACTGGTCCCGGGTAAGCGCCACCGCTTCCAGCGCCGAGTGCACGCCGAGCTTCGCCATGATGTTCTGCAGGTGAGTCCGGACGGTGTTGACGGACAGGTGCAGCCGTTCCGCTATCGCCTCCCGCTGCCCGGTCCCCTCGGCCAGGCATGCCAGGACGGCCCGCTCACGCGGGGTGAGGGAGGCGAGCAACCGGCCGTTCGCGCGGCGCCGATCCTGCTCGTGCATCAGCAACCGCACGACATTTCCTGTTTCACTCGGAGGCAGCCAGGTCTCTCCCCGGGCGACGCCGCGGATCACGCACAGCAGGTGCTCCAGGGTCTGGTCCTTGCGCACCCATGCCGCCGTCCCGGCCCGGATGGCGTCGACGATCCGCTCTGGCTCAGAGGTGGAGCTCAGCGTGATGACCCGCGACGACCCAGGACGGCTGGACGCGGTGGCGCACAACTGGTTCGCGCCGCCGCCGGGCAGGTCGCCGTCGATCACCATGACGTCGAAGGAGTTCGCCGCGATCAGCCACGGGTCCGGCGTCTTGACCTGGACCGCTCCGACGACCCTTATGTCCTCCTCGTCGGCCAGCCGGATCGCCAGCGCCTCGGCGAAGGTGCGCTCCTGGTCGGCGATGAGAACCTTGATTTCCATGTCCGTCAAACCTCCTTCTGCGTAGCGGGCGAGCAGGGCGGGGGCCGACGTTATGCCACGGAGCGATATCGGGGGCCGCTGGCGATGGCCGCGGCTTGGAGCCTGCTATGCGCGCCGAGCTTGGCCAGGATGCTCTT
>Ga0187779_10001553_pt1 | contig 14306 bp, 8 predicted proteins | sample 1015_Q2_SP10_10__FD_132435 | JGI IMG/M metagenome (GOLD analysis project Ga0187779, IMG submission 132435) | Tropical peat soil microbial communities from peatlands in Department of Meta, Colombia - 1015_Q2_SP10_10_MG | ecosystem: Environmental > Terrestrial > Soil > Wetlands > Peat | place... | reverse complement strand
GTCTCGCGCGGATAAAGCTCGTTGTGGACTGGCGATTCGAGTGGCTCGTAATGAGTTGGAAGCGGGCCGTCGTTCAAACCTTTTGGAACGTAGATCCAGCCCAATCCATCCTCGTGCAAATTGAACGGCGCGTCGCCGGGTATCGCAGCCATTCCTTTTTCATGATTCGTCGGCCGATACGATGGATCCTTGTTCGTTTCGAAATCTGGAACGTCGAGGCCGGTCCACTTTTTTTTGGACGAATCCCACCAGACCAATTTTTTCCGTTCGCTCCAGGGTTTTCCGTCGGGTGCGGCGCTGGCGCGATTGTAAATGATTCGACGATCAGCCGGCCAGGCGAAACCCCATCCATGTCCGAGATAATCTCTTGACGCGCGCGCGAGCGCTTTGTTGATTTTGTCGCGTCCAAAAACGCCGGAGTAGATCCAGCAACCACACGTAGTCGATCCGTCGTCCTTGAGCTCCGCGAATGCATCGAGCTGGGGACCGTGATGCGGTTTGCCTTCGCGATCGACGCCGCCAAATAAAACTCCATCTCCGTCCGGTTGCGGTTCGGTTTGCCAACCGTTGATCTCCGCCAACACGGCTTCCATTTTCGGTTCGCCATGTTCGTCTTGCGGATACCACCAATCGAGCGTGCGCAACGCTTCGTCGATCGGGTCGTTAGACTCTTTCGCTTTCGCCTGCAATCGCAATGCAAGCTGGTGAATAAACCAACTTTCCGACCGACATTCTCCCGGCGGATCGACTGCTTTTTCGCGCCACTGCAAAAGTCGTTGTGTCTGCGTGAACGCGCCTTCTTTTTCGGCATGGCCGGCAGCTGGAAAAAGAAAAACTTCGGTTTCGATCTCCTCCGTTTTTATTTCACCGCGCTCGATTTCAGGCGAGTTATACCAGAAATTGGCCGATTCGATCTCAACCATGTCCCTAACGACCAGCCATTTTAATCGACCGAGCGCTTTCCGTTGCAATCGCGAGTTCGGCGCGCCAACGGCCGGATTTTGGCCCATCAAAAACATGCCGTCCATTTTTCCGTCGAGCATGTCGTCAAGAAATTCGAAGAACGAGTGATTACCGGTGAGTTTCGGTATCCAGCTGTAACCGAAATCGTTTTCGTGCGTGGCGTTCCTGCCATAGTACGCTTTCAGCAAGCTGATGAAATAGTTCGGAGTGTTCGACCAGAGCCCGGTCTTCTTTGTGTACTGGTCGAGATATTGCCGCAACGTCTCGGTCCCTTTCGGCGGCATGGGCAGATAGCCCGGGAGATTGTCGTAGAGTGTCGGAATATCGGTCGAGCCTTGAATTGATGCGTGGCCGCGCAGCGCGAGAATGCCGCCGCCGGGTCGGCCGATGTTGCCTAACAACAGTTGCAAAATCGCAGCCGTGCGAATGATTTGGACGCCTTTGGAATGTTGTGTCCAACCGACCGCATAACAAATGGCAGCCGTTTTGTCCGGGCCGGACGCTTTGGTCAGCGCGTCGGCCACTTTATGGAAGAGCGCCGGTGGAATACCACAAACTTTTTCGACCATCTCCGGCGTGTAACGCGCGTAATGCCGCTTGAGCGCTTGAAAAACGCAACGCGGATCCTCCAGCGTCATGTCGCGCTGCGGCCAGCTCAAACCATCGCCTTGGTAGAGCCAGCTTTCCGCGTCGTATGTCCGTCTATCTTCGTCCCAGCCGGAAAAATAACCACCTCCGGTCTCAACATCGCAAAATTGTTCGCGCAAAATGCAGGAAGCATTCGTGTAATGCACCACGTAATCGCGAAAGAACAGATTGTTGTCGATGATCTGCCTAACGAGTCCGCCAAGAAAGGCGATGTCGCTGCCGACGCGAATCGGCACCCAGATGTCGGCTAGCGCGCTCGTGCGCGAAAAACGTGGATCGATATGGATGACGGTCGCGCCGCGCTCTTTCGCTTTCATCACCCAGCGAAAACCGACCGGGTGCGCTTCGGCCATGGACGAGCCTTCGATCAGAATGCAATCGGCATTGGCGAGGTCTTGCTGCGCGGTCGTAGCTCCGCCACGGCCGAAGGAGGTGCCCAGACCGGGCACCGTGCTGCTATGTCATATCCGGGCCTGGTTGGACACACAGACCATCCCCAGGCCTCCGGTAAAAAGTTTCTTAATCAAATAATTTTCCTCGTTGTCCAGTGTCGCGCCGCCGAGGTGACACATCGCTACGGTGTGATTGATGGTCGAACCTTCGACCTGGCGAACGAATGTGCGTTTGCGCGATTCCCAAATCCGATCAACCAGCATCTCCATTGCGCGTTCGAGCGGAATCTCCTGCCATTCTTTGGCGCGCGGCGGTCGGTATTTCATTTTCGTTAGGCGTTTTGAATGAGTGAGCAATTGAAACGAAGCTGCGCCTTTCGGGCAAAGATTGCCCTGATTGATGGGCGATTCCGGATCGCCTTCGATCGAAACCAACTTGCCGTCCTTGTGATAAATCAATTGTCCACATCCAACGCCGCAGTACGGACAGATCGAACGCGCCACGTCTGCATTGTCGATCCGGGCGCGCATGGCGCGGGTCTTGTCCGACATCGATTCGAGGCCAGTGCCGTCTTTGCGTTCGCGAATTTGCCGAACAAGCGGCCATTTCGAAAGCAAACCGATCATAAATCCTGTATCTTGTTTCTTCGCATCCGGAGTATTTGCCAGTTGTTTGGAAATGTCACGGCTACGCTACGAGCTGTGATGGATGCGCCTGGCCGCGTTTCCAAGCATTGCGATGTTGCTCTTTCCGAGCCGACTGCTGCGAAAATCTTCTGCTAAGATGGTGCCTATGAAAATCTGGACGTGGAAAAGAGAAAACCTTCCCTCCGTTTCGCATGCGCTCCGAACCGCAATTGCCGCGACCATTTCCGCATTAATTGCGCGGCTGATTCAGATGCCGGAAGCCTATTGGGCGGCGATCGCGACGTTGGTCGTTATGCAATCGACCCTTGGCGCAACGTTGGCCATTTCGATCGAGCGGATCGTGGCCACGGCCGTTGGCGCCTCGGTCGGCGCAGTCGAAGCAAACTATTTTAGGTCGAATATCATCGTGTTCGCAATTGCAGTCTTTCTACTCGGATTATTATCGATCCCGTTTCGCCTGGAAAAAACCGCTTACCGTTATGCCAGCATCACCCTTGCGATCATTGTTTTAATTCCTCGCTCGGCACCCGCCTGGGCGGTGGCCTTGCATCGATTCACTGAAGTATCGGTTGGAATCATTGTCGCTCTCGTGATCGTCGCTTTCTGGCCGGAACATCACGACATTACTCCGGTCGCCAAGACGGACTGACCTCAATCATGTTTGGGTCTGTAATCTAAAGAGCGCCACTGCCAGCGCAGCGTTCATGGCAGGCATGTAAATCTCGATCACCATCAGACGTGGTTCGGCTTGTTCGCCGAGGACAGAAACTCGTTAGGATCGACATTAAAAACACCAACAGATAGAGATGCGACCAAAGTCCTATTAATTAAGGTTTAACTTGCGATGTATTCGTTCTTTCCGGCTAGCGTGGCCCGAGAGTGGACAATTTGGCCGGATGGCGGACGGGGGCCAAAATCAAATTCCCGATTTAATACGGAGTAGCATAATGGATATCAGCACTGAACAAGGTCAAGCGATCAGAGATGAAATCAAACGGTTCGCAGGGGATATAAACCTGTCGGATGAACAAAAGACAAAACTTCAGGAGCGGCTGGCTTTTGCGGCCGGCAGGCTTCATGAATACAAGAAGTCCCATCCGGACGTTACCCGGCAGGACATCATTAAAGCGGTCGGAGCTCACCGGGCCGAACTGCGCCAGGCGCTGGAGCGCTTCCTTACCCCAGAACAGTTACAGAAATGGGATGCCGAAGTAGCCAAAGCGAAAGAGTTTCTTGGTTACGCGGCGGCGTGATCCGGTGGCGATGGAAATACAAAGTGGCTGGCGCGAAGCATTCGCGCCGGCTGCTGGATCGAGGATCTGGGGTGGTCGCCCACATGGCCAAAAGGCTGCCATCACCCGTAAGGGATTGATAGAACTCCTCGACAAAAGCCTCGAAGAGGGGCAAGTCCAGAGGGTGGATGAGAGTCTCGCGCAGGTTGTTCGAATCATTGTTGAGCAATACGACGGGGATGTGAAAGCGTTTGTCGAATCGATTCGTCACAAGATAGAGGTGAATCGGAAGGCTGACGGCGCGCCGGGCCATGGCGACGAGGCGGCGTGGTCGTAAATGCCCGTTCACGACAACGATTATCGGGAGAATTTTGCGCGCTCATTATTTCTGACGGGCAAAATAACGCAGGAGGCCGCGTACGCCCTAACCCCGAGAATAAAAGAGCTCCGAGCTGCAAGCGGAGATCCGATTACCCTCTACATCGACAGCCCTGGGGGATCATCTGCGGTAGCGGAGGGCATCCGTTTTCTAATTAAGGCACCGGATCAGGACGGAAGAAGATGCCGGTTAATTACAGTTGCGATCGGGACGGCAGCGAGCGCGGCCGCGGATTTGCTGGCGCTGGGTGATTATGCCATAGCCGAACCGCAAGCTGACATTCTTTATCACGGGTCCAGGCAGGCGTTCGAGCAAGTGCTGACCTTTGAGGGAGTAACCTCGGTCGCGGCTAATCTGCAGGAAGCCAACGAAAGGCTTGCTCTTCGTCTGGCGCGTTCTTCGTTCCGAAGGATTATGTGGCGGGTGGTTCAGTTAAAGGATGCGATTGAGAAATTCCGAGCGGGACCAGAAGGGCTGGAAGAATTGGTCGAGGCCTTGACGGCTAAATTCACGCCGGAAAATGCGATGCTGCTAAGAGAAGCGATCGCGAAGCAAAAATCACTGCAAGAGGTCCAAACGGCGGCCGATAATTATTTGAAGAGGCGCAAGAACGTCGCCCAGTGGCCAAACAAGCAATTGGAGCGGGAGTTAGTGCGCGCCATCGTGGACTACCGAAGCAGATTGCATAAGGAAGATGATTGGCTGCTGAGCCGAACGGGAATGCGCGAAGTGACAAGCGATTTCAATCTTATTCATGATTACGCTTCGCAAACGAAGGACCTGGATGCTCTGCTGGAAGTCTATGGCAGTCTTTTTCTGACCCAGGCGCAAAGCGCCGAATTCAAAAGTAAAATCGAAGAAGAGCACAAACCTTATCTGGAGAGTCATGCCGCAAACAAACTTGAGGTGCTCTGGTATTTCGTCGTTTCATTGTGTCGTCTGCTGCAAACGAAAGACTACCAACTAACACCGGAAGAGGCGTATTGGCTCGGGGTCGTTGACGAGGTCACTGGATCTAGCCTGCAAAGTGACAGGGAAATGATTGAAATGATCCGGTCGACGGGGTCGGTAACACGCAAGCCTTGAAGATCTGAAAAGTATAACCATGGGCATCGGTCAGGCGGTTTTTAACCTTTAGCCGAATCCCCATGCTTGATCCGTTCATTCTGTGGTCCAGCCTCGATGTCCCCGGTGCTGGCAATCCAAACCTTGAAAATGTGGTATCCAAGTGCCAAGACCGTCGCGCCCACAAACATTCCTAGAATTCCACCGCTTGCGATACCGCCCAGTGCGCCAAACAAGATCACCGGCATTGGAACCGCAACGCCGCGACCGAGCATGAGCGGTTTCAAAACGTTGTCAGCCATGCCGGCCACTAGCAGGATAACCGTATATGTGATCGCGGCCCAATGGCTGTAATCGCCGCTCGACCAGATGTAAGTGATGACTGGGACCGTGATGACCAGCGCTGGTACTTGAGCAATACCCAATACGAGCGCAATGATCGACAAGACACCTGCCGACGGTACGCCCGCAAACAGCAGGGCCAGTCCGATGAGGATCGCCTGAATGAAGGCGACACCGATGACACCTAGCGCGACGGCGCGGATGGTTGCCGTGGACAGTTTGACGAGCGCCTCGCCCCTTTCCAAGCCGGCGATCCGTTGGAAAGTCTCTTTGCTGGTGTGCGAACCTGATTCACCATATGCCATTAGGATACTCGCGATGATGAACGAGGCCAGAAACAGCAATAAGCCACCGCCTATGCTTGCGACCATGGCAAGTGCTCTGTGGGCCAATACACCGATCTTCGGCTGCATGCTGTGGACCAGCCCAGGCAGGTCGGCGTAAGCTTTCGACCAGGTGTCGTAAACTTCTTTGCCGACTATCGGCCACCGCGCGACTCTCTCTGATGGCGCAGGTATTTCCAGGGTGTTGTTTTGCACCGCACCGATGAAATTTCGGACAGAGTCGGCAAAAGAATTCATCAATAACCCTGTCGGGGTAATGATCAGCAGAAAACCAATGATAACCAGAATGGTCGAAGCGAGCCATTGCCTTCCGCCCACTGCGCGGGCGAGCCGTTGATGCAACGGGTACATCGTAACCGCCAGGACGATCGACCAGGCCATCAGCGGCAGGAAGGGCGAAAAGGCTCGGTAGCACAAGAGAGCCAGGGCGAAAAGCAAAGCGCCGCGAATTAAGACCTCCAGCAGATTTGATGACGTTCGTGGTTTGGCCCCGGGGCCTGGTGGTAGAATCGGATTCATTGGTTTGTTATATAGAAAGGACGAAGCCTGTTTGAGGAGAACAAGTTAGGGTCTGATTAGGGTTGTGCGATTGTTGGATGTCCTCGGGCTCACTTACCCGAGGACATCGAAACGCTTGGATCTACGCTGCTTGGGCGGATTCGGATTCGGCGGCACGGACGGCAACCCGCTTCGCTCGGCCGATTCTCCGACCTGTGCGCCGAACACGGCGGGCCGCTCTGCGTGCAGTGCGGCGAGTCCTGCGGGCGACGACTCGTCCGGCCCGACGCACCCTGCGCGCAGCTCTTCGTCCCCGGCGACGCGATAGGCGTGCGGCACGTCGTGACGCACGCCGTGCTTGCCGTCGCGCTACCCTCTTCTGTCTTGTTGCTATAGGCATCGTTTACATCCTCTCTTTCTTTTCCTCAGGTTCATTTTGTCTGAATTCTCTCTTCTACGAAGACTTAGAACCTCAACACTCATACCATCTCCCAATTCAGGATGATTGGACCTTAGGCGTACATCCTTGGATTAGTTAGAACGGCATCGAATTTGATAAATCGGCGTGGTCGCCCTCGTTCGGAGTAACAGTGGATAAAATCGGTGGACAATGGAACAAATTGGGATTGTTTTTGACGGCAGTTTCATAGGTAGTTCGGGGGTATAGCTCAGTTGGTAGAGCGTCTCGTTCGCAATGAGAAGGCCAGGGGTTCGAATCCCCTTACCTCCACCAACTTTCGGAATCAGCTCGTTACCGCATCCGGCGCTTCGGATAAACCGAGTGGAGTCGATCTTCGACCATCTTTTCGGCGCTCGCGCCAACTCCGGACCCACAGGCGCGCGCGATCGAGCGCCAGATAAATGACTGGCGTACTGTAGAGAGTAAGGATTTGCGAAACGATCAGGCCGCCGACGATGGCGATGCCGAGTGGCTTGCGCAACTCGCTGCCAACCCCCATTCCAATCGCCAAAGGCAGCGCGCCGAACATCGCGGCGAATGTCGTCATCATGATTGGCCGAAAGCGAACGAGGCAGGCCTGGTAAATCGACTGCTCTGGAGTCAATCCTTCGTGGCGTTCAGCTTCAAGCGCAAAGTCAACCATCATAATCGCGTTTTTCTTCACAATTCCGATCAGCAAAATGATTCCGATAATCGAGACAATTGAGAGTTCGTCGCCGGTCACCTCCATCGCCAGTAGCGCCCCGAGCCCGGCCGAGGGCAGGGTCGAAAGAATTGTGATCGGATGGATAAGGCTCTCGTAAAGCATGCCGAGCACGATATAGACCGCGATCAAAGCGGTCAGAATCAGCAATGGTTCGGTGGAGAGTGACGATTGAAAGACCTGGGCGTATCCGGCAAAGCTGCCGCGAATATTGGATGGCATTCCGATTTCGCGCGCCGCGCGCTCGATAATCTGGGTCGATTCGCCTAACGAGATCCCCGGTGCGAGGTTAAATGAAATTGTTACGCATGGAAATTGTCCCTGGTGATTGACTGAGAGTGGAGTGTTATCCAATTGAAAGTGAGCGATCGTGCTCAACGGCACCTGGCTGCCGCTGGGTGCCTTGATGTAGATTTTGTCGAGCGACGTCGGATCGAGCTGGAATTGCGGATCTACTTCAAGTACGACGTGATACTGATTTTGTTGAGTGTAAATGATCGATACCTGTCGCTGGCCAAAAGCGCTGTAAAGCGTGCTGTCCACCGCCTGTGGTTGGATTCCAAGTCGTGCGGCTGCGTCGCGGTCGACCACCACCGTCTCCTGCAAGCCGCGAAATTGCTGATCGCTCGTTACGTCCTTGAGTTGCGGATATTGTTGTAATTTTTCCACCAGCTTTGGCGCCCAGGAGTTGAGCTCGTCCACATTTTGATCGGTTAGGGCGTACTGAAACATCGACTTCGACATGCGTCCGCCGACTCGAATATCCTGGCCGGGAGTAATGAAGAGTTGAACTCCCGGGATTTTGGAAAGCTTCTGTCGAAGTCGTCCCATGATCGCGAGCGGATCGTCAGTGCGGTGATCTTTACCCCATCCTTTCGGCTTCAGAGAAATAAACATTCGCGCGTTGTTCATCGCTGAACCGAATCCGCCGCCGAAAAATGAGCCGACTGCCTGCACCGACGGATCGGCCATCACGATCTTCACGACTTCCTCCTGTTTTTCCTTCATCGCCTCGAACGAAATGTCCTGCGCGGCCTCGGTCGTTCCCATCATCTGACCCGTGTCTTGTTGCGGAAAAAACCCCTTTGGGACGACAACGTAGAGCCAAACAGTCGCAGCGATTACGCCGAGAGTGACCGCAATCATCAAGGTCTCGCGTTTCAGCACCCATGTCAGGCTGCGCTGGTAGAAATCATGCATCGCGTCGAACCCACGCTCGCTTAATCGAGTAATGATCCCACTAGGCTGATGCTTTTCTTCCCGTTTTAAAAAGCGGCCGCAAAGCATTGGCGTGAGCGTGAGTGAAACGACCATCGAGACGAGGATGGCGGCACTCAAAGTCACTGAAAATTCATGAAACAAACGCCCAATCAATCCGCCCATGAACAAAAGCGGAATAAAAACCGCAATCAGGGAAAGGCTGATTGAGATGATGGTGAATCCAATCTGTCGCGCGCCTTTGAGCGCGGCTTCCATCGGCGACTCACCCGCTTCGATGAAACGCACGATATTCTCGATCACCACGATTGCGTCGTCGACCACGAACCCGGTCGACACCGTCAGGGCCATGAGCGAAAGATTGTCCAGGCTGTAACCGCAAAGCCACATCACGCCGAAAGTTCCAGCGAGGGCGAGCGGCATGGTAACTGCCGAAATGAATGTCGGCCAGAATCGCCGGAGAAACAGAAACATCACCATCACGACCAGCGCCATGGTAAATACCAGGGTGATCTGCACATCGCGAACGGACGAACGAATGGTGATTGTGCGATCGCTCATCACGTCAAGTGAAACGCTCGGCGGCAGCCAACTCCGTAGTTGGGGCAGGATCGCGTGAATTTGATCGGTGGTGCGAACGACGTTGGCGTCGGGTTGTTTGAAAATAACCAGCAGCACTGCGCGTTTGTTATCGAACAAACCGGCTTGATCGCGATTCTCCTGTGCGTCGATCGCCTTGCCCACGTCGCGCAACGGCACCGCCGCGCCATTATGCTGCGCCACAATGATCGGCTGGTATTGGTCGGCCTGGGTGAGTTGGTCGTTGCTCGCTATGACAAAGCGCTGGCTCGTCCCGTCGAAAGCGCCTTTTGGCGAGAGCACGTTCACCTGGGAAAGCGTGCTGCGAATATCTTCGAGACTAAGCCCCATTGAAGCGAGCGCGACCGGATTGAGTTGGACGCGGACAGCCGATTTGGCACCGCCACCAATTATCACCTGACTTACGCCCTCCACCTGGCTAACGCGTTGCCCGATAATTTGATCAGCCAGATTGTAAACCGCCGACAACGGCAGCGCATCGGAGGTCATCGCCAAAACCATGATCGGCGCGTCGGACGGGTTGGCTTTTTTATAGAATGGCGGCTGCGGAAGACCACTCGGTAATTCGCCGGACGCGGCATCGATCGCGCTCTGCACGTCGCGCGCGGCGCCGTTGATATCGCGGCTCAGATCGAACTGAATCGTAATGTTCGAACCGCCCAACGAACTGACGGACGTAATTTCGTTTACGCCGGCGATTTGGGCAAAACGGCGTTCGAGCGGCGCTGCCAACGACGATGCTGCGGTCTGCGGATCGACCCCCGGTTCCTGCGCGCTGACCGAGATGGTCGGGAAATCAACCTTTGGCAACGGCGCAACCGGGAGAAAATGATAGGCGACCGCGCCTAACAACAAAATTCCGGCGGCGAGTAGCGATGTTCCAACCGGCCGCCGAATGAATGGCTCCGAAATATTCATCCCTAAAATCCGAGATGACTCTCTTCGCCGTCGACTGCGGCGAATTCCGGCTGTGGCTCGGTTTGGGCTGCCGACTTTAACGGCAGTTCGACCTGTCCAAAGCGTCCGCGACTGCGCCGCTCTTCCAGCCATCGGCCAAACCGATCAAGATAAAGATAAATAACCGGCGTAGTGTAGAGCGTCAGAAATTGCGAGAGCAACAAGCCACCGACGATCGCAATTCCCATCGGGCGGCGTAGCTCGCTTCCGGTCCCATGTTCAAGCGCAAGCGGCAACGCGCCCAGGAGGGCGGCTGCAGTCGTCATCATGATCGGGCGAAATCGCAGCAAACAGGCCTGATAGATCGACTCCTCCGGAGACATCCCTTCCTTTCGTTCTGCTTCAAGTGCAAAGTCGATCATCATGATCGCGTTCTTCTTCACGATGCCGATCAGCAAAATGATTCCGATCAGCGCGACCAGAGAAAAATCGGTCCGGCAAAACAAAAGTGCCAGCAACGCCCCGACACCGGCCGACGGGAGTGTCGAGAGAATCGTAATTGGATGGATATAACTTTCGTAAAGAACGCCGAGCACGATGTAGATCACGATCACTGCTGCCAAAATGAGAAGCGGCTCGCTCGTTAGCGACGAACGGAATTCTGCGGCTGCGCCGGTGAAAGTCGTGGCAATCGTGTCCGGCAATCCAATCTCGCGCTCGGCCTTCTGAATCGCAGGAATCGCGTGGCTGAGCGAACTGCCGCTCCGCAAATTGAACGAAATGGTCGCGGCTGGAAATTGTCCCTGGTGCGGAATCGAGAGCGGTGTATTGCTCACGCGCATGGTTGCGAACGCGCTGAGCGGCACCGGCTGGCCGGAACTCGATTTCACATAAATCTTGTCGAGCAAATCGGGCGACTCACGAAACTGCGGTTCCACTTCGAGAATGACGCGGAACTGATTGAGCTGGGTAAAGATAATCGAGACCTGTCTCTGACCGAACGCATCGTAAAGCGTGTCGTCGATCGCCTGGGTCAGTACATTGAGGCGGGACGCCTTCTCGCGATCGACATCGACATTCAACTGCAAGCCGTTCGTTTGCTGGTCGCTCGCCACATCGCTCAACTGCGGCAATGTCCCAAGTTTCTGGACGAGCTTCGGCGTCCACTCCCCCAGTTCGGCGGCATCCGCATCCTGTAAAATGTATTGGAACTGTGTGCGACTGACTCGCGCGTCGATCTGCAAATCCTGCGCCGCTTGCATAAACAGAGACACTCCTTCGACGTCGCGAGTGGCCTTGCGCAGGCGCTCAATGATCTCTTCAGCGTTCGCGCGTTGGTTGTGCGGCTTCAGGACAATGTAAAGCCGTGCCGTGTTGATGGTCGCGTTGACGGTGCCGGCACCGACTGAAGCAGAGACACTCGCTACGTCGGGATCGCGCCTGACGATGTCGGAGACCGCATGAACGCGTTCCATCATCGCTTTGAATGAAATGTTTTCCGCGGCGTCCGTCACGCCGACGATGACTCCAGTGTCTTGCTGGGGCAGGAGACCTTTCGGCACGATGATGTAGAGCAAAATCGTCGCGATGAGAGTGACGATCGCGACATTCAGGATGAAGCGCTGATGCGCAAGGACCCAGCGAAGTCCGCGCTCGTACCAATTTCGAAAGCGCTCCCAATATTCTTCGGTTCGGCGAAAAAATTCTCCCTGGTGCTCTTTTTCGCTTTCACTTTCGGCTCGCAGGAGTTTGGCGCACATCATTGGAGTGAGGGTCAGCGAAACGAACGCTGAGACTCCAACGGCGACGCTGAGCGTGATTGCGAATTCACGAAACAGCCGGCCGACAATTCCGGACATGAATAAGAGTGGAATGAAGACCGCGACCAGCGACACGCTTAGCGAAATAACCGTGAACCCGATTTGTTTTGCGCCTTTCAGCGCCGCTTCCAGCGGCGGATCGCCCGCTTCGATGAAGCGCACAATGTTCTCGATCATCACGATTGCGTCATCGACCACGAAACCGGTCGAAATTGTGAGCGCCATCAACGAGAGATTATCGAGGCTGAATCCGACGAGATACATGATGCCGAAGGTGCCGATGAGCGAGAGCGGTAACGCGATGCTGGTGATGACGGTGGTCCAGAGTTTTCGCAGAAATAGAAACATCACCATCACGACCAGCGCGACGGTCAGGAGCAAAGTGAATTGGACGTCGCGCACCGAAGCTCGAATTGTTTCGGTTCGGTCAGCCAGCAGGTCGACATGAACCGACGGCGGTAGCGAAGCGGTCAGTCGTGGCAGCAATTGCTTAACGCGATCGACGGTTTGAATGATGTTCGCCCCCGGCTGGCGTTGAATGTCGAGAAGCACGGCTGGTTGTTCGCCATTTTTGTTGCTGACCCACGCGGCAAGCTGGTCGTTTTCGACGCTGTCGATCACGTTCGCGATGTCGCCTAACCGGACTGGTGCGCCATTTTTGTAAGCAACGATGATCGGCTTGTAGGCCTCGGCCGAAAAAATTTGATCGTTCGAGCCGATCGTGAACGCCTGCCGCGGTCCTTCGAAGCTGCCTTTCGGCGCATTCACATTCGCCTGGCCGAGGATCGTTCGTACATCTTCCAGACTCAGACCGAGCGCGGAAATAGCCGCCGGATTGACCTGCACCCGCACCGCCGGTTTTTGATTTCCTTGAATCGTGACCAGGCCGACACCGGTAACTTCGCTCAATTTTTGCGCGAGCAACGTGTCGGCAAAATCGTTTACGCGATCGAGCGGTAAACTGTCGGAGGTGATCGACAGAGTGAGAATTGGGGTATCTGCTGGATTAACTTTGTTGTACTTCGGTGGATTGGGCAGATCTTTTGGCAAAAATCCGCCGGCAACGTTGATCGCCGCCTGGACATCCTGCGCGGCCACGTCGATGGGGCGATCGAGCACAAATTGCAAAGTAATGGTCGACGTTCCGAATGAACTGGTAGAATTCATCGACGATAAACCGCTGATCTGCCCGAATTGCCGCTCGAGTGGCGTGGTAATAGACGAGACCATCACGTCGGCGCTAGCTCCCGGATAGAACGTCGTGACTTCGATTGTTGGAAAGTCGACAGTTGGCAGTGCCGAAATCGGCAGCAACTTGTAGCCGAGCACTCCGAGCAAGATCACTCCGGCCATCATGAGCGACGTCGCGACCGGCCGGCGGATGAACGGTTCGGAAATGCTCACGATTTTCCCGGTCGTTGCGGCTTCGCCGAACCCGCCGGCCGGACTTGTGCTCGTTGCTGCTGCTGGGGCGAGCTAATCTCGACGTGCGCGCCGGGTTGCAATTTATACTGACCATCCACCACGACCTGCTCGCCTGGCTTCAGACCGCTGTTGACGATCACAAGATTATCTTCGGTTTGACCAATTTTAATCGGGCGCATTTCGGCGGTTTTGTCCGGCTGAATCACGTAGGCGTAGGTCCCTTGCGGTCCGCGCTGAACCACGCTCGACGGAATGACGGTTGCATTTCTCTGTGTCGACAAAACCAGGCGCGCGTTCACGAATTTTCCCGGCCACAGTTTCAGGTCGTTATTCGGAAAGGTAGCTTTCAATTTGATTGTGCCGGTTGTTTGATCAATTTCGTTGTCGACAACGGCCAGCGATCCCTCGTCCAGGGTAGCGGTGTTGCCACGATCCAATGCAATCACCTTAAGTCCGCCACTCGTGCCGCCAGCATTCAAAATCGATTGCAGGCTTTGCTCCGGCAGCGTGAACACGACCGAGATCGGATGTAACTGCGTGATGATGACGATTCCGGTTTGGTCAGCCGCGTGCACAATGTTGCCGAGATCGACAAGGCGAACGCCAGTGCGTCCGTCGATCGGCGATTTGATATAGCAGTAATCGAGATTGACCTGAGCAGCCTCGGCAGCG
>Ga0187779_10001551_pt1 | contig 14308 bp, 16 predicted proteins | sample 1015_Q2_SP10_10__FD_132435 | JGI IMG/M metagenome (GOLD analysis project Ga0187779, IMG submission 132435) | Tropical peat soil microbial communities from peatlands in Department of Meta, Colombia - 1015_Q2_SP10_10_MG | ecosystem: Environmental > Terrestrial > Soil > Wetlands > Peat | place... | reverse complement strand
CCGCCACAGCCGACCGGACCCAATACGGCAGCGACGAGGAGAACTGTGAGAGAGAGCACCCCAGGCGACTTCACAACACCTCGCCTAGCGAGGTTATAGGCAAGGCACGATTTCAACGCTTGCGCGCAAGTCGCGATCATGGTTCCCTTGGGCTCCCGATTCGCTGGCGTGTTGGGCACACCGAGAATTTGCAGCGGTTAACTCTATTCCATGTTGCACAAAAAAACGTTCCAATTTTGCAGTGGCGGCTCGAATCGCCTCACTCAAGGAGCCAGGCACCGACAACCGCAGACTCCCCAAAATGAGGTAGTTCGACGAGCAATCACGCCCTGACGACGGAATTCAGGCTAACTGATGTGGCACAAGAAGATTTGGTTGTCAGGTCGGGAGGACCTAGCCGATCGCGACGAGGGCTTGTCACTTCACGAAAATGGCTTCCCGAACCTGGTCGCGGCCAACGAAGCTCTTCGACGAACGGAATTGCTCGAATAATCCAAGGAGCTCGCGATTCTGGAACACGTGCGCGTGAACGGCGAGCGTCGGCGCTGGAATCAGCTCGATCGTCTGGGCGTCCACGATACGGTAGCGGTGAAATCGTTCCGCTGCACGACTGTGAAACAGCGCCAGAACGACCCCGCCCGGATGAACGAGACGGGAAAGACGATCGACCAACGGCGGCACTGCCACGGGATCGAAGTAGTCGAGAAGGTCCCAGACCAGCACGCCGTGATGACTTTGCTCGGGATACTGGAGCGAGGTTTGCAGGAATTTCTCTGCGAGCGCGGAAGGTGAGAGCTTCTCACCGGTGTTGCCCACGGCAGCCGTTCGCAGTCGCTCCTCTTCGGTCGTAAGAAAATCCTTCCAGGCCCTCAGTAAATCCTCCGAAGAAACTCGATAGCCCTTGTCCACGAAAAAACTGACGGTGGATTGCCAAACGGGACCAAGATCGAGTACGCGGCAACGCGGGACATCGCTAATCAGCCAGAGAAACTCCTTTAGGCCATTCGAGACACGGCAATTGGGAGCCGCGACAGAAGAGTTGGTCGGACCCGGCTTCGCGGGTGCGGCGCCGGAAGCAGCCGTTAGGCGTGGCTTTGCCGTCCAGTTCATTGATCGGTCGATTCGAGTTTGGCCCCGACCGTCTCGCGATGGTTTTCGCGTTCCGGAGTTTCCAGCGCCGGAGATTTGGTCGTCTCTATTTTCCCGGACAGCTGTGCGCCATCGGCCACGCCGATACGCGGACTCAGCACGTTCCCTCGGACCCGGCTCGAGGCACCCAGTTGCGCACTTTCGCTGGCCCTCAAGTCTCCCTGCACCGTGCCCTCCACACAGATTTGCCGCGCTTCGATCTCAGCCTGGACTCGACCATTCGGCCCAACGGTGACGCGACTATTTGTCAGCTGAACCTTACCTCGGACGTCGCCGTCAATGTAGAGGTCAGAATCTCCCGACACCTCCCCTTGAATCTTGAGGCCGGAACCGATCCGCGAGAGGTTCGACGATGCGGGCGCTGGCCCTGCCGTGGGCGCAAAAGAGCTGGGTGCCAGAGGTGGACTCTGAAGCGCTGGAGCCTTCGCTGACTCCTCAGACCTAGCCCCATGAGGCTGCTCAGAAGGCTTGACTTCGTTCGACTTGCGCCACATGAAAACCTCCCGAGAATGCAGCTGAGTCGATACGGAGCTCGGCGGCACGCAGCATCCTGCGGTTAGAAACTATAGTACAGGGCAGACGGCCTGTAAACGTGGTCTATCGGCCGAGCTCGACAAACCGCCAATAATCCGCAGGTACCTGAACCAAGCCAGATTCAGTGGTTTGGACATCTCGGTAACGCATTTCCCAGATGGAAACCAGCATAGCGACGCACTCACCGGTAAAAATCCGCAGACCATTGCGCGTACGCCACCAGCCGTCTGGGTCGTAGTCGGAATCGGGAGCAGCCACGACTCGCAGCGTCGTGCCGGAAGGAAACTGGCGCTCGGCAAGATACCGAGAACGGCGCGTGTGATAGTTCGACGTAACCAGAAGAATCCGCTTCCAGCCGCGCGATGAGATCAACTGGGCCAACGCAGCGGTTTCTTCCCGCGTGTTCTCGGCCTTTTGTGTGAAACGAACGACATCGGTGGCAGGAACACCCCGCTCCTCGAGATCGTGTTGTTCCAGTTCGGCGATGCTCGCGTAAGGTCGCAGATACCGGCCACTGGCGACAACGCGGGGCGCCCAACCGGCCCGATACAGCTGCGCGGCGCGTGCGGCGCGGTCGGCACTGAAGTCATCGTCACCCAACATGACAATGGCGTCGGCTTGCGCGGGTGTTTCATCGATAACCCAGAAGCCACCCATCAAACGCAGCAGCGGATGGCGAACCAGGTAAAGAGCCAGGACCATACACAGAAAACAGAGAAAGAATAGGATGCGGAAAAAGATTCCACCGAGTTGCGGGTCCCGTCCTAAAAAGGAGGCCGTCGGGCGAGTCGTCATTTCGCAGGGTCCAGGCCACGCAGCCATTCCGCAGCTTGTTCCGGGAATGTTTCGTTAAAGTAGACTTCCTTGAGGCTATAGGACTTGCTGCGAGCGGGCATGATGGGCAGGATCTCCACGTGCCAATGGTAGTCCCCCGCAATCGTCGCCCAATACTCGCTTAATTCCCCCTTCGTCTGCAGAGTGTTCGGCGCGGTGTGCACAACCAGGTGGTAGCTGGTTGAGACTTGCAAAAGGCGGCGGAGAGTCCGGCCCAGCAGGGTTGCCAAATTGCGTCGATTTTCACCGGCTAACGGCACTTCGAACTGATGATTGTGCGTGCGAGGCAGCAGCCAGGTTTCGTACGGCACGCGGGAAGCATACGGGCAGAATGCAAAGTAGTCTCCCAGGTTATCCACCAGGCGCTTTTTCTGGCGAATTTCTTGACGAAGGATATCGCAGAAGACGCATCGTTCGCGGTCGCGGAACCAGTCGCGAGCGGCACGAAGCTCATAGAGGGTGCGACGGGGCACGAAGGTCGTCGCAACGAATTGCGAATGAGCGTGAGCCCAATCTTCGCCAGCGTCGCGTCCCTGATTCTTGAAGGCGGTCACGTATTTGAAACGGGCGTCGCGCTTCAAATCCACGGTCCTTAGCGCATAGGCCTCGAGCACACGTTGAATTTCGTCATCGCCGAGCTGGGCGAGCGTTCGTGAGTGATCGGGGGTCTCCACGATGATTTCGTGTGCACCGACGGCTGACATGCGGTCGAAGATGCCATCGGCAGTGCGCGCAGGGTCGCCTTCCACGTGATAGAGCGGGAGGAAATGAGGATAGATACGGACCTGCGGCTCCCCGCTCAGCGGCAGTTGGAGCAAGGGCGCACCTTCGGTGCCATTGCCCTGGCAAAGCGGGCAAGGACCGGCGGGCTCCGTTTCTCGCTCTGGATGCCCGATGACGACCCAACTTCGCGTGATCGGGTCTTTGCGAAGTTCCATCGAGTGCCTTAGGAAATAGTCATCTTATACCGAAGTTTCGCAGTGGGACAAAACGGGACTGCTTTTTTTCCCTTCTCCGAGTGCGCGACGACGTGTTTATTGGCTCGGTCCAAGCTGCTTTGGTTTACACTGCGATCCGTGCAAAGCAATCTCGGGCGCACTCCGAAGTCGCTCGCCAAAGTGGGGAAGGCCCCCCGCGCAAGCAAGATGACGCTACTGCCCATGATTGCCGCCACCTATTTCATGGTGGCGGGGGGACCCTACGGTCTCGAAGAGATCGTGCAGAAGACCGGGTATCGCGCCACCCTGCTCATCTTGCTCCTCACACCGCTTCTGTGGAGCCTTCCCACAGCGATGATGGTCAGCGAACTGGCGACCGCGATTCCCGAGGAGGGCGGCTTCTACATCTGGGTGCGGCGCGGAATGGGCCGTTGCCTGGGGTATCAGGAGGCCTGGCTGACGCTCGCCGGCAGTGTTTTCGAGATGGCGCTCTATCCGAACCTATTTGTAGCCTATCTCGGACGGTTTGCGCCGAGCGTAGTCGCGGGACATCGAGGGCTGATCGTCGGATTCGCAATGATCGCGCTCTGCACAACGTGGAATATTCTCGGCACCCGGGCCATGGGCGAGGGGTCGGTAGCGCTCAACGTGGCGTTGTTGCTGCCCTTCGTTGCCCTGGTCGTGCTCGCCCCGTTTCACCATCCGCTTGGACCGACCCGTGCGGTTTTTCTTCATCATGCGGATCTGCTCGGCGGAATCCTGATCGCTATGTGGAACTACATGGGATGGGACAACCTCTCCACCATTGCCGGGGAGGTCGAGTCCCCGCAGCGCACCTACACGCGGGCGATGTTCGGTGCCGTAGCGCTGGTCATGGTGAGCTATCTGCTGCCGGTGGCGGCGGTGTCGCGAACCGGACTCGATCCAAACGCCTGGACCGAGGGCGGCTGGGTCGACGCGGGGCGGATCGTCGGCGGAGAAGCCCTGGGAGTGGCCATCGCGGTGGCCGGCGTCCTAGGCGCGGTTGGGTCGTTTGGAGCGCTGATGATGTCTTTCACCAGACTGCCCGGGGCGATGGCCGAAGACGGTTATCTGCCAAAGCTTTTCGTCAGGACCAGCCGACGCACAGGTGCGCCGTGGGTGGCGATCGTGGTGTGCGCGGTATTTTGGGCCGTCTGCTACCCGCTCGGATTCGAGCGCAGCTTGATCCTGGACGTGCTACTGACCGGGCTAAGTGTCCTGCTGGAATTCGGGGCGCTCGTCGCGCTCCGTATTCGCGAGCCGAATCTTCTCCGGCCCTATCGCATCCCGGGCGGGATCGCCGGAGCCGTCTTGATAGGAGTTCCACCACTGGGAATGATCCTTGCAGCGCTCCTGCGCAATCACAGCGAAGTGGTCGGCGAGACAAATGAACTTGCGATCGGTGCCACGGTGATCGCGGCGGGATTTCTGCTCTATCTTGCCAGCCAGTGGCTAGCAAGGAGCGCGGCGCTCAAAACCGCCGAAAGCGAGCGAGCAAAGCCGTGACTGCAAGCGACGAATCCGATCGCGCGTTCATGCAGGTCGCGCTTGAGGAAGCTCGTACGGCATTCGACCGAGGGGAAGTGCCGGTGGGAGCCGTGCTGGTGGTCGATGGCGCCGTGGTGGCCCGCGCGGGAAACCGTACGATTACCAACTGCGATCCGACGGCACACGCCGAGATCGTCGCTTTGCGGGAAGCGGCCAAGGTCACACGCAACTATCGCCTTTTGGGCGGCACCCTATATGTCACAATCGAGCCGTGCGTGATGTGCGCGGGAGCCATGATTCAGGCTCGGGTCGACCGGCTCGTGTACGGCGCGGATGACCCGAAAGGGGGAGCCGTGCGTTCCTGCTTTTCGATCTTCGAGCATCCGCAGATCAATCACCGCGTCGAGGTAGCGCACGGTTTGCTTGCCGATGATGCGGCAGCGCTGCTGAAGAGCTTCTTCGCGCAGAGGCGCTAGCCTGAGAGATGAATCCGTTTCGGTTTCATCCTATACTCTTGCTGTCTCAGGCTCCCGGGCGCTTGAACCCACTGAGGGGTTGCCGTGAAACGGCCGACCAAAATACTCGGGGCGATCGTAATTTTCGTTGTCGTGGCATTGGTGTTGCTTCCTTTTGTCGTAGATGCAAACAAAATTCGCCCCGCACTCGAAAAGCAGTTAACAGCGGTCCTCGGTCGCAACATTCGGTTCGGCAATCTGAACTTTTCGGTGCTCTCCCGAAGCTTGGTCGCAAGCGACATCACGATCGCGGACGATCCCAACTTCAGCTCCGCTCCGTTTCTGACCGCCAAAGAACTGCGGATCGGTGTTTACCTCGCGCCGTTAGTTTTCTCACACCAGATAAAACTGCGCGGTTTTCATGTCGAGTCACCGCAAATCCGCATCGTCCGCGCCTCCGACGGCGCGTGGAATTTTTCGAGCATCGGGCACTCCACCGCCGCGGATACGGCACATCCCAACGGTTCGCTGCCCTCGCTGCCGGACTTCTCCGTTAGCGAAATCAACGTCGAGGATGGCCAAGTGGTGATCGCGACGCTGCCTTCCCGCGGCGAGCCTCACGTGTATGACCACGTGAATTTCACCGCGCACGACGTTTCGTTCGCGTTGCCCTTTGCGTTCGAGTTCTCGGCAAACCTGCCCGCCGGCGGCACGATTCACACCAGCGGCCGGCTCGGCCCAATCAACCGACAGGATGGCGCCGCCAGCCCGGGAGACGCGCACGTCATCGTCAAGAACCTGGACCCCGTCGCGGCGGCCTTCCTTAGCCCGAATGCGGGCTTGTCTTTTCTCGGAGACTTCGACCTCCACGCCACATCCAACGGAGAAAGACTCGCGACGAACGGTTCCGTCCACCTTCAAAACTTGAAACTTCGCCCGGGCGCGACGGCCGCGCCCAGACCGATTGATCTCACTTACACGGGAACGCATCGTTTGAAGGAAAACTCGGGCGAGATTGAAGACGCAACGATCAAAGTCAGCAACACGGCGATCCATGTGAACGGCACGTATCAGATTCTCGAAATGGATGCCAAGAACGCCGTGCTGAATCTGAAGATCACCGGGCAGAACTTGCCGATCGATGATCTCCAGATGCTGATGGCGGCAGCCGCCGTTCGGCTGCCTAACGGGTCGTTGCTCAAGGGTGGGACGGTCACCATGGACCTCTCGGTAACAGGTCAGGAAAACTCTCTGGTCATCGCCGGGCCGATTACTGTCGACAATACGCGCCTGGTGGGTTTCGACGTCGGTTCCAAGATTCACGGCATCGCAGCGTTGAGCGGTGTCCAGACCGGAAACACGACAGAGTTTAAGAAGTTGCGCATGAATGTGCGGGTCACGAATTCTGGTGCAGCGGTGGAGAAGCTCGACGCGGTGATTGTTGCCATGGGCGAGATCTCGGGCAGCGGGACCGTGTCGCCGGACGATCAAGTGAACTTCAAACTCGTCGTGGTCGGCGTCAAGGCGAAGGGCATCGGCAAGGTGGGCATAGGACTCCTCACAGCGCTCAACGGTCAGGGCGGCGCCGCCGTGCCGCTGCGCGTGGCTGGCACTGCCGAGGATCCTTCCATCACGGCCGATGTCGGCGGCATCGTGCAGAAACAAAAAAAGTCTTTCTTCAAGAAATAGGTTGTTGGGTGGTTGGCGTTAGAATCTCCCGGATGGCTGATCCCTCCCGCGTGCGAGAGGGAATCGACCTGGGGAAACAGCGGCTCTTGCTCTTGACGTGGACCAAGCCAAGGGCGTAGCGTTTTCTCTGCCCAGTAACTATCCTGCTGGCGCGCGAGTCACCGAGCGCGGAGGTAAGCTTATGCCGAAGATCTTCTTGCCGGTCAGTTTGATCGTTGTCTTGCTCGGCTTTTCCATTGGGTGTTCCAAGCACGCCAGTGACGACACGATTACAAAAGAAATCCAGAAGCAGGTCGCGGCAGACCCGCAGACGAAAGACTCCAACGTCACCGTGACTTCGAAAGACGGCAAGGTGACGTTGACAGGAACCGCAAGTAGCCAGGCCGCACAGCAGAAGCTGGAACAGATCGCCCGCCAGGAGCCTGGAATCTCGGCTGTCGACAACCAGATTTCAGTTCCCCCTCCGCCCCCACCACCCCCACCGATTGTAGTGCCAGCCGGAACGGATCTGGTCGTCACCACCAGCCAGGCTCTGGGATCTAAGTTAAGCCAAACTGGCCAAACTTTTCTGGCCAGTGTGGCGCAAACGGTCAGCGTAGACGGGCAGACGGCAATCCCGAAGGGATCGGCCGTCAGCGGAACAGTCGTGACGGCGAAAGAGAAAGGCAAAATTAAGGGAGAGGGCCAATTGTCGCTCACTCTGAAAAGCGTCACCGTCAATGGGCAAACCTATCCGATTCGGACCGCCACGCTCGACAGCACGGTGAAAGGTAAGGGCAAGCGAACCGCCGCCACGACCGGCGGCGGAGCAGCGGGGGGCGCGTTGATTGGAGGGATCGCGGGAGGAGGAAAGGGAGCCGGAATTGGGGCTTTGGTCGGAGCAGGGGCGGGATTTGTCGGAGGCGCGTTCACCGGAAACAAGCAGATCGAGCTTCCCGCAGAGTCTGCGCTCACTTTCAGCTTTTCGGCGCCCTTGACCCTTCCACCACCCTCCCAATAGTCTTGCAGTCCCGATCTCGGATACCCTCCTCGGACCGCGAAGGCCGGGCGGGCCACAGACTCCTTGCGGAACCTCGCTGCAAGCGGCACGAGTGGGGCTGAGTTCGCCAAGTCAAACCGATAAAGTCATAGTGGTGGCGGCTTCGGCCTAGGCGAATGTCGCCCCCCATTCACCGCCCACCTTCCGCAACCTGTCACAAACCCGGTGGGAGCATACTACCGACCGAAAGGGGATGGAGATCTGTGTGACTGTCATCGACTGGCTGCTCGATTCGGACCCTTCGATCCGCTGGCAAGTGATGCTGGACCTGACCGGTGCGCCCGCAAGGGAGGTTGCGGCCGAGCGCGCGCGGGTCGCCACCGAAGGCTTGGGAGCGAGGCTGCTCGCCCTCCAGGCGGACGATGGCCGCTGGGGTGGCGCGACATGGAACCGCGGGTGGGACTCCACGATGCACGTTCTCATGCTGCTGCGAGACCTGGGCCTGGATCCTGCGAGCGACCAAGCACGCCAGGCGGTTGGCCTGGTCCATGACCGGGTGACGTGGCGGGGATGTGGCCCACCGGAATGTGACGGCAATGCCCTTTTTGAAGGCGAGCTCGAGCCCTGCATCAATGGGCAGATCGGGGCGGTCGGCGCCTACTTCGGCCAGGAGGTCCGCGGCATCGTCGACCGGCTGCTCGCCGAGCAGCTATCGGATGGCGGCTGGAACTGCCAGGCGCCGAACCGCTCGACGCGGTCGTCGTTCAACACCACGATCTGCGTGCTGGAGGCTCTGCTCGAGCAGGGGCGGACGGGCAGAGGAACCCCCGAGGTGGCGCAGGCCCGCCTCCGCGGGCAGGAGTACCTCCTTGAGCGACGACTCTTCCGGCGGCGATCGACCGGCGAAGTGATTGAGCGAGATCGCAAAGGAGGTACCGACTGGACCCGCTTTGCCTTCCCAACGTGGTGGCACTACGACGTGCTGCGGGGGCTCGACTACCTGCGCCGCGCGGGCGTCAGGCCCGATGAACGGGTGGCCGAGGCGATCGAGCTGGTCGCATCGAAGCGCGACACCGACGGGCGTTGGCCCCTCGAGACTCGGTATCCCGGTGTGATGCCGGTTGAGACGGACGAGGGGGAGGGCGGAGCGAGCCGTTGGATTACTTTGCGCGCCTTACGGGTGCTCCGCTGGTACGAGCGCGCTGATTCGTAACTAAGGTTCCGACCCGTGTCATTGCTGACACCACGGGCCGGGAGGTCAGCCAGCGTGAATGGGACCAAACTCTATATCGACTGTAAGGCGTTCGTAAAGGCGCATACCAGCTCAGAGGAGTCCCCCACTCAGCGCATTGACGCTGTTTTCTGCGCAGGCTATGTGGAAGGCGCTGTGGACGCCGAAAACGGAATCGCTTACAACGTTCCTGATGGGATTTTATTAAGGCAGCTGGTGGACATCGTTGACAAATACTTGGTGGATCACCCGGAGGAAAGACAGATTGCGGCAGAGACTCTTATTAAGCGGGCAATGATAAAGGCGTTCAGCAAGAAGTAGGAGGAGATGAACCGCTCGTGATGCATATTCAGGGCATCCCGGGCATAGGAAAAACTCACCTGCTGAATGCGTTGGCGGCAAGCATCGGCGGAAGGGGCGTTTTCGTTGTGCGGATGGACGCCCGCTGGTGCGAGCCGTCCCCGGCGTCCTTGTGTCGAGCGATCTGCAGAGAAATCGGTGCCTCGGAGTCCAGGCACAGGTGAGTCTAGGACTCCTGAAACGTCGTGAGATGAGAACATGATGAAAATTAAGCACTGTGTCGACGCAACTTAGAACGAAATCGGCCCTCCCGAATGCTCAGAAATGGATCGACTGCCTCCCGGTCTAGAAATTCTTTCGGAAGTTTCGCTCACCCGTTGAGCGGTTTCAATCGCGCGGTGAAATGGCGCAGGAATGGTGCCTGGTGAATTATCTCGTAGCCGCGAATTTGTTCGCGGCGCCGCCAAACGTCTAGGATTACTTCGACCACGTACTCGATATGGCTTTGTGTGTACACCCGCCGCGGAATTGCCAGCCGCACCAAGTCCATGGTGGCATGTTCGCCAAACATCAGTGTTCCAATCTCAATCGAGCGGATCCCCCCTTCCAGATACAGCTCGACCGCGAGCGCCACGCCCGGAAATTGCGCCACAGGAATGTGCGGTAAAAAGGACCGCGCATCCAGATAGATGGCATGGCCGCCAGGCGGCTGCACGATGGGCACGCCTTCGTGCGCGATGTGGTTGCCGAGAAACGCCGTCGAAGCGATGCGATAATTCAGATAGTCCTCTTCCAGCACCTCGTTAAGACCTACGGCGATCGCTTCGAGATCGCGGCCGCAGAGCCCCCCATAGGTGGGAAAACCCTCTGTCAGAATCAGCAAATCTTTTTCCTGTTGCGCGAGGAGGTTGTCATTCGTGCAGAGAAAGCCGCCGATGTTAGCCAGACCGTCTTTTTTTGCGGACATCGTGCAGCCATCCGCATACGAGAACATCTCGCGGGCGATCTCGCGGGGAGTCTTGTCCGCATAGCCTGGCTCGCGGAGCTTAATAAGGTAGGCATTCTCGGCGAACCGGCAGGCATCGATGTACAGCGGTATCCCGTGCTTTTTGCAGATTTCCTTCACAGCACGAATATTTTCCATGGAGACCGGTTGGCCGCCAGCGGAATTATTGGTGATCGTTAGCATCACCAGCGGAATGTGCTTTGCGCCCACACGTGCAATCAACTCCGCCAGCTGCGCCGTGTCCATATTTCCCTTGAAGGGAAGGACGCGTGCGGGTTGTCTCGCTTCGCAGACCGGTAGATCCAATGCCTGGGCCCCAATGAACTCACAGTTGGCGCGCGTTGTGTCGAAATGGTTGTTGTTGGGTACGACGTCACCCTTCTTGCACATCACGGTGAAGAGAATGCGTTCCGCGGCGCGTCCTTGGTGTGTTGGGATCACATGCCGGAAACCGAAGATGTCCTGAACGGAATCACGGAATCGAGTAAAGCTCGGCGACCCGGCGTAGGATTCGTCTCCCCGCATCATCGCGGCCCATTGCTCGGTGGACATGGCAGAGGTGCCGGAATCAGTCAGCAGATCAATCATTATCGCCTCGGCGGGCACGAGAAACAGGTTGTAACCCGCGTCTTCGATGAACTGCCTGCGCTGCTGGGGTGTGGATTTGCGAATCGCTTCGATGCTTTTGATGCGGAACGGCTCGATGACAGTGCGAATCGCCATGCTTGCCTCACTTGTGGCAGAAATCGTCGAACCTAAGTTTCAAGGTCAAAACACATCCTACCGCACTATTCTTGCGGGGATGAGGGACGGCAAATGGGCTTATACAGGCTAACCCTGGTGCGTTGGCCAACCGGAGTTGGGCGGCTCACCTATTTGAGTGGAAGCAAGACCTGGGTAAACTCACTCCGTTCAATCGCAAACTCATGTGGGTTCACGGTGCAGTCGCAGTCTATACGATTGTTTCGTTCGGCGCACTGACACCTGATCGAAGCGGTTAAGGAATTCAGCTGCTACCAGCAGGCTCCCGCAGTAAGCGCCAGCTCTGCTTAGTGCAGAAAGACTTCCGGGCGCGGTTACGTCTCACCTTGGGGCGGCTTGCCAGACCCGCACATTTGGGGAAGCCAACGGATTTCGCGCCGACACCATCCAGTCTCAATTCGGTCAATTGATGACGGCCATGCCTCCGATCGCAATGGAATTTCCGGGTACTATGGTAGGTCTAAGCTCCCGTAGGCGCGTGGATAGGTCACGATTCCCCACGGCATGAGGAATCCAGTCAAGCTGCGAATCCGATGGTAGGTCATTGCGTCAATTACCTCGACGCTGTTCGAGCGGCCGCATGCCACCCAGATCTGCGAATCATCAGGCGTGAAGGTGAAATGCCAGCAGCGCTGCCCAACAGGAGCTTCACCAAGCAACTGCAACGAGTCGGTTGAGAAGAACTGAATCTTTTGCGCTCTGGCCGCTGCAACGACGACTCGGCGTCCTTGACGATCGAACGCGACGCCGTCCGGCATCGCATCGGTCGCAACGGAGTGAGTCACATGAAAATTCGGGTCAAGCAAAAGCAACGTGCCGGATGCTTCCATGGTTACGGCATATCGGTCGCCTTGCGGCGAGAGCTTCAGCCCTCGGGGTCTGGATCCATAGGAACTAAGATCTACCTCGCGGATGCGCTCACCTGTTGCGACGTTGAAAACGCTGAGCGTGCTTTGTCCTTCATTGGCGACAATGAGAAATCTGCCGTCTGGCGAGAACTCGATGCCTTCGGTTTCTTTTCCGGCGGCAAAACTTCTCCCGAGCGACCAATCCCGTACATTTACGATTACGATTTGTGAAGTAGCTTCATCCGCTTCACCCTCGGTCTGCTTCGCTACCGCAGGCGCTGAGACGGCCTCACATGAAATGAAAAGCCACTTCCCAGTGGGATGCATTTTGACAAACTCCGGATTGCCGCCGACGTGGATACGCCTGACCAACTGAAGGCTACGGGTGTCGAAAACACTGATGTCCGCGGCGTTTTTGTCAGCGGCTACCACGTATCTTCCGTCCCCAGTGAGGCTGATTCCTCGGGGTGCGACGTTGTTCGGTTGGGTTGTTCTGAGGAGCTGAAATGAGTGGAGATCAATGATGCTGATCCGACCTCCCTCCTCGCTCACGTAGGCAACATTTGTCGGAACCTGCTGCGAGATTGCAGACCAAGAAATAAGCAGAAAAATAGACGCGCCGAGAACAAGCAAGCGGCCTGCGTTACCCACGTTCACACGATTCCTTCCCATCCGGTTGTGAAATTCGACTCGTCGAACCGTTGATCCAGACGACCAAGTGGGTGAGGGCTAACCCGGCAGCTTAGATTTCATCAGGGTGAAGTTCGGTGAGGTCAATCACACGCCTGTGTGATCGACGACACTCAGAAACGCGTCAAGGAGCGGTAGGTTGTAGCCGTTCTGCCGTTGACCCTGTGAATCCAGTGGATCAAGCGCCGCAAGTCAGTCAGAGGAGGCCCGTGTAATGGCGGGAATTTACTCATTTGACGGAATTGTCCCTGTGGTGGATCCTACCGCTTTTGTGCACCCCAGCGCCGTCCTCATAGGAGACGTAATTGTCGGGCCGCGCTGCTATGTAGGTCCTTGCGCGTGTTTGCGTGGAGATTTAGGGCGCCTGATTCTGGAAGAAGGCAGCAATCTGCAGGACACCTGCGTGATGCACAGTTTTCCAGGTGCAGAAACCGTCGTCGAAGTGAACGGTCACGTCGGCCACGGCGCGATCCTTCACGGTTGCCGGATCGGCAAGAACTCTCTCGTTGGCATGAACGCAGTGATCTCGGATGGAGTGATCATCGGCGAGTCGTGCATCGTCGCGGCACTGGCCTTCGTGAAGGCGGGAGCAGTGATTCCGCCCCGCAGTCTTGTCGTTGGCGTTCCGGCCAAGGTAGCGCGTGAGCTAACGGATGTTGAAATCGCCTGGAAAACTGAAGCCACCGCAGTCTATCAGACGCTCGCACGGCGGGGCCTTACAGGTCTGAAACCGGCCGAAGCGCTTACAGCGGTGGAGTCCAACCGAGCGCGGCTGCCCAAGCTATCTATCGACCCGCTCTACAAAGCAAAGCAGATGCCTCCAAAGTGACTTTCGGACCTCACCTTTGGAACATAGTTTCGTTGCATAGACACATCACGTAGCACTGTGATACTCGTCACTGCGCAAGCTTGCGGCATTTCCTAACTTGATTTACTTGCGAGGACTGAGCCGCACCACAGCCATGAGTGTGCAGGGCGCATATGGATTCCAATTGATGGCTCCCAAGACGCCTCTGCGGCCTTGCGAACTCCCTGTACTCAGCCCCGGCCCGGATGAGGTTGTCGTGCAGGTTGCGGGCTGCGGCGTCTGCCACACGGACATCGGCTTTGCCTTCGACGGTGTTCCAACTCGCCATGCCCTACCGCTTGTCCTGGGACACGAAATCTCTGGAAGAGTCGTTGCCGCAGGAAAAAATGCCGCTAGATGGATCCGCCGATCGGTGATTGTTCCGGCTGTGATTCCCTGCGGCTCTTGTGCGGCATGCCGAGCGGGACGAGTTACGATTTGCCGCCAGCAGTTCATGCCAGGCAACGATGGTGACGGAGGCTTTGCCACGCATGTGCTCGTGCCTTCGCGAGGACTCTGTGCGGTACCCGAATCTCT
>Ga0187779_10001550_pt1 | contig 14308 bp, 15 predicted proteins | sample 1015_Q2_SP10_10__FD_132435 | JGI IMG/M metagenome (GOLD analysis project Ga0187779, IMG submission 132435) | Tropical peat soil microbial communities from peatlands in Department of Meta, Colombia - 1015_Q2_SP10_10_MG | ecosystem: Environmental > Terrestrial > Soil > Wetlands > Peat | place... | reverse complement strand
GGACGTTCGCCCAGGCCCGGCCGCACCAGTTGAGTGGGGGGATGCGGCAGCGCGTGGCCATCGCCCGGGCGCTGGCCCTCGAACCCGCGGTGCTGCTGCTGGACGAGCCCTTCAGCTCGCTCGATGCCATCACTCGCGAACGCGTCGGCGGCGAGCTGCTCCGCATCTGGGAACGGACGGCGACCACGATCGTGCTGGTCACCCACAGCATCCCCGAGGCGGTCTTCCTGGCCGACCGCGTCCTGGTCATGTCACCGCGGCCGGGTCGGATCGTGGCCGACATCGCGGTGGCGCTCCCGCGGCCACGCGCGCCTGAGCAGGTCGATAGCCCGGCGGGCAGCGCGGCCGCGCTCGAGGTGCGGCGCTGGCTCGTCGACCCCGGCGAGACGGCGGAGACGACGCCATGACGACCGCGACGCCGGCCGGCCAGCGGTTGGCGATGCCGCGCGCGGGGCGCGGGGGCCTCCGTGGCTGGCTGCTGACCCTGGGCGGGATCGCGACGCTCCTCATCGCCTGGAAGCTGCTCGTGGTCGTGGCCGGTTATCCCGCGTTCGTGCTGCCCGCCCCGGAGGTCGTGGCGGCCCGCTTCATCCGCGCCTGGGCCGACGGCACCATCGAGCCGCACGCCGCGGCCACGATCGAGGAGATCGCGGGGGGTCTCATCATCGGCGTGGGCACCGCGCTGCCGCTGGGCACGCTCCTGGGCCGCTCGCGACTGGCGGAGCAGGTCCTCGCGCCTTACCTCGTCGCCGCGCAGGCGACACCCATCCTGGCCGTCGCGCCCCTGATCGCCCTGTGGTTCGGGACGGGCCTCATCAGCATCGCCGCGATCTGTGCGGTCGTCCTCTTCTTCCCGGTCACGGTCGCCACGATGGTCGGCGTCCGGTCCGTGGATCCGCGGCTGGTGGAGATGGCCGCCGCGTTCCGTGCCACGCCCCGCCAGCGGCTCCTGTGGGTGGAGGTGCCGGCCGCCCTGCCGGCGATCCTGGGGGGCCTGCGCGTGGGCGTGACGCTGGCCGTCGTCGGCGCCATCGTCGGCGAGTGGGCCGGGGCGAACGCGGGGCTGGGCGTCCTCATCAACCTCGCCCGCGGCAGCCTCTTCGACACACCCCTGCTGTTCGCGACCCTCCTCACGATCGCCCTCCTGGGGATCGGCCTGTACCTGCTCGTCGTCCTTGTGGAGCGGCGCCTCGTCGGCGTCCGCGCCTGATCGCCTCGGAGGTCCGCATGCGCCCGCCCATCCACCGCGGCCTGGCCATCCTCGCCACCCTGCTGCTGGTCGCGTGCACGAACGGCCCGGGCGTGCCGACGCCGTCGGCCGGCGCGACCACGTCGGCTCCGGGCCCGAGCAGCACGACCGTCGCCGGGTCTCCAGGGCCGACCGCCTCGCCATCGGGCCCGCCGGTCCCGCTGGTCGTCGGCCTGGGGTACATCCCGAGCGTCCAGTTCGCCCAGTTCTACTACGCCCAGGAGCAGGGCTACTACCGGGCGGCCGGTCTGGACGTCACGTTCCAGAACAAGAACGACCCCGACCTGGTGACGCTCGTGGGCCAGGGCAGCATCGATGTCGGAGTGGCCGACGGCACGAGCGTCATCCCCGCCGTCAGCCAGGGCATCCCGGTGACCTACGTGGCCACGCTCTACGGGCTCTTCCCCAACGTCGTGTTCGCCAAGGCCAGCGCGAACATCGCCACGGTCGCCGACCTCAAGGGCAGGAAGGTCGGCACGCCGGGGCGCTACGGCTCCAGCTGGATCATGCTGGAGGCGCTCCTCGCATCCGCCCAGATGACACCCAGCGACGTGCAGGTCGTGCTGTATCCCGACTACGGCCAGGCCGTCGCGGTGCAACAGGGGGCCGTCGACGCGGCGACGGGGTTCACCAACAACGAACCGGTGCAGCTCCAGCTCGACGGCATCCCGACGAGCGAGCTGCACGTGGACCAGGCGACGCCACTCCCCGGGCCGGGGCTCATCGTCGGCACGTCGACGCTGGCGCAGAAGCACGACGCCCTCAAGGCGTTCGTGGCCGCCACGCTGCGCGCGATGAACGCCGTGATGGCCGATCCCCAGGCCGGACTCACTGCCTCGATCGCCGCGCAGCCCACGCTCGCCGGCTCCGCTCCCACCCAGCTGGCGATCCTGCAGGCCACCATCGCGACGTGGCAGAGCCCCTACACTCAGGCCCACGGGCTGGGAGCGATCGACCGGGACGCCTGGAGCCGCTCGATCGCCTTCATGCAGACCCTGCCGGAGAAGCCGGTCGCGGGACCCGTCACCGTCGACCAGGTGGTGAACGAGGACCTTCTCCCATGAGCGAGCCACACCCGACGGCGGACGCCCACGGGGCGCATGCTGGAGCTCACGTTCCCGCCGGCGACGTCGTCGCGAGTCACGGTGCGGCCGTGCACGACGACCACGGCGATGGGGCGCCACTCGGGCCGGTCGATGCGCGAGCCTGGGGCGCCGGGATCCTGGGCGTCGTGGTCGGGGCCTTGGTCGCCGTTCTCCTGTACGTCGCCTCGTACCACTGAGGCCGCCTCGGGTAAGGCCGCGGGGCGGTTACGCCTCGATCCGTTCGATGAGCGTGGCGATGCCCTGCCCGACGCCGATGCACATGGTGGCGAGGCCGTAGCGACCGCCGCGGGCGACCAGCTCGTGGGCCAGCATCGTCACCAGCCGCGCACCGCTCATGCCCAGCGGATGACCCAGGGCGATGGCGCCGCCGTTCACGTTGACCCTCGCGGGGTCCAGGCCGAGCTCGCGGATGCAGGCGATCGACTGGCTGGCGAAGGCCTCGTTCAGCTCGATGAGGTCCAGATCGGCCACGTCCAGGCCCGCGCGAACCAGGACCTTCTGGGTGGCGGGTATGGGCCCCAGGCCCATGACCGAGGGATCGACCCCCGCGACGGCCGTCGCGACGACCCGGGCCAGCGGGTGGAGGCCGAGCTCGCGGGCCAGGCCAGCCTCCGCGAGGACCGTGGCGCTGGCCCCGTCGTTGATGCCCGAGCTGTTGCCGGCCGTGACCGACCCGCCGTCCCGGAAGGCCGGCCGCAGCCGCTCCAGCGCCTCCAGGGTCGTGTCGGCGCGGGGATGCTCGTCACGGGTCACGAGGAGGGGCTCACCCTTGGGCTGCGGCACCGGGACCGGCACGATCTGCCCGTCGAAGCGGCCGCTGTCGGCCGCGGCCACCGCCCGCCGCTGGCTCTCCAGGGCGAACGCGTCCTGCTCCTCGCGCGTGACGCCGCAGCGGGTCGCCACCTCCTCCGCGGTCTCGCCCATCGACAGCGGCGGATGCATGGCCGCCAGGGCCGGGTTCACGAACCGCCAGCCCAGGGTCGTGTCAACCAGCGGCCGGTCGCCGCGCGCGAAGGCCGTCTCCGCCTTGAGGGTGACCAGCGGGGCGCGGCTCATGGACTCGACGCCACCCGCCACGAACGCGTCGCCGTCGCCGACCATGATGGCGTGGGCCGCGCTGTTGATGGCCTGCAGGCCCGAGCCGCACAGGCGGTTGACCGTCAAGCCGCCGGCTTCGATGGGCAGGCCGGCCAGGAGCCCGGCCATGCGGGCCACGTTGCGGTTGTCCTCGCCGGCCTGGTTCGCGCAGCCCAGGATGACGTCCTCGATCCGCTCCGGCGGCAGGCTCGAGCGGTCCACCGCGGCGCGGATGACGAGCGCCGCCAGGTCGTCCGGCCGCACCCGCGACAAAGCGCCGCCGTAGCGCCCGACCGGAGTGCGAACCGCGCTGACCAGCCACGCCTCGCGTGTGGCCCGGGTCAGATCTCGGTTCACGCGCTGGCGTCCTGCATGGCCACGATCGTAGCGGTTCGAGCGCCCCTTCTCAGGCGCGGCTCAGACCGCGGCGATCTGCCAGAGCGCCGGCGCGACGCGATAGCGCGCCCCGTAACGGCGCTCGAGAACGGCCAGGCCGCGCACGACCTGACCCAGGCCCAGCGCCCGGGCACGCTCGAACGGGCCGTGGGGATGGCCCGCGCCGAGCCGCATCGCGACGTCGATGTCGGGGGGATCGGCCACGCCGTCGCCGGCGGCTCGGTAGGCCTCGTTGATGAGGGCCAGCTCCAGACGGGCCACGATCTCGTCGGCCGCCAGGGGATCACCCGCCGCTCCTGCACCGACCAGCGCGGACGGCAGTGGCGCGACGCCACCCTGACGGCCGTCCGGACCGTAGCGGTAGAAACCGACGCCGGACTTCCGGCCAAGGGTGCGGGCTTCCACGAGCGCGGCCTGGATGGGCGAGGGCCGGAAGCGCTCGGCCTCGTCGAAGGCGCGCCAGATGGCGGTCGCGACGGCGTAGTTCACGTCGAGGCCCACGAGGTCCATCAGCGTGAACGGGCCCATCGGATAGCCGGCCGCCACGAGCGCGGCGTCCACCGTCGGCACGTCCGACTCACCGGCCTCGACGAGGCGGAGGGCCTCCAGGGTGAACGGCCGGTTGACGCGGTTGACGATGAAGCCCGGCGCATCGGCACACTCGACCGGCGTCTTGCCCAGGCCCGCCACGAACCGCAACCCTGCATGCATCGTGACCCCGGCCGTCTGCTCGCCGGCGACGACCTCCACGAGCGCCATGCGCGGGGCGGGATTGAAGAAGTGAAGGCCCAGCACGCGCTCCGGGTGGACGGTCGCGGCGGCGATGGCGTCGATCGACAGGGCGCTCGTGTTGGTGGCCAGGATCGTGGTCGCCGGGACCAGCGAGTCCAGAGCCCGGAAGACCTCCCGCTTCAGGTCCAGGTCCTCCACCGCGGCCTCGATCACAAGATCGACAGGCCGGCCCCCGCCCCGCCGACCCGCCTGGCCGCGCCCGCCGACCAGCGCCGTCAGGTCGGGCGCGTCGTGCAGGCGCCGGATGGCGCCGGCGCGAGCCGCCGGGGCGAGCGTGCCACGCGCCACGAGGCGGGTCAGGGCGTCGGCGATGCGCGCCCGGCCGGTCGCCACCGCCTCGGGTGAGACGTCGTGCAGCCGGACGCTGTGGCCGGCCTGCAGGCAGACCTGGGCGATCCCGGCGCCCATCGTGCCGGCCCCCACGATCCCCACGACCTCCGTCCCCGACGCGGCTGTCGTCGTGCCGCCGGGAGGCCTCACCGATCGGCGAAGCGCGGCGGCCGCTTCTCCGTGAAGGCAGCGATGCCCTCGGCGTGGTCGGCCGAGCGGCCGGCCGCGGTCTGCAGCTGCGCCTCGGCCTCCAGCGCGGTCTCCAGGTCCATGGAGGCCGCCGCCAGCAGGGCACGCTTGGTGAGCCCCATGGCCAGGGGCGCCCCGGCCGCCAGACGATCGGCGAGGGCCGCTGCCTGGCGGGCCAGATCCGGAGCCGGCACGACCCGATCGACGAGGCCCATGCGCTCAGCCGCTGCCGCGTCGACGGGGTCGGTCGTGAGCGCCAACTCCAGCGCGCGCCCGAGGCCCACGATGCGGGGCAGGAACCACGACAGGCCGCTGTCGGGCACCAGGCCCACCCGGCCGAAGGCGCAGGTGAACGTCGCGGTGTCGGCCGCCAGACGGATGTCGCAGGCCAGGGCCAGCGACAGGCCGGCCCCGGCAGCCACCCCGTTGACGGCGGCGACCACCGGTTTCTCGAGGCGCGCCAGGGCGAGGATGAGCGGGTTGTAACGCTCGCGCACCTCGCGCCCGATACGGGAACCGGTGAGCCCCGTTTCCCGCAGGTCCTGGCCGGCGCAGAAGGCGCGTCCCGCGCCGGTGAGGATCACCGCCCGCACCGAGCGGTCGCGCGCAGCTGACCTGAGCGCCGCCAGGAGGCCGGCCTTGAGGGACGCGTCCAGGGCGTTCAGCGCCTCGGGTCGATCCAGGGTGAGGGTCAGGACGTGGTCGACCTGTTCGCTGCGCAGGGGCGCCGGTGCCGCCATCGACGCTAGCCCGTGAACTCCACGAGGTCGTCGCCCTGCAGCTCGAACAGGCGGCGATCGATGGGCTGGTCGGCGGACGCCGAGTGATCCATCACGAAGTCGTGCATGAGGGCCGCGAATTCATGGTCGCCGGGGCGGAGGGCCCCGGCCACGAGCAGCTCACGGTCCGGCAGCCCCACCAGCACGCGGGTCCCGGGTGGTGCGCCGCGGCGCAGCTCGGCGGCCAGGGACGCCCGGACGGCGGGCAGCAGGATCCGGGCAGCGTCGCGACCGGTGCCGCTCTCGGAGCTGCGCAGGCGCCGCTCCCCGGAGTCTTCATCGATCCAGCCGGTCTCATCCGACCAGGCCCCCAGGTTCTGCCCGGCGGTCACCGCGAGTTCCTCCGCGGTGACGCCCCAGTCGTGCAGGTGCTGGGCGTTGACCAGGACGTCGAAGCCGGTGCCCTGGAGAGTGAATGCCACCACCAGCCCGCAGGGACCCTCGGTGATCAACGGCTGGGCGTGCGTCTGGATGCCCTCGTTCGCCCAGTCCACCTTGCGCTCGGCAGGGTCGCCCTGACTCCCCGGGGGCATCAGGCAGGGAAAGACGGCGTCCTTCGCCAGCTGCCACTCATCCGCCACGTGTCAGCCCTCCCGCGTGACCATCCGTCGCGCCTCGAGGCGCGCGCCGCAAGCCTACAACCTCGCCACGACCGCAGGACCACGGAATGGCGTCAGCGGCCGCGCCAGGCGGGGGGACGCTTCTCCATGAAGGCGTGCATGCCTTCCTTCTGGTCGGCCGTGGCGAACAGCTGGAAGAAGGCCTGCCGCTCGGCCGCGAGGCCCGCACTCAAGGGCAGCTCGTAGGCCAGGTTCACGGCGCGCTTGGCCGCCCGCACGGCCAGGGGCGGCATGGCCGCGACCCGCGCGGCGAGGGCCAGCGCCTCCGACAGCGTCTCCTCACGGGCGACGACCCGGCTGACCAGACCGTGAGCTTCGGCTTCGCGAGCCCCGAGCGTGTCTCCCGTCAGGATCAGCTCCATGGCGCGGGCCTTGCCCAGGGCGCGGGTCAGCCGCTGCGTCCCGCCCGCACCCGGCATCACGCCGATCCGGATCTCCGGCTGGCCGAAGGTCGCGTCGTCGGCGGCCACGATGATGTCGCACGCCATGGCCAGCTCACAACCGCCGCCCAGGGCGTACCCGCGAACGGCCGCCACGAGCGGCAGGCCGATCGTCCGCAGCTCATCCCAATAGCGGAACCGGCCGCTGGCCTCCAGCTCCTCCGGGGTCGCCTCCACCATCTCCTTGATGTCGGCCCCGGCCGCGAACGCGCGTTCCCCCTGCCCCGTGATGACGACGGCGTGGCACGCCGGATCGGCATCCAGTCGTCGCAGGACCTCCACGAGCTGGCGGAGCGCCTCACCGTCCAGCGCGTTGAGCGCCTCCGGCCGGTCGAGCGTCACGAGGGCCACGCCCTGGACCGTCGCGCCGTCGGCATCGATGGCGGGCTGCTGGACCAGGAGTCGATGTGCCTCGTCCGCTCCGGTCACGACACGCCCTCCGGCCCGGGGGTGCCGCCGCCATCCTCCAGGCGCCGCCGCAGCCGCTCATAGTCGACCGGCCGCTTCGCGCCGAAGGCCTGCAGGCCCTCGCGCACCTCGTCCGACGCCGCGTGCAGCGTCAGCCACTCCCGCGCCATGCGGATGGTGAGCGACCAGGAGAGATCACGCCAGAAGTCCAGCTGGGCTCGAGTGGCGCGGGAGATCTCGGGCATCTTGGCCAGCAGCTCGGTGCAGTAGTCGTCCACCGCCGCGTCCAGCTCCGCGCGCGGCACGACGCGGTTGACGAGCCCCCAGTCGAGCGCCTGGGCGGCGGGGATCTCGCGGTTCAGGAGCAGCATCTCCCGCGCCCGCCGGTCGCCCAGGAAGATCGGCAGCCACTGGGTGGCTCCGCCGGACGGCAGGCTGCCGTGCGACGGGCCGACGTGGCGGATGTACGCGTCGTCGACCAGCACCGCCAGGTCGCAGGCCAGGTTCAGCTCGTTGCCGCCGCCGACGACGATGCCGTTCAGGCGCGCCACGACCGGCTTGGGGCAGCCGCGGATGGCGTCGATGGCGGCGATGAAGCGGCCCATCCAGGCGTAGTAGTCATGCGGCCGGCGCAGGAACGCCTCCTGCTCGCGGAGGTCCGCACCCGTGCAGAAGGCGCGCTCGCCTGATCCGGTGAGGACGACCACCCCGATGCGGTCGTCCGCTCCGGCTTCGCGGAACCGGCCGGCCAGGGCGTCGAGCGTGGCTCCGTCGAGCGCGTTGAGCTGGGCGGGGCGCTGGAGACGGATCGTGGCGCGGCGGCCCTCGACCGCGTAGACGACCGTCATGCGTCGCCGGCCGCGCCGAGCTCCGTGTCGGGCTCGACGACGACCATCGTGACCAGCCCGGGCGCGATCTCCCGCAGGGTGCGACCGGCAGCGCGCATGGGTTCGCTGCCGAGCGCCGCGTCCAGGGCCGCCTTGTCGGGGAAGACGAGGCGTGCCACGAGCATCAGGTCGCTGTCGCCGAAGGCCTGCACGACCTCCGCCACGTGCAGGCTCTGGAGGCCCGGCACCTGGCGGATGAGGGGCAGGTGCTCCTCCGCATAGCGCCTTCGGAAGGTGGCCACGGCCACCTCGCCGCCCTCAGGCCGGCGGTACAACGCCATCAGGGTGGTGGTCATGGGCGGGCCTCCTTGGGGATCGGGGCGCGGCTGCCGCCGCGGATCGTCGAAACGGTGAGGCTTCCGTCGCCCGAGGCGCGAGCGCGGGCGACGGCCTCGGTCTCACGATAGAACGCGGCGGCCGCGTCGTTGAAGAGGCCCGGCCGCGAGACCATCACCTGGTGATCGCAGTCCGGCGCCACCAGCAGCCGTGCGTCGGGCAGCTGGCGGTACAAAGCGACCACGTGCGGTAGCGGCGCGAACACGTCGCGGTCACCATATGCCAGCAGGGTCGGCACGCGAACCTGCCGGAGCTCGGCCGGTGTCAGCAGCGCCTGCGTCACGATGTCGTGCGCGATCGCGGCCATGAGGACCCGCCATGCGCCGGGTCCCTGGACCGGCCCGTGACGGCGGTCCAGCTGGGCGGCCCAGGCAGGTTCCTCACTGGCGATCCGCTCGGCGTCCATCAGGTGTCGAGCGACGCTGGATCGCGGCTCACGCTCCGTGTCGATGCCGGCGATGAGCAGGGTCCGCAGCCGGTCGGCGTGGCGCGTCGCGTATGTCAGCGCGGTCATGGCCCCCAGGCTGAAGCCCACGAGGTGGAAGGTGGTCAGGCCCAGGGCGTCGACAAAGGCCGCGAGGTCGGCGACGAGGAGATCCGTGGAGAAGCCCCGCGAGGCGTCCCACCTCGTGCCGCCATGGCCCCGAGCGTCCGGCAGGTAGACCCGGAACGCCTTGCGGAATGACGGCAGTTGGGCGGACCAGTCCTCGCGGGCCGAGCTTGACGCGCCGTGCAGCATGACCACCGGCGGCCCGGCGCCCTCCACGGAATAGGCGACCTCGAGGCCGTTCGCCTGCAGCGTGGGCATCTCAGATGGGGATGTCCCGACCTTCGGGGTACCGCTCGTCGGGCTTGCCCATGAGCTCCGAGCTGGCGGCTCGCTCGATACGCAGGTAGCGGCCGCGGTAGTAGAGGAGCGGCAGCGGGTGGACGTCGCTGACCCCCAGGTCGACCACCCGGGCGAGGTAGATGGTGTGATCCCCCGCGTCCAGGACCCGCTCGACGGCGCACTCCAGATGGGCCACCGCTGCCTCCAGGATCGGCACGCCGGTCCCGCCCACGCGGTAGGCCGCGCCACAGAAGGCGCTGCGCGGCAGGTCCGAGGGTGCCCCGGAGAAGCAGTCCGAGAGGCCCTGACTCTCCTCCGCCAGGATGTTGACGGCGAAGCGGCCGGCGCGGCCGATCACATCGTGGATGGACCGCTCGCGCCCGATGCACACGAGGACGAGCGGCGGATCGAGCGACACCGAGGTGAAGGCGTTGACCGTGGTGCCCCAGGGATGCGCACCGGCCTGCGTCTGGACCATGCTCGTGACGACCGTGACGCCGGTCACGAAACGGCCCATCACCTCGCGGTAGCGCTCCGCCTCGACGGGCGCCAGGGAGACGCGAGTGCCGGTAGGCTCGGACATCGCGGCCCAGTCTAGGACGCTAGACTCGCGCACGGGGCGGAGGGCCAAGGAGGCGGCATGGCGGCGCACGATGGCACGGGCGAGATGGACGGCGACCGGCAGCCGTGGGCGCTGGTGCTCGGCGCGAGCAGCGGCTTCGGCGAGGCGACGGCGCGGGCCCTGGCGGCCGCCGGCTATGACATCGCCGGGGTCCATCTCGACCGGCGGCAGGGCATGGCCCACGTGGCGGAGGTGACGGCGGCCATCCATGCGGCCGGCAGGACGGCCCACTTCGTCAACATGAATGCGGCGGATGACGAACGGAGGGCCGAATTCCTGGGTGGCCTGCGAGCCGTGTTCGACGCGCAGTTCGAGCGCACGCGACGCCGCCCATACGTCCGCGTGCTGCTGCACTCCCTGGCGTTCGGCACCCTCAAACCGTTCCTGGCGTCCGAACCGGACGCGGCCATCAGCCGCAAGAACATGGAGATGACCCTGGACGTGATGGCCAACAGCCTCGTCTACTGGGCGCAGGACCTGTGGCGCGGCGGCTTCCTGGAGGCCGGCTCCAAGATCTACGCCATGACCAGCGAGGGGTCCACCCGGGTGATCGACAGTTACGGCGCCGTGAGCGCCGCCAAGTCGGCCCTGGAATCGCACTGCCGGCAGCTGGCGATGGAGTTCGCCCGCCGCCGGGCGGACGTGGCCGTCAACGCGATCCGCGCGGGGGTGACCGTGACGCCTGCCCTGATGCAGATCCCGGAGCACGACGCGCTCATCGAGCACGCCACCAAGCGCAACCCCAGCGGGCGCATGACGACCGTCCAGGACGTGGCCAGCGTGATCGTGCGCCTCTCGCAGGACGGCACCTCTTGGGTGACGGGCAACGTCATCGGCGTCGACGGGGGCGAGTTCATCAGCGGATGAGCCGCGGCCGGATGAAACGCCTGGTCGTGCTCGGGTCGCTGAACGTGGACCTGGTGGTGGCCGGGGTCCGGCTACCGATCCCCGGGCAGACCGTGACCGGCGGCCGTTTCGGCCAGCATCACGGCGGCAAGGGCGGCAACGCCGCCGTCGCCGCGGCGCGAGCCCTGCGTGGCGGGCCACTCGAGGGTCGGGTGGCCTTCGTGGGGGCCGTCGGGGACGATGGGTATGGCCGGGACGCGCTCGCGGCGTTGCGGGACGAGGGCGTCGACGTCGGGGAGGTTCGAGTGGCCCGCGAGGCCGCCACAGGCGTGGCGCTCATCGTCGTCGCGCCTGATGGCGAGAACCAGATCGCGGTCGCCTCGGGGGCGAATGCCAGCACGGATCCGATGTCGACCGCAGCCGCCGTCCGATCTCTGCTCGTGGACGGCGGGATCCTACTGAGCGATCTCGAGCTGCCCGTGGACGTGGTGGAGGCCGGCGCCCGGGCGGCGCGGGCGGTTGGCGCGACCGTCGTCCTGGATCCCGCGCCTGCGGAGGCCTTCGTCGCCGCGCTGTCCGACGTGGTGGACGTGCTGACGCCGAACACAGTGGAGTTGGCGGCCCTTGGCGGCGCGGCCCGAATCCTGGGTGACCGGCCCGCCCTGCGGCTGGCCGTGACCCAGGGCTCCGCAGGCGTTCGCGTGATGGGTCCGGGCGGCGCGGAGGTCGAAATCCCCGCCTATCGACCGCCCACCGTGGTCGACACGACCGGCGCGGGCGACACGTTCAGCGGCGTCCTCGCCGCGGGCCTGTTGGAGGAACGGCCGTGGATCGAGGCCGTCCGGCGGGCCACGATCGCCGCCGGCCTGTCCGTGGGGCTCGCCGGGGCGCGGGAGGGGATGCCCGTGCGTGCCGCGATCGATGACGCCGTGCTTGCCGCCGGTCAGGGGATGTAGTACCAGTCCTCCACGTTCCACAACTCGCCGAACGAGGACGCCGCGTAGCCCGGCCAATTGCCGACATGGACGCTCACACCGGTCGTTTCGGCGCGGTAGAACAAGGGTATCTCCGGCGTACCGGCCACATAGGCGTCCTGGACCGCCTTGGCGGCATCGGCCTGCGCCTGCAGGTCGACGGCGCTCTTGAGGGTCGCCAGGGCCTCGTCCATGCTGGGATCGTCGAAGCGGGTGTCGTTGGTGCCGGAGTGGTCGCCTTTCTCCGGCCACTGGTCGGCGGCGTACGTGTAGTAGTAGTCGTTGTACGGGCTGCCGCTGATGACGTAGGTGAACGCCGCCAGGTCGTAGTTCCCGCGGTAGATGCTGCAGTCCGTGGTGGGGGTGGTGTCGGACCAGGCTGCATACAGGACCGATGAGGCATCGACCGTCTTGACGTAGCTCTTGATGTGGACGGCCTGCAGGTAGCCCTGGACCTTCTGCAGCTCGGTGAGTTCGGCGGGGCTGGAGGCGAAGGTGCAGAGCTCAAGGTCCAGGTCCTTGCCCTGGTACTGGAAGTCGCCGTCGCCGCCGACGGCAAGTCCGGCGGCCTCCAGGGCACTGACGGCTCCTGCTTGGTCATAGGCCGGGCAGGTCTCGGTCACGCCGTACCACAGGCCTGGCGGCGCGGGCGAGCAGGCCGGCTGGATGCTCTGGCCGGGGAATAGCACGCTGATGAGATCGGACTTGTCCACCGCCATGGCCAGCGCCTTGCGGACGGCCGGATCCCACAGGTCGTTGCCGCGGGTGTGGTTGGGGTCGTTGTTGATGTCGAGGTGCTCGTAGCGCCAGACGGGCACTTCCTCGGCGCTGCCGACGCTGGGATCGACCTTGGCCACGGCCGGGTAGTCCCCTTGATTGAGGGCGAGGGCGAGGTCGAGCTTGCCGGCCAGGAAGTCGGTGATCTCCCCGTTCTTGTCACCGTAGTAGACGAACTTGAGACCGGCCAGGTACGGCGCGTGGGCCGTGCTGACGCCACCGGCCCAATACGGGTTCGGCGCATAGTCGATCTCGGTCTTGGACGCGCTCGTGATCGTGAAGGGGCCGTTGAAGGGCACCTTGGCGATCTCGGCGCTGAGCGGATACAGCGTCGACGCCTTGGCGATCGGCACCGAGTCCAGGTACCGGGCCGGCCAGGGGCCGCTGGTCAGGAACCCCAGCCACCCCGAGTACAGGTCCTTGAAGTGGATCGTCGCGGTCAGCCTGTCGGTCGACTCGTCGATGCCGCCGATGTCGGGCCAGCCGGTCGTGCAGAGGAGGCAGCCCGTCTGGGCGGGATCGGTCGCCCACTTCCACGTGGCCACGAAGTCGTCCATGGTCAGCGGCGTGCCGTCCGACCACTTGAGGTCGGGCTTGAGGGTGACCTTGACGTCGAACGTGGTGCCGTTCACCACGACCCCGCCGTTCTCGGGCGTGGGCACCGTGGTCGCCAGGTCGGGGATGTACTTGCCGTCGGAGGTGATGGCGACGAAGCCGCGCATCGACGGCTGCATCGCCTCCAGGGTGGAGAAGCTGCTCGCGAACCAGAGATTGAGCGTGTCGGGCGGCGACCATTCGCCCATCAGCAGGGTGCCGTGCGGCGTGGTGCTGTCGGGCACCTTCGGGGCGTAGGAGCCCAGGAGCTGCTGGTCCAGGCCAGTCAGGGACGGAGACGGCGACGCCGGCGGCGGTGACGCCGCGGGCGTACTCGTGGGTGCTGCCGTGGGCGTGGGCGTTGGCGCGGCCGTCGACGTGCTCCCACAGGCGGACGCTACGACCACCGCCGCCGCCGCAGACGCGAGTGCCCTGCGAATGCCAGGACTCATCGCTCTGATCCTCACTGTCGACCTACCGGGCCCGCCGCGACCGAAGACCGCCCAACTGTCGCCCGACCCAAGCGCAGCCGATATCACCGGGGCGACAGTCCCCCGGTGATGCAGCGTACAAGGTCCCGAACCGGCCAGGTCCGCGCTGTCGCGAAGCGGACAGATGGAGCCTCCTACACTCGATGGTGCGATGATCGTCTGCCCGGCCTGCGGTGCGGAGAACCCCGAGCGGGCTCGGTTCTGCCTGGACTGCGGGAGCCGGCTGCAGGAACTCGCCGTCGCCACGACACCCTCGCGCCGGACCGTGACGATCCTGTTCAGCGATGTGGTCGATTCGACCGCCCTCGGCGAGTCCCTGGACCCCGAGGCCCTGCGGTCCGTCATGGCTGACTACTTCGCGGTCATGCGGGCAGCCATCGAGCGCCATTCCGGGACGGTCGAGAAGTTCATCGGCGACGCCATCATGGCCGTGTTCGGCCTGCCGACCGTCCACGAGGACGACGCCCTGCGGGCCGTGCGCGCCGCCCTGGAGATGCGCCAGGCGCTGGCCGCGCTGAACGCCCGCCTGGCCGCGGATCGGCGGGTCACCATCGCCATGCGCACCG
>Ga0187779_10001549_pt1 | contig 14309 bp, 11 predicted proteins | sample 1015_Q2_SP10_10__FD_132435 | JGI IMG/M metagenome (GOLD analysis project Ga0187779, IMG submission 132435) | Tropical peat soil microbial communities from peatlands in Department of Meta, Colombia - 1015_Q2_SP10_10_MG | ecosystem: Environmental > Terrestrial > Soil > Wetlands > Peat | place... | reverse complement strand
CTGCCCCAGACCAAGCTGTGTGCGCAAGGCGGCGAGGATCGAAGGTCGTTTCACCGCGCTCGGGGAAGGCGCGGCGACGCGCGCGTGAACGCGCTGTGCCAGATGCACGGGGGGGTCAGCGACCGTCATCGTGTCGAGCGAATGGGCAAGCGCGGAAAGATCCGCGTGCATTTTCCGCGCGGGAGCGCTGCGCCGCAGGAGCTGATCCAGCTTCCGCTGCTCCGCACCCGTAAGATCGCCGTCGATTCCCCGGTTAATCAGCTGATGCATTTCGTTTGGAGTCATGGCTCCCCAGCCCCTTCCTCATTAATATGTCCCGAAGTGTTTGACGCGCGCTGAATAGCCGCGACTTGACTGTTTTCTCGGGTAGACTCAGAATTTGCGCGATTTCCTGGTATGAGAGGCCTTGCATATGCTTGAGGACGATCACCGCCCGGTGATCCACGTTCAGCATCATCAGAGAGTCCTGAATCCGCTGTTCCCTTCCGATCGCCTCGTCATCTGCTCCCTCATCCGCCTCCACCGCGGGCTCAATCCCCTCGAGGCCATCGAACCGTTTCCGCATCTCCAGCACGTTGAGCGCCTCATTGACCGCTATTCGATAGAGCCAGCTGAAGAACTTAAACTTCGGGTCAAAACTCTTCAGTTTCTCGTACGCCTTCAGGAAGACCGCCTGCGCGACATCCGAAGCTTCATCCGGATCCCGCACCATTCGCAGGGCCAGGTTATACACCGTTCTCTGATGCCGTTCTACGATCGCATCAAAGGCCCGGACATCGCCCTGGCAGCTTCTCTGAACGAGATCTTCGTCACTCGGCTCTGTCATAAATACAGTCGGCAGTCGAAAAAGTTGGTGCTATTCGATCTGGAAAATGAGGTCAAAACGGGCAATTCTGAAGACATCCCGGATCATCCGGTTCATATTCACGAGTTTAAGGGCCTTTCCCGCCCTGTTGAGCCTCTGCTGAGATGCCAGGAGCACCCCGAGCCCCGCACTGGAAATATAGTCGAGAGAGGCAAAATCAACCACGGCCGATTCGTTCAGTGCGGAGAACACTTCGCGGGCCCGCTCCACCTGCGCGGCATCGAACCTGCCGGACAACATGACGGTTCCTCGCTCATTGACGGAAATGCTGAACATGCTACTTCTCCAGGAGTTTTGTCAGGGTAATCCGGCTCGTCCCGTCGCTGTAATCGTAGCTCAGCCCGTCGAGCATTTCCTTCGCGATGTGGATGCCAAGCCCGCCGGGGCGCCGATCTGTAGAGGGCACTTCGAACTGGGTCTGCGTCGGGCGGGTCACATCGAACGGTTCGGGTGTCCGCTCTTCCAGGTGGACCGTCACGGCTGCTCCATGACGGCTGGCTTCAATGACGACGGCGCCTTCGGTCCCCCTTCCGTACTTGATGATATTGGTGAAGAACTCCTCCACGGCAAGCGTCAGAGCGTATGCCGAAGCGGGATCGAGCTTCTCCGCGTCACTGAACCGGTCCAAGAAGGCGAAAATCGCTTCGAGCGAATCCATGCTCCTCAGGAAGCGTTGGCGCATGACCCCTCCCGTGCCGGGTGCGGAGCGGGCCTGCCGTTGGGCGGTCGATGCGTCACAGGCGCTTTGCGACGATGATCGTCATGTCGTCTGACTGCGGGGCGCTCCCCGCATGGGTGCGGACCGCCGAGACGATCGCATCGATGATGCCATCGGCGCTTGCAAAGCGGTGCGCGTTGACCGTGCGGGTGATTCCCTCCTCGCCGAATTGGTCCTGGTTGAGATTCGTCGCTTCCGTGATGCCATCGGAGTAAATGACAAGAATATCTCCGGAGGCCAGATGCACCGTCTCTTCCTGGTAGGGAAAGTCCTCGAGGATGCTCAGGACGAGTCCTCCCGTCTCCAGTCGCGAGACCTGACCTCCCATCGTCACGTGGAACGGGCGGTCGTGGCCGGCATTGCAGTAGGAGAGCGTATGCGTGCCGATATCCAGGCGGCCGTAGAACAGCGTCACAAATTTATCCGCGCTTGTGCTCTGGTGGAGGAGCCTGTTCGCACGGCGCAAGCACGTGCTGGCGGCCGAACTGCCGAGCGTCTGCCCGCGGAGCGTGGCCTGCACGTTCGCCATCAGCAGGGAGGCCGGCAGGCCTTTGCCCGCGACGTCGGCAAGGCAGAGCGCGATCACGCGCTCATCCACCGGGATGAAATCGAAGTAATCCCCTCCCACAAGCTGAGCGGGGATGCTTCTTCCCGCGATATCGTACCCGGGAATAACGGGCGAGGCTTTAGGCAGGAGATCCATCTGGATCGTGGCTGCCAGGCGCACCTCTTCCTTCATTCGGTTGAGCGCCTGCTCCTCTTCGTAGAGGCGGGCGTTTTCCACGATTTGCGCCGATTGGCCGGCGATGATGGCGAGCAGGCGAAGGTCCTCTTCCGTGAATTCCCCCGGCTCCTTCTTGCCCTCCGCGGCCTCCTTCTTATTGTAGACGGTCAGCACGCCGATGAGTGTCGATTTGACCATCATCGGCACGCACAGGAGCGACCGGATGGATTCGTCCCACTGCACGCCGCGGAACCGTTCATCGGACCGGGGGCTGTTCAGCGTCAGGGGCTTCTTGTTGAGATGCATCCAGCCGAGCAGGTTCTGGCTGAAATGGTACTGCGGAGAGATCGTTGAACTGGCCATCGTGCGCACGAGGGTTTTCATCACGTCGTGGGATCGCTGGTCCACCAGGGTGATCACCCCCTGTTCCGCCCGGATGGCCCGGATGGAGCGGTGGATGATCGTACGCATGATGTCCTGAAGATTGACGGAGGCGCCGATTGCGCGGGCGAGATCATTCAGGATCGAGAGCTCCTCGACAGCACGTTTGAGGCGCCGGTTCTCTTCCTGGGGGGAGAGACCTGTACTTCCAGGCGCGTCTTGGGAGGCCATGGGGGTGAGTTGAACATGACAGGAAGAACAGTGCTGCGGATAAAAGTACGCAATCCCCTCCGCAAAAAGCAAGCAAAGGCAGAGCCCCCTGTGCGCTCGCCACGGGAGCGTCCAGGAGGCCCGGGCCGGCCTGGGAGGCGCGGCCCGGAGATCAGGCATCCGGCCTTCGCAGTCACTCTCCCCGTAGGCACAGGGATGGGATTCCGCTCGTGCCCGCACGAGGCACAGGAGCAGCGGGTCGGAGAGCCTTTAGGGCATCGGGTTCGGCGGCGCCGGGGGAGCCATGCGGCTTTTGAAGACCGAGTAGCCAATCACGCCGCCGATCAGCCCGAACAGCGGGTCGATGATAAATCCGATGATCAGCGCGAACGGTGAGATCGCCTGATTGCGCATCCCCTCCTGCATCTTCTCGAGGGCTTCAGGCGGCATCCGCTTCAAGATGCCGAGCGAGTCGTAAAGCTGCATGATCATCCCGCCCGTCGCCTCGCTGGCAGCACCGCCGAGTGCAAAATGGAAGATCAGCGTCAGGATGATGCCGACGATCGCGCCGAAAACGCCGGCAAGCGCGCCCAGCTGGAGACCGTCGCTGTTGGTCAGCGGCGGGTCCGTTGCTTTCAAATCCTTTTTGTAGAAGAAGACAGCCATAAAGCCGCCGAACATCACCCCCGCGCAGCAGAGGCAATTCACGAAGTTCAGGAACGGAATGCCGGAGATCACCCCCATGATGATTCCGCCGTAGAGCGCCGGCATAAGCTTGCCCGGTGTGTCATTCATCGATGAGCCCTTTCACTGGATGGGATGATGGTGACGGATGAGGAACAGCTGGTGGATCCCTTCAACGGCCGCGGGTATGAAGACAAACGGCATGATCAGTCCGAACCACGCACCTGTTGCGGCGCGCATGGCGTTCGTCGTTTCGTAGAGGCCGGCGCAGGAGAGCGCGACGTCGAGAGCCATCGGCGCGCACGCACAGCCCAGGAGAACGAGCCCTTCCGCGCGCAGCAGAGGCAATTTCCTCAGCAACGGAAATGCGAGCGTCCCCACGAGGAAGCCGAAGTACACCGAAGAGCAACGCACGCACACGGCCAGCGGATGGCCGGCCACAAGGAATGAACGGCTCATCAGCTGGTGGCAGAGAGGCCGGAAGAACGCGTAGATGAGATCGGCGACCGGGGCCAGAGCTCGCGAGGTGGCCAGAAGGGGTGCCGCGAGAATCAACGCACACCAGAGGCCGGCGCCCAGCGCGACGATCGTGTACGTGATGCGCGCGTAATGCATGGCTGAACATAGCCGAAAATCCGCCGATTGTCAATACGCCTCACTGTTGATTTTCACTGCCCCCGCGGGTATATTTCCCTTCACGCGTTTCCCACCACACAGCCGAGCATTGACATCGACATTCTGTGAGCACCTCCCTCCAACGCCGCCGCTTTACCGTCGCCCTGATTCAGCTGTCGGTCGCAGAGCATCCGGCAGAGAACCTTCGCCGCGCGCAAGAGCTGGTCCGCAAGGCGGCGTCCCAGGGGGCGCAACTCATCTGCCTTCCCGAGCTGTTCCGAAGCCGCTATTTCTGTCAGAGCGAAGATGTGCGGAACTTCGATCTCGCTGAAACCGTTCCCGGCGAGACGACCCAGGCGTTGGGAGAGATCGCACGCGAGCGACGCATCGTCATCGTTGCTCCCGTCTTTGAGCGGCGGGGAGCGGGAGTCTATCACAACAGCGCGGCCGTTCTCGACGCAGACGGCACCATTGCCGGCCTCTACCGCAAGATGCACATCCCCGACGATCCTGCATACTACGAGAAATTTTACTTCACTCCGGGAGATCTCGGATTCCGAAGCTTCCAGACTGCGGCGGCCAACGTCGGCACGTTGATCTGTTGGGACCAGTGGTACCCGGAGGCGGCGCGCCTGAGCGCACTTCAGGGCGCCGAAATCCTCCTCTACCCGACCGCCATTGGGTGGCACCCCGCTGAAAAGGCAAAATACGGAGAGGCGCAGCGCGATGCCTGGCGGACCGTTCAGCGAGGACACGCCGTTGCCAATGGACTCTACGTCGCGGCCGCCAACCGTGTGGGACTAGAGGTCCCTCCGGGCGGCGGTGAGGGGATTGAATTCTGGGGCTCATCGTTCATTGCTGATCCGCAAGGTGTCATTCTTGCGGAGGCGTCGACGGATCGGGAAGAGATCCTCCTGGGTGAAATCGACACCGGCCTTTTGGAAGAGATTCGCCGGAACTGGCCGTTTCTGCGGGACAGGCGCATTGACGCCTACGGAGCGATTACGCGCCGCTATCTCAACGACGAACCCTGGAGCCCCACCCCATAGCACTCCCTGACGACAACCTCACGGTGCGCCACCGCATGCCCGCCGAATGGGAGAACCACGAGGCGACGTGGATCGGATGGCCGCACAACACAACCGATTGGCCGGGCAAATTCTCCGCGATCCCCTGGGTGTACGTGGAAATCGTGCGCAGGCTGATCGCCGGCGAGATCGTGCGGATCATTGTGGAGTCCTCAGAACACGAGCGCACGGCGCGCCGGGCCCTTGAGAGCTCGGCCGTTGATACCTCGCGCGTCGAGTTCTTCCGTTTCCCGACGAACCGCGGCTGGACGCGCGATTTCGGGCCAATCTTCGTTCGGGGCGTGGAAGGATCCGTGAAGATTCTGGACGTTCAGTTCACGGCATGGGCGCGATACCCGGACTACCACAAGGACGCGCGCGCCCACCTGCGCGCAGCAAAGGCTCTTCACCTGCCTCTTCACCAGGTCGGCGCAAGAGGAAGAGGGTTTGTGCTGGAGGGAGGGTCCATCGATGTGAACGGCCGGGGCGCTCTTCTGGTGACTGAAGAGTGCCTGTTGGATCAGGTGACGCAGGTTCGCAATCCGGGCATGAGCCAGAGCGAAATTGAGGAAACTCTCCGTGCGGCACTCGGCGTCACGACGATCCTCTGGCTTGGCAAAGGGATCACCGGAGACGACACGCACGGACATGTGGATGACTTTGCGCGATTCGTAAACCCGCGAACGATTGTGCTTTGCCAGGAGTCCAATCCACGAGACGTCAACTACACGGCGCTTCAGGAGAATCGTGAGCGCCTCCAAGGGCTGTCGCTCGAGGACGGTCGCCGGCCCGACGTCGTCTCTCTGCCGATGCCTGGGCCGATCAGCTTCCGGGGAATCCGGCTCCCTGCCAGCTACGCCAATTTCTACGTTGCCAACTCCGCGGTCCTGGTGCCGACCTTTAATGACGTGCGCGACCGGACGGCGCTCGGAATCCTCTCAGAACTTTTCACCGACCGCCCGGTCATCGGCATCCATGCCGTGGATCTTGTCTGGGGATTCGGAACGCTCCACTGCCTGACACAACAACAGCCCGCGCGCGCAGGAGCGGAACACGCGTGATGCAGACCGACAGAGTCACGTTGGCGTTTGCTTCACTCATTCTCTTCATCGTCATTGCCAATATCATCTGGGCAGGTCCGATGAGGGGAAGCCCCCAGCATTGGGATTCGGCCATCCACCTCAGCGAAAGCCTCGGCGCCGACCGTCTGACAGAGGAGCCTGAGGGTGTCACCCTGAAGTCTCTCCTGAACGTCTCCTGGTTTTACCCTCCGCTGGTCTCATACGTTGCCGTTCCCTTCTACGGCGTGCTCGGGGAATCGCCCTTCGCCGCCTTCCAGGTGATGAGCTTTTTCCTTGTCGTGCTGATCCTGTCGGTCTATCTCATCGGACGAAGGATGTTCGACCGCTCCACGGCGATCCTTGCGGCGCTCATTGTGTGCGCCTCTCCCATCGTCGTCGAATACTCGCGCATGTTCATGCTCGATCTCCCGCTCGCCTCCATGGTGGCCCTGTCCGTCTGGTGCCTCCTGCGCACCGATGACTTCGAGCGCCCCTTCGCGTCGCTCATCGCGGGCGCGAGTCTTGGGCTCGGGATGCTGACGAAGTGGACATTCGCGTTCTATCTCGCCGCGCCCTTCCTCTACATGGCCATGCGATCCATGCGCGTGATCCATTACCGAGGGAGGCGCGTGCTGGTCATCCTCGCCTCTCTCGCCGCGGCGATGTTGGTCGCCCTCCCGTGGTATGCCATCCATATCGTTCAGATTCTTGCGAGCCGCGGCGGGAACTTTCAAGGGAGCGAGTACACATTCGTTCAGTCCGCTTTCCTTTATTTGCTGGAGATCCCCGGCGAAATGTCCTGGCCGGTGACGATTCTCCTTGGTGCAGGAGTCTTCGCGTTCTTCATCGGCACCCATGGCCGCAGGTTGTTCCTCGCCGTCTGGTTCGTCACCTCCTATCTGCTGATCAGTCTCGCCGCGGTCAAGGCGCCACGTTACGCGATACCGCTCATCCTTCCGCTTGCTCTCGGCGGCGCCGCGGGAATCATCAGGGTGCTCCGTCGCCTCATGGAGGGCCACGCCGAGCGCTCGTGGACGGTGAGTGCGGTGTTTGCCGGCATTCTCCTGCAGCTTCTTCTCGTCATGTTTATCCCGGTCGAGTCACTTCCTGCGCGCATCCTTGGGACGCCGATCTTCGGAGGCCCCTTCATGGCGGTCCACGGAATGAGCAGCGAGACCTGGGACATCCCATCTCTGCTGGCGCCGATATCATCCGACATGCGCGCCTCCGGAAGGGCGCGTGCGATCGTGCGGGTCATCCCGGACCATCCGTACGTCAATAACTCGACCATTGAGTTCTACGCTCGGCTTGAGCGCTTGCCGCTGGTCGTATCGGGGACCAGCGGGTTTCCGCTGTTCACGGATTACATTCTTCTGAAATACCCCGCCCTCGGCCTGGACTCGCCGGATGGGCACAGAGCGCGCATGACCGACGAGATTCGCGCGCAGGCCGCTCTGCCCTCGCCGCCTTATACGGTCATCGCCACGCGGCCGCTCCCGGATGGCTCGACGGCTATTCTCCTGCGCGTCACGCCGCAGCAGGCGAAGGGGGCGAGCGCCGCCGCCGTTCGGGAAGAGGTCCGCCGGCTCTCGGTGCAGTTCCTCGAGCGGTACTTTGTCGCCCAGGGCAGTGCGGAGGTCACCGTCGATGAGATCGACAGCACGCACACCTCCCGCGGTCAGCTGCGGGCACTTCGCGTGCGTATCGCACGCGCACAGTTCGGGGACTTCGCGTTCAATCCGCACGGCATCCCCGTGAGCGATGTCGATATCGAAGCAGGGGGCGTGGTGTTCAATCCCACCTCTGCCGTCGAGAGGCATGCGCTGGAGATTTTATCTCTTTCCTCTCTGCGCGTGCGGAGCTTCGCTGTCTCGGCCTCTGATCTGCACGCCTATCTCTCTCGCTCTCCGGCGGGCGCACTGGCGGTCGATGCCCTCACTTTGGAGGACGGCGTCGTGAGCGTGCGGGGAACTCTCAAGAACCCGCAGCTTGGCGTCGAGCTCGCCGTCGCACTGCGCGAGATCGGAACATCCAACATCGTCTTCCACATCGAACGCGCGCGGCTCGGCATCATGCCGCTTCCGCTTTGGCCGCTGAACGTGCTCACCGACGCGTACAACCCTCTCATTCACGGGCTCAGCGCCGTGAGTGAAGTTCAGCTGGACGGTCTTCACATCCGCGGCGGAGAGCTCCGCATCGGCGAGACTCACCTGTAAGATTTCCCACTTCATCCGCCGGATTTCTCAATTCTTGGAAAATCCCGTGGAAAACGTACGGGAATCAGGCCCTTTTAGACCTTTTCGCATGGCATGGTATTGGTCTTAACAGGGGTACTCGCCTGCGAGAAAATCTGATAATTGGTCCGATCGCCTCATTAGAAAAGGTTGAATGATGAAACGCAAAATGGTCACTATTGACGGCAACGAAGCCGCCGCCTATGTCGCACACAAACTGAATGAAGTCATCGCTATCTATCCCATTACGCCTTCCTCGAACATGGGCGAATGGGCCGATGAGTGGTCAGCCCAGGGCCGGAAGAACCTCTGGGGGACCGTTCCCTCCGTCACCGAAATGCAGAGTGAAGGAGGCGCCGCAGGAGCGATCCACGGCGCGCTGCAGGCCGGCGCGCTCTCGACGACATTTACCGCTTCGCAGGGCCTTCTCCTGATGATCCCGAACATGTTCAAGATCGCGGGCGAACTCACCTCGACCGTCTTCCACGTCTCGGCCCGGGCAATCGCCGCCCAGGCCCTCTCGATATTCGGCGATCACAGCGACGTGATGGCTGCACGTTCGACCGGTTTCGCGATGCTTTCGTCAAACGCCGTCCAGGAGGTGATGGACTTTGCGCTTATCGCCCAGGCGTCGACACTGGAGGCGAGGGTCCCTTTCCTCCATTTCTTTGACGGATTCCGGACTTCTCATGAGGTCATGAAGATCGAGCAGCTCACCGACGAGGACATGCGCGCGATGATCAGCGATGAACTGGTTGCGGCGCACCGCAGCCGGGCGCTCTCGCCTGACCACCCGGTGATGCGCGGCTCGGCCCAAAATCCCGATGTCTACTTCCAGGGGCGTGAGACGGTCAATCCCTACTACCACGCCTGCCCGGACATCGTTCAAAAGGCCATGGACAAGTTTGGCGCTCTCACGGGGCGCAAATACAAGCTCTACGAATACATCGGATCGCCGAAGGCCGACCGCGTCATCGTGGTCATGGGCTCAGGCGCGGAAGCCGTCGAGGAGACGGTCGAATATCTGAACAGCCATGGGGAGAACGTCGGGCTTCTGAAGGTCCGCCTCTTCCGTCCGTTCTCCGTCTCTCATTTCGTGCGCGCGCTTCCTGCAAGCGTCCGCAAAATCGCCGTTCTGGATCGCGTCAAGGAGCCGGGCAGCGCCGGCGAGCCGCTCTACCAGGACGTGGTCACGGCCGTGGCCGAGGGGCTTGCAACGAAGAGCACGCCGTTTTCCGCATTCCCTATGATCGTCGGCGGCCGGTACGGACTCTCCTCGAAGGAATTCACCCCGGCAATGATTAAGGGGGTGTTCGACGAGTTAAAGAAGGATGCGCCGAAGAACCACTTCACCATCGGCATCAACGACGACGTCTCGCACACGAGCCTCAGCTACGATCCCTCGTTCACGACCGAGGCGAGTGACGTTGTCCGGGCCCTCTTCTATGGTCTGGGAGCGGACGGAACGGTGGGCGCGAACAAGAATTCTATCAAGATCATCGGCGAAGACACGGAAAACTACGCGCAGGGGTACTTCGTCTACGACTCGAAAAAGTCCGGCTCGACGACGACATCACACCTGCGCTTCGGCCCCCGCCCGATCCACTCGACCTATCTCGTGGACAGGGCGAACTTCGTCGCCTGCCACCAGTGGTTCTTCCTCGAGAAATTCGACGTGCTGCACGCGGCGATTCCGGGGGCGACCTTCCTCTTGAACAGCCTTTTCGGGCCGGAGAAAGTCTGGGACGAGCTTCCCAGGCACATCCAGCGTCAGATCGTTGACAAAGGCATCAAGTTTTACGTCATCGACGGGTACAAGGTCGCCCAGCAGACCGGAATGGGCGCACGTGTGAATACCATCATGCAGACCTGCTTCTTCGCCATCTCCGGCGTGCTGCCGCGCGAAGCCGCCATCACGGCCATCAAGAACTCGATCAAGAAGACCTACGGCAAGAAAGGCGACCAGATCGTCCAGCAGAATTTTGCCGCCGTCGATCAGACGCTAGCCAATCTCTTCGAAGTGAAGGTCCCCAGCTCGGTCACCAGCACGATCGAAATGCCGCCGATCGTCTCTGCGCACGCACCTCAGTTCGTCAAAGACGTCACCGCGCAGATCATGGCCGGCTTCGGCGACCAGCTGCCGGTCAGCAAAATGCCCATCGACGGCACGTTCCCGACCGGGACGGCCCAGTGGGAGAAGCGGAACATCGCGCTGGAAATCCCGGTGTGGGACCCGCCGGTCTGCATCCAGTGCAACAAATGCGCGATCGTCTGCCCCCACGCGACAATCCGCGTCAAGGTGTTCGACCCGAAGGCGCTCGCGCAGGCACCCGCGACCTTCAAGTCGATGGACTATAAGGGGACCGAATATAAAGGGATGAAGTACAGCGTGCAGGTCGCTCCCGAGGACTGCACGGGCTGCGGGCTGTGCGTGGAGGTCTGCCCGGCGAAGAACAAGTCGGAGACCCGGCTGAAGGCGATCAACATGATGCCACAGCCGCCCATCCGGGAAGCGGAGCGCGAGAACTATGAGTTCTTCCTTGCGCTACCGGAAGTGGACCGTCGTCAGGTGAAGGTGGACACGGTCAAAGGCTCTCAGTTCCTGCAGCCGCTCTTCGAATACTCCGGCGCCTGTTCCGGCTGCGGAGAGACCCCGTACGTCAAGCTCGCCACGCAACTGTTCGGAGACCGCATGGTCGTGGCGAACGCGACCGGGTGCTCGTCGATCTACGGCGGCAATCTTCCCACCACGCCCTGGTCGCAGAACAGCGACGGACGCGGCCCGGCCTGGTCGAACTCGCTCTTTGAGGATAACGCGGAGTTCGGGCTCGGACTCCGCCTGGCGATCGACAAGCACGCCGAAATGGCGCGCGAGCTGGTCCGTGCGCTCTCCGGCACGATCGGCGAGCGCCTTGCGCAGGAGATCATCGAGGCGAAACAGGATGACGAGCCGGGAATTTACGAGCAGCGCGTGCGCGTCGAAGAGATGCGCAAGAAACTCCAGGGGGTCTCTACGCCCGAGGCCCGGAACCTGCTTACGCTCGCCGATAACCTGGTGAAAAAGAGCGTCTGGATCATGGGCGGCGACGGATGGGCCTACGACATCGGCTACGGCGGGCTGGACCACGTGATCGCCTCCGGGCGCAACGTGAACATTCTCGTGCTGGACACGGAGGTCTATTCCAATACGGGCGGGCAGATGTCGAAATCGACGCCCCGTGCCGCCGTTGCAAAGTTCGCTGCGGGCGGCAAGCCGCTCGCCAAGAAGGACCTCGGCAAGATGGCCATGGCCTACGGCACGGTCTACGTCGCCGCCGTGGCCATGGGCGCCAACGACATGCAGACGATCAAAGCGTTTATGGAGGCCGAGGCGTATGACGGACCGTCGCTTATCATTGCCTACAGCCACTGCATCGCCCACGGGATCAATATGACGACGGGGATGGTGAACCAGAAGGCGGCCGTCGAGTGCGGTCACTGGCCGCTGTACCGGTACAACCCGATGGCTGCGCGCGAAGGGAAAAATCCTTTGAAGCTCGATTCAAAGGCGCCGAAGATCAAATTCGAAGACTACGCCTACCTCGAGGCGCGCTACAAGATGCTGACCAAGAGCAACCCGGAAGAAGCCAAGCGTCTCATGGCGCTGGCGGACGAGGATGCGAGCCACCGGTACAAAGAGTACGAGGAGATGGCCCGCGAGGACGGCGCGGCACCGGAGAAACAGACTTCCGGCGGCCACTGAGCAGGACACCCTTTTCATTCATACGATGAAAGCATGACCATGGATCTCTCGACAACATATCTCGGCCTCGCCCTCAAGAACCCGATCGTCCCTTCCGCGGGCCCCCTTTCGCACACGCTCGATGGCATGAAACGCCTGGAGGATGCGGGCGCCTCGGCGATTGTCATGTACTCGCTGTTCGAGGAGCAGATCGCGCATGAGAGCGCCGAGCTCAACCATTACCTCTCCTACGGGACGGAGAGCTTCGCCGAAGCGCTCACCTACTTCCCCGAGGCGGACGACTACAACCTCGGCCCGGAGGAATACGTCGAGCACCTGCACAAGGCCAAGCAATCGCTCGGGATCCCGGTCATCGGAAGCCTCAACGGGATCTCGACGGGCGGCTGGGTGAAATTCGCCAAGCGCATTGCGGAGGCGGGGGCGGACGCGATCGAGCTGAACGTGTATTACATCCCGACGGATCCGAACCTGACGGGAAGCGACGTGGAGGACCGTTATCTGGAAGTGCTCCGCGCGGTAAAGGAGACCGTGAAGATCCCGGTGGCGATGAAGCTCAGCCCGTTCTTCAGCTCCATGGCGAACATGGCGCACCGCCTCGATGCGGCAGGCGCGGACGGGCTCGTCCTGTTCAACCGGTTCTATCAGCCGGACATCGACCTGGAGACGCTGGAAGTGACGCCGAACGTCATCCTGAGCACGCCGCAGGCGCTCCGGCTACCGCTCCGCTGGGTCGCCATCCTCCACGGCCGCGTCAAGGCGAGCCTTGCCGCGACGAGCGGCATTCACGGGACGCAGGACATCCTGAAGATGCTCATGGCGGGGGCGGACGTGACGATGATGTGTTCCGCGCTCCTGAGGCACGGGCCGCAGCGGATCGCGCAGGTGCTTGCCGAGCTCGACCAGTGGATGCTCGAGCATGAGTACGTGTCGGTGAAGCAGATGAAAGGAAGCATGAGCCAGAAATCGGTGGCCGACCCGGCCGCTTTCGAGCGCGCCAACTACATGAAGGCGCTCAACAGCTACAAGTAACTCGGGGAGGGCGGGCGTCTCTCCCCTGCGCCCGCCCTCGATCCGTCCCTACCGTCTCTACCCCTTAAAGCCCGAGCCCCTCGCGCACATAGCGCGGGGCCGGCGATCCCAGCGAAAGAATCGCGTCGTGCATCGTGCGCAGAGTGTCCTGCGCACCGAATTTCGCCTGGTACGCCGCGCGCAGCGCGTTCAGCTCCATGTTCCCCACGTAGTACGTGGAAAGCTGCGTGGAGCTCAGGCACGCCCGGCGCCACTTGCCCGAAGCCTCCCCTTCCTCCTGGAACCCTTCGCGCATCATCAGGTCCATGGCCTCCTTCTCCGTCATGCCGCGCATGTGAATGCGCTGGTCCAGGATCGCATTGATGATCAGTCGCAGCCGCATCTTCAGCTGCTCCATCTTGAACTGGGCCCCGCCGTATCCGCGTTCGGCCATCAGCTGTTCGGCGTACGTCGCCCATCCTTCGACGAAGGTTCCGCTGGAGAAGAGCGCGCGGATCATCGTGGGCGCGTGGAACTGATTGGCGTGGGCAAGTTGCAGGTAGTGCCCGGGCATGGCCTCGTGCACGGTCAGATCGAGCAGCATATAATTGTTGTACTCGCGGAAGAAGGAGCCCACCCGCTGTGCCGTCCAGTCCTTCGGCGTGGGGGAGATCGTGTAGAATGTCTCGCCGTTTTTCTCCAGCGGTCCGGCCGCCTCGCAGTACGCCACGGCGACGCCGCGCTCGAATTCCGGCATGACCACCACCTTCACCGGTTCACTCGGAACGCTCACGAGAAGTTGCGCGCGCACGAATGCCGTTGCCTGCGCGAGATCCTCCTGTGCGAGGCTGACGATCGTCTCATTGACGGGATGGCGCTCGGCGAGACGGTCGAGGACGCGCTTGATCACGCTGGCCGTATCGGAGGCGCCGGCATTCGGGAAGAATTCCTTGAACAGCGGCAGCGCGCACTGGTACATCGCTTCCCGCGTCGCCCCGAG
>Ga0187779_10001547_pt1 | contig 14314 bp, 19 predicted proteins | sample 1015_Q2_SP10_10__FD_132435 | JGI IMG/M metagenome (GOLD analysis project Ga0187779, IMG submission 132435) | Tropical peat soil microbial communities from peatlands in Department of Meta, Colombia - 1015_Q2_SP10_10_MG | ecosystem: Environmental > Terrestrial > Soil > Wetlands > Peat | place... | reverse complement strand
GGGTGGCGTCGGGGTCGTGTATTGTGACGTTATCGAACCAGTCGGTGTCTGACCCTGTCCCCAGAATGTTCCCTGTCATCCACGATCCGAACTGGACCAAGACCCCAATCCCGGGTTCTGCGGTAGCGTTGATCATCAGGACCATCATGAGCGGGAGCGTATAGGAGGAGTTGCTCTCGCCGTAGGCGTAGTAATACTCGGTCGTCCCATTTTGCTGGAAGGTGGAGACGTATCCCCCTCCGCCTTCCGAAGTGATTGAGTCGTTGGAGAGGAACCCGCTTGCGCTGTAGTTCCATACGTTGTCTGAAAGAGCGACCTGCGAAGCCGACGTCACGAAGTCAGGGGCGTCCTGGCACCAGTAGACTTGGGTCTCGCCTCCCTTCTCGTCGACCGCGAGGACCGAGTTGAGCTGGAGCGAAGCCCCTGACGGGTTCACTCCCGCCGACTCCGCCGTGGAGTTGTGGGCGCTGATTGATGAGATGGACGCCACCCCAATCACATCGGTGGAAGCAATCGCATAGGGTGCATCTACGCCAGACTGGTTCGTGATCCCATAGGAGGCAATCCCTGATGGTTCTGGCGCGGCCAGACGGCCGAAGCTGAGCGGGTTGTTGGGGAAGACGGCCAGGTCCAGGCTCGCGTTTGCTGTCATCCCGTACGCGTACACCAGCACATCGTACGAACCGACGGCCACGCGCAGAGTGCGGTCGCTGGATGTCCCATTCTGGTAGGTGATCGAGTTGGACACCAACCCATTGCTACTATTGAAATCCTGGAACTGGGCCGACGTCATGAATGCCGTTGAGACGCTGCTGTTGCTGGCAAGGGAGTACTGTACCAATGTCGTGTTCAGGAAGGCGTCGACGGGGAAGTAGACGTAATAGCCCGGCGGCAGAATGAACGGGACCTCGGAGGACTGCGAAACCACATGTGCCTTCTGGACGTTTACAGAGGGGGCCAGGAACAGAAGCGGGAACAGGAGAAGACACGCAAAACGCCTTCCTCCCCCTCTCACACTTGCTACGAAATCCAATCTCCTTGGAGATATTTACGGGTTCCAGACCCGGCGGCCCTTTGGACCAGCCAGAGCACCGACTTGATCGCATCCGTTGAGGAAGCGGACACCTAAAACGCCGGTGTCGGTTGACCGCCGGCGAAAGCCACGCGGAAGGTGTCGGGAGGGCGACCGCTCGAGAAGTCTAGCCAAGCTCGAGCGGAGAGAGGTGGCGGCCCCGCTTTCGTATCGCGACCTAGTCGCTGACTCTTGGGGCCAAGAAGTACCAGAGCTTCGCTCCTTGGTCGTTCAACTTCATCTCGAGGCGGATTGGTTTTTTGGTGCTGAATTCCAGTTGGACCGTATCCGTGACGCCCCCAAGAGCCTTCAGGATTCCCGAAATGTAGTCGATGGAGTAAGTGGCTTTGCTTTCGGCTCCGACGTTGAGCTCGAGGACGTCGGCGTCGTTCTTCGCCAACCCGATTTCCGCCTTTCCGACGTCTGATTTGCCGGAGAAGGTCAGCTTTTCCTTTGACGCCTGAATCGTAACCTGATCAGAGACGACGGAGATGTCTCCGAGCACCTTCTCCAAGATGGCCTTGGTCAGCGAGGCTTTCGTGTCGAACTCGAGCTTTGGGAGTGGAGCCGACCCCGCCGTGCTCTCGATTAGGTGGATCGTGAACTCTCGCTTGTACCCGTTGCTCAGCTTGACTGCGATCGCGTCCTCTTCGGTTCCTGAAATCTCCACCATGTCTTTGGCGTCTGACCTCCCGATGAGCTTGACCAGGTCCTCCACCCGCACGCTGAACTTGAACGGCTTGTCGCACTCGAACGAAGCAAAACTCGAATTCGGCATGGCCAGGTCCACGAGAGCCACATGGGACGGATCCATGGCCCTGAACGTGAGACCTCCGCTGTTCGCTTCGAATGTCGCTTCCTCGACGAGCGTCTTGACCGCCGCGGCTATCGCCTTCCACTCAGCGGAACTCGCAGTTCTGGCCAAAAACAATCGTAGCAGCCCTCACGCCGCCTTTTCGGGGTCGGATAATAAGCCTTGGCCGTCAAAACAAGGCTTCCTCTAGCCCCTCCTGAAACTACCTGACACTACCACCAGGCGCCCATGCCCCGCGTCAGCTCCCCCATCATCCCGGGAGGGGGCTCGAACTTCAGTGTGAAGACCTTCCCGCTAGGATTCGAAGCCATCTGGGCCATCGCCGAGTGGACGTTGGCAAGGAACCTCATCACCGCATCGGGGTCGCTCCGCCACCTGCGTTCGATGACCCTGACCTCGTTTCTCCTGTGGAACGAAGGGGGAATGTCCAAGATGGAGTTGAGCATGAAACGGGCACGGACCTCATCATTGCTCATTATGCCCACCGTAAAGCTCCACGGGCTCTCGGCGTTCGCCTTCTCGGCGGAGTTGATAACGACGTGACCGTATAGAAGGACTCCGCCCTGCTGGTCGAACTTGCGGATCATCACGTAGCAAGCAGGCTGGCTGTCTTTCCCGCTTTCCCTCGGGAGGATCCAAACGCGGAACCTGTCGGTAAGCGCGTTCCACTCGCCCCTGGCGAGGTGGCCAAGATCGATGTCAAGAGGGGAGAAGGGGACTGCCACCACAAGCGAGTAGACCTTGGTCCCTTTCATCGAGCGATACGCATCTAACGGGACCCTCAACCGCAGAACATCCACGATTCCTTCTTAACGACCAAGGAATGACGGATGCCTTATCTGCACGCCGCCAGGGGAACGCTTGCCGTTGAACGATGGTACGAAGTCCTGGCTCAGAAATGCCTACCGAGAGTACTACTTCAGGGGCAGCGACGAGATAGAATTCCCCGAAGAGGTCGAGTCGAGGGAGTTCGGCTACTTCCCCTTCGGCGGGGGGATGGTCAGGCACCTTGCCTTCAAGAGCAGGGGCGAAGCCCTGGCAGAAATCCTGAAACAGTCGCCGTCGTCTGTGTACTGCTCAAACGCGCGCTACGAGTACCCTGCCAGGCCCATTGAGGAGAAGGGGTGGCTGGGAGCCGAGCTCATCTTCGACATAGACGCAACGGACATCCCGACCACCTGCAAGAGGGGCCACGACCTCTGGTATTGCGAAACATGCCACGCCTCTGGGAGGCTCCCCCGACCGCCGAAGTGCGCAAAGTGCGGAGGCCCGGCAGTGGAATTTCACGGGAAGTGTGAGGTGTGCTTGGAGGCCGCCAAAGACCACGCAATGCGAGTCATCGGCTTCCTCGTGAACGACTTTGGTGTCGGACGTGAATCAATCAGACTCTACTTCTCCGGCAACAGGGGATTCCACCTGCACGTCTTCGATAAGAGGTTCGATCCGCTCGATTCGGCGGCTCGCGCGGAGATAGCCGAGTACGTGCGCGGCGCAGGCCTTCCTCCCAACCAGACGCTGGCGTCGTCCCTCAGGCGTAGGCCTGTGAACGGCCCCCAGGGGGCAGGGTGGGCCAGAAGGATCACCGGATACGTAGATGAACGGAGGCAGGACTACACCGGTACGCTCCAGAAGCTTGTTTCAGAAGCCATCTCGGCGCAGCGGGCGATGGTGGACTCCGCTGTCACGACCGACATCCATCGCGTTTTCAGGCTGTCAGGGACCCTTCATGGAGACACGGGAATGCTGAAGAAGAGAATCGAGACCGCCGGGAGTTTCGACCCCCAGCAGGATCCGGTGGTCCTCAGCGACAGGCCGGTCCGGGTCAGGGTCGAGTTCCATCCGAAATTCAGGATGAAGCACAGAGACTTCGGCCCATTCCTCAAACCAGAGGTCGTCGAACTGCCCACATATGCGGCGGTCTCGATATTAACCCGTGGCCTTGGAGAGGTCGAAGTGTAAATGGCTGAAACCACTCTTGAATATCTGAAGAGGAGACTCGACTCCGAATCCCAATCAGAGACGCTCCTCCCGCTTCCCAGCGACTTCTACTCGAGCCTCTCTGGCTACAGCCAGAAACTGAAGCGGTCGGCTAGCGCCGGCGCCTCAGAGATGTCTGTCCGCCTCATGGCGACGCAAGGGAGGATGATTGAATCCATGGTGAGGCAGCTCCTCCGGCTCAGGACCAGAAAGGCCATGCAGCAGGGCGCCCTTCTGCAGCTCCTGCCTGAGGAGAGGTACGTCTGCTCCGCCGAACAGAGATTCCAGAAGCGTTTCCAGACGCTCGTCGACGCCGTTGCTTCTGGCCAACCCTCCTTCGTGGAATTCGCCCACCTCAGCGAGTCCCAGAGGAGCGTCACCGTCAGGTTCGTCAAGCACGTCAATGAGCTCGTGGGGCTGGACACTAGGCGCTACGGGCCCTACGAGGCGGACGACATCGCGTCAATACCTGCCGCAAGCGCTGACATCCTCATTGCGGGGGGCGAAGCCGTGGAAGTCTATACGCGAGACGACGTCTAGCTGTAGCTACGCCATGTATGGTTGCATCTGACGCACCTGTAAAACTGAGTGGGAGGTTCGTCTCCGCTCCTGGTCTGCAGGAACCACCAGAAAGCCTCATTGTGGCCACACTTCGGGCACTCAATCTTCGTTGTCGGGAGGGAGTTGAGCTTCGCTTCCTTGTCCCCCACGACCTTGATCTGAGGAGTGCTGGCCAGTTCCTCCTCGGTCGACTGCTTGACGGTCTGGGTCGGAGGTTTGCTGGTATACCCACAGTTATCGCAGACAAGGGTGATCGTGACATCCTTCATCCCCTTGACCTGTTTCAGCTTGAGTCGCGTGCCGCACTTCGGACAGAACTTCAGGGTCAGGCAGACCCACCGCCCAGGGCCTTCTTGGCGCCGTCGAGGAGCTCTTGGGTGGTCTCCATGGCTCGCTCCACGCTGTTGGAAAATGCCTTCTCGGGTTTGATGCGCTGGGCCCTCACCTTCAGAACCAGCTTCTTGATCAGAGGATGCGGAGGGAGCACGCCAGCGAAGGTGACGCTCTTCTCCTCAAGGAGCTCGTGATGAACGATTTCTGCCAGGGAGTAATCCTCCCCGGTAATCTCGACCGTCAGGCCCTTCTCGTCTTCGGTGGTTGTCTGGACCTGCATTTTGCCTGACCGCCCCTCGAATTCTTGTTATTAAGGTAATGGCATGATTCGTTTCAAGTGGGCAGCTCTGCAGACGGCCTAGGCCTCTATGGGGGTCGTCCCGAAGTCCCTGGCCAGCTTCCTCTCCTCCGCATTCCCGCACTCATCGCATTTGGCCCGCGTGGGGCTGCCCCTTAGCAGGGGTTTGCCGCAGTTTCCGCAGAGGCCGTAGACCACGCCCATGTCGGGCTCGTCGATGGTGAGGTGGATCAGCCCATTGAGGAGGCTGAAGACCCTGCACCTGACGACGTCCCCGGTCTTGACGGGGGTCGTCTTCCGGGCGCCCCTGCCGCCTCCTGACAGCCCCCTGAGTGTGAGCATCCCCGAAAAATCCTTGAAGGTCGGCTTACCGTTGTGGAAGTAGATGTGGACGTTCGCCGAGTTAGCCTGGACCACCTCGACCTGCCCTGTGACCCAGTCGTCCACCTTGATTATTTCCGGCTCGGTGGCAGGCTTGACAGATATTTCCATGTTCTTGGCGTCCCTGAACACTACGCCGGCCCTCAGCGCCCTGATGAGCCCTGAGTCGTCATACGTGTTCGGGCCTGGCAGGAACTCCTCCGACACCGCCAGCCTGTCCCCGGGGAGCACGCCGGCAGCCTTGCCCTTCGTTTCTTTCATTTCTTGATCAGTCCCACCGTGAGCTCAATCCACTTCGGCCTCTCAAGGAACTCCCCCGGTTCCCGCCCCTCAATAAGCGCCACTAAAGCGTCCGCCTGGGGTATGGAGAGGACGGGTCTGTCGAAGGTGAAGCCGTCGACCGATATCCTGGGGCATGCCGTCTGTATGAAAGCATCAATCTCCCTGTGAGGGGCCAGCCGTTCCGCAGTCACGTCGCGCATCGCCAGCTGAATCACCTTCCTCCCGCCCATCTCAAGCCGCTTCGATATCCACCTGCTCCTCCCGAGCATCTCCTGCCCCTCCTTCAGCCCCGTGATGACACCGAATACGCGGGCGTCCAGGGCTTTGTAAACGGCCAAGATCGCCCTCTTCTTCCTCTCTTCCGCTGGCCGCTGCATGTCAGTCACGTCGTTCATGTAAGGGTCGAGCATGAAAGTCGGTTTGCCTGTGGCAAGGGCCAGCCCAACGGCGTGGAACTCGCTCTCGCCAAGGAAAGCAAAGGCGTCCACCTGATCGCGGATTGGATAGGAAGTCGAGAAGTCGCAGCCGAAGACCTGGCCTTCGAGCATAAGGTTGTTCCTTCTCCCCACAAAAACCTGAAACCCTCTCCCTTCGAGATTCTCCCTGACCGGCTTGAGCTGGTGCAGGTGCTGGCTGAAGGTGGCGAGCCCTAGACGCCTGTAGGGGGCCAGGACCTTGGCGGCTGTGTCTACCACTTGTCCGAACTCCACATCGTCGATGGCGTCTACCAAGTACGTACAGTCCCCCACCTCGGTCACCGCAGCGTTGTGGCCTATGTGGATGGCTATGTCGGCCTGGAGTTTCTCGACGTCGTCGTCGGCCGTGTCGCAGATCCCGAAGCAGCTGTCCCCTGAAAGGATGCTGGTGACTCCATACTTCTCTTTCACGCTCTCCATCAGCTCCTTCGTTTGCCGGAGCAGCCCTCCGGGCGCGTTCACAAGGACCACCTTAGGCCTTCTGGCTTCGATAATCTCGAATACCCTCTTTTCATCTATCTTGACAGTCATAGGTTCGCCTCCGTATTCTCCGGTTTTCGGAATTGGCTCCCCAGCCTCCGATATATACTTCTGGTAACGAGAATATCCCGACTTCAGCCCGTTCCATCCAGTCGCCCCATCGGATTGAAGGACGCTTTGAACAGCTTCACGGCACCCTTCACATCTCCCTGATGAGTAGAACGAAACGTCAGCCGGCCAGACGCCTGTTCTCAGGCGCTCGCCTGAGCCGTTGCAACCGGATGTTCTAGCTTGATGATTTCCATCCGGGTCTTCATGGGGAGCTTTGTCGCCGCTGCTTTCATCGCTTCCTTCCCTTTCTCGTAGTTCTCCGCCTTCAGGCTCAGCTCGAGGACCGTCGTTCCTATGTTGACCCTGGCAGCGAGTCCGATAGGCTTCCCGAACGCCTTCCTCATGCCTTCTTGGAGCCTGTCTGCGCCCGCCGTGGCGATCATCTTGTTCTCCCTCAGGACGAGGTGGGGGTAGGTCACGACCTTGAGGTAGAAGTTCTCCTCACCTATCAGCGTGACCTTCTTGCTGGCTGCGACCCTAGCCGCTTCCAGGGCGTTGTGCCTAATCTGGACCCTCCCATCTGAAATCAGCTTGAACATGTAATCGTAGTCATCCCTGTATTTGCCGGTGGTGAAACGGGCCACCTTCGGGTTCGGGGCGCCCGGGGCGAACTTCTTACTGTAGAACATCCCCTTCTGCTCCCTGTAGTTCTTCCCATGCAAGCCTCGTCGCCTTGGAATGACCGCGCTTCCGAGACCCCTAATTAAGCTTCAAGCCTCTCGGCAATCCCCTCCCGCATTCAGGAGCGCTGTTTGACGCCGACGTAGAGGCCCCTGCCAGGTGCAAGTGACTTCTTGAGGAACTTGGCTTTCATGCCAGCTTCCCCCATCAGCCTGAGGAATTCCTCCTTTTCGAAGAGGCCCATGACCATGCGGTCCTTGTAGCTCGCAATTCCCTTAGCCCGCTCGGCCACGACGATCCGCTCGTCCAGAACAGATAGGTCCCCTCTGATTCTCGTGATGTCGACCCTTACTACTTTCAGGTCGTCGTCACCTCGGACGAGCACGTGCACGTATCCATCTTTCACGGTTGACCTTGTTAACCAGGGCTCGATGATCGCTACGCCGCCGTCCTTAAGGTGTCTCGCGAAGTTCCGGAGTGTCCTAGCGAGTCTCGGATATGTTCTGACATATCCTATGGAGCTGAACAGGCAGAGCACCACGTCGAACTTCCTCCCGAGGTCGAAATCGACCATGTCCCCCCTGACGAATTCGACCCCTCTCGCGTTACCCTTCGCCTGCTCGAGCATCTCCTCGCTCGCGTCCAGGCCCACGCAATCGAACCGCAGGGCCAGGTGCTGGATGTGCATCCCCGTCCCGCAGCCGACGTCGAGCAGGGAGCAACCCGGGGACTCTTTGTACCGCTCGATCACACCGGCGATTGTCCGAGCCTCCCGGTCGTAGTCCTTCCATGAGTAGAGCAGGTCGTAGTATCTGGCCAGCTCTCCGTACTGCAGGATGCCTCCGGCCACGACCAATCCTCCAGAGGAGCGAACTAATCGGCTTTTCCAAGCCGACCTCCACGAAAAGCATTTTCATCTCCCCCTCCCGTCTTTGGCCACCAATGGCGTCGCTCTGGGTCTGGTCGATAATCGCTCTCACGCTCGCCTTCGGGATTTTCGTGATCTGGTCTGCACCCATCGGCGCAGGGTGGGAGCCAACGTCGCGCAAGAAGGTCAGGAAGATGCTGGAGATGAGCGGGGCGGGCCCGGCCGATGTCATCTACGATCTCGGGTCGGGAGACGGGAGAATCGTTGTTGAGGCAGCAAGGAGGTTCCATGCAAAAGCGGTCGGCGTGGAGGCCGACCCCCTCCGGGTGCTCTTCTCCAGGCTTGCCATCTCCCTCCTGCACCTCGAAGGGCAGGCTAGAATCATCTGGGGGAACTTCTTCCACGTCGATCTGAGCGAGGCGACGATTGTCACACTTTTCCTTTCGCAGGGCACGAACCGAAAGCTGGAGCCGAAGCTGGCGACCGAGCTCCGGCCTGGGGCGCGTATCGTCTCCTACGAATGGACCTTCGACGGGTGGACGCCAACCGCCACGGACGCCGACGACCACCTCTCCCTTTACGTGATCAGGGACGTAACGGGGCAGAAACAGCCCCAAAGGCCTTAGAAACACAGCCGCGTCTGGCGTGCAGGATTGGCGGTGCGAACCGACATCCTCGTCATCGGAGCCGGAATCATGGGGGTGGCCTCAGCCTACCATCTGAAGAAGAACAATCCGGGAAAGAGGGTGCTTGTCATCGACAGGTATGGTGCGCCGGGGCAGGGTAACACCGGCCGGAGCAACGCCATGTTCCGGAACACCTTCTCCTCCACGGACAACCAGGTCCTTTCGAACACTTCCATCGACTTCTACCTTCACCTGCAGGACGAGCTCAAGATAGACATCGGCCTGCAGAAAATCGGATATCTCTGGCTGATGGACGAATGGCAGCTCTCCACCAGCGAGCCATACCTGCGGCTCATGGAGAGGAATGGAATAGAGCTTGCCAGGTACTCCAGGAAGGAGCTCCAGCGCCTCCTGCCGGGGATGGTGGGTGAGTTCGGGCTCAGCGAGGAGGCGAAGCTGATGGCGCTGCCAGAGGTCGACGGGGGGGTTTTCGGGGCCAAATGCGGGAGGCTCGACCCGGACAAACTCGTCAGGTTCTACGCCCGTGAGTTCGTGAACATGGGAGGTGAGCTCGCCTTCAACACCGAAGCCGAATCGCTGCTGGTCGGCCCGTCGAAGAGTCTCGGCATCGATGGAGAGCCTTTTGTCTGGCAGGAGTCCCTCATCAAAGGGGTCGCAACCAACAGCGGGGCAATCGAGGCCAAAGAGGTCGTCCTGGCGGGGGGTGCCTGGGAGAACGAGCTGTTAGAGCCCATGGGGTTGGAGAGCCACGTCAAGGCGAAGAAGAGGCAGCTGTTCAGCATCCAGGCCAAGGGAGAGAAACTCGAGGGCCTTCTTCGATGTCGGGGTTTCAACGCCCTGGGCCTCCTCCCTCTGGTCATACTACCGAAATCTGGTGTCCACTTCAAGCCCGTCAGCGACGAAGGGGACTTCTGGGTCGCCTGCGAGGACCAGGTTAACCGGCCTTTCATCGACCTGCCTGAGCACGACCTTGACAAGTACCAAGCTGAGAGGGAGTATTACGAGAAGAGCGTCTACCCAATACTCACTTCATACTTCCCCGATTTCGTCGGGAGCAAGGTGAGGGCCATGTGGGCGGGTCTCTACTCCTACAACACAATCGACAGCACGCCGTTCGCGTTCAGGCACAAGAACCTAATCGTCGTAGGAGGGGACAGCGGGAGCGGCATAATGAAGGGGGACGCCCTCGGTCGGATAGTCGATGCCCTATACCGCGAGGAGGGCGAGGCAACACTGTATGGAGAAGCGCCCTACACCACCTCGAAAATCGGGTTCGACAAAAGGGACGTCGAGAAGGAAGAGTGGGTCATCTGACCCATAAGTTCTAGTCCGGCCACGGCCTGGCGCAGGACGAAGATGCCTTTCGTCCTTCCACCACAGGTCCTTGAAACGGACGAGATATCGCTCGTTCTCGCCTTCGGCAAGCTGTCCGTCCTCGAGGCGTGCACGGTCTTCGGGAGGGCCGTCGCGCAGGCCGAAGCCCCCTGCGAGAGGGTCTCCGTATTTCACGTCGACCACCTCCCGTCCAAGTACGTCGCCGAGCTCTCGGGAGCCCACAAATGTGCCCCAGTCACTTCGGTTCTGGAATCACCATCCGGAGACATCGGGAGCCTCGTCGACCTGATGTTGGCCCACCTTGAGGACAAGTCGAACATCTCCCTCAGCGGCTATGACATCGGTGAGGACGACTACGAGGTCCTGGTCCGGTCGATGCTCGACGGGGTCAGAGATGCCGGCTTGAAGAAGGTGAGGCTCCTGAGGCCCGAAGGCAACGAGCTCCTTTCAGAAAGGGTCCTGACCAGGGAGGCATTTGACGTTGTCGCCTTCCCCTATCATGACGGCTTCGCCCTCGGCCCCACCACGTGGGTGCCTGACTCGATCGCCATGAGGCAGAGGGGGACCCGCAAACCCTCTCCGCACCCCGACATCGCGCTCTCTCCGCGGCTTGCCAGGACACTGGTGAACCTGGCGGGGCTGAAGCCGGGCCAGACCCTCCTCGACCCGTTCTGCGGTTCGGGTACGATCTTGGTCGAGGCGTACGGGAAATCCCTCAGGTGCCTCGGAATCGACAGCAGGGCGTCACGGGTGCAGGAAGCCAGGGAGAACATCCGGTGGTCCATAGGCGGTGTAACAGACAGAGGCTACGACGTCAGGAAGGGGGATGCCAGGGACCTGCAGCGAATGCTGAGAGGGACCAGGGCTGACGCCATAGTCACAGAGCCACTACTTCTCCCGCGGCTAGACGCTCGGCCAAAGACATCCACGGCGGAGGCGATGATCGGGGAATCCGCCCAAGTCTACAACGACGCACTTGCGTCCATGGCGGGGTCGATCCACCCTGAGGGGAGGATAGTGGTGGTCGTCCCTGTGATCCAGACGATGGAGGGGGACGAGGTGACGCTGACCCTCGAGGGCAGGAGGCTGGGGCTGAGGCTCTTCCAGCCCGGACCCGTGGGGTTCGAATACCCAGTACGGCTCTCCTTCGAAAGCACCAGGTGGATCAGGCGCGCGGTCTATGTCTTCGAGCCCAGATCCTGAGGCTCCTTCATGGTCGCGACCGCCTTCCTGAACACCCCTGAAAGGAGGTTGAGCTGGGCATCCGTGATTCCAGACGAGGCCGCTATGCGTTTGGCGACCTCGAACAAGTTCTGCGTCTTGTGCCTGGGGAGCCTCGAAGCCTCAGCAAGCTCGTAGAAGCTTCTGGCGAAGACCTCCCTCGCTACCCTCCCCTGGTCTCCCCCTCTCCCTTGGCCGCCTCTCGACGCGACGTACAGGACGATGGCCGCAGCGTGCCCGATGTTCAGCGCTCTGTAGGCGGGGGAGGTGTCAACCGTCAGAGTGACATCACAGGCCCTGATTTCCTGGTTCGTCAGCCCCGTGGTGTCTCTGCCGAAGACCAGTGACGAGCTCTTTGCCGCTGACAGAATCTCATGGAGGCGGTCGGGCCCAACCGTCCTCCTGATCACGTTGGACTTCTTGGACGCCCTGACAGCGGTCGTGGCTACGAGCAGCTCGTGATCCCTCCTAACCCTCTCGAAGCTGGTGATTACGGCACCATCAATGACCTCGGAGGCGTGCGAAGCGTAGACAGCGGCCACAGACAGGTCGACCTTCGGCTTCACCAGGTAGAGCCTCTCGACCCCGAAGTTCCGCACGAGCCTCGCTACATGACCCACGTTGACCGGCCCCTTGGGCTCGACCAGCGTCACGGAGACCCCCTTCGGAAGCACGGGCGTCCTCAGCGTCCAGGTGATAAAGCCGTCACTGTGGCAGAATAGCGCAGAGCAGGTGGACCTCGTCGGGGCGTAGAGAGTTGACCCTCCTTCTGCCGAAGCTCCCGGCCCCCTTCATCCCGAGCTCAGCGAGGGCCGAGTCGGCAAGCCTCCTCCTGAGAGAGAACAGCCGGATCACCTTCGCTGCCTCGGCCTCCTCCACCCGGCGTCTGGGAGAAAACGACGCGATCATCGAACCGACCCGCGGCTGAGGGGCGAAGGCGACCCTTGGCACCCGGCCGAGCACCTTGACGTCGAAGCAGATCTGAGACAGCGCGGAGACCCCCCTGTAGTTCCTGCTCCCGGGGGGCGCCGTGATCTTCCCGACGAAGTCGTCCTGAAGCACGACCACCGCCCGCCTGAACCTGATTCCGCTCAGCCACTTCACAAATGAGGCTGACTCCGAATAGGGCAGGCTGGATACAAGGACATCGAAATCAGGCCGCTCCTTGAATGCGTTGGCCAGCACTACGCGGGCGCGGGTCCCGCGGACTAGATTGGAGGTCTCGTCGAAGTTGGTCCTGTCGACCTCGTACCCCAGATACGATGCGCCGAGCCCTATCAATTCTTTCGTGAGCGCTCCTCTTCCCGTGCCTATCTCTAGCACCCGGTCTGTGGGTCCGATGCCGGCCAGAGAAACCACCTGGCGGATCACCTCATGGTTGACGAGGTAGTGCTGCCCGAGCTTGTGCCTCTTCATTTACTTCTTGACGAAGATGCTCACCCTGGAGTCACCGGCGAGCTCTTCGACGATTCGCCTTGCTATCATCTTTGCAGGGTCCCTCAGGCCCACCCTCTTCTGGACGTCGTCGAAGCTCGTGAACGGCTGCTTCTCCCTCATGTCAACTATCTCTTTCATGAAGGTCTTCCCGATGCCGGGGATGAGCTCGAGCCCGTGCAGCCTTGGGGTCAGCGGCTGCAGGTCGTTGAAGTAGGCCACGTACTTTTTCTCGTTGCCCTTCACTAAGCTCTCGACCACCCCAGGCAGCGAGGACTTGGCCTCAGGGGACAGCTCTTCGTAGGTCAGCTTACCGAGGACGCTGACTATCTTCTCCCTCCCCTCCTTGCCGATCTTGGCCTTCTCCCCTATCTCGAGGTCTTGGTTCTCCATAGCGAGAAGTTCAAGAAGTGTGAGCCTCTCCTCCCCTATCGCCTGGACCATCGGGCCTTCCCGTCCCTTGATCACGACGGACTTCCCTCTTTGCATGAAATCAAGCACGTAGGCATACTCCTCGTACTTCTTGTCTGCTGGTATCATGTCCTAGAATTGGCTCCTGTTTGGGCGGCTCTAGTTTGAAGGGGACCTCTCGGCGCAGAAGAGAATCGCGATATCCAACCCGAGTGTCACCTGCTTCCCCTTTGAAAACGGGCTGCCTTGCTATTTAACGATTGAGAGTCCTACGCCTTTGGACGCAGGATCTTCAGTATCTTCTCAAGAGTCTCTGTCGAGAGCAGCTTCCTCCATCCCGACGTGAAGGTCCTGAGTTCCTCCACTGACTTGGGCATGATGTTGATGAGCTCCACGGCCTCCTCTTCGCTGAGGCCGCATTCTGTCTCCAGCTCCTTCCGCACCTTCTTCGCGGAATCAGCCTGCACCTTCGCGAACTTCGTGGTGTAGTCCAGGGTCCTCTTTTGAATCTGGTCCGCCTTCTCCATGTCTATCTTGGACAGGATCTGGTTCGCTTCTGGAATCGTCAGGAGCTTCTTCTCAGTCTTCTCCGACATCAGTTCCCCTCCATTCGGACCACGTGCTCCTTCCTTGCCACGAGCTTCTTCACCTTGTTTCCCACATTGACATCGACAGTCACAGCCCTCCTACCGACCTCGGTCACAGTCCCTACAAGCCCATTGAACCTCCTGTGGGGCATCCCCTTGACCTGGGCGGGATCGATCTTGATTACGACCTTGTCGTTCGGAGAGTAGTCTACGAGCAGGCTGCTCAGCCCCTTCTTGGCAGAAGACCTCAGAAGGGACCTAGTTCTTCTCCTCATCCCGTGTGACTTCGGCAAATCCGAATTCCCCTATTTCCCTGACTCCGCAGATGTCGAAACTGCGGCAACCGACTTCAGTTTTTAAGACTTCCGACACCGAAGGTGAGACGAGTTCGCCGCTCACGAACCT
>Ga0187779_10001546_pt1 | contig 14314 bp, 20 predicted proteins | sample 1015_Q2_SP10_10__FD_132435 | JGI IMG/M metagenome (GOLD analysis project Ga0187779, IMG submission 132435) | Tropical peat soil microbial communities from peatlands in Department of Meta, Colombia - 1015_Q2_SP10_10_MG | ecosystem: Environmental > Terrestrial > Soil > Wetlands > Peat | place... | reverse complement strand
GCTCTGGGTGTCGGGGGTCGCTTCGATGCTCGCCGACGTACGTTGGGCCGTCGTGTACGTGGCCGCCAGTACATGATGAGTGATGGTCGTGTGCACTGGAGTTGAGGTCGGCGTGCCGGCGCGATGGCTCCTCGTACGCCAGGAATTCGAGGTATGTGGACGGCGAACGTGGGTGACCGATCGATGCACGAGCGCCGTGGCGCCGAACGGGTTGGCTGAGGCGACGAGGACGCCCGGCTTCAGCGACTCGAGGGAGCTCGCGCTCGCCTCGCGCTGGCTCCGCTGCTGCTCGCTGCCCGGCGACCCTAGTTCGCCAATCACCACAATCCCAGCGACGACCGTGGCCACCACGCCGAGCGTGGCCGTTGACAAACGCCAAGCGAACCGTGAGCGCCGGAGTGCGGCCTACACTCGGACAGTCAGAGCGGATGCGATAAGTCGCCGGCGCTGCCGATCACGCCGCCGGGTCGGCCTAGCGAGGTCCGTCGAGAGCTGTGCACTTCCCGGCATCGGGCTGGCCGCTGGAGTGGGCGTCCCGCCGGCGGTCATTTCGGCCGGACTCTGCGAAACGAGCCGGTCGAAGTATGCGTCAGTGCTTTCACCATCTTCGGCCAGTTCGGTCCGTTGCGTCCCGCCGGCCTTCGATGGCTGATGGAGGCGGTCGAAGAAGGGGTCAGATGGCGGCGCTGCTTCGTTGGCATCGCGGGTGTCAGGCCGAGGTGGTACGAGATTGCCGCGCGAGAAGGTGGCAACGTCGTCGGGGTCGGCGAATATTGTGCTCGCCACGCGCTCGCGCTCAGCCTCGCTCGGGTCCCCTTTGCGGCGAAGCAGAACTACATCGTCCATTGTCCCCAACAACTAGACGTGTACGCTAGGATAGCACTGTAGCATGCTATGTATGCTTATGTTGCTACGTCGGTGTTTCTAGATGTTCCTCAAGGTTCCCGCCCCGTCGATGGCTGAGGAGCAGTATCTCACTCCCGCTCAGGTCGCTGAGGAGCTTCACGTGACCGTCGTGACCGTCCGCCGGTGGATTGCCAATCGGGAGCTTCGCGCGACCAAGGCAGGTCCGCGGCGGTGGACGATCCGCCGCTCGGATCTCGATGCGTTCCTCGCCAGCGGCGGCCGGCCAGCTGCGGCTGTCGAGGTGTCTGAGGACCCGTCTTTCAGCAAGCATCTGGTGGCCCCCGATGAGCGTTGACCGCGCCCGCGAGCAGCTCGAGCTTGCCGAGGGACGCTGGCAGACCGCAATCAAGGAGCATGCCCAGCCTCCACCGGACAACGGTTACGCGCGACGGCTGCGGGCGCTCGCCGACGCCGCCGCCCAGGAGCAGGCCGCCTATCGCTTCGCCGAGGAACAGGGGTTCGGTTGGCGACCCGGTCCGGCCTGGCTCCCACCCCAAGAGCTACGTCCGGCACCGTGGCGTCGTTCGCTGGCACCGGTCGAGGCATGGGAGCGATTCGACGATGCAATCGAATCGCTGAGCCGAGGCCGCACCGGGGTGAGCGTGGTCGCGATCGCACAGGCCTTCGGGCAGCTCTCCACCGCAGCCTGGGGCCTCGCCGAGGCCGTCGACCGGGCGCAGCGGCAGCGCACTTCGCGCGCCGGTTGAAGTGCACTGCGACTTCGCCGGGGCTGACAACAGGTTGTTGCGTAGTCGACGAGCCTTCGTCGACTGACCGTGGGACGCTTTGTGCGGTGGCGGCTCGTCGAGCATTGCGACTCTGAACACGTGTGTATCACGCGTGATACGCTCCGCGCATGGCCGAGGTCAGCATCCGAGATCTGCGCAACCGGGGCGGCGAGGTAGTCGATCGCGCCGCTCGCGGTGAGCTGATCACGATCACCAGGGCGGGCAAGCGCGTTGCTGAGCTTCGCCCGCTCACACGGCCGGGACTGTCCGCCGAGGCGCTCGTGGAGCGCTGGCGCCGGCTCCCGGCCGTCGATCCTGGCGCCCTGAGGCGCGAAATCGACGAGGTGATCGACCCGGGCTTGTGAGCAGTTCCGAGGCCCATCCGCGCGGAGTGTTGGATACCTCCACGGTCATTCTCCTGTCGCGCTTCGAAGACGCGACTCTGCTCCCAGCGGAGCCGCTGATCACGGCGGTCACGTTGGCGGAGCTCTCGGTCGGTCCGTTGGTCGCGCGGGACGAGCGGGAGCGTGCCGCGCGTCAGGCGCATCTGCAGCAAGCCGAAGCAGACTTCGATCCGCTCCCGTTTGACGCGACCGCGGCACGGGCGTTCGGCCGAGTCGCGGCGTCTCTGCGGCGTGCAGGCCGCAAGCCCGCAGCGCGCGCATACGACGCGATGATCGCTGCCACCGCGATCGCCAACGATCTCCCGATCTACACCTGCAACCCGGGAGACTTCGCGGGCGTCGATGATCTCGGCGTTGTTCCACTCCCAATTCCCCCAACCGCCTGACGTTCAGCTCCAGGCGCACATTCCGCGCAAGGCGGGGGATTCGCCGATCCCAGGGCGATCACGTGCCGGGCGTACACAGGTCTTTGCCGGCGCCGCGCGACCGAGGTCGGCGGGTCGTTCTGCATCCGCCCAGCGTTGCGGAAGCCTGCCCTCGCCGTTGCCGTTCTCCTGAGTCTCGTCCGGAGGGGTAGCCAGGTGAGCGACCGCGCGCTCTAGCGCAACCAGAGACTAAGCAGGCGCGCCGCCCTCCTATTCGCGCTTAACAGGTCTCCCCGCGAGAACCGCTTGAAGTACCGCGGGGCGAGGCAAAGGGGGTCTCTGCCCGCGGCTTCTTCGCTGGTGCCCCTACGTGGATGTCGCAGTTGCTGTAACGCCGCGGATGGTTTGCCTACCAACTTCCGACTTGTTCTCAACAGCATCGGAGGAAGTGATGGCGGAGCAGAATGGCAACGCAGGCCCGGCCGTGTATGTGCAGAGCAACGACGCGACGAGCAACGAGCTGCTCGCGTTCGAGCGGCGGGCTGACGGTCGGCTGGCGCCGCGTGGGCGGTTCGCCACCGGGGGGCGCGGAACCGGGCAGCCGCACGTTCCTTCTCAGGGGTCGATCTTGCTCAGCCAAGACGGGTCACAGGTCTTGGTTGTCAATGCCGGCAGCGACGAGCTGTCGTTGTTTGCGATCGAGGACGGCGGGCTGCGCTTGACCGATCGGGTCGCCTCGGGTGGCGCTAGGCCGACGAGCGTCGCCGTCAGCGGCGATCTGGTCTATGTGCTGAACAACGGCACACCGAACGTGACCGGGTTCAGGATCGAGGACGGCCGGCTGGTGGAGTTGGAGGACTCGACTCGGTCGCTGAGCGCCGACGACGCCGACCCGGCTCAGGTCTCGTTCAGCCTCGATGGTCGAACCTTGGTCGTTACAGAACGTGGGACGAACAGCATCAGCGCGTATGCGATCGACGAGCGCGGCTACGCGGACGGTGCGACGACGATCAGCTGTCCGGCGAGACGCCGTACGGCTTCGACTTCACGGCGGAGGGTGGGGTGATCGTGACCGAGGCTTTCGGGGGGCGGCCGGGGCCGCGGCAGCGTCTTCGTACTCGCTTAGGGACCCTGGAAGCTCGCGCCGGTGAGCGGCTCGGTCGGCGATACCCGCAGCGAGGTGTGTTGGGCCGCCGTGACCAACGACGGTCGCTTCGTCTACGTCACCAACTTCGGAGACGGAACGATCTCGAGCTACGAGATCGCCGGCGACGGAAGCCTGCAATTGCGCGATGCGGTCGCGGCGTCGACCCGACTCGGGGAAAGACGTTCGCGACGAGGCGATCACCCGAGACGGAGCCTATCTCTACGCGATCGACGCCGACGCGCAGAAGCTGTTCGGCTGGACCGTCAACGCCGACGGTTCCCTCGTTTCGATCGGGGCTTTTGAAGGTCTCCCGGAGAACGTCGCCGGGCTCGCTGCAAGCTGAACAGACGCTTCGGTCCGGCGATGAGACTCGAACCGCTGTACCGCGCCCGGTTCAGCACGCCCGAGCGCTGGACGGTCGAGCTGGCCGGAGCGCGCGGAGGCCCACAGCCTGCTCTTCGCAGAGGGACGCTGCGAAGGGCCGGTGTCGGCCGCGTTCCGCGCGGCGAACTTTCCACGGCGCCGCGCCGATGACACGCTGACCCCCGATTTCAGGGGCGTGCTTGAAACCGACGACGGCGCCACGATCCTGTTCACCTGGCACGGATACGCCCACACGGCATCCGATGGCGTACGCCAACTTGTGGGGGCGATGACGCACATCAGACCACGAGCGCTACCGGTGGATCAACGACGTCATCTGCGCCGTGGCCGGCGTCATCGAGCCGCGGCCCGACGGACACGGCTCGGAGGTCGCGATCGAGATCTCCCAGCTCGTCTAGAACCCGACGCGGCTCAAGCGTGACGCCCCCGGGCGCGGATCCGGCCCGCGCGTCGCTCATGAGTCACGGTCGACCCGCTACACCCCCGCCTGGCAGGGAACGCAGGTGGTCCATCCGCAATCGGGGACACGGTCGTCGGCAGCTGCGCGTTCGAGCGTCACAAGGCAGCGGTCGCCCGCGACATGAGCCCCCGAATCCGTGCATTTGCAGGTCCGTGATGGCCGGCGGCAAGACACTTGCAATGCCGGCAAGGGAGGGCAGACCGCGGCAGACCCGAAAAGCACGGATGCGGCGCAGGCCAACTGCGCCAGAGATCGGCACCCAGTTGGCATCGAGCTGGAACGTCTGATTGGGTGCGAGGCCCCGCCTTCGGATTGGTCGAGGTGTCCCGGTGCCAGCGGCGAAGCGCGAGACCTCGCGCGTGGCGCGGGTCGGCGCTCAGACTTGGTCGGTGGTGTGGAGGTCGGGCTCGACTGGGGTCGCTGCCCAGCTTCCGAGCAGTTGGAGCGCTTGCTCTGATTTGGTTCCTGGTTCAGCGGTGTAGGCGAACATGGTCAGGCCTGTGTCTGCCGAGAGCGCCATCGCCTCGTAGGTGAGCTCGAGGTCGCCGACGACGGGGTGGCGCAGGCGCTTGGTGCCGGTGTCGTGGAAGCGGACGTTGTGAGCGGCCCATTTCGTGCGGAACGTCTCGCTCTGCGTGGAGAGCTCGCCGATGAGATTGGAGAGTTCGCGGTCGTGTGGGTCGCGCCCGGCTTCGGAGCGGAGGATCGCGACGACCTCGTTGGCGACGTCGTCCCAGTCGTCGTAGAAGTCTTCTGAGCGATGGTCCAGAAACACGAAGCGGGCTGTGTTCGCGGGGCGGCTGGGAGTGAGGTAGGTGGAGTAGAGCGCGTAGCCGAGCTGGTTGGCGGCGAGGATGTCCAGTCGCCCGTTGCGGACGAATGCCGGCGCCTGGGTGATGGCGTCGAGGATGCGCTGCACGCCGGGGCGGATCTGCTGCTTGGTGGGCCGGCGTCGGCGGGTGGCGGTGGCGGGTTGGGTGGCGCGGGCGAGGTCAATCAGGTGTGAGCGTTCGGCGTCGTCCAACTGGAGCGCCCGGGCGAGGGCGTCGAGCACGCTGTCGGAGACGCCGGCGGCGTTGCCGCGTTCGAGGCGGGTGTAGTAGTCGACGCTGACGCCGGCGAGCAGCGCGACCTCTTCGCGACGGAGGCCGGGGACGCGGCGGTTGTCGCCGTAGATCGGGAGGCCGACCTGATCGGGGGTGATTCTCGCTCGCCGGCTGGTGAGGAATTCGCGGATCTCGCTCTTGGCGTCCATCTCGTCTGATCAGGCTACCTGCGCCGCGTTGGGGCTGGGAGGCCCTGTCAGTACCTGGAACAACAGGGACTCTCACTCCCGGCGATTTGGTGCTTTCTTGGGGGGGCGATGAATGAGATTCGACGTAAGCGAGGAGGCGTGTAGATGCGCGCTGCTGTGTTCAACGAGCCCCGCTCGATCACTGTTGCCGAGCGGCCCGACCCGGTGATCAAAGAGCCGACCGACGCGATCGTCCGCGTGGTCCTGGCGTGCGTGTGCGGGTCTGACCTGTGGTACTTCCGCGGCGAGTCGCCGTTCGAGCCAGGGCCGATCGGGCACGAGTTCGTCGGCCTGGTCGAGGACGTCGGCTCGGAGGTCCGCACGATCGCGAAGGGGGATTTCGTGATCTCGCCGTTCGCGTTCAGCGACGGGACGTGCCCGCACTGCCGGCGTGGGATCACGAGCGCGTGCTCGGCGGGCGGGTTCTTTCCGATGAATGGAGATGGCGGCCAGGGCGAGGGGGTGCGCGTCCCACTTGCCGACGGAACGCTCGTGACCGTCCCTGGATCGGGCTGCTCGGATGCGATGCTCGCCTCCTTGCTGACCTTGTCGGACGTGCTGGCCACCGGTCATCACGCGGCCGTGTGCGCTGACGTCAAGCCCGGGAGCGTGGTCGCGGTCGTAGGCGACGGCGCGGTCGGCCTGTCGGGCGTGCTTGCGGCCTCTCGCCTCGGCGCGGAGCGGGTGATCGCGCTCAGCCGGAACCCCGTCCGCCAGCAACTCGCGCGTGACTTCGGCGCGACGGAGATCGTCGAAGCGCGGGGCCAGGAGGCGACCGAGGCGGTCAAGGAGCTGACCGACGGCATCGGCGCCGACGCGGTGCTCGAGTGCGTCGGCACCGCTCAGGCAATGCAAACGGCGATCTCGATCGCGCGACCCGGATCGATGGTCGGCTACGTCGGCGTCCCTCACGGCGTGGAGTTGCCGATCGGAGATATGTTCTTCCGCAACGTCGGCGTTCGCGGCGGCTCCGCTCCGGTCCGCGCATACATCCCACAGCTGCTGCCCGATGTGCTTGAGGAGCGGATCAACCCTGGGCGTGTGTTCGATTTCGCAACCGATCTGGACGGTGTCGCGGATGCGTACGCGGCGATGGACGAGCGGCGCGCGATCAAGTCGTTGCTGCGGATCGGGACGGTTTGACGATGACGTGGAGGAACGAGGAACTCTCCGCGGTCGCGGCGCCCGACGAGCTGCAGATCGCCACCCGCCGGCGCGACGGGACGCTCCGCAACCCGGTGACGATCTGGCACGTCCGCCACGGGGACGACCTCTACGTCCGGTCGGTCAACGGGCCAACCTCCGGCTGGTACCGCGGCGCTCAGACCCGCTGTCAGGCGCGGGTCGCGGCCGGCGGCGTCGAACAGGACGTGGAGCTGGTCGAGGCCGACCACGGGCTCGATGACCGAATCGACGCCGAGTACCGAGACAAGTACCGCCGCTACTCGGAGAACACGCTGCGGCGGATCACCAGCCCGGAAGCGCGGTCGACGACGCTCAAGCTCGTCCCCTCCGAGGGCGCATGAATCAAGGAGAGGAACACATGATGAAGCGAACCCTCGGAACCAGCCTGGAGGTCTCGGCGATCGGCCTCGGGTGCATGGGCATGAGCTTCGCGTTCGGCCCGCCGCCGGACAAGCAGGAGATGATCTCGGTGATCCGCGCCGCCGTCGACCGCGGTGTCACCTTCTTCGACACCGCCCAGGTTTACGGCCCGTACACCAATGAGGCGCTTGTTGGCGAGGCGCTCGAGCCCGTCCGAGATGAGGTCGTGATCGCGACGAAGTTCGGGTTTGATCTCGACGGGAGCATCGGCCCGGGGGCGCTCGACAGTCGCCCGGAGACGATCGGCCGGAGCGTCGAGGGGTCACTCCAGCGGCTGCGCACCGACATGATCGATCTGCTCTACCAGCACCGGGTCGACCCGAACGTGCCGATCGAGGAGGTCGCCGGCACCGTCAAGGAACTCATCGCCGAGGGCAAGGTCCGCCACTTCGGCCTGTCCGAGGCGGGCGTGCAGACGATCCGCCGCGCCCACGCGGTACAACCGATCACGGCATTGCAGAGCGAGTACTCGCTGTGGTGGCGCGAGCCCGAGCAGGCGATCCTGCCCGCGCTGGAGGAGCTCGGGATCGGCCTGGTTCCGTTCAGCCCGCTCGGGAAGGGGTTCCTCACCGGCACGATCGACACAACCACCGAGTTCTCCAGCGACGACTTCCGCAACACCGTCCCGCGTTTTGCCGACCGCCAGGCCCGCGAGGCGAACCTGGCCTTCGTCGAGCTGCTGACCCGAATCGCGGAGCGCAAGCAGACAACATCGGCGCAGATCGCGCTCGCCTGGCTGCTTTCCCAGAAACCGTGGATCGTCCCGATCCCCGGCACGACGAAGCTGCACCGCCTGGAGGAGAACCTGGCCGCCGCCGACGTCGAGCTCACGCCCGAGGAACTACGCGAGATCGACGAGGCGCAGATCGAGGCCGAGGGCGCGCGCTACTCGGAAGCCGCGCAACGCATGATCGACCGCTAGGAGAAACCAGTGCAGATCACAAGAAGCTCCCTCACCACCGGAACCGGGCGGGCCGACTGGTTCACCGGCGGCGTCTACGTCGACACGATCACCAATCCGACTCCACCATCACGGCTGCAGGCCGCCAGCGTGCACTTCACACCCGGTGCCCGCACCGCCTGGCATACCCACCCCACCGGACAGACGATCTACGTCCTGGAAGGCGTCGGGCGCTGCCAGCGGCGCGGCGGTCCCGTCGAGGTGATCCGTCCGGGCGACCGCGTGTTCTTCGAGCCCGGCGAGGACCACTGGCACGGCGCCGCGCCGGACCGGTTCATGACCCACCTCGCGATGCTCGAAGTCGACGAGCACGGCCAGGGCGCCAACTGGGGCGAGCACGTCACAGACGAGGAATACAACACCGCCCCGGGGGAAGCCTGACGCGAACGCCCCAAGGAGAACCTGTGATGCCCGCCAGCCCAGCAGCACAGAAGAACCACGACCAGCTGTTCCCCGGCCACGTCTCGACGCTGAAGGTCACCTGAACGGCACGGTGGCGATCGTCGTGCCACGCCGCTCGAGTTCGGCCCACATGTCGTCGCGCGCGAGCAGCTCGTATCTACCCGGGCGGAGTCGCGCCGCGTGGATCCGCGATGCCTCGCGGCCGGAGGGCGTCCGACAGGACTCGCCCGGGACCGCCTTGCACTTCGGACATGGCCGCGCTCGCCAGCCGCGCGCGACGTGGAGTGCCGCTGCTTCGCTGCTGCCCGACAGCCCCACGGGAGGCGGCACCTCGCGCCCGGCGCCGTTCGACAAGTCGGATACCAGTCCCCGAGCCAGAGAGCGCGATCGCTCACCGCGACCTCCTCGCGTAGCAGATCGCCCTCGCCGGCAACGTGATGCAGCTCTGCTCAGACGGCATCGGGCGGACCCGGAGGCCCGCCGTCGGAAGTCCGGCGCAGACCCGTGTCAGCCCTGGAGATTTGGAAAGCGAATGGGGGAGGGCAGCGCGTCCACTCCGCGTCCACTAGATCCACAACGACCGTAAATCGGCCACAACAGCCGCACACTCCGGATTGCTCGGATTGCAGCTGTTTGCAGGGATTTCGTGCCCGTCCGAGAGCGTCCGTGAACGCTCGAAACACCCTGACCCTTCCATGGTAAGGAAGGGGTCGTCGGTTCGAGTCCGACAGAGGGCTCTGCCTGCGTATAGCCGGTTTATGCGGCCGGGATTAGGGCCCGATCGCGAGTGCGCGCGTCCACTTCGCGTCCAAAATCGGTTGGTTCCGAAGGGATCGCCAGTATCGGAATTGCCGCATCTGCGGGGTTGGCGTCGGTGGTTGAGCACTTCCCTAAACCGTGGGTGGTTGAACACTTCCCTGCATCTTGCACTCCTGTTTGGCCGGTTCAAGAAGGGTGTCGCACCTCTCTGATCTCGGTGCGACACTTGGGTCTCGTGCCGACGACTAAGCCTCGATACACCGTGACGGACACCGGGCATCTCGCGGAGCTGCTCGACGCGGCCGCGCGCCGGTGGCCGGATGTCGTTGACCGCAAGCAGCTGCTACTCCGGCTCGCGGAGGAAGGGCATCACGCGCTTGCCAGCGCTGAGGTCGCGGCGGTCGCGCGCGATCGTCGCGGCCGGGTTGCTCTGGCGCTTGAGCGGATCCCGTCGCTGGTTGACGTCGATCGGTTGCTCTCGGACGAGGCGTGGAGTTGACGGGGTCTCCCGGGCGACGCTGGTTGCTGTTGGACAAGTCAGCGCTCGTCCGCGGCGCGAGCATCGGCGACGCGCACGGGGAGCCGTGCCTGTGCGCGATCACGAGACTCGAGATGCTCTACAGCGCCCGCTCGACTCGTGCCTACGAGGAGCTCGAGGTCGAGCTTGACACGTTCCATCAGCTCCGAGTGGACGCCGAGACGATCTCGACCGCGCTGACTGCTCAGCGTGAGCTCGCGACACACAGTCAGCATCGGGTACCGATCCCCGACCTTTTGATCGCGGCGTGCGCCCACCAATACCAAGCGGCCGTGCTTCATGTCGACCGGCATTACGAGACGCTTGCTCGGGTTCTGGCGTTCACTCCCGTGGGACTCACCACCTGACATCACTCGCAAACGAGGGGGCGAGTGGGAATGCCAGAGTGGTAGTCCGCAACGGTGCGGTGGAGACAATCGCTGTGTTGACGGGAAAGCGTCCAGGCCGGGCGCCACGTTAAGTGGCGGCTCACCAGTGTGCCGTGTCCGGTGCGCCTTTGAACGGGCCTACCAGGTCGGCGGTGATCCAGCCCCCGTAGAAGTCGCCCGTTTGGGCGAGGACACGCTCGTCGTTGAGCCAGGCGGCGTCGACGCGGCCGGGGTAGAAGGCGACATGGTCTGTGAGCACGTCGTAGCCGGGGGAGGGTCGGGGATAGGTCCACGCCACGGCTTGGAAGCGCCGATTGTCGATGAGCGCGTCGAGGTAGCGGGCTGCGCCCTTGAATTCGCACCAGGTGGAGCGGGCGTGGCTCGGGACGAGGAGTCGTCCGAGCACGTCGTCCGCTGGGATGTAGATGGTCGGCGGGTGGCTCGTCTCGAGGACCCGGAGGGCGTGGTGTGAGTCGGCGAGGACGTGGCCGGCGAGCTCGACGCGGACGCGGCGCGGACAGGGCGCGACGGCCGGGGGGCGCGGATAGTCCCAGACGTTCTCCACGGCTACCTGATCGCGCCTCGGACTTCGGTCACTCGCTCGGCGGCGGTCTCGGTGTCCGCTGCACGCGGAGCTTGTCGGCGGCGGCCGAGCTCGCTCGGCCACCACACGCGCGCGCCGGCGTCGAATACGAGCGCCGGCACGAGCAGCGAGCGCACGATGAACGTGCCGAGCAGGACGCCGAAGGCGATCGTGAAGCCGAGTTCGGTGAGCGTCTTGAGTGGGAGCGTCGCGAGCATTGTGAAGGTTCCCGCTAGGACGATGCCGGCGGAGGTGATGACTCCGCCGGTGACTGCCAGGCCTCTGAGCATCCCGTCGCGGGGGCCGTGGCGCAGTGTTTCCTCCGGGTCCGCGCCATCAGGAAGATGTTGTAGTCCACGCCGAGCGCGACGAGGAAGATGAAGGCGAGGAGCGGCAGCGCTGAGGTCTCGCCCGGATAGCCGAAGACGTGCGTGAAGATCACCGCGGAGATGCCGAGCGCAGCGCCGAAGGAAAGGATCACGGTGGCGATCAGGAGCAAGGGCAGCGTCACGGCGCGTAGGAGCAGGACGAGGATCAGGAACACGACGACCAGCACGATCGGGACGATCAGCCGGTTGTCGTGGGCCGCGGCGGTGTCGAAGTCCTTCTGCTGTGCCGTCGGGCCGCCGACGAGCGCCGTGGGGCTGGCGGCGTGGGCCGCGGCGCGAAGGCGCGGGATCAGGTTCTCCGCCTCGGTCGAGTAGGAATCCGGCCTGAGGATGACCGAGAATCTCGCTCCGGGTTTCCCGAGCTCGGTGGCGCCGACGGCGGCCACGCCGGGGACGGCGCGCACGGCGCGCACGGCGCGCACGGCGCGTTCCACGGCGGGTAGCGCCGCGACGTCGCGGCCGACCACGTCGGTGGGCGCGTTGGACCCGGCCGGAAAGGCCTTGGCGATCAGCTGCTGCCCCTGGACGGACCCGACTGCGCCCCGCGGAAGTCCTGGGTGTTGGTCAGCCCGCTGGAGAAGCTCGTGACCCCCAGGCAACCCACGCCGAGCAGCACCGCTGTGGTGACCCAGACGCGGCGGGGATGGGCGGCGACGCGTTCGCCGACTCGCCGCCAGAACCCGTGCGTCTCGTCGGCGCCCTCCGAGCCGTAGCGCGGGATGAAGGGTCAGAAGGCGCGCCGGCCGCCGAGGACCAGGCCGGCCGATAGCAGCGTGAGCATGACGAGCATGGCCAGCGCCACGCCCATGGCCCCGATCGGCCCGAGCCCGCTCGTCCCGTTGACCTCGGCCAGCGAAAGGCAGAGTAGGGCGACGATCACGGTCGAGCCTGACGCCACGACCGCCGGTCCGGCCCGCCGCAGCGCTTGGCGCATCGCCTGCACCGGGGAGTGGTGGCGGCGGAGCTCCTCGCGGTAGCGGGCGACGAGCAGCAGCGCGTAGTCGGTTCCGGCGCCGAACACGAGCACGGGCAGGACGCCGGCGCTCTGGCCGTTGACGGTGACGCCGGCCTCGGCGATCGCCCACCCGCAAGAGCGGGAGAAGGCCTCGGCCATCAGCACGCTGAACAGCGGGATGAACCAGAAGATCGGCGAGCGGCAGATGATGATCAGCAGCACGAACACGAGCCCGGCGGTGGTGATGAGCAGCGTCCCGTTGATTGAGGCAAAGACGTTGACCGCGTCACGGGAGAACCCGGCCGGCCCGGAGACCTTGACGGTCAGGCCCCGTGCGCGTAGGGGCGCCATTCGGCTCTCGACCTGCCCCACCGAAGACTTGAGCAGCGTCTCCTCGCCGCCGGGGTTGAGGTTGACGATCAGAGCGCTGTGGTGTGATCGGGTGAGACGCGGAGGAGCACCGCATGCGAGCCGCTGACCAGCGGGGACGCGGCCAGCGAGGCGCGCACCTTCTCGATCGCCGCCAGGTCGCCCGCTTCCCGTCCGGCGTTTCTGCGCACGACGGTTACCGCGGTGAAGCGCTCGCCAGAGGGGAAGCGCTTGGCCAGGGTCAGCTCATTCTCCGATTCCGAGGAGCCGGGCAGGAACGACGATTCCTCGTCTTCTGGATGTTCTGGAAGCGCTGAGCAAACGAGCCTCCCAGGCCGCCGAACACCAGCCACACGAGGACGACCGCGATCCGCGCGGCTCGCGACGCAAACAGGCGCTCCAGGAATTTCATGCCGCGACCAGCTCGGGGTCGCCTGCCACCGCGCGCCGGAGGGCCTCGTCGAAGCCCACCGGCTCGATGTCGAACAGCACCATTCCCGACGGATCGCTGTTGTGTTGAAGTGATCCTCGAGCTGGCGAGGGCGGTCGAGCGGCTGCGGGGTCGTGGTGAGCGGCTGGAGGATCGGATCCAGCGCCTTGAGGAGCAGTCGTGGCCGGGAGGAGGAGCTTGCCTGGCATCACGACGAGCACGCCACGCTGAGCTGGCACAGATGCCTGTGTTGAGCGCCGTTAGCGGCCGACGACCCCGAAACGATGCGCGCTCATCGTAGTGCGGTGTCGCACTCAGCGCAGAGCAGCAATGGCCCGCGGTTCCATTCGCCGTTGCAGTTGCGGCAAACCCACCTGACACGCGCCGTTGTCGTTTCCCCTGGCGCCAGCCGCGATCCCGACGCTGGCTCCAAGGCTCGCTCCGGGCCGACCGCAGGCCGGGAAGTGATATTGCGCGTACTGGGCTCCTGCACGTGACTCCGCTTCTGGCGGCATCATCTTCGAAAGCAGTGTTGCGCGCACTCGGCCAAGTGACCTAGCGACCTGCTCGCTCCATGAACGCTTGGGCGCGGAAGCGCCCGCGAGCGGACTGGTGCTGCGCTCGGTTAGCGGCTGGCGACCGGGGTCGCTGATCTGGTGCGCGTTGCATCACGGCCCGGGTCAAACCGCGCTTCAGGTTTGCTGCTTTACGTCCCGGCCGGAGCGGCCTTGTGTGGACTCAAGGTCGTCTTTGGTTGGTCCGATAAGTAAGGGTCAACCATGAAGGGAGCTGCTCGCATGACTGAGCACAGTGAGAGGGCATGGCCGCGTCACGACGAGGGAGCGGATGATCAGCGCTCCCGGCCGTCTGATGGGTTGAGCAACGGATCTTTGCCGGAGGTTCCGACGTGGGCTGGGCAGCCGGCCAGGGACGCTTGCCATCAGGCTGGTCAAGAACCGCGACAGGCTCAGGGGTCCCCGGATGCGTCCGTCGTTGAATCGAATGGCGTTGGCGACCGGATTCCCAACCAGGCGTCGCCCCTCCACGTGTCGGAGAGCGGCTCCGACCAATCCCCGGTTGCAGCCGCTGTCACGCCTGTGGGCTGGGTTCCGCCGCGAACTCACGCTCAACCCGGCACAGGACAACAGGACGCCTGGCGATCGGTCGATGACCACAAGGGTGGTCGCAGATCGAGGAGGCAAAGGGTGACATTTGTTTGCTTCTGCGTTGTGATTGGGCTTGTCGTGGTTGTGAGTAGGCATGGCGG
>Ga0187779_10001545_pt1 | contig 14318 bp, 13 predicted proteins | sample 1015_Q2_SP10_10__FD_132435 | JGI IMG/M metagenome (GOLD analysis project Ga0187779, IMG submission 132435) | Tropical peat soil microbial communities from peatlands in Department of Meta, Colombia - 1015_Q2_SP10_10_MG | ecosystem: Environmental > Terrestrial > Soil > Wetlands > Peat | place... | reverse complement strand
CCACGAACTCCGAGCCGGGGATGGGCACCGGCGCGCGGCGGCCGGTGGCATCGGGCTCGCCCAGCTTGTTGCGGATGAAGCGCACGCCGGTCAGCCGGCCCTCCTCGCCGATCAGCTCGACCGGGCTGGCGAGGAACTCCATGCGCACGCCTTCCCGCTCGGTCTCGCCCAGCTCCTCCTCGTCCACGACCAGCTCGGAGCGCGTGCGGCGGTAGGCGATCGTGACGTTGGCGGCTCCGTGGCGCAGGCTGGTGCGCGAGCAGTCCATGGCCGTGTAGCCACCGCCGATGACGACCACGTCCTGGCCCACCTCGAGTGGTTCGCCCAGGTTGGCCCGCTTCATGAAGTCGACGCCGTACTGGATGCCGCTCAGCTCGTTGCCCGGCACGTCGAGGGGCACGGCATCCATCGCCCCGGCACACACGGCGATGGCGTCGAACTGCTCCTGGAGCTGCTCGAAGGTCAGGTCGCGCCCGATGCGCACGCCGTAGCGGAACGTGACGCCCAGCCGCTCGATGAGGCGCACGTCCATCTCGATCGCCTCGCGCGGCAGGCGGAAGGCGGGCACGCCGATGAGCATCGTGCCGCCGGCGTACGGCAGCTCGTCGAAGACGGTCACGCGATGCCCTGCCACGGCCAGTTCGCGGGCCACGGCCATCCCCGCCGGCCCGGCCCCGATGACGGCCACACTGGTGTCCCTGGACGTGATGGCCGGCATGTCGTCGGGGATGGCCGACGCCTCGTGCCACTCCACAAGGAACCGCTTCATGGCGCGGATGGCCAGCGGCCGGTCGATATCGCCGCGGCGACAGGCGCGCTCGCATGGCGCGGAGCAGACGTAGGCGCACATGGCGGCCACCGGGTTGGGCTCCCGCGAGAGGAGGTAGCCCTCCTCGAACCGGCCCTCGGCGGCGAGGTTCAGGTAGCCGCGGCAGTTGGTGCCCACCGGGCAGGCTTCCTGGCACTCGATGTTGCACTGGAGCCAGGACGCGTTGACCGGCTGGACCAGGAACTCCTGGTGGGGGTCGATCGTCACGACGGCGGTTCAGCCTCTCAGGACACCTGGGTTGTGGAGGAGCACGGCGCGAGGTGAGGAATCTAGCATCGGGCGGTAGCCGTCGCACGAGTTGACGCCGGCCTGACGCGCAGCTACGCTCGGGCATCGATGGTCCGCCCGTTGTACCGCCTGGCCCGCCGCACCTCGTGAGCGCGGGCGAAGTCTTCTTCCTCCTCTTCGGGATCTCTGTCGGCGTCGTCGCCGGCACCGTGCTGCTGGACGTGGTGCGGGCCCATCCGGCGCGCCCGGAGGTCCGGGTCACGGTGACCCACAACGCGCTGCCGCTGCGGGTCGTCCGGCCAGAGACGCCCGGCGAGCCGATCACCCTGCGGCGCACGGTGCGCGGGCCCGGCCAGGTCACGACGGTGCCCGCGCCGGACCTCATGCCCGACCGCCGTGCCGCCCCGCGACAGGCCACGCCACGGGTGCCCATCCCCGTCCTCGGCGGCGTCGACCCGCTGCTGACGGCGATCGGAGGCGTCGTGGATCTCGATCCCGGCCGACCACTCGGGCGGAGCCGCCCGGAGGCCGCAGGGCCGGTGGCTCTCCTCGAACGGCCGCCGGCCGCGATGGCCGTCGCCGTTGCCGAGCGCCCCGAGGGCGGCATCGCCGTCGCCGAACGACCTTCTGCCATGGCCCCGGCCAACGAGTCGGCGCGCGAGGCCAACGCCGCCGCCCAGGCGACCCAGTCCGGCGCCAGCGACGCGGCCACGGATCCGTGCGCCGGCGCTCGCCAGCTGGCTGGCGAGCGGTGCGCGGTGGCAGAACAAGCCCGCGCGCATGCCGAGGGGGCGGCCGCCCAGGCGCGCGATGCGCGGCGCGCCTATGACGCGGCGGTCCAGCAGGCCGAGACGGCGGCGCGTGAGGCGGACCCACGCGGCATCGCCGCCGCCAAGGAGGCCGCGCGACGGGCGTTCCGCGAGGCGACCGCGGGGGCGCGGGATCGCCACGCGCAGGAGCTTGCCGCGACCGTCTGGCTGACCGAGATCAACCGCATCAACCGCGACCGCCGCATGGCCCTGGCCCAGGCCTCAACGGCGACCACGCGCATGGAGCAGCTGCTGCCCACGATCGAGGCGCTGGCGCTGGCCGCCGACGCGGCACGCATCACCGCCGAGACGGCCACGGCCGCCTGCAACGACGCCCGCAACGCGCTGGCCGTGTGCGAGGAGGCCGGCGTGGACAGCCGCGCGGCCGACCTCATCGCGCCTGAGCCCCCTCGCGACCGGTCACCGGACGAACGGCCGGCAGAGGAGCCGGACGACGGGCGGATCGTGGGCCATGGGGGCCGTCAGCCCGCCATCTACCGCCTGCTGGAAGGCGACGCCGGCACGATGGCGCGGGTCGTCGACGCCGCGGTCCGCACGCCGGACGAACGGCGCCAGCTGCAGCTGGACCTCAGCGGCCTGGTCGACGCCATCGTCGCCGGAGCCATCGAACAGGCGTTCCTGGACTTCCCGTCCGGCAATCGCTTCTGGGCCGGCCTCACGCGGCTCGAGTCGCGCGAGGTAGCCGTGGGGCTGGCCGGACTCGGCTACCGCTTCGACGGCTTGGGCGGCTTCGACGGTGGCCGCGTCCCCAGCGCCCGCGACCTCTCCCTGGCCGTGGGCTATGCCGGCCTTGACCCGCGCCGTATCCGCCAGTGGCCGACCGAGGCCGAGAGCCGCGAGCTGTACCGGGGCGTGACCGTGGCGGCCGACGAGTACCTGGCCAGCATGGCCCCCGAGCTGTCGCTGAGCGAGCTCGTGGCGCTCCTGGGGCGCCGGTCGGAGACGCTGGCCGACCTGTGGAACCAGTGGGGGCACGTGCGGCCCCTGCTGATGGCCACCGCGGGCTAAGCTCAGGCGACGTCGAGGAGCCGGAAGCCCTCCGCCGCGGCGGTACCGATCCGGGCCCCGTCCTCGCTGGCCCACTGGCGCAGCCGCTGCTCCATGTCGGCCGGATCACGGATCTGGCTGGCGTGGGCGCGCAGGGCCGCCAGCTTGCGCTCGAACGTGGCGCTCGTGTCGACCCACACGTCGGCGTGATCCGTCCAGAAGAGGTACAGCCAGTGCACCGTGTGCGGTGCCAGCCCGGCCCGGGCGAGGTGCGGGAAGGCCATCGCGTTGCGGGCTGCCGGGTACACCGCGTCGACCGCGGCCATGGCGGCGGCGCGGTGGTCCGTGTGCTGGATCCGCCCCGAACGGCTGAAGAGCATCGAGGGGTCCATCGTCAGCACGGCGTCCGGGCGGAACTCCCGGATGGCGGCCACCAGCTGCTCCCGCAGCGGCAGGTCGTTGGCCAGCGCACCATCCGGCGCGTGCAGGAAGGTCACCGCCTCGTACCCGATGATCCCGGCCGCGGCGCGCTGCTCCGCCTCGCGCGTCGCCGCCAGGGCAAGGGGGTCGATCGTGTGATCGTCCGCCCCCGCGTCGCCGCTGGTGCAGCAGATGAGGTGGCCGACCGTGCCGGCGTCGATCCAGCGGGCCATCGTGCCGGCGGGGCCGAAGTCGGCGTCATCCGGGTGGGCCACGATGACCATGGCCCGCTCGGGCCGGGCCGTGTGCGGCTGGAGGACCGCGGGGATCGTCTCGGTCATCGCCTCAGCCGCGGCGTCGGGCCTCGGCCGCCTCGAGCGTGGCCAGCACGTCCGCGGCGTGGCCCTCCGGCTTGACCTTGAGCCACACGTGGGCCACGCGGCCGTCCGGGTCGACCAGGAAGGTGCGACGGGCGATGCCCATGTACGTCTTGCCGTAGTTGGTCCGCTCGACCCAGCAACCGTACGCCTCGGCGACGTGGTGGCCGACGTCGGCGAGGAGGGGGAACGTCAGCTCGAACTTGTCGCGGAACGCGGCCTTGCTCTTGACGCCCTGGGGGCTGATGCCCCAGATGGTCGCCCCCGCCTGTGCGAGCTCGACGTTGGCGTCGCGGAAGCCGCAGGCCTCGGTGGTGCAACCGGGCGTGTCGTCGGCCGGGTAGAAATAGACGACGGTCCATCCGCCGTGCTGGTCGGCAAGGCGGTGCACCACCCCGTCGGCATCGGGCAGGGCGAAGTCGGGGGCCGCCTCCCCGATCCCTGGCACGTGGGGCTCTTCCATGGGCCAGACGATACATCGGCCGCCGGCAGGACCCGCGGGGTCGCTCAGCCCAGCTGCCCGATCACCGCCACCAGGAGCACCGTACCGATCGCGGCGGCGAGGACCAGGGCATCGAGCGGCCCGGCGCGGACGGGCCGGAAGCGCGACCGCGGGAGGCCGCTGTCGAAGCCCCGCGCATCCATCGCCAGGGCCAGGCGCTCGCCGCGGCGGAAGGCCATCACGAGCACGACCAGGAGGCGCCCCGGCACGGCCGCGAGGCGCCCGGCCGGCGTGCGCGGCGACAGGCCGCGGAGGCGCCGGGCCGCGCCGGTGGCCTGCCAGTCGGCGGCCGTCCGCGGCGCAAGACCCATGGCCGCGACGCTGCCGTAGGCCAGTCGGTCGGGGACGCGGAGCTGCTGGACCAGGGCGTCCGCCAGGCGGGTCAGGTCGGCCGGGGCGAAGACCAGGAGGCTCGTCAGGCCGATGACCAGCAGCCGCACGGCCAGCGCCACGCCCGCCTCAAGGCCGGGCGGCGTGAGGCGCAAGGGGCCCCAGGACAGGAGCGTCGGCAGGGTCGGGTCACGGTCGGCGGTGTTGCCCAGGGCGGCGGTGAGCCCCAGCCCCAGCGCGGCCAGGGCGACGGGCCACATGCGTCCGGGCAGCGGCCGCAGCGGGATGCCCGACCAGACGACGAGGCCGACGAGGGCCGCGACGAGCAGCACCAGCTCACCCTCCGCATCCGGGATGGCGGCGGCCGCGATGAGCCAGATGGTGCCCGCGGCGAGGCGCGTGACACCCGACACGCGCGCCAGGGGCGCCGACGAGCGGACCACCAGCGGCGCGGGCAGGAAGCTCATCTCGTGACGCCCACGCCATCGCCCGCCGTGACGCTCCCGAGGCGCCACGGATCGGCCGGCTCGTAGGGCGGTGACGCCAGGAAGGCAGGCGCCGGCCCGTCGAAGACGAGGCGGCCCTCGTGCAGGGCGATCACCCGGTCGCACCCGGGCAGCAGCCGCGGGTCATGGGTCGCCATGAGTTGTGCCTGGCCGACCGCTCGTCCCTCGTCCAGCAGGGCAGCCACCCTGCCCCGGCCGCGCTCGTCCAAACCGAAGGTGGGCTCGTCGAGCAGCAACAGGGCCGGCCGCTGCCGAGCGGTCGCGGCCAGGCTGAGGCGCCGCTGCTCGCCCGTGCTGAGGCGGAACGGGTCCTCGTCCGCGAGCGCGGCCAGGCCGAATCGTTCCAGGATCGGCGATGGGTCGTCGCCGCCGACCTCGTCGGTCACGCGCCGCGCGACGAAGCCGACCTCCGGATCCTGGAAGACGAGGGCCAGGCGGTCGGGCAGGGTCGCCGACGGCAGGCGCGCCGGGTCCTGGCGGCGACCGTCGGGATCCGTGAGCCGGATGCTACCGCTGCTGGGGCGGCGAAGCCCGGCCGCGAGGTGCAGCACGGTCGACTTGCCGGAACCGTTGGGCCCCACCAGGGCGACCCGCTCGCCGGCCCGCACGACGAAGCTCACTCGATCGACGGCGGTACGCGGCGACCCCGCGATGACGGGCGGGTACGTCGCCGAGACCGCATCCGCGGCCAGGACGACCGGCGCGTCGGCGACGCAGGGCACCACGGCCGGCCAGGTCCGTCCGCCCGCCAGCGCGCCCGCATGGCGGGCCACCACCTCCCGCGGCGACCCGAACGCCACCTGGCCGCCGTCGTCGTCCAGGAGCAGGACGTGGTCGGCGAGCGGCAGGAGCGCCTCCAGGCGGTGCTCGATGACCACGATCGTCCGGTCGCGTCGAGCGGCCAGGACAGCCAGTCGCTGGAGCACGGCGGTCGTGGCCGGCGGGTCCAGGTTCGCCGTCGGCTCGTCGAGCACCAGCAGCTCCGGCAGCGGCGCGAGGACGTCGGCGAGGGCCAGGCGCTGCTGCTCACCGCCCGAGAGAGCGGCGGTGAGGCGCGCCTCGAAGCCGGCGAGCCCCACTTCCGCGAGCGCGGCCGGGACCGCCGTCAGCATGCGGTCACGTGCCCACCCACGGTTCTCCAGGCCGAAGGCGACCTCGTCGGCCACGTGCGGCATGACGAGCTGGGTCTCGGGGTCCTGGAAGACGAGCCCGACCCGCTGGCCCAGCACGCCCGGAGGCGTGCTCGCCACTTCCCCCTCGCCCACGAGCAGGACCCCCATCCACGCCCCGGGCAGCGCGTGGGGCACGATCCCGGCCAGCGCCCGCGCGAGCGTGCTCTTGCCGCACCCTGACGGGCCGGCGATCAGCAGCAGCCGGCCCGGCTCGAGGTTGAAGCTGAGGTCGTGGAGGGCCGGCCGGGAGCGGCCCGCGTATCGCCAGCCGAACCCGCTGGCGCTGACGGCCGGTGGGGTCACGCGCCCCCGGGGAAGGCGTCGAGGACGCCGGTGCGCCGGAGCGCTGACAGGAGCCACCAGCCAAGGAGCCCGGCCAGCACCACCCCGGAGGCCACGTCCACGACGGCGACCGTTCCCTGCACGTCGAGCCCGAACTTGTCCGACGGGTAGTAGATCACGAGGTCATGCAGCGCCTCCCCGACCGCCGCGGCCGCCCCGGCCAGCACCGCCGTACGCAGGCCGAACGAGCGGTACAGCCCGAAGGCGAAGATCAGCTCCGCCCCCGCTCCCTGGGCCAGACCCGAGAGGATCACGTCGAGGCCCCACGGACCACCGCCCAGGAGGGCCGACAGGACCGCCGCCATCACCTCGGCGAAGATGGCCGCGCCCGGCTTGCGCACGATCAAGGGGGCCAGGACGGCAGGCAGGAGCCACACCCCGCTAACCACGTACTGCAACGGCGGCGCCGCGGCGAAGACCGGCGTCGTGGCCGGCCAGACCGAGACGTCCCAGAACCAGAAGACCACGCCGAAGACGACGCCGATGACGGCGGTGATGACGATGTCGAGCGTGCGCCAGCGGGTACTCGGGACCCACGGCGCAGCAGTCGTCGTGACGGTCATGTCTGATCCTCCATGGGGCGGCTCTCCACGATGAGCAGGCGTCCCCGGTCGAGCGTGACCACGGCACGCTCGCCGGTGCGCACGTTGGACAGGCCGCGACTCGGCCCGAAGGGGAGCGTCTCGCCGTCCAGTCGGTAGGCCAGCCCCGCCGTGCGGACGCCGTGGGCTGGGCCGCCGAACGGCAGCAGCGTGACGAGGTCGCCGGCGCGTCCGATGAGCTCGAGCGTGCCGGGGCCACGCAACAGGCGCACGCGGCTGGTCGCGTCCAGCAGGGTCAAGCCGCGTCCTCGGGCAGCCGGCAGGGCAAGCAGCCAGACGGCGGCGAGGGCATGGTCCAGGCGCGGGCCGCCGAGGGCGCCCAGGATCAGCACCGGGGCCGGGGAGCGGCGAAGCGCAGCCGCGAGGGCGAGCTCCAGGTCCGACTGGTCCTTGTCGACCGGCCAGCGCTCGATCGGCACACCGGCGCGTGCCAGGCGGTCCGCGTCGCGCGGCGCGAGCGAGTCCAGGTCGCCGATCACCAGGTCCGGCTGCCAGCCCAGGGCAAGCGCGTGCGCCGCCCCGCCGTCGGCGCCGATGACCAGCGTCACGTCGTCCGCCCAGCCCGGCCAGGCGTGATCGAGCGCAGCCCTCGCGGGCACGGTGCCGTCGCCCACGACGAGGGTGGTGCGAAGGGCGGGGTCCGGCATCCGAGGTGGCGACCTCCGTGAGGCGGGACGGAGGTGGTGCCGGTGGACTCCCTTCGCTGGTATGGACCAGATCAGGTTCCAAGGGTCTGCGGCGGATCCGCACTCTCAGCGCCGGATGGCGCTCCCCTGTCCCGTATGTGCTTGTGCGAGCATCCTAGCACCGGGCCCCGTCCGGGCCTCGTGCCGGCCCCTCAGCGGATGGCGGCCGCGATCACCTCCACGGCCGTCGGCGCGACCCAGTGCGCCCCCGCGCTCTTGAGGCGGCCGCGGTCCGCCGCACCGGTCAGCACGCCGATGGGGTACGCGCCGGCGCGGCGGCTCATCTCCATGTCGTCGATCGCGTCCCCGACCGAGACGAGCGCGCTCGGCTCCAGGCGCAGGTAACGACTGGCGAGCAGCAGCGGGGCCGGGTCCGGCTTCTGGTGCGGCACCGCGTCGCCGTAGACGGCCGTGGCGAAGATGTCACCCAGGCCGGTGGCCCGGAGCTCCAGCTCCACCCTGGCGCGGTGGCCGGAGGTGACCAGGGCGAGCCGGACCCCGCGGGCCCGGAGTGCCCGCAGCGCTTCGCGCGCCCCATGCACGAGCGCCGGCACCTCGGTCTCGTACAGCTCCACCCAGCGCCGGTCGGCGGCTTCCCAGTGTTCCCGCGGCAGCCCGACGCTGCCGTACATGCGCTGCCAGGTGGGCGAGTAGTGGGCCCGGAACGTGGCCTCGTCGAAGGGCACGGCGAACTCGTCGAACAGCTGCTGGTACACGGCCAGCGTGCGCGCCATCGAATCGAGCAGGGTGCCGTCCCAGTCGAAGGCCCATGCCTCCGCCTGGCGCAGCCGCGACACCACGGCGCGTGGTGGTCGCGAACGACGGAACAGGGGCACGGTCGGGCATGGTAGCCGCCAGCCCGGGACGTCGTGGCAGCACCCCGGATGGCCGGGACCCCATGCTAGACTCGGGCCCGTGTCCGAGACCCCCGCGGCGCACCAGCGCGTCCTCGACGCCGCCGCCCGCAAGGGAGTGACGCTCGAGATCGTGACCTTCCCCGAGAGCACGCACACCGCCGCGGACGCGGCCGCCGCCCTCGGGGTCGAGCTGGGCCAGATCGTCAAGAGCGTCGTCTTCGTGGCGCCTGACGACGCGGACGCCCTGGTCCCGTTCGTGGCCCTCACGAGCGGCACGAACCGCGTCGATGTCGGCCGCTTGGCCGCGGTGGTCGGCGAGAGCGGGATGCGACGGGCGAGCGCGCGCGAGGCCCATGCGCTGACCGGCTTCCCCATCGGCGGTATCCCGCCCATCGGTCACATCCGCCCCATCCGGGTGGTGATGGATCCGGACCTCGGCCGGTACCAGGTCGTGTGGGCGGCCGCCGGCACCCCGACCTCCGTCTTCGCCGTGCCCCCGGGCACGCTCCGGTCGCTGGCCAACGCCACGGTGGCACCCATCGCCGAACAGGCGTCGGTGGGTGTCATGGACCCGGACGCGCAGGGTGCAGCAGGGCCCGCCCTGCCGAGCGCCGGCGCCTCGACAGCAGGCGCCACGACCGGCGCGTGACGGCCGCCGAGCCGTCGTCCCGCGTTGTCCGCTACCCCGGCGGGCTTCAGGCCCGCTACCGCTGGATCGGCAGTGGCCAGGCGGCGGCCCTCTTCGCTCTCACGGAGGCCGGTGGACCGCTGAACGATCACGGCCGGCTCGCGGGCCCCGAGCCCGATCTCCTGTGCCGCGCGGAGGTGCGGGTGGAGGGACCGGCCGCCACGTGGACGGCACGCCTGGCGTCCCCCGTCTTCGACGAACCGGATGCCGTCCTGCTGGACACGGCTGCGCTGCTGGTGGTGCGCTACGGCTTCACCGGCTACGGCTTCGCCGTGCGGTCCGGCGAGCTGGCCTGGCATGTGACGGCCGGCACGCCCCTCGTCGCGGTCCTTGGCTCGTCACGGCTGGATCATGTCCTGCTGCAGGGCGAGGTCGAGACGTTCGCGGTGCGCCCTGACGGCACGACCGCGTGGCGGCTTGCCCACCAGGACGTCGTGGCCGAGGCGGCGCTCGTGGCCGGGCGGCTCGTGCTGACCACGTACACGGGCGGCCGGATCGCGCTGGACCCTGCCACCGGGCTGGTCGCCTGACCCCGACGGCCCGCCCAGTTGTTGACGGGCGGTGGAGAAGGGCCAGAGGCACCTCGAATCTCGTGGAGAAGCTGCCTTGACCACGGCTCCCGCCCCGCCCTATGGTTCTGTCGTGCCCGGAGGGGCCCAAGCGACCGCTGGCGGCGCTGATCGCAAGATCGGCACTCACGCAGTCGTGTGGTTCCTCTGGGCCGTTCCATGTCTGGCGGGCTAGGATCTCGCCGTGCTCCCCTTCCTCCTGCTGGCGATCGGCCTTGGGTTCATCGCCTGCGGCCTCGCCCTGCTGAGCCGCCTTGGGCGTGCCTACCGGGTGGGACGCCTCCTGGCGGCGGCGCCCCTCACGAGCATCGCCGCAGCGGTGGAACTGGCCCGCTCGGGTGAACCGCGCTACGTGCGCGTCCACGGCCGCATCACGTCCGCCGAGGAATTCCCCGACGAGCACGACCGCCCTTTGGTCTTCCGGCGGCGCCGCCTGGAGCTGCGGACCGGGGGCCGCTGGCAGGACGTGTGGCACGAGCGCGAGGCCGTGCCCTTCGGGGTCGAGGAACGGGCCGCCTTCATCGCCGTCGATGCGGCCCGCTTGGAGCAGGGCCTGGTCGTCATCCCGCGCGAGTCGCGCGGCCGCGCCGGCGAGGTCCCGGAGCACCTGCCGCCCGGCACCGACCCCGCTGCCGCGGCCCGCTTTCGCGTCGACCAGATCTCCGCCGTCGAACAAGCCGACGTGGCGGGCAGCCCCGTGGTCGGGCCGGATGGGTCGGCCATGATGACGGCCGGCCTGGGCCGCCCGCTCATCCTCAGCACGCTCGATCAGCCGGAAGCCATGCGCATCCTCGCGGCGGGGCACGCCGGCCTCCTGCGGTTCGCGGCGGCGTGCCTGGCCATGGGCGCCCTGAGTCTCGTGCTGGCGCTGGTGCTGGCGGCGGCTTCGTGGACCGTCGGCGGCTCGGGCCTCATCGGTGCCGCTCGCGCGGCCACGGCCAGCCAGGAGGCGGACGCCTCGGCCACCCCGGCGGTGGAGCCGTCACCGGTGCCGAGCCCTGCCGACACGCGGTCCAGCGGAGCCGGCCCCGGCCTGGTCGGACAGCCCTTCCTGGCCGTGCTCGTGGTGGTCGGCGTGTCCGGTTTGGCGGTGCTTGCCGCCGCGGGGTACGCGCGCCTCGCGGCCTCCCGCGATCCCTCGGATGGAGCCGGGCCGCCGTGAGGGCCGGTCGTCGGTCGGCGAGGCGGCCGGGACCGGCGGCGCTCGGCGCATGGGACTTCCGCCCCATGGCAACTTTTGGTAGGTCACCATAGGCTGGCCCGCGATCATCCAGGTCGCACTCGTCGAGGACACCACCACGCCGCCCCCTGCCTCCTCACCCGGCACCGTCTCGGTCACTCGCGCGGCCAGCATCCTCGGCGTCCACGCCAACACCGTGCGCACCTGGACCGAGCAGGGCCGCCTCCCCTGCCTGCGCATCAACAGCCGCGGCGACCGGCGCTATCGCACGGCGGACCTGGAGGCATTCCTGGAACAGGCCACGCGGCGGGCGCGACCGGCCCGCCTGTCGATCCCCGACCTCCGACCGTGGACCGACTCGTCGCTCGCCGCGGTCCCCGCCACCGGGGCCCAGGTGCCGCCGGGCGCCATCACCGAGCGCATCCTGGCCTCGTCGGCGCGCGACCCTGACCGCCGCGACGTCGAGCTCCGCGTGCTGACCGGCATCGCCCGCTCGATCGCCACGGCGACCGACCTCGACGTGACGCTGGCGGCGATCGCCCGCCTCCTGCGCGAGTCGTTCGGCTATCGCGTCGTGTCGTTCGCCGAGCTGACCGGCGATCTGCTCTGGCTGCGGGCCGCCGACGGACTTGACGTGACGCGCATCCCGCCCATCGGGCGCGAGCACGGCCTCTCCGGCGCCAGCCTCACCGAGCGCCGCCCGATCTTCGCCCCGGAGGTCGATCGAGACCCGCGGTACGTGGTCAACCTGCCGGAGGTGCGCGCGGAGATCGCCGTGCCCATCTTCATCGAGGGCGACCCGTGGGGCGTGCTGCTGGTCGGCGACGACCGCGTCGGCGCGCTCAGCGCCGAGGACGGCGAGCTGCTCCAGGCAGTGGCCGATCAGGTCACGGTCATGGCCCAGAACCTCCAGCTGGTCAGCCGCTTCCGCCGCCAGCTGGAGCAGGCCGAGGCGCTGCGCCGCGTGTCCGCCGACCTCAGTTCCAAGCTCGACCTCGACGTCATCCTGGGCGACCTCATCGACCACGCCGCGATGCTCTTCACGGCCGATCGCGCGGCCGTCTTCCTGCGGCAGCCGGACGGCGCGCTCGTGCCGCAGGTCTCACGTGGGCTCTCCGAACGCTTCCTGGCCGCGATGCGCGGCGACAACGCGCTGGGCCTGCCCGCGGGAGCGCTGGAGCGCCATCGGGCCTTCGCCAGTCATGACTGGGCCGACAGCCAGCTCGACGACGACGGCCGCGCCCTGGTCCTCCAGGAGGGCCTGGAGACCGCAGCCGCGGCGCCGCTGATGCGCGGCGGCGAGAGCCTGGGCCTGCTGGTCCTGTACCACGACCGGCGCCACGCCTGGGACCAGGCCGAGCTGGATGTGCTGGACGCCCTCGCGGCCCAGGCCAGCATCGCCATCGCCAACGCCCGCAACTACGCCCAGACGGCGACATGGGCCGCGCAGCTCCAGTCGATCCAGAAGCTGGGCGCGCGTCTCTCCCGGCTGACCAAGGTCCGCGAGATCGGCCAGGCCATCTGCACGGAGCTGAATCAGCTCATCGACTACCACAACGTGCGGGTCTACACCGTCCAGGGGATCCACCTCGTGCCGATCGCCTGGCACGGCGAGATCGGCGAGTACGCCGACGAGGCGGAGGACCAGCTCCGCCTCAACGTCGGCGAGGGCATCACCGGCTGGGTGGCCGAGCACGGCGTGGCCCAGTACCTGCCCGACGCCGACGCCGACCCTCGTACGCAGACGATCGCGGGCACCCAGGAGCATCTCGACGAGTCCCTCCTGGTGGCGCCCATGAAGTTCGAGGATCGTGTGCTGGGCGTGATCGTCCTTTCCAAGCTGGGCCTGCACCAGTTCTCCGCCGACGACCTGCGCCTGCTCGAGATCTACGGCTCGCTGGCGGCCCAGGCCGTCCGCACGGCCGCGACCACCGAGAGCCTGCATGCGCAATCGGCGGCCCTCGAGCAACGGGTGCGCGGCCAGCAGGAGCTCCTGAGCCTGACGGAGGCGATGATCTCGACGCTCGACCAGGCGACACTGCTCGAGCTCGTGGCCGACCGCGTGCCGCGGCTCATCGATGTCGACACCATCACCCTGGACCTCCATGACCCCGTGCGTCACGAGTTCCGCACCGTCGCCGCGCGCGGCGTGTACGCCGAGCACTACCTGCAGCGCGTGGTCCAGCCGGACACCGATGGGGTCACGGGATGGGTCTTCCAGCACGGTGAAGCGCAGCTCGTGCCCGACGAGATGGCTGATCCACGCGTCAGCCGCATCGACCTCGCGCCCGAGCCCGGGTCACTCATCATCGCCCCGCTGCGCAATCGGGGCCAGGTGGTGGGCGTCCTCACCATGGAACGCCTGGGGCAGCAGCGCCCGTTCACCCAGGAAGATCTGGATCTGGGCGCGCTCCTCGCCGCGCAGACGTCGGTCGCCCTGCAGAACGCCCAGGCTCACCAGGCCGTCGCCCTCCAGGCCCAGACCGATGGCCTGACCGGCCTCAACAACCACACCACGTTCTACGCCCAGCTGGGGCGTGCGGTCGAACGGACCGAGCGGTTCGGCCTGCTGATGATCGACCTCGACGAATTCAAGGCCTACAACGATTCCTACGGCCACCAGGCCGGCGACGAGATGCTGCGGAGGATCGCCGGTGCGCTGCGGGCAGCCTGCCGGGACACCGACGCGGTCTTCCGCTACGGCGGGGACGAGTTCACCATCCTCCTGCCGGGGGCGGACCTGGGGGGCGCCCTGGCGGTCGCGGAGAAGGTCCGGGCGGCGGTCCGGGCGGCCGGCGAGCAGGGCGACAGCGACGGTCTCCGCCTCAGCTGCTCGATCGGCGTGGCGACCTACCCCGACGATGCGACGGATGCACCACGCCTCCTCTTCGCCGCCGATCGGGCCGCCTATCTCTCCAAGCGGACCGGGCGCGATCTGGTCTCGACCGCCGCGCAGGGCGCGGAGCACGCCGCATCCTTCATGCCGTCGGCGCCGACGCCGGTCGACGAGCCGACCGCTCCGCTCGCCCCGCCGCAGGCCCAGCAGGTCGCCGGCGTGGCCTGATCGGCGGCGCCCGGCCCTCGACCGTGCGGGCGTACCATCCGGCGGTGGAAGCCGCCCCCGTCACCGAGCGACCGCGGATCGTCGTCACGGTCCAGGCCCCGTCCGTCGCCGCCGATCCCTCGATCGCCCGCCGCAAGAACGCGCTGTAT
>Ga0187779_10001544_pt1 | contig 14323 bp, 8 predicted proteins | sample 1015_Q2_SP10_10__FD_132435 | JGI IMG/M metagenome (GOLD analysis project Ga0187779, IMG submission 132435) | Tropical peat soil microbial communities from peatlands in Department of Meta, Colombia - 1015_Q2_SP10_10_MG | ecosystem: Environmental > Terrestrial > Soil > Wetlands > Peat | place... | reverse complement strand
GTCGAGCGCCGCTTCCTGCGCGAGGGCGAGCGCTTCGCGCTCCTCCGCTGCTTCCCGGAGACCGGGCGGCAGCACCAGATCCGCGCCCACCTCAAGCTCGCCGGACACCCGGTGGTGGGGGACAAGATGTACGGCCCGGACCCGGGCTACTTCGACCGGTTCAGCCGCCGCTGCCTCGAGCCCGAGGCCTGGGCGCGGCTGCGCCTCCGCCGGCACGCGCTCCACGCCTCCCACCTCGCACTTCCTCATCCCCTTACCGGCGACCGGGTGGCCTTCACGGCGCCCCTCGCCGAGGACCTGGCCGGCTTCCTCCCCCGGGTCGGCGGTGACGCGGCGTCGGCGGATGACCCACCCGCCTCCGCCCTCGACCTCCGTCGTCTCGCGCACTTGGGGTGAACGGGCCGGGCGTGGCACGTGCGGTGCTCCGGTGTAGGCAGGAATGGCCGCCGAGGACGAAGCCGAAGTTGCGACCCCGGCCGCCGTCCGCCATCCTGCCGGCGACGCCGTGACCTCGAAGGGCAGCCAGCCGATGCTGAAAGGCCGGTACGACGAGGGGCCCGAGGCGCGACGCGACGAGCCGCCCCAGGTCCTGGTCGTCGACGACGAGCCGGCCAACGTCCGGCTGGTGCAGGCCTACCTCAAGGCGGAGGGGTTTCGCGTCCTCGGCGCCAACGGCGGGCCGGAGGCGCTGGAGCGCGTGGAGCAGGGAGGGGTGGACCTGGTCCTGCTCGACATCCGCATGCCGCACATGGACGGGTTCGAGGTCTGCCGGCGGCTGCGCCAGAACAAGGCCTACGCGCGGATGCCGGTCATCTTCCTCACCGCCGAGTTCAACGACGCGGACAGCGAGCTGAAGGGCCTGGAGGCCGGCGCCGACGAGTACCTGCACAAGCCCATCCAGCGCCGGGCGCTGGTGGCCCGGGTGAGGAACCTCATCCGGCTCGCCGACGCCGAGCGGGATCGCCGCCTGGTGGCCCAGCTGGCCCAGAGCGAGAAGCTGGCCGCCATCGGGCAGATCGCCGCCGGGGTGGCGCACGAGATCAACAACCCGCTGGCCTTCATCCTCAGCAACCTGACCTCGCTCCGGAACTACGTCGACGACGTGAAGCGGATCATCTCCGCCTACCGCGAGTCTCCCGTCCGGGGTCAGGAGCTGGAGCGGAGCATGGGCTTCCGCGAGACGCTGGCCGACATCGACGCGCTGATCAACGAGACCGCCGAGGGCGGGCAGCGGGTGCGGACCATCGTCCAGGAGCTGAAGACGTTCAGCCGTGCCGACGAGAACCAGGTCCTCGAGCCGGTCGACCTGGCCGACATCGCCGCCTCCACCCTGCTCCTCACCGAGCGCGAGCTGCAGAGCCGGGCGCGGGTGGTGAAGGACCTCCGTCCGGCCCCCATCGACCGGGCTCCCAAGGGCAAGCTCCACCAGGTGGTGATGAACCTCCTGGTCAACGCGCTCCAGGCCCTCGACGACCGCGACCCGCGCCAGCACGAGATCCGCGTCTTCACCGGCCCCGACGGGCGGGAATCGGTGCTCAGCGTGTCCGACACCGGGGTGGGCATCCCCGAGGAGCAGCAGGCGCGCATCTTCGAACCCTTCTTCACCACCAAGCCGGTCGGGGTGGGCACCGGCATCGGCCTCAGCGTGTGCGTGGCGGTGGTGCAGAAGCTGGGCGGACGGATCAACGTCCAGAGCCGGGTGGGCCAGGGCACCACCTTCGAGGTCCGGGTTCCCACCCGGGTCATCGCCGCCGTCTAGTCCCTCACACCTCGTCCCGGGCGCGCAGGGCGCCGGCGCTCACCGGCAGGGCGGCGCGCTGCGCGGTGAGGGCGGCGTGCTCCTCGCGCGAGGCGAGCAGCTCGGCGCGGGGGGCGCGCTCGGCCATGAGCCGGGCCGCCGCCACCGGGACCAGCGGCCGCACGAAGAGCTTGAGCACCGGGACGAGCTGGAGCGCCCGGGCCGCGGCCAGCCCGGCGAACTCCGCCGGCTGGGCCTCCACCGCCTCGGCCGGGGAGAACACCGCGCGGGTGAGCCGGCTCCACAGCCGCTCCAGCCCGCGGGCCAGCCAGCCCAGCACCGGAAGCGGCGCCAGGTACCGGTGCCAGAGTCGGAGGAACCAGGGCGGCCGGGCCACCCCCTCGCGCTCCCAGGCCCGGGCGCTCTTGCTCGCCGTCCACACCACCCACCAGTAGGCCGCCCAGCCGGCGGTGAGCACGCTGGTCAGCGTGGCGCGGTGGGGGAAGGGGAGCGCCAGGAGCGCGAGCAGGGCGGTGCCGGGCAAGAAGACCATCAGGCTCCGCGTCCGCTGCTTGAGCTTGCGGCGGATCCACCGGACGTTGATGCGGACCCGCGGTACGAGCGGCGGATCCTCGGGGGCGACGCCCAGGAGCAGGCTGGCATCCCGGGCGATGGCGGCGTGGTAGTCGCGTGACAGGGCGATGACCGCCGCCTGGACCAGGCTCAGCGTTCCGTAGATGGAGAGGAAGAGGGCCAGCGCCGAGTCCCAGAAGCCTGGCCGGGTGCGCTGCTCGAGCACGTCGAGCTCGGCCCCGAGACGGATGAGCTGGGCCCGCTGGTCGTCGGTGAGCGGCATCTTTCGCGCGGAGCGCTCCAGCGCGGTGAGCTCACGGTCCAGCTTCCGGCGGGCCTCCTGGAACTCGGGGTCGCGCCGCACGGCGGTGGTGTCCGCCTCCTTCCCCAGCTCGGCGATGGCTGCGCCCAGCGCGCCGGCGGCCTTCTGCAGCTTCGTGCCGCTGTCAGCCTCGCGGGCCGCGTCGTCCTCGTCCACCTCCAGCGCCTCGTCGTCGTCCCCGTCCTCGTCCTCCGTCTTCACCGCTGGAGCAGGATGCGTCGCCGGTGGAGCCCGGGAGCGCGTCCTCGGCACCGGGGCCGTCGCCGCGGTCACCGGCTCCTGACTGCCGGCGGACCGGCCAGGTCCGGAGCCCGTGGCCACGCCGGGCTTGGACGCCTCCACCTGCTGCACCCTGGCCAGCGCCTTCCGGACCCGCTCCTCGCGGAGGTCCTCGGACGACCGGCGCGCGGTGGAGAGCGAGACGCCGGCGGCGGCCACCGTCACCAGCGCCTGGGCGATGCACACCCGGAGGTAGCGGCGCCAGGCGATGCGGTCGCCCCGGACGGCCCGGAATGCCTCCCACAGCTCGGCGAAGCCGTGCCTGAAGCGGCGGCTGAGGGAATCCAGGGTCTTGGCGTCCAGGGGGCCCACGGTGCTTACACGACGGCAACGATGCACCGATTTCTCGGTGACGTCATGCCACCGCCCCGAGCGACGGCCAGGCGTCACCGGGCGGCCCCGTTGACCGCTGCGTGCGGAGGCAGGCAAGGTCCCTGTCGACCGTGGCCCGCCCGTCTCGCCTCTCCGGCGCCGCTCTTGGGGTGCTGTTCCTCGCCGTGCCGGCTGCGGGCGCCTCGCTGCCCCCGGCGCGCAGCGTGCTCGTGCTCTACGGGTTCGATCCCTTCGCCCCGGCGGTGGTGGCCTTCGACACCGCCCTGCACACGACCCTGCTCGCCGAGGGCCCCCCGGAAGTCACCATCCACAACGAGGTCCTCGACCCGGAGGTGGTGGGCGATCCGCTCCTCCAGCCCAAGCTCCGCGCCTGGTACGTCGTCCGCTACGGCGCACATCCCCCGGAGCTGGTGGTGGCGGTGGGCGAGATGGCGCTCCAGTTCGCGCTCGAGGGGCGAGCGGAGCTCTGGCCCGAGGCGCCGGTGGTGTACAGCGGCGTGGACGAGAAGGTGGTCGACCGGCTCCAGCCTCCCCCGGACGTCACCGGCGTGCTGCGGCGGCCGGGCGTCGGCGAGACGCTCGAGCTCGCCCTGCGCCTCCTCCCGGACACGCGCCGGGTGGCGTTCTTCGCCGGCACCGCCCCGGTGGACCGGGCGGTCGAGGTCGGCACCCGGGCCGAGCTCGAGCGCGTCGCCGGGGCTCTGGAGCTCATCGACCTGGCCGGCCTGCCGCTGCGCGCCATGGAGGACCGGGTGGCGCGGCTCCCGCCCGAGACCATCGTCTTCGGCGTGACCCTCTTCCGGGACGGCACCGGACGGAGCATCCGCGGCACCGAGGCCGTCCATGCGCTCGCCTCCCGGGCCGACGCCCCGCTCTTCACCACCCACGCGCACCTGGTCGGTCTGGGCGTGCTGGGGGGCTGGGTGACGGACTACGCCCAGGTGGGGGAGCAGACCGGGCGGCTGGCGGCCCGCGTCCTCGGGCGCTCGCCGGGCGCCGCGCTCCCGCCCCGGGAGGTCGCCCCCATCCACCCGGCGGTCGATGCGCGGCAGCTCGCCCGCTGGCACGTCCCGGAGTCGAGACTCCCCCCCGGGACGGAGATCCTCTTCCCCGACACCTCGCTCTGGGGCCGCCACCGCCGCACCATCGTCTCCGTGCTGGCCGTCCTCCTCCTCGAGGCGTCGCTCATCGCTTTCCTCCTCGTCGAGCGCCGCCGCCGCCGAGCGGCCGAGGCCGAGTCGCGCGCCAGCCAGGAGCGCATCGCCCACATCAACCGGCTGGGGACCATCGCCGAGCTCTCCGGCTCCCTCGCCCACGAGCTGAGCGGCCCGCTCGGCGCGGTGGTCAACAATGCCCGGGCGGCGAGGCGGCTCCTCCTCCAGGACTCTCCCGACCTGAAGGAGGTCCGCACCAGCCTCGGGGACATCGAGAGCGCCGCCGACCGGGCGGGCCAGGTCATCGGAAAGCTCCGCAGCGTCCTGCGCAAGGACGAGTTCCGGCCGGGCAGGCTCGACCTGGGCCGGCTGATCCAGGATGCAGTGCGCCTGGTCCGCAGCGAGGCCCTGCGGCGCCGGGTGACGGTCCAGGTGGCGGCCGGCGAGAACGTTCCCCCGGTCCTCGGGGACGAGGTGATGCTCCTCCAGGTCCTCCTCAACCTCCTCCTCAACGCCCTCGACGCCGTGGCCGAGCAGCCGGCCGGGCGCCGCTCGGTGGCCATCGCCACCGCGGCGCGCAGCGGGGCGGTGGAGGTCAGCGTGGGCGACTCGGGGAAGGGAATCCCGGCCACCGCGCTGGAGGGCGTCTTCGAGCCCTTCTTCACCACCAAGCCACACGGGCTGGGGATGGGCCTGGCCATCTGCCGGTCCATCGCCGAGACCCACGGAGGCCGCATCGTCGCCGAGAACCGGCCCGGGGGAGGAGCGGTGGTCCGGCTCACCCTTCCGGCGGCGCCCGGCCAGGAGGCGGCGGCGTGATCCCCTCCGACGCCAAGGTGTTCGTCATCGACGACGACCAGGCCTTCGCCGCCTCGCTGGCCCGGCTCCTGGCCAGCGCCGGCGTCTCGGTGGAGACCTTCGGCTCGGCGCGGGAGTTCCTCGCCCGGGCCGTCGCCGAGGGACCGGCCTGCGCCGTGGTGGACCTGCGCATGCCGGAGGTGGGCGGCCTCGAGCTCCAGGACGAGCTCGGGCGCTCGGCCCGGAAGCTCCCGGTCATCTTCGTCAGCGGCGCGGGGGAGATCTCCGAATCGGTGAAGGCGATGCGCAAGGGAGCCATCGACTTCCTCACCAAGCCGCTCGACGAGGCCCACCTCTTCGAGGCCATCGAGCGCGGCCTGGCCTCGGACCGCCGCGAGCGCGAGGAGCGAGCCCGCCGCGCCGATGCGCGGCAGCGGCTGGCCCGGCTCACCCGGCGCGAGACCCAGGTCTGCCACCTGGTGGCCCAGGGGCTCCTCAACAAGCAGGTGGCCGCCGAGCTCGGGCTGAGCGAGCCCACCGTCAAGGCCCACCGGCAGCAGGTGATGGCCAAGCTCCAGGTCGATTCGGTGGCGGCCCTCGTCCGCCTGGTCGACCTGGCCAAGGACTAGCTCGCCGGCTGAGGCGCGGGGCTGGTCCCGCGCAGGCGGTCGGCCTCGGGCTCCTCGGTGAAGCGCGTCCACTGCTGGTACATGACCGGGAGGAGGAGCAGCGTCAGGGCACAGGCGGTGAGCGTTCCCCAGACGATGACCACCGCCAGCGGACGCTGGGTCTCGCTGCCGATGCCCCGGCTCAGCGCCGCCGGGACCAGCCCCAGGGCGGCCAGCGAGGCGGTGATCAGCACCGGCCGGAGACGCTCCCGCGCGCCCTCGAGGATGGCGATCTCCAGCCGGTCGCCCCGGCGGCGCCGCTCGGCGATGGCGGACATGACCAGCACGCCGTTGAGCGACGCCTGCCCGATGAGGGCGATGAATCCCACCGCCGCCGAGACGCTCAGGGGGAAGCCGGCCGCCCACAGCCCGAACACCCCACCCATCAGCGCGAAGGGGACGTTGAGCAGGGTGAGGACGGCGAGCGGCAGCGAGTCGAAGGCCTTGAAGAGGAGCCCCAGGGTGACGAGCAGCGCCACCGGAACGACCAGCGCCAGCCGGGCCATGGCCCGCTCCTTGTTCTCGAACTCGCCGCCCCACTCGATGGACATCCCCGGGCCGAGCGGCGCCTCGCGCTCCACCCGCTCGCGCGCCTCGTTGACGAACCCGCCCATGTCCCGGCCCCGGACGTTCATCCGGATGCCGATGTAGCGCCGCCCGTTCTCCCGGTTGATGCTCGCCCGGCCCCGGGCCGTCTCCACGTGGGCCAGGGTGCCGAGCGGGACGGTGACGCCGCCCTCCACCGGCACGCGGAGCTGGGCGATCTTCTCCAGGTCGTCGCGGTCGGCGGCCGGCAGCCGCAGGACGACGTCGAACTTCCGCTCCCCCTCCCAGAAGTCGGACACCGGGCGTCCGCCGAGCGCCGTCTGGAAGACGTGCTGGAAGTCACCCAGGTCCATGCCGTAGCGGGCCAGGGCGATGCGATCCGGCTTCACCCGGATCATCAGGGTGGCGGCGCTCTTCACGATGCCCAGGTCGGCCGCGCCGGGGACCCGCCCGATGGCCGCCTTGACCCGCTCCGCCTGCGCCTGGAGGGCGACCAGGTCCTCGCCGTAGAGCTTGACCGCGATCTGCCCCTGCTGCCCGCTGATGCTCTCGTTGACGTTGTCCCGGATGGGCTGGCTGAAGTTCACCTCCACCCCGGGGACCTCGTCGATGCGGCGCTGGAGCTCGTCCACCACGTCGCCCAGGGTGGGGGTCTCGCGCGGCCACTGGTCGGGCGGCTTGAGCCGCACGAAGAACTCGAGGTTGTTGGCCAGCTTGGGGTCCGTCCCGTCCTCCGGCCGGCCGAGCTGGGAGAGGGTGGCCTCGACCTGGGGGGCGCCGGCGATGAGCTGGGCGATGCGCGGCACCAGCCGGCGGCCCTCGGAGAGCGAGGCGTTGGCCGGCAGGGTGAAGGTCATGTAGAGCGCGCCCTCGTTGAGCTCGGGCAGGAACTCGCTCCCCAGCCGCGGCAGGAGCCAGCCGGCCAGCGCCAGGCCGAGGCTGGTGAGGACGATGAGCAGCCAGGGCCGCTGGAGCGCGAAGCGCAGCGAGCGGTCGTAGCTCTGGGCCGCCAGGCGCAGGACCGGCGACTCCCCGTGGCGCGGGGCCTGGCGGTAGACGAGCGAGGCCAGCACCGGGACCAGGGTCACCGAGAAGAAGAGCGCCCCGCACAGCGCCGCGACCACGGTGTTCGCCATCGGCGAGAAGATGCGGCCCTCGACCCGCTCGAGCATGAAGATGGGCAGGTAGGCGGCGATGATGATCAGCAGGGCGAAGACGGTGGGCCGGACCACGCTCCGGGTCGCCTCCCGGATGCCGTCCTCCACCGTCTCGTCCCTCCGGTGGAGGGCGAGCCGGGCCAGGATGGCCTCGATGATCACCACCCCTCCGTCGACGATGACCCCGAAGTCCACCGCGCCCATGGAGAGGAGGTTGGCGCTCATGCCGCGCAGCTTGAGGTAGATGAAGGAGCTGAGCAGCGAGAGCGGGATGAGCAGGGCCACCACCAGCGCCGCCCGCAGGTCGAGGAGGAAGACGAAGAGCACCAGGGTGACCAGGGCCGCCCCCTCGAGCAGGTTGCGCCCCACCGTGGTGAGGGTCGTTCCCACCAGCTCGGTGCGGTCGTAGAAGGGAAGGAGGCGCGCCCCCTCCGGCGCCAGGCGGTGGTCGATGTCGCGCACCGCGGCGCGCACGCGCGCCAGCACCTCGGAGGGATTCTCCCCGCGCCGCATGAGCACCACGCCCTGGATGGTGTCCAGGTTCTCGTCCCGGCTGACCACCCCCTGGCGAGGAGCCCAGCCCTCGGAAACGGCGGCCACGTCCTTGAGGAAGAGGGGCGTGCCCTCCTCGGTGCCCAGCCGGACGGACTTGAGGTCCTCCACCGAGGAGAAGAGGCCCTCGCTGCGGATGACCAGCTGCTCGGCGCCGCGCTCCAGCACCCCGCCGCTGGCGTTGACGCTCCCGTTCTTGATGCCTGCCTCGAGCGCGGCCAGGGTCAGCCCGTGGGCCGCCAGGCGTGCCGGATCCGGCTGGACGTGGATCTCGCGCTGCAGCCCTCCGATGCTCACCACGTCGGCCACGCCGTTGACCCGGAGGAAGGCCGGCCGGACCACCCAGTCTTGCAGCGTGCGGAGCTTCATCGGGTCGTTCCGCGCCCCGACCAGCGTGTAGCGGTACACCTCGCCGATGGGCGTGGCGTAGGGGCCGAGCTGCGGGACGATGCCCTCGGGCAGGTCCGCCTCGCGGAGCCGCTCCAGCACCTGTCCGCGCGCCCAGAGCCCGTCCACCCCGTCGTTGAAGGTGAGGGTGATGTAGGAGAGCCCGAAGAGCGACAGGTTGCGGAACCGGGAGAGCTGGGGGATGCCGTTCAGCGCCCGCTCCAGCGGAAGGCCGATCTGCCGCTCCACCTCCTCGGCCGGCTGGCCGGGGAAGAGGGTGATCACCTGCACCTGGGTGTCGGTGGGGTCGGGGAAGGCCTCCACCGTCAGGCCGCGGAAGGAGAACCAGCCCCACAGCGCGACCAGCGCGGTGAAGGCGAGCACCGCCCCCTTGTTGCGCAACGAGAACTGGACCAGCGACTCGAACATGGGTCCTAGTTGGCCAGGTCGATCTGGTTGAGGAGGAGGATGGCTCCCTTGCTCACGTAACGGGTGCCGGGCTGAAGTCCGCTCCGCAGCTCGACCTCCCCCTCCCGCTGTCGCCCCGGGGTGACCGCCATCCGCTCGAGCTTTCCCGTGCCCCGGGCGACGAAGACCATCGAGCGCTGGCCTTCGGTGACCACCGCCTCGGCCGGGACGCGGACGCGCTTCACCGACGGGTCGGGCTGGAGCTCGACGTCGACGAAGGAGTTGGGCCGGAGCGCCCGGTCCTCGTTCTCCGCCCGGATGCGGAGCTCCACCGTGCGGCGCTTGGCGTCCACCACGTCCGAGACACGCTCCAGCACGCCGGCCCGGTGGATGTTGCCGGCCTGGGTGTGGACGGTGACCGGCGCGCCGGCGGTCAGGTCGTAGGCGTCCTGCTCCTGGAGGTCGGCCACCACCAGCACCTCGCCCAGATCGGAGATGCGCAGGAGCGGCTTGTCCCCGCCGGCCTGCACCTCCTGGCTGGCGACCACGTCCAGGTCGACCACCGTCCCCGAGCGGGGCGCGACCACCCAGAACAGGTTGTCCGACTCGGAGGCGATGCGCAGGGAGGCGCGCTTGGCCTGGGCGGCCCGGAGCGCCAGCTCCGACTCGCGCAGCTCGGCCTCGGCGGCCAGGGCGTCCTTCTCCGGCGCCGCCTTGAGCTCCACCAGCTCCCGGGCCCGGGTGGCCAGCCGCTGCTTCACCTGGACCGCCTCGCGGGCCGAGGCGAGCTCCTTTTCCAGATCCGCCCAGGCGCCGCTGCGGACGCTGAACAGCCGGTCGCTCTCCTTCACCTGATCCCCGAGCCTGACCAGGACCCGCTCCACCCGCCCCTGGAGCGGCGTGCCGACCGAAGCCGTCCGCTTCTCGTCGAACTGCACCCGGCCCGGCGCGGGCAGGGGCGGAAGGGCGGGCGCCTCCCGCGCCACCGCCAGCTCGACGTACTTCCACTGCGGCGCGTTCTCGGCCAGGGTGAGCGAGTCTCCCTGGACGCCGATGCCCGGGGGACGGGGGGGCGGCGGGCGGGGGCGCTCGAGGAACGCCCAGCCGAGGGCGAGCAGCCCCACCGCGACCAGGGCCGCGCCGGCCACCCGGGGCGGCGTGGCCCTCCGGCGAAGGCCGGCCAGCGTCGCCAGGACGGCGGACGTCGGCTCAGGGGACATGGGGCGCCGAGTCGGGGAACGGGGGAAGCTCGCCGGCGGCACGCGAGCGCGCCACCGAGAGCCGGAAGGTGAAGAGGTCGAGGTCGGCGGCGTCGAGCTGAAGCTCGCCCAGGGTCCGCCGGGCGAGGAGCAGGTCGGGCAGCGGCGCGCCACCCCGCTGGACCGCGCTCTCCAGCCGCTCCACCACCTCGCGCGCCAGGGGCACGGTCCGGTCGCGGAGCCGGATGCGGCGGTCCATGGCCGCCTCCCGCTGCGCGGTGAGCGCCGTCACGTCGCGCTGCGCCTGCGCCAGGAGCAGCGAGCGGGCGCTGGAGGCAGCGGTGGCGGTGGCCGTGGCCGCCTCGGCGTCGGCCTGGCCGTGGTCGAAGAAGGTGAGCGGGAAGGAGATGCCGAGGAAGAGGCTCTGGTGCTGGTTCCCGGCGATGGTGAACTGGTCGAGCAGATACCCGAAGCGGAAGGTGGGATCGGGGATCCAGCGGTTGTGGGCCAGGGTGAGCAGGGACTCGGCGCTCGCCTCCTGCGCGGTGAGCGAGCGGAGATCCGGCCGCTGGTCGAGCACCGGCGGCCGGAGCGCGCCGATGCCCAGCCGCCCGTTGAGGTAGGCGGAGGCCTCGGCCGGGGAGTCGAAGGGGAGGCAGGTCAGGCCGACGGTCTGCGAGCAGACGAGCAGCGCCGCCGACAGCTTCTCGCGCTCCTCGCCGAGGTTGGAGGCGAACTTCTCCGCTTCCAGATCCGCCCGGTCGGCATCCAGCCCGGCGATGTCGCCCTTGGCCGCGCGCTGCCGCTGGAGCTCGGCCAGGCGTTCGGCGTTGGCCACCGTCTCGGCCAGGGCGGCGATGCGGATCTGCGCGGTGGCGATCTCGGCGATGCGCTCCTGGAGGTCGAACCACCGCTGGCGGAGGAGCTCCAGGGCGTCCAGTGCCGCCGCCTCGCGGGCGCTGCGCGCCGCGGCCTCGCGCGGGGCGCGCTTGCCAAGCTCCACCAGCTGGTTGAGGGTGAAGGTGTAGTTGGGCACCTCGGTGAAGCGGTCCAGCCCGGGGGGGTTGGTCGGCCCGATGGGGAAGGTCGCCCAGAGGAAGTCGAAGCCGGGGTTGGGCCAGACCTTGGCCCGGGTCAGCTCGGCGCCGGCCAGCCGCACCCGGAGCTGGGCGGCGACCAGGTCGGGCGAGCGCGCCCAGAGGAGGGCGGTGAGGTCGGCGTCCCCGGGAGGGTGCGAGAGGTTGAGCGCGGCCGGGCCATCCGCCCGCGCCGCCATGGCGACGAGTCCGACGAGGAGGCAAGCAATCTTCACGGCGAGAGGAAGGATAGAACGCAATCCGCGTGCCTCTCCTGTGCGACAGGAGCGCCACCGCCGTCCGATGCAAGGGGATTGCACCGGGCCCGGCCCCGGTGTCGGTTTCTTGAATCCCGGGGGCTAGTCCTCGATGCGCTTGAGGAAGGTGGGGTAGGAGAGGCCGAGCGCCTTGGCCGCCTCCACCCGCCGGCCTCCGAGCTGCTCGAGGACGTGCCGCGCGTAGCGCCGCTCGAGCTCCTCCATGGCGATGGGCGCTCCCCCCACCACGAAGGGGCCGGACCCGGGCGGCATTCCCGGGATGGGCTCGGGCCGTCCGTCGAGCACCGGCAGGTCCAGCTCCGGTCCCGGCTCGAGCACCAGGGCGCGCTCGAGCACGTTCCTGAGCTCGCGAACGTTCCCCGGGAAGGGGTAGCGGAGGAGCCGCTCCCGGGCCACGCTCCCGAGGAGCGCTCCCTTGCGCCCCAGCTCGGCGGCCAGCTCGGCGAGGAGCGCCTCGGCCAGGGGAACGATGTCCTCGGGCCGGTCCCGGAGCGGCGGCACGTGCAGCGCGAAGACGCTGAGCCGGAACCAGAGGTCCTGCCGGAAGCGTCCGGCGCGGATCTCCGCCTCCAGATCCCGGTTGGTGGCCGCCACCACCCGGGCGTGGCTCGTCTCCTCCGAGCTGCTCCCCACCCGCCGGTAGCGCCCCGAGTCGAGGAAGGTGAGCAGCTTGGCCTGGAGCGCGACCGGCAGCTCGCCCACCTCGTCGAGGAACAGCGTTCCGCCGTGGGCCGCCTCGAGCAGCCCCCGCCGGGCCGCCCGGGCGTCGGTGAAGGCCCCCTTCTCGTGTCCGAAGAGCTCGCTCTCCACCACGCTCTCGGGAAGCGCCGCGCAGTTGACGTGCACGAAGGGCGCCTCGCTGGGGTGAGCCAGCACATGAAGGTGCCGGGCGAGGACCTCCTTCCCCGAGCCGGTCGGGCCGAGCAGCAGGACCGGGCTACGCGGGGTGGTGGCGATGCGCTCCAGCGCGGCCAGCACCTGGCGCATGGCCGCCGAGGCGGGGGGCACCAGCCGGCGCCGCCGGAGGATCTCCGCCTCGGCGCGCGAGAGCCGGTCGCGGAGGCTCTGGTCCCCGAAGGCACGGCGGACCCGGAGCACCAGATCGGCCAGCTCCACCGGCTTGGCCACGTAGTCCGCGGCCCCGGCCCGGATGGCGTCCACGGCGCTCTGGATGTCCCCGTGGGCGGTGACCATCAGCACCGGCACGTCGCTGACCTGGGAGCGCAGCGAGGCGAGGAAGTCCAGGCCGTCGCCGTCGGGCAGGCGCCGGTCCAGGATCACCGCGTCGGCGACGTCGGTGTCCAGGGCGCCGCGGGCCTCGTGGAGGCTGCGCGCCAGCCGCACCGTCCAGCCCTCGCGGGCCAGCGCCGCCTGCGCCAGGGAGGAGAAGGCCCGGTCGTCGTCGACGAGCAGGACCGAGCGCTTCATGCCCGGGCGTCCCCGCGCTGCAGCTCGACCGTGAAGCGGCTTCCCCGCCCCGTCCGCTCGAAGGCCAGCCGCCCCCCTTGCCGCTCGACCGCCTGCCGCGCCATGGAGAGCCCGAGGCCGATTCCCTTCGACTTGCTGGTGACGAAGGGCTGGAAGAGGTGACCCTCGAAGTCGGAGGGCGGCCCGCCGGCGTTGTCCTCCACCACCACCCGGGCCGTCCGCCCCGAGCCCCGCGCCTCGACGCGGACCAGCGGGCTGGGCTGGCGGCCGAGATCCTTCGCCGCCACCGCCGCCTCGATGGCGTTGCGGAGGAGGTTGTCCAGGGCGGTGGTCAAGAGGAGAGGGTCGCAGCGGACGGTGAGCGGCGCCTCGAGGTCCGTCTCCAGCGAGACCTCGGTCGCCTCGGGCAGGTCTCGCACGCCGTCCAGCGCGTCCCGCACCAGCTGGGCCAGACCGGCGTCGGTGAGCTGCGCCTGGGCCGGACGGCCGAAGGAGAGGAGCGACTGGGCCAGGTGGCCGAGCCGGTCGATCTGCCCGCGGATGCTCCGCGCGGCGAGCGCCGGGTCGCCGCCGTCCCGGAGCAGGGAGGCGGCCGCCTTCAGCCCGTTGAGGGAGTTCTTCACCTCGTGGGCGATGAGCGAGGAGGCGGTGCCCAGGGCGGCCATCTTTTCCTGCTGGACGGCCCGCGCCTCCATCTGCTGCCACGTCCCGTACGTGCGCCGGAGGAAGAGGGTGAAGAGGAGCACGGTGAGGCCCTGCACCACCATCGACACCAGGAGCTCGGCCAGGAAGCGCTGGCGGACCGAGGTGAGCATGGCCGCCTCGTCGGCCACGAGCAGCAGCCGCAGCCCGGTCCGTCCCACCGGCATGGCCACCGCGAACTCGGGAACCCCGGTCAGCTCCAGCGTCACGCCGCTTCCCTGCGCCAGGAGGTGCTCGAGTCGCTGCGGAAAGCGCTCGGCATTGACCCATGGCGGTGGCACGGCCGGAGCGAGCACCGAGCCGGCCGGGTCGGCCACCACCAGCTGGACGTGCTCGTTCACCGGGCGCCCCCCGGGGAGCACGTGCTTGCCGGCGTCGAGCAGTCCGACCACCGCCCCGGTGACGTGGGCGCCGCGGAGGACGGGCACGGCCACGACGAAGGTGCGCCCGCCGGGCACGAAGGCGTCGATGACCGGGGACTCGGTGAGGAGCATCCGCTGGAACCAGGCGCGGGTGCGCAGGGAGACGGGGGGCAGGGCGTCCTTCGGCTCGCTCCAGGCCGGCACGCCCCGCTCGTCGAGCACGGCCACCACGGTGAAGAAGGCCGAGTTGTGGTGGGCGAAGTCGAGCAGGGCCTGCTCGGGCGCCAGGGTCTCGTCGCGAAGGTCGACCTGGGGCCGCGAGGCGAGCCGCTCCAGCTCGGCGACCAGCGCCCGGATGTGGGT
>Ga0187779_10001543_pt1 | contig 14328 bp, 12 predicted proteins | sample 1015_Q2_SP10_10__FD_132435 | JGI IMG/M metagenome (GOLD analysis project Ga0187779, IMG submission 132435) | Tropical peat soil microbial communities from peatlands in Department of Meta, Colombia - 1015_Q2_SP10_10_MG | ecosystem: Environmental > Terrestrial > Soil > Wetlands > Peat | place... | reverse complement strand
CCCAGACAGAAAAAGAAATCAGGGATCTCGCTTTCAACAATGATCCAGAGATGATAAACGCCCTCGATTCCCATTTAGGGTTGGCAAGGTTACCCTTTCCTAAACGGCGGGTGCGCAAATACGAGACGGGCCATCTGCGAAGCGACGGAAAACCCGGATTCCCAACACCGTCTGGACGGTTTGAATTCAAATCGGAGACTCTCGAACGCTATGGTTATGACCCCATACCAGTTTACACTGATCCCCGCGTTCATCACAGGAAGAGAGGACTCACACTTATTCTGACTACCGGAGCACGTACGACGGCAACATTCAATTCTCAATACCTTGGCCGTCATGAGGTTGCAGCACGCAGCCGTCCGAATCTGGAAATAAATCCGCTAGATGCACAATCTCGGGGGATACGGAACGGGGATTGCGTGTCCCTGTTTACGTGTCGTGGGGAAATTCTTCTGGAGGCACGCGTGACAGAGTCTATTAGACAGGGAACAGTCCATGCGCCGTTCGGCGGTGGAAGTCGAAGACAGCACGACCCTTGGCGCTATGTCCACATAAACTCAGTTATCCCTCCCCAGGTCAGGGACCCCATATCCGGATATCCCGTGGTCAAAGCTGTGGCGTGCGCAGTGGATCGAATTGATGAGGTAAAAAGGGAAGATGTCCATTCATCACGAGTACCGAGTGCTCAAGTTTCAGCTCCCCCTAGAGCGAGTCGCGCATAAGAAACGCGTGAAGCATACAGGAGAAAATGCTCATAAGCCACGCAATAAGCACTGGAGTAAAGCGCGGGGAAGTTCGCCGAAGAGTAACACGATATGGGCGAGTTCCTTAATACCCTCGATATTTCCATCAGTCATCTGCCAATAACTACACGAAAGACTCATTAACCTACTTTGACCATGCGAGTACTTCTGTTTGAACACCTCACCTATGACGAGAAATGCAGAAGGTTGATTACAGGAAGGACTCCTCCCTCCCGACTTCACCGACAACATCTCACTGTGCAAATCTTGCTACACTCACAAATGCCTGAAGAACTCCGCGCATGAGATGAAAAGCAGCCGGGCATCTTTCATCAAGTTGCTGACGGAGATCTTTTTCTAATGGAGGTAAAGATTTCTCCGGTAAATCTCCTATCATCAGCGTTCGGTAAATCAACTATGCACTTTGGCAGCGCAGAAAGTGGCACTGGTGCAAGTTCATACTGCTCGCCGTGTGGAATCAAGTGGTTGGGCGACTTGACTGACCAGTTTCCTGGTGAAATTGCTATAAGTTGGGCATTTCACCATACATCAAGGATAGATAAACAAATCACCATATAACTGGGAGTTTATAGTCTCCACTCCCTATCTCCATAAAAGCTTTGTTATAGGCTTTTTAGATATTGTTGGCTTTGTTAATTGCACAGATTAGCCATCAGCGGCATTAAATTTGCTTCATTTTTTGGGGCAATCGTCGCATCACGGACACAATCTGATAAAGTGAATTCGCCACTATATTTTATGAACACAAGAGTGGGGGGAGAAACAATGAAAAGGGTAGGCGTTTTATTAAGCGTTTTGATTATGGTGCTTGGGTTGTCTGTGTCTGCTCAGGCAACGCTTGTGGATATGGGCGACGGGACAATCTATGACACTGACGCACAGTTAAGCTGGCTGAAAAATGCAGGGGCAGGAGGGACAATAACCTGGGCGGCTGCCAACACTTGGGCTTCAAGTCTGAACATTTCTGGGTTAACCGGTTGGCGGCTTCCCATTGCCGATCTTACTTGTAACGGCAATGGTGGATTTGGTCTCAATTGCACAAATAGTGAAATGGGGCATCTGTATTATACCGTGCTGGGAAATGCGGCAGGGGGACCGCTGACTAACACCGGCCCATTTGCAAATTTGTCGACGGGTGGCAGCTGGTGGTCAGGAACCCCGTCTGTGCAATTCCCTGGTTTCATCGCGGGTTTTCAATTCTACCGTGGCTACCAAAACGTCATGGATCAGAACGGACTCGGCGGCGCTTGGGCGGTACGTTCCGGAGCGAGAGCTCTTCCTGCGAAGCCGGTTCCGGCAAGTCGGACAGCGGGTCTGATAATCCTCGGACTGGCGGGGCTGATAATAGTCGGGATGAGGCTGAGGCGGGCGACAAGGTAACGATATCGGAGAAGGATGGTGCGGCAGTAGTTCTTAATCTTGATGTCTGCAAGATTAGACCAAAAGCCTACCTTTAAAGACAAAAACTTCTTGAAGGTTGGCTTTCTCTTTTGCTCAACCGTTATCCTTCTTGACCTCTTTGTCTGGTATCTCGGCAAAAAAGAAAATCTGGCTTTTTTCGATATATTCACCTCGATTGTTATAACAAATCTGATCCGTCTTTCCGGCCTTCAGGCGATAAGAGACAGTAATACAATTTATCTTGCCCATAGCTCTTGGATAGTCACCACCGAATGCACTGCGATATTTATCATGCTTATCTTCACTTCTTTTATTCTGGTCTATCCCTCTTCCCTTAAGGCAAAGGGCTTTGCACTGATCACAGGAATACCCTTCATCTTCGCAGCTAATATAATGAGACTTCTTATGATGGCGTGGATAGATAAACTCCGGCCTCAATATACAGAGTATTTTCACCAGTACCTCTGGCAGGTGGTCTTTATCGTGATGGTCATTTTCATGTGGCTCTTCTGGATCGACAAGGTAGTCAAACCGGCACCTCATCCAGACGAGCCAATCAAGCCGCTGTGAGCTGAACCGTGAAACCAAGGTATCTGTTCCTTCTTAAATTCCTAGGATATTCCTTTATTCTTTTTATCTTCGGGCATCAGCTCCTGCATGCGTATGCAACTCTATTGGGACGGGGTATGCAGTTCACAAACCCCCAGTATCGCCTCCCTCTTAATATTGAAAATTTTTTATATGGCTCTTCAATGACCATAATCGCCTTTGTCGGACTCATTTTTTCTACCCCCAACATATCTCTTTTGAAGAAAGCAACCGTACTGATCATCGGCATCGGCGCATTCTTTCTCACGGATTTATTATTTGTTCAATATGTTGTCTTCCCGCAGGGACAACCGGCTTCAAATGAGGATTCTCCCGTTTTTGAAATGTACCTTTGCATCAAGTGGCTACTGCCTTTCTTGCTCTGGATGGTAATGTGCTACCCTTATTGGGGAGAAGTCTTTGGGATAGCAAACAAGGTTAGTGAGACTCGAACTGAGAAGAAGTCTACGACGAAATAGCTGTTTGTCTCTATAATCAACATTTCTTAAACTCAGGTTGCTTTTGAGTATTGGGAGGGGAAAGCCGACCTTGACAAAAAAGTAGCCCGTGTTTGTTTGCGAATGTAACCTTATGATATGGCAAACACGCCTCAGGGTTGACTCCAGGAAGAACTTTTGCCTCTCAACTCCACCGACAACTCCACATGTTTCATTTTATTGCAACAGCCATGATTGACGGAAGAAACCAGAAGAACAAAAGAAAAAGAAATCTTTCCCATAGAAGATTAAGATGCACCGACTCTCATGCTTATGCTTTTGCTTTCCTCTTCCTAAGCTGATATATAGAGGCTATATACTGTTCGGCGTTAACCGTCAACGCATGAGTGCAGGAAGGACATCTCGGTGTTGGCTCCACCGCCGTGGCATGTCATCGAAACTATCGCTTCCCTAAAGAAATTGGCGAAGCTGGGGAATCCTCCTTTTGCCTGATTACCACCTTCTTCACCGTCATTCTGGCAATATCATCATAGAAGTTCTGGACATTCAAATACTCGTCGGCAGACAGATTGATACTATTAAAGGCTAAAGTCTCTCTGCCTGTAATTATTGAACCTTCTGAGGCGTATTCGCGGATATAGTCGGCGAAAGCTCTCTGAAGCAGTACCTTGTTTGGAATTTCTATCGCCTCATAGCCTTGTGGTAAAGTATAGTAAATATCTTGCTCTGTCCGGAGTAATGCATGAAATACGAGCGGGTGTTTTCTTTTTGGTGCAGAAAATAACGCACCCCTTTTCGCTTTCGGGATGCCGAAAACCATCATATTTCCCATTCGTTCGACCAAACCATGGTCTTCATATTTTACGGTGAAGTTTATTCGGGTATTGGGAGTGTCGATACCATTCCAGCTCTTTTCTACGATATCCCCGCCATCGACAACTGATTTTTCAAACGCAGCAAGCGCCTTTTCTTTGTATTCTGCATTTAAACTGTTGAATTTCTGCCGCATCGCCACTGATATGCTTCTTGAAAAGTCTGTTTGTAAAATTACCATAGAAGTTCCGTCGCTCCTGATAGTCACGTTCTGATGAACAGATATGGTTACCTCGTCCCTATCTGCGGCAGGCAGTGTAGTAAAGAAGCCTCCCGTATCGTTTATGATGAAGACTTTCTTCTCGGCTAGCACAGAGGGAACTTCATCAAAAGTATACTCTTTGAGCAATACGTCGGTATAGTACTGCTTGTCCTCCAGCTCAAAATAGAGAAAGGCATGGTCAAAGAAAAAAGGCATGGGCAGCGATGCGTCTTTCTTCAGGTCGATGCTGTTTGAAAGAGCAACGGGCCAGGCCTTCACACCTAGCTCGGACAGCATTGCCATAGCAAGAAGGGTGTGATCCTTACAATCTCCATATTTGTTGGCAAATATTTCCGGTACAGGATGGGGCTCGAAATTATGTGTATCCATGTTCATGGCAACATATCTGAATTCGCTTCGGATGTATTCGATGACAGATTGTATCTTCTCTGCAGTTGTCTTCTTGTCGCGGGTGAGTTCCTGTACCGTCTGTTTAATTTCAGGAGTAATTGAGAGATTCTTCCGAAAAAGATTCCATGCCCAATCCGACACTTGTTTCCAGTCCGTGAGAGTCGAAATAAACACAATCTGATTCAATTCCTCGGAGGGCGGCATATATTCCTCATTCTGCATCTTGTCAGTGTCCTTTAATTCCCAGGTATAGACAGTATCGCCTCCCGTGTTTTCGACCCGGGGCTCTATCTCAGTATTCTGCTTTTTGAAATACAGCTTCATATCTTTAGGCGCGATGATCTTATAGGTCAGCTCTTTTACCGGATAATTATCGTGCGTAAAATGGAAATGGTCATAGAAATGATTTGGTACAGTGGGTTTACGGGTAAAATAGGTGGCCTTCCATTCTATAATGCTGCCCTTAACCACGTTTGGCATTGAGATTACTTTTACGCGTTCGTCGCTATACATAGCTTTGTCGACTGAGGTGTTGAGATCCTGAATCTTCTCATAAGGAAGCTTTTTCCCGTCGGGCGTTATCGTATACGCTTCGATATCCCGTATTTCCTCACGGCTCTGATCGTAATTGAGCTTAATTTCACCTACTGACTTTCCCTCCTCCTTCTGAATGGTTGCTTTCTTATACATGGTCTCTGAGAATGTATAGTCCTTGTTGATCCTGATCACCCGCTCTTTCTTGAGTAGCACATAAGGCTCGTCCTTGTACTTTTCTTCCCATGTCGGGACGGGTTCTTTTACTGACGCACGAAGAACAGGAGATAATATGAAAACAGCCAAGAGAAACGAAATGATTACTGCGGCGACACGATGAAGCATGTTTCCCCCTTGCCTAGCAATCTAAAATCGAACACGGTTCATACGTTGTGTCTTGCTTGACCCTCTGCTTTATTGCATTATCGAAAGTAAATAACATAACTCTTGAGGTGCTATGCATGCTCATCCCACATGGGCGATATCGCATATGCTACAGTGGATAAAAAACTAAAAACAAAAAACGCAAGAAGTGATGATTTTCGTACCATAATCCCTCCTTCAAAGGCTTCACGAACTTCAAATGGAAGCAAGTTTTGTGCTAAATATTATTTTTATATTAAGGTGAATTATCCCAAAGATACGGCCAGGCACAACTACAGAACTGACTTTAATGACATTAAAGGGCAGTTGAGATTGACAGAAAATGCAATACTTCAGATAGGACTGTGGTATGTTCTCATGGTTCATAAGATTTCCATGAAAGTCCTGAGGATTTCCAAAAAAACTTCACGCATCTTTCTAATTTGTTTCTACGATAAGTACAGGAAGGAGCCCCGATTTTCATATCTTTCATGGGAACATCGAGTGATAACGGTAATCATCACAGCATTAGTTCATCTGGAAAGCCTCTTCCTCAGCATTGCGGGCGTCACGGCGAGTTCACCGACGAGTCAACACATTTCAAGAAGATGCAACAGTGAACATTTCCAAAAGACTACAGCACAACTATACTGTCCATCGTTACTGACCCGTTACTTATAGTGAGTGCCCCAGTTATCGTTGTGTACGAATTAGGCTGCCACGCAAAGCCACAGTCGCGACCTCCTGCTAAGGTTACTATCTTACCCTTATCCATGTTGATGGTCTCTTGCTGGTTTGTGGCAGTGATATAGATGATTACAGGACCGACCCCTGATGCTCCCGCATATGCCTCGGCTATAGATCCGTACATGGTGCCGCCAGAAATAGCAGAAATAAATGCGAAGTCAGGTCCGCAGATGTCAAATTTAGCGGCGCAGGATCGTGTAGTAATCATTGTCAATGAGCCGTCGCTGCAATCAGAATCTCCGGTCCAGGCGATAAAGATCGAGCCGCCAACATCAGGCGTAACTGCAAGAAGAACAAAACGGTTAATCGAAAAAAAAGTTGAGCACGTGTTGCCACAGTTGATGCCTGATGGCTGGCTAACAACGGTGCCATTTCCGAAACCGGTCTTTGTAATGAATAACACCTCCACACCGTTCGCAGTGTAGTTCTGATTAGCCTGGTCTGAACCGACCGTGGAGTAAGGAATTGAAGCGGGATTGAAAGAAGAGATGCCGGGGGATTGCGGCTGGACCGTATTCTGCCATCCACAAGGCACTTTTGAAGAATAGAAGCCGGATGCATCGGTAACGGGATTGCCCGGCAGCCCGCTCAATGTAACACCCTGTATGCCAGCGCCGTCAGATGTCTTAACGTATCCTGAAATAGTGTAAGTTAATAAAGTGGCAAGGTAGTTATCCGCATAATGATATTCTTGAACAGCCGTATAGTCAATATAAGGCGGCGTGAAGGAATAACAGGAATTGTATGGAGTCACATGATACGACGCGTTGCAAGTGACTGTCACTAAGTAGTTCCCCATGGAATCGGTGACCGGCGATCCTGGAAGGCCCGTCATGGTAACGCCGCTAATCCCGGTTCCATATGCATCACCCACTTTGCCTCCTATCTTGTAGTTATATGGATTTTCCGAAAAAACAAGGGAGCTAATATCACCACCTGTATAACCGGTTATCGTAATCGACCCTGGATCGAGAACGTAGCAGGCGTTTATCGAAAAAAATTTGAGACCCATGGGGGTGAAGGGAGGGGGACAAACAATGGGACCGCTGAAGTTGCCATACCAATCCGTGGTTCCAACTATGCCAACTCCCGAACCGCAACCTTCCCCCCCAGCATCTAGATAGCAATACTGAATTTCAATGCCTTCAATCCCATAGCCGAACTGATAGACAGTGCCTGATGCAGTGCACGCAGCCTGGATGGGCTGAGCCAGAAACGAATCAACCATCATCAACATAGCAATAATTGGGAGTGATTTTATGACTTTCATGGCATTCTCCTTTGGGCACTTTCCCGCATTAAAGGATTGGCTTCGTCGCTACTCTTTCCCCTCCGATTTCTCTATACCACACGATGAGTTGTCTGTCAAGAGAAATGTGTCAAAGTGTCAATGTGTCAAAGTGTGACGGCGTTAGAGATGGTCAATGCAAGCAGACGGCAAGCCGCCATTAAGGGGGCTTCAGTTGCCATATGATGCAGCTTTTCGGGGTTGTAATCTGTAGTAAGGTCTTACCTGTATCGGGTGTGGCTTTCAGGAAGTTAACGTGAATCTGAATGCTTTCTCCTATCTTCCGCTTTGCCCTCTTCTTCTTTGACGGGCATTCCGGTGTCCTCGTCAATCGGTGGAAGACCCAACATTTGTCTCATCGCCTTCTGTGCAGATTCGATTCCAATGATATATGAGATTCCGCCTAAGCCGGCTAGAACGATTGCGGTTATCTTCCAAAGCCAAGAGAGATGACTTAACAAAACTGGAATAGCTAGTATCGGAATAGTTATTTTAAGTGACATTTTTATCGGCAGATTCTTAATAGATTTGCCCTCCCTGAGTAGTTTCTTGGTCTTCAGATACGTTGCAGGGATGCTTATAATGAGGCTCAGCAGAAGAGCTATCAGAACTCCTAAAGTAAGTCTTTCGTTATCGTTCATTACGATCTCGATTATATACCCCGTCACTCAGGCAGAGTCAAGCCATCTCGGTTGATTACGGGTAATCCTCTGAAGAGTAAAAGGAATGAGGGAATATGGTGACTACAGGAAGGAATGCTTTTCAGTTGATCTAATCACGCCTCATAGAACTGATGAACCTTAGGATACCACGAGAATCGAAGAGCAACCAGAAACCCAAGACACCTTGTGATAAGAAGGCAACGATATCGCCAGCTAATTCCTTCACCTTTAAACCACTCATTGTGTACCATACCACCGCTCTCACAAAAAAAGGCAGGGAACTGGCAAGGATAAACAAGCCGACCACCGAAAACGCTACTGTCTGAATGTCCATTAAAGAAGCGCTGGCTTTGTCTTCTGATACATCTGCTTCAAAAATTAAGGATGCCAGTAATGGTGCCGTGTACCATAGTAAAATGCCGCAAAAAAGCATCGCCAGAGACGGAATGGCCAATATCATAGTATTTAACCGATCCATTTGATCGATTTCTGTAAGATTACGATTAAACAAAAAACGGATGATACTTGCGAGTTTATCGATTACTCTTAGAAACGCATAAAGGCTTAGTACTTTAAATGACAAAGTCGCTATTTCTCTTTTCGTCATGCGCCCTCTATGATGATCAAATAAATTACCCTTTGAACTATACACTGTTCGGCGTTAACCGTCAACGCACGAGTGCAGGAAGAAACGGAAAATAGTTTTCTTCGCTCGAAACTATCGAGTTATCGGCGGAGCCGAGAGGCAACATACTTCTTGGAATTAATCCTGCCGAGTTTCCCCAACACATGCCTTGCCACAGACAATCCAATTACGTCGGTAGGTCGCAACTCGCCTCTCGTGGCGTTTCGCGTCTCAGAAGTGACGAGACCCGGCATGAAGCAGTCATAGCGCCAAGAGGGATGAGATAACCTCTTTCTATTTCAGCATGTTATCGAACCTCGCGGCGACTTGGGTGAGGAAAGATGCGGGAATGCTAATTGCTTGTAACTCTTAGGGGTCACAAGGGAAGCCGTGACATGAAGAGGATCGCTCTCATAAACGCAGCGCCGATTCTTTCGTCAATGTTCTTGATCGTCGTCTTCACAATGACCTCCCTCACCGTGAACGCAGCCATCTGCCCGACCCAGACCGAGATCGATACCGTTACGCTGATCAATCAAGAGCGCCAGGTCAACGGTGGCCTTCCGCCCCTGACGATCGACCTTCGCCTCGTCGAGGCGGCACGTCTTCACAGCCAGGATATGGCTACGAACAACTTTTTCGATCACGTAGGCTCTGACGGCTCCCTATTTTGGCAGAGAATCGAGCTGGCCGGATACTCTTACAGCCGTGCGTCTGAGAACATCGCGGCAGGATACGCTACGCCGGCTGATGTGGTTGACGGGTGGATGAACAGCCCCGGCCACAGGGCGAATATCCTCGATGCCGGCGTTACCGAGATCGGCCTGGGCTACGTCTACGATCCGACCGACGCTCCTCTCCCCGGTTACTCCTTCCCCTTCTACAGCTATTGGACAGCCGATTTCGGCAAATCTGCAAACGGGGTAGTGACCTCGCCCTGCGACTACGCGGATTTCAGTGCGACGCCCACGTCCGGCTCGGCCCCGCTCCCGGTGAGTTTCTCGGATCATACCGTCATCACATCACGTTCCTGGTCATGGGACTTCGGTGATGGCGGCACCAGCACTCTCCCGAATCCCGTTCACACCTATTCGTCGGACGGCAACTTCACCGTGACACTGACCATAGGCGCATGGGGCATTTCGGATAGCATCGTGAAGACCGGCTATATCAATGTGATGACCTGCGATGCCCAGGCACGGGTCGCCACTCAACCCTTTGCAACGATCCAGCAGGCTTACGATTACGCGAACAATCTTAATTCTATCGATGCTCGTGCGAAAGACTTCCAGGAAAACCTGACGTTTGACAATCCCATCTCCGTAACCTTCCGTGGAGGTTTCGACTGCGATTATACCTCGAATAAAGATCGCTACACTTCCGTCCACGGTTCGCTTGTTATAGGGGAAACTGGAAGCGGCACTGTGGGAGTGGTTGTCGAAAACATCATTCTCCGGTAGAGGATAGTGCAACGCACCGCACCCGATGCCACGGAGGAGCTCGTAAGATCTCTCCCCTGGATGTTGCAGCAACAGGTTTGTTCAGCGCTTAAGCCAGGAAAGGGCCAAAATATAGATGGCTGAGACCGCTAGTTGGCAAATGGTAATCGGCAGACCGATGCGCAGAAATCTTCCGAATGTCACCCGCGAACCTTCTCGCGCACAAATACCGGCGCTCACGATATTCGAAGAGGCTCCAATCAACGTCGCATTGCCGCCAAGTGTTCCTCCGAACATCATGGCGATGAAGACCGGCAGTACAACGGTCGGCCAGTCCGAAAAGCCTGCTGCAAGCGCTGTCTCAGGAACCGCCTCAACCGCGACGAGGTAGCCCTTGGTCATGACGAGTGATGCAGCAACGACCGGGATATTGGCGAGCAGGCTTGAGAGCATCCCCACCCCCGCCAGCAGGGTAAGCGCGACAAGCGTGAATTTCGTTCCGAACCATCCCGAAAGCTTCAGGGCCAGCCCCTGCAGAAGGCCCGTCTTGACGAACCCCTCCACGAGACAGATTATCAAAGCGATGAACAGGAGCGATTTCCAGTCGATGTCGCGGATGACGTTGTCGAGCGGCTCAACGCGCATCCCATAAACAAGAAGCAGGGCAAGCGCAGCGGCGATCATAGCGACTTGCGGCGGGACGATCTTTCCCGGCAGGTCCTCGCCGAGCACAAAGAGCACAATCATGAGCAGGAGCACCCCTAGGGAGAGGACCACAAAGATCGGCCGTTTGATGGGAGCGCGTGGCCTTCCCTGAGGCAAGACACGCCGGACGTTCCATATTTCCGGCATGAGCAGGGGGAGGAGCGGTATTATGATGAGCATGGCGAAGAGTCCGCCGATGCTCACTTGTCGAAGATAATTCCCAAAGGTCATGCCTATCGAACTGCCGACGAGAAAGGTCGCAGGGTCTCCCACCAGTGTGAGGAGACCTGCCGAATTGCTTATGACAGCGGCGAGCACCATAGGACCTACAAAATCCAGATCGAGGGCGCGGGCGACGCCGATGATTACCGGCGCAAGCAAGATCACGGTTGTCGCGTTTGGAAGGAACGCGCAGACCGGTCCGATCAGCAGCAATAGAAGAAGTAAGTAGCGCTTCCCGCTTCCCCCGGTAGAACGGAGAAACAAATCACCGAGGCGTTCAAAGATTCCGGTCGTGGCGAGCACCCTGGCTACGACCATGCCGCCGAAGAGCAGGGACAGCGCGCCTCCCCCTGTCTTCACCGCATCGAGAATTTCCCTCCCGCTCAGGATCCCAAAGAGCATCATCAGGCAGACGCCGATGAGCGCCGCGACCATCATATCGACGATGTCGAACGCTATCGCGAGGATCACGGCTATAAAGATGCCGAGCGTGAGATATATCTCGAGGTCAGTCATGAAGCGATCCTCCCTTCAACGAAGCGGCGGGGCATACAACAGCCCACCCTCGGTCCAAAGCCGATTCAGTCCGCGATCGAGTTTGAGCGCACTGCCCGAGCCGAAGTTCCTCTCGAATATCTCGCCGTAGTTCCCTACGGCCTTGACAGCCAGCACTGCCCAGTCGTCACTCACTCCAAGCGCCTTCCCGTAGCCCCCGTCGATGCCAAGGGCGCGTCTCAGCACCGGATCATGAGTCGTTTTGGCGATGACAGCGACATTGCCGCGCGTAATACCCGACTCCTCCGCAGCAATTAAGGCGAACAGCACCCAGCGGACCAGCGTAAACCAGTCATCGTCGCCACGCATTACTACCGGCCCGAGAGGTTCCTTCGATATCCGTTCAGGGAGGATATCGAAGGACTGTGTTCCACCGGGGGCTCGAATACGCACAGCCGCAAGCTGAGACGCATCAGACGTATAAGCCCGGCAGCGTCCGCTGAAGAACGCTGATGTGACGTCGGCAGTGGAATCCCAGATGAGCGGCGTCACCTTCATGCCACGTGCAGCAAAGAAATCAGCAAGATTTTGCACGTGTGTAGTCCCCTTTTCAACGCACACTGTCGCGCCATTCAGTTGAGCGATCTTCTTCACATCGGTCTTCTTTGGCACCATAAACGCCTGCCCATCATAAAACAGAATGCCGGGGAACTGCACTTTCAGTCCCGACTCGCGACTTATCGTCCAGGTGGTGTTTCGGAGGAGAAGATCGATGGTGCGGTTCTGGAGGGCGGGAAAACGCTCAGAGGCCTTCAGAGGTACGAATGCCACCTTCTCGGCATCGCCGAGAGCAGCCGCGGCCACCGCTCGGCAGAAATCAACATCGAACCCGATCCAGCGCCCCGAAGCGTCCCTTTCTGAAAATCCGGCGAGTCCCTCGCTGACACCGCATCGCAGCCGGCCGCGTGACTTCACGGCGTCAAGGGTCTCGCCCGCCTGCACTGTCAGAGACAGAACAGCAAAGAGCAGCTGCCATACCGCGAGGACTGATATGAATCTTCTGTACTTCATCGGATTACCTTTCCGCGCAGCATCGACGTCTGAGGCGGATGACCCCTGCCAGGGCTATCATGCGAAGTATAATGCTGCCGCCGGAATCATGATGTCAATGCTACGGAGTCTTTTAAGCCCGACCCCCATGCGGATGAGATCTTCTTACCTTCCTACCCTCTTCTGTCTCCGCAGATAGTAAACAGAGCCCATTCCGGCAAGCGACAGAAAGATTATCATCCCCCATTCGTTCATGGTGGGGACAGGTGCAGGGGCAAGGGGAGGGTCCACCGCTATGCCTGCGGGTCCATTCAGGGTGGTAAGGCTGCCACTGATAGTGCCTGTGGGCGCAACATTGCCGAACGCTCCGAGGGGAAACTCAACGATGCTGTCGCCGAAGGTGTTTGCAACGTAAATACGCCTCGAATCCACCGCTATTCCAAAAGGAGCATTCAGGGTGGTAAGGCCGCCGCTGATCGTATATGCGGGCGCAACATTACCGAACGCTCCCAGGGGAAATACAGCGATGCTGTCGGCGCCCGTGTTAATGACATAAATCGAACGGGCATCTACCGCTACCCCTCCGGGTCCGTCAAGCGTGGTAAGGTCGCCACTGATAGTGTGTGCTGGCGCAACGTTACCGGATGCTCCGATGGGGAATACAAGAATACTGTCGTCACCTGTCGTAACATAGATCGAGCTCGAATCTACCGCTATCCCTGCGGATCCATTCAATGTAGTAAGGCCGCCGCTGATAATTCGTGTCGGCGCAACGTTACCGAATGCTCCTACGGGGAATACAAGAATACTGTCGTCACCTGTCGTAACATAGATCGAGCTCGAATCTACCGCTATCCCAAAAGGGGCGTTCAGCGTGGTGAGGCCGCCGCTGATAGTGCGCGCCGGTGCAATGTTCCCGAACGCTCCGAGAGGAAATACGACAATACTGTTATCGCCGGAGTTTGCGATATAGATCGAGCTTGAGTCTACCGCCACCCCGATAGGGTTATTCAGTGTTGTAAGGCCGCCGCCGATGTTGGTCGCAGGAGCAACATCACCTGTAGCATCATTGGGCCAGGTTGCGACACTGTTGCCAAAAAAACCCGAAACACGTATCGCTGCATGGGACGATCCCGCCGCAGACAGCAGCATAAAACAAAAAAAGACAACGGTTATACCGTTCTTCCACACCGTTCGATCCTCTTTCCAAAATGCTTTTCGCCAAATCATTGCCAGAAGTATAATCTCTCTCAACGATTATTTCAAATATCACCTCGTCACGATCTCTTTTCGAGGCAATGGACAGAGGCTGTCTCATGATTACCGTATGCGCAGAAGAGGCCAAAAAACTGACGAGACCGACCGACTGCCCTTCTAGTGCCGCCTGACGACAGGTCCGTGGGGGAATAACCTCGGGACCCGCTTCTGATAGCCTCTGTATTCTTCGCCGAACCGATCGACAAGCTCTCTTTCCTCGAGGGGGATGACAAAAGCATTGATG
>Ga0187779_10001542_pt1 | contig 14331 bp, 12 predicted proteins | sample 1015_Q2_SP10_10__FD_132435 | JGI IMG/M metagenome (GOLD analysis project Ga0187779, IMG submission 132435) | Tropical peat soil microbial communities from peatlands in Department of Meta, Colombia - 1015_Q2_SP10_10_MG | ecosystem: Environmental > Terrestrial > Soil > Wetlands > Peat | place... | reverse complement strand
TCCTCGGCTTCTCCATGACCATTGCGGCCGCCGGTGACCGAGCCGACCGCAGTGAATAACGGCTTGATGGTGTCCATCGAATGATCTCCTTCCGTCGGCATGTTCCCATGCGGCAGGGTTGCTTCACCACCGCGGCCCGGGCGTGAGCCTGGGCCTGGCCGGCCTCGAGCTCGAGCGTATCGGCTGCGGATCACCTTTGCCAATACTCCCGGCATCGCGGCGGAGTTAGGATCAGCAGGAACGGAGGGCAGGGTGACCCGCATCAACGTAACGATCGCGGTGGCTGACGAAGCGCGCGCGCGACTCTACGAGGTCGCGGGCAGATGCCGGGCGCTCGGTTTCGGACACACCTCGACTCGCTCCGACAGCGGCGTGCTGGTCGGCTCCGCCGAGCTCGATCACCTGCCGATGCTGCGGGCCGTCCCCGGAGTGCTCGCCGTCGAGCTCGACGACCGGCGGCCCGTGCGCGGCGCGCGCCGCTCGCCGGCGATCCGGGTCCGCCGGGCCGGCGTGCCGCGCGGGCGCACTCCTGCGGGCTCCGCGCGCGAGAGCTAGCGCCTCATTCGCTGCCCGCCGACCGGCGGGACGTACCAGGCGTGGCTTACTTGGCCTTCCCGGCTGCGGCTACCAGTTTGTCCAGCTGTGCCATGCCCCGGGCAGTGGCTTCGGACTCGCACTGGCGCACGTCCGACATCGCGTCCACCGGGTAGTCCTTCTGAATGGCGGCGCAGCCCTTTTTCGCAGCCGCCTTCACCTGCTCCTGGGCCTGCAGGACGTCGCCGTGCTTGCTGAGGTCGAGGCCCGTCATGTGCACGTGATAGCTGACCGAGAGCAGATCAACCCGATCGCCTCCGGGTTGGCCCGTGCTGGTCTGCATCTTGTGAACGGGAGCCTTGGCCTCGACGACGATCTGGCTCGTGTCGTCGGCGAGGGCGGAGCCTGCGCCAAGCGCGCAGACCGCAATCGCGATCATCATTCCATACGGCCGCACCGGAGATGTCCGGATCATGATCATCACTCCTCTTGTTGGTATTGGTGGAAGCGCCCGCAGTCGCACTGTCACGTATAACACCGAAGCGGCGGTGCGCGCAAAAGGCGCAACAGAAGCCGCCGCAGCCGAAGCTACGACCCCAATGGAATCAAGGCTTTCAGATGCGCGCGCGGCCGACTGTCGGCGGGAGCCGTGGGGACTCGGAAATCAAACTGAAACACTGGTAGGTGCGGCACCGCCGCAAAAAACAGGGCTGCAGCAGGGCATCCGTGCCCGGTTCGTTGACACCCAACTTTCGCGCGGCCCATGATCGAAAAGCTGGAACCCACAACAACAGCCCGACCACAAGAAGAGGGGTCTGTGAACATGCAACAGCCACGACCGCGGCCGCGCGTGCCGCATCTTCGTCAGATCCCGCCGCTCTTCGTCAGCGTTCTTCTGTGTGCGGCCACCGTAGCAATCGCCGGCGAGGACTTCGAGATCGCACCGGACCATGCGACTGCGGAGCTGCTGCCGGCGGACATGGTGTCGGGCCCGAACTTCCACGTCGTGGACCCGGTGCACGGCGATGGACTGATGAATCATTTCGTGATCGACAGCCGCTTCGGCAAGTTCGATGCCTATGGAAAGGGGGTGCTTGCGATTCGCATCCGTGAGGTCGCGGCGCTCACCGAGCTCGCCAAGGTGTCCGATGTGGAGATTGTCGCCGGTGGCGCGGTGAAAGGGGTCGAATCGGAGGTCAAGACCGCCACCCAGGTCGTGACCCATCCGGTGCAGACCATCACGGGGATTCCCAAGGGCATTGCGCACCTCTTCGGCGGCTATTCGGCGCGCGGCCAGGAGCTCAGCGCGGACGCCAAGAGCAGCGCGAAGTCTTCGGGTAGCCAAGGCAGCCAGGGCAGCGCCGGCAGCGGCAGCTCGACCGGCAACGCCAGCGCATCCGCCAGTGGCGGCAGCACGACTCAGAGCAACGACAAGGCCGAGAAGGCGGCCAAGAGCTATGCCGAGCACTATCTGGGTATCACCGCGGCCGAGCGCGACTATTACCACAAGCTCGGCGTCGATCCGTACACGGACAACAGGGTCCTGCGCGACACGATCAGGCGAGACGCCAAGATTTCCGGCGCTGCGAGCTTCGGCATGAAATTCGTGGGTCTGCCGGGGATTCCGGGCATCGCCATCGTGGAGCGCGCGGTCGATGAGATCTATAACGAGGATCCGGCCGTCATCCGCCAGCGCACCCGCAAGACGCTCGCCGACTTCGGGCTGAGCCCGACCGAGATCGAGAGCTTCATGAATGCGCCGCTCCTGAGTCCCACGCGGCAAGTGCTGCTGCTCGCGGGCGTGCAGGCCCTCGATGGCGTCGCGCAGCGTGGTGAACTGTTTCGCCACTCGATCGGGCTCACCTCCATCGAGGAGGTACAGGTCTACCTGCGCAGCGTCGGACTGCTGGTCAAGGCGCACCAGAGCCGCCCCGTCGCCTCGATAGTCCCGGGAGTGCGGCTGCCTTCCGCGCTGCGCGCCGACGGGAGCCTCGTCGTCTGCGGTGCCTTCGAGGCCGTCTATTGGACCGAGACGGTGGCGCGGCTGGCTCATGAGCTGCGCGCGGCACTGCCGACGACGCCGCCGGGTGCGGCGCGCGAGTTGTGGCTCGCCGGCGCTCTCTCGGAGCGCGCGCAGCGTGCCGGGAACGATGAGGGCTGGGACGTGCACGCGGTGCCTGAGGAGGCGTCGGCCACGCCGGCCGCACACTAGTGCCCAGGGTCCGCCACGCGCCAACGCCATCCCACCACAGCGGCCGCTCGCCGCTCGAGCGCTTGGGCTCCGTGGCGCTCGTGATCTTTGCCGCCGGCGGCGTCGTGGCGCTTCTCTATATAGGGCGCGAGGTCTTCGTGCCCATCGCTTTCGCGCTGCTGTTCGCGCTGGTGCTTTCGAGCCCGGTGGAGGCGCTGCACCGAATCGGGGTCCCGCGCGGTCTCGGGGCGGCCGTGATGCTGCTCCTCATCCTCGGCATCACGGCGGGGCTGCTGCGTCTCGTCTGGGCTCCGGCCCGGGAGTGGGTCGCGGCCATTCCACACACTGTCGCGGTGATCGAGCAGAAGCTCGGTCCGGTGGCCAAGGCGATCGAGCATCGGCTCGCGGGCAGCGCTCCAGCCGCTGCGACCGGTACTCCCGCAACTCCGATGCTCGAGGAGTTCGAGATGAGTGCCTCGGGGAGTCTGTTGTTCGCTACCCCGGCGGCCGCGGCGGACGCGATCACGGTCGTGATCCTGACACTATTCCTGCTCACCGGAGGCGCGCCGATGACGGCGCGGCTCGCCGAGACGCTCATCTCCCACGGCAAGTCGACCACGGTGTTGCACGTCGTCGAGGCCGTGCGCAGCGAAGTCGCCCGCTACTACGTGACGATCGCCCTCATCAATCTCGGCCTGGGCGCGGCGACGGCAATGATGACGCTGCTGCTCGGCCTGCCAAATCCATTGCTCTGGGGCACGATGGCGGCAGTGCTCAACTTCCTTCCCTATATCGGCTCCACGATTACGCTGCTCGTTCTCACGATCGTGTCGTTCGTCACGTTCACGAGCCTCACTCACGTGATGGCCGTGGCGGGGAGCTTTCTCGTGCTCGTCACCATCGAGGGTCAGGTGGTCGAGCCGCTGCTGCTCGGCCGGCGACTCAAGCTGAGCCCGACCGTGGTATTGCTCGCGTTCTGGTTCGGCGGCTGGTTCTGGGGAATCCCGGGGATCGTACTGGTGATGCCGCTACTGGTCGCGATCAAGGTGGTGGCGGAGCACCTGCCGAACGGCAGGATCGTGGTGGAGCTCCTGAGCCCCGCGCCGCCTCACAAGTTCAAGCTGATTAGAAAGGAGATGCACGCCGCCCGGCGCGCCGCGGAGCGCGTCATCAGGCAGAGTGAGCCCTGACAGCGGCACCTCGCTGGCACCTCGCTGCGCCTCCTCAGGTCAGCGAGCGGCGTTAGTCCCGGCGCTGATTACCTGGTAGCTCTCGCGAAACACCTCATCCGTCATGACGGAGCGCTTGGCGGACGAGTATTGGACGAGCCAGTCGCCGACGCGCCCCCGCAGGGGCTGCTGCCTGACGCCAACGTTGACGGAGAACGGGCCCGCCAGGATGCGCTTCGCATGTACGGGTATGGGTCTCTTGCGATAGCTGCCGTCCCGACCGGCAGTCGTCCCAGGCAGGGGCTCGTAGAGGCTTCCGAAGCGCTCCGGCGATAGCGGCCAGAGCTCGCCTTTCACGCCGCGCAGGATGGCCGCTCCGGCGTCGTAGTCGACCCGTCCCTCGAGCGTCTCGAGCGTTCCGGCCTCGGTGGCGAAGCGCACCGCGACCGGAACCGGGCGTTTGACCGCGACGACCGCCTCGGGATCGGAGGCGAGATCGGCATCATTGAGATCGAGCAGCGTCATCCGGCGACGCTGAGCGGCGCCGACTCCTGCAGGCGCATCCAGGTATCGGCTTCGGAGAGCAGCTCCTGCACGGCGTTCCACACGAGATTCTCGAGCTCGTCCGTGGCTGTACGCTCTGCGGGCAGACGTTGCAGCTGTTCGCGCAGCTGTCCGAGCCGGATCGCCATACCTTCCGACAAAGCGGCGACACGATGGCTCTCGCCCTGGGCGAGCAGACCGCGCAGCCCGGCGCCGATCGCCGGCAGGACGGTGGCGAAGAGGCGCAGATACGCATTGAGCTGTACTCGCCCGGCGACGTTGCTGAGGAACAGGGATAGAGTGCAGACGATGGTGATGAAGAAGAACGCGCTGCTCGTCAGGCCGACGCGGTGGCTCAGCGCGTGCTCCACTCGGGCCTTCTGAGTGTGATATTGGATTTGCTGCGCGAGCAGGGTGTCGACGTAGCGGACATAGCTGGCGTAGAAGACCGGATCCCCGAGCTGCAGGGCGCGCGCGGCATCCTTGCGATCCAGCATCTCACAGACCCGCGTGACTTCGGCGTCCACGATGAGGCGCAGGCCGCGCCGTGCGGCCAATTGCTCGTACCAGTTGCCACCGTGGCCCGCGACGAAGGGTGCCACCAGAGGCAGATAACGCAGGTGCTCGGCGGTGCGGCGTGCCCGGATCCACTTCTCCTGCCAGCCTCTCCTGCGCATGAGCATGAACAGTCCGAGGATCATCACCATCAGCGCGACCTCGAAACCCGAGAGGAAGCGCGGGCTGAGTAATCCCGCGGCGGCGGCCGCGGAGCACGCTACTGCGAGCGGCGCGATCAGGTACATCATCCAGTAGCCGCCCTTGTATTCCGCGCCGAACCCGCGGGCGGCGCCTGCGAACTGACTGCGATGGTCCTCGACCAGTAATGCGAGCTCGCGCACCGCAGCGGGGACATTGTCCGTGACCGCCGTCGGCTCTTCCGGCGGGGAATGCCCGACCAGGACAGCCCGGTTGAAGAACGAATGCAGCCAGCCGAGTCGCGCTCGCGGCCTCGCGGGCGGACCCGGCGCCGGTTGCAACGTGGGCCCGCGCGTCCCGACGTCGGTGGGTGTGGTCATAGGGGGTCGAAAGCGGGCGGCAGGTGCCCGGCACTGACGCTCTGGCCGACTCTCGAGGTTACCTCGAGCAGATGAGGTATCGCGTCCACGTTACCCATGTCCTGCAGTGCGAGCATCTGCCGGGTACGCAGCTCGACCCCAATGGCAGCGAGCTCGTCCGGCTGCAGTGCAATGTTATAACGCAGGAAATGCAGCAGGCCATGGGGACCGCCGAGCTTCGGCTCGACGGTGCCGATCGTCTTGTCGATCGCATGCGCCGTCGGGCTCACCGACAGCCACTGCAGCAAGGTGTCGACCAGCTCCATCGAGTCCCCGACGAGCTGTGGCACCAGCAGCCTGGCCCACGCCAGATTGCTGAATCTCTCCACCGCCTCGACCGGCGCGGTTCGCTTATAGAGCCCGGTGCCGACTGAGCAGAGCAGCAGGCGGTCCGATCCGAGGGGCCACTTGAGTCCGAAGCCCTGGAGCGTGGCTACCATGAGCAGCAGCAGCGCCGGGTTGTTGTGCGAGCTGACGGCACCGTCGACGAACCCGGCCGGCTGCAGCACCGCCACCTCCTCGATCCGCTCCGGTCTGAAATAGGTCGGCGCCGCGGTGGAGGCCCGCAGGATCTCCCAGAGCTTGAAGTGACGGTTGCCCCGGGCGAGGGTGCCGTCCTCGCGCGGGCGGTCATCGAAGTAGGCCGACCCCGGCAGATTCACGATCGGCCAAACGGAAGCGGTATCGATACGTTTGGTGACGACCATCAGACCCGTGCGCAGGTCGGCAGTGTCGAGCGTGCGTTCGCCGAAGGTGCGCCGCAGGACTGCCTCGAGCGGCTTCGAGGCGAAGCGCGAGTGCAACGCGCGGCCGACCGGGCCGAGACCCCAGTAATGATTGGGCTTGAACACATCCTCGGCGAGCTCGAGGTAGGCGCGCTTGACCTCCGCCACCGACCAGCCGAGCGCCAGCAGCGTCGCAATCAGCGAACCGGTGCTGGTTCCTCCGATGAGATCGAAGTAGTCGGCGAGCCGGTAGTCATCGCGTCGGAACCGCTCCCGCAGTATCTGCTCGAGTGCCTCCAGATAACCGAGGCTGATGACCCCGCGGATCCCGCCGCCATCGAGCGCCAGCAGGCGCTTGGGGCCGGGGTGCGAAAGACGCTTGCCGAGTTCGGTGGCCGTAAGCATCGGAAAGGCGGTCCTCGAGGCCCGGAGTTTATGATCGCTCGGTGTCGAGCAATCTTACAATCAGCTCAATGACGCGCTGCCGCAAGGCACTGAAGGGAATTCCAACATCCTGACTTTAAACTGTAAAGCCGGTATGGCACGCTGCCTGCAAGCCAATACGCTGGACTACCAAATCCGGCGTTGCTCGAAGAACAACGCCTACAAGGGGAACTCGATGAAGCTCCGTACTTTGTTCGCTACCGTGCTGATCTTGTCCGCGGGCGTCGCGGCGCCGTCGGCGTTCGCCAGAGGCATTCTTGCAGACTGGGGATCAACGGCCGCCGCTTGTAACCTCCTCAACCCCACCGGGCCTGCCGACTTGACACTGGGGAGCGGGAGTCTCGCGGGCGACTTCAACCCGAACATCAGCGGTGCCGCATTCAGCGCTGAGTGCGACCTGCCCAGCTCGGTGACTGCTGACGACCAATTGGGCAATTCCGTCAGCGGGCTGGCCACATACCTGTGGAACTCCTCGGCAACCGTGGTTGCCGGTCAGATCGTGGATTACTCGCTGTCCGGCGGAGATCAGGATTTCTTCGGCACAGCGATCGGCGGGTTCACCGAGATCGAGTTCAACTACAGCTTCACTGTCCCGTGCAGCACGCAGTCGGCCACTCTCACCTGGGGCGGCGCGACCTACACGGCGACGTGCGCTAACGCGAACATTACCAGCCTGCTCTTCAACAGCGCGGGGGTTCTGCAGGGTTGGCTCGATGACACCAATACCTTTACCAGCGGTCTGACGAACTCCGGCTGGTCGTCCGGTACGACGACTGCCCCGGAACCCGGCATGCTCGCGCTGGTTTCCTGTGCGTTCCTACCCGCGGTTCTCTGGCTGCGGCGCCGCGCCGGTCGTTCCTAGCACCCCTTTGCACACGGGCACGCCGCGGCTATCGCGTCGTGCTCGTGCCCGCGGCGGCCAGGTGGAGTAGCTCTTCCCGTTGGTCGAGCCGCTGTACGTAGAATCCCTGCGGTCCCCAGCGATCGACGAGCGTGTTGCGCGCGCCGGCAAACGCCGCGCGCGCCTCATCCGGTCGATGCTCCTGGGCCAGGAGACTTGCATTGACTGCATCCCAGGCGGCGTAGCGCCAGCGCTCCTGGGGCTTGTTGTCGAGCGGGTAGCGCTGCTCGAGCAGTGAGCGTGCTTCGCTGAGGAGCTGCTCGACGCCGTCCGTCCGATGCGCCGCCAGCTGGATGTCCGCCGCGTTGAGCAGCACCTGGTCGAGGAGAACGTGCTTTCGTGGGCGGGCGATCGCCAGCGCGCGCTCGATGTCGGTGCGGGCGCGTTCGGGATCGCCCTTGTAGAGATAGGCCATAGCCAGGCTATTGAGCGACCACACGAGGTCCTCGTGCGTCGGGCCCTTGAGCTTCTCGGCCATTTGCAGCGTCTGCTCGAACAGCGGGATCGCCTCGTCGACGCGGCCCGCCATGAGTGCCGAGCGGCCGAGGTTGTTGAGGAGGCTGGCGACCTCCGGGTGCTCGGCACCGTAGATGTCACGGTAGACCGGTAGGGCTTCCTGCCATTGTCGGGCGGCGTCCGCATAGCGTCCGGTTTCGTAGTAGATCATCGCGAGGTTATTCATCGACTCGGCGGTGCGTGCGTGGCGCAGACCGAAATAATGCTCGCGCAGCGCGAGAGCCTCGCGCATCAACGGCTCCGCATCGCTCATCCGCCGTTCGAAGAAGTACGCGGTGGCCAGCGTGTTGAGAGTGCGAGACAGGATAGGCGCGCCTTCAGGACCCCGCGTGCGGTCGACCGCCAACGCCGACAGACACAGGCGCTCAGCGCCGGGGTAGTCCTTGAGGTCGGTGAGGACGTCGGCAAGCGCGTCGCGTGCTTCCGAGGTAAGGAGGCTGTCGGGCCGCAGCTGAGTCTCGGCGATCTTGACGGCCTGCTCGAGCGCCGGCTTCGCATCATCATCGTCATCGGCGAGCGACAGCACCGATCCCGCAGCGACCAGAGTCCGGACCCGTGAATCGGGCGGCACGCTGATGCCCTTCTGGGCCGCTTGCGCCTCCGCCAGCAGCTTCTTCGCAGGCTCATAGAGCCCCAAACCCGTGTAGGCCTCGCCCATGGCGGTGAGAAGATCCGCTTTGATCCGCGGCTCGCCTGCAAGGCTTTGGCTCACATCGCGTGCGGCCCGGTCGAGAACCTCGCGAACCGTGATCGAATTGCCACGGTTCTCTTCGGGATCGGCGAGCTGGAACAGCGACACCATGAAGCGCGAGGTGCGGTCGGCGGTCGCGGCTTCGGCGAGCGCGCGGTCGCGCTGCTTGACGGCGATGACGCCGGCGATGATCGAGGCGATGGACAGCAGGAAGATGCTGGCGACTGCTGCCTGCCGGATGCGACGGTTGCGGCGCGCGCGGCTGCGCGAGCGGGTGGCATACTCGGTCGCGGCCCCGGTCGGGACCAACCCCTCGCGCTCAAGCTGATCGATCGCGGCGATCTTGTCGGGCGCCGTGCCGAGCCAGCCGGTGGAGCGCTGGTGGTACTCCCAGGCATTGGCATCGTGCTGTAGCTCATCCCTTCGCAGCAGCAGCGCCGATTCCTGCTGCAGCCAGCTCTGCGCGCGCGGCCACGATTGCAGCAGCGCCTCGTGGGCGAGGCACACCACGGCCTGCTCGCCATGGCGGTCGGTCACCGCCAGCCGCGCCCCGACCAGCCGATCGACGAAGGCGCGCTCCGGCGAGCCCGCCGCAAAGGCATCGATGGCCGCGTAGCGGCGCGCCGCCGAGCCGTCCTCGGCGACGCTCGTCAGCTCGCGCATCACCCGGCGGAAGATGCCGCTGCCATCGCTGCCATCCGTGACGAGGAGCCGCTCGGCCTCGGCGATCAGCGCAGCGCGCAAGCCGCCCTCGCGCCCGGCGGGCTTGTAGACATCCCAGAGGAGCGTCGTGCCTTCGCGCCCCTCATAGAGCTGCTGCAGAGCGTACTCGAGGAGTGGCAAGGACTCGGGGTTCTTGGATGCGTCCTTCCACAGCTCGCGGTCGAGCGAGGCGCCGTCGCGCTCCTCAAACTCGAGCCCGGCGGCGAGGGCCGGCTCGCGGATCATGTCGAGGAGCTCATCACCCCGCGGCGGCAGCAGCGTGTACGGTGGGCTGCGCCGCAGCAGCTCCATGATCGCGGGGTACGCCTCGAGGCGGTGAGTGAAGTCGCTGCGCGTGGTAGCGATCACCCAGACGGTCGGTAGCGTCGCGAGCGCCGCCACCCCATCCAGAATCGCGCCCACCTGCGCGCTCACGGCGGGAAGGGTGAAGATCTCCTCGAGCTGATCGATATAGATGAGAAGGCGCGCCTGCTCGGGCGGAATCTTGTGCGCGGTGACTTCCGCAGCGAGACAGGTCTCGATACGGGCTGCGGCGGCGACCGGCGCGGCGCGCATCTGCTCAGCGAGCTGGCCGACCGTGACTCCGAGCCTGGCGACCGCGGGCAGCGCGCGGCTGATGCCTGCAGCGATTGCGCCGAGTGCACCGGCGTCCGCGGCGTCGCGGTCGACGTCCGACGGCCGCACGGTTACGGTGTACCAGGTGGCTATCCCTTCGACCGGACGGTCGGCGAGAAACGGCAGGAGCCCTGCGCGCACGAGCGACGACTTGCCGTTGCCGCTCATGCCGTCGACGATCAGGAGCCGTGCGCGCGGTGCGCCGGAGCGCTCCTCGCCTTCTGCGTCATGCAGGCGGTGGATCAGCTCGCCCACCGCCTGCGAGCGGCCAAAGAACACATCCTGATACTCGGCGTCGAAAGCCTGCAGCCCCCGGAAGGGCGAGCCCTTGGTCCAGCGCGGCCGGACGCGGTGCTCACCGGCCTTCTCGAGCTCGCGCGTGATCCACTTGCGCGCGTGCTCGGTGAGGCGCCGCTCGAAGTCCGCGCCGTCGTTGAATCCGTGGTGGGCGACCAGCACCGCGCCTTGGGCGTCGTAGAAGGCCGTGCGGCAGAACTCATCGAGCTGCTTGTACTGGCGGAAGCGCTCCTCGGCATCCGCGCTCGCCATGTTGACGTGGGGTGGCGCCTTCTTGCGATAGATCAGCAGGTTCGGGCGGCCGAACTTCTCGTAGGCAGCGAGCGCATCGCGTACCTCGAACTCCGTGCCGGTGGGCGCCAGCCGTCCGGGCTCGGGCGCGAAGTCCGCCGGCAGACGGGTGCCGAGCCGTGCCCAGAGAATACTCACCACCAGGTCGCACTGCGAAGGCCGCGGAATCTGCTCCTGGAACCCCGAGTGGGCGAACAGCGGCTCGTGCTCCCAGAGAATGAGCTCGAGCGCCACGGCGTCGGCAAACTCGCTCCCCAGACGTCGAAACACCCGCGCGGCGAGCGCCCGCTCCTCGGCCACGTCCCCCGGGGATGAAATGAAGATGCGCAGCGCCAGCTTGTTATTCATGGAAGGCACCGGATGCCTGCGGCCGTTCCATGATAGTGCATCGGGGGCGTAGTCGATATGGGAGGGGCGGGGAAGGCGCGCACCCGATGTGTCGGCTCGCGCGCGCTCCCCCTGACGGCTCGTATATGCTGGCGACATAAGCGGGGCGCGGTCACTGATGGCCGCTGGGCGGGGTGCGTGGCGGGTTGGCAGGGCTGTATACCCTTGTTGGTCGGTGTAGCCGGACAGGGGCTGCTGAAGGCCGATGAGCGGGCCGAGATCGGGCGGCGGACCCAGGCGTTTTTCGAGGATCTCAGATCGAGACTGCCGCACACCCCGATCGTGGTCGTCTCGCGACTCGCCGAAGGCCCCGATCAGCTCATCGCGTCCATTGCGCTCGCCGCCGGCTGCGAGTTGGCATGCGTGCTGCCGCTCGAGCCCGCGGTCTGGCGTGCCACCTTCACGACCGATGCGGTTCGCGCCGAGTTCGATCGGCTGCTTGCTGCGAGCGTCGTACTCGGGCTGCCGGGGGCCGCTGCAAGCGCGGCGGAGGCCGTGCACGCCGCGGCCAGCGCCGGGCGCTATCTGGCGCGGCATGTCAGCTTGCTGCTCGCGGTCTGGGACAGCGCCGACTCCCAGCGGTCCGGCAGCGCCGCTGATATGGTGCGGGCGCACACCTCGGGCTGGATCGGCCCCGACGATCCCACCGTGTGTCGTCTCATTGTTGGAGGCAGCGCTGTCGGCAACGCCGGATTCTCCACGCAGGCCGCGATCGCCGCCTGCGGCTGGAGCGAGGTCGAGCAGTTCAATGCCGCCGTGCTGGCCGCAGTCGACCGCGGCACGCTCAGCGGCAGGCCCGAGCCCTTCGCCGCCGTGTCCGATTCGCGCGTGGCGGACGTCGCCGCAGTGTATGAAGCCGCGAGTGTGATGGCCGCGGACACCCGCCGTGCTCAGGGCCGGCGCAAGATCGTGCTGCAGCTGATCGCGCTCCTGGCTGCGATCTCGTTCATCAGCTTCTTCAAGTTCAAGGGCCAACGCTGGTTGCTCTTCGCGTACCTCGGGTTACTGGGTGCCGTGATCGCCGTGCGCAGCCGCATGCGCCGCCGCGCGCTGCATCGGCGCTACCTCGACTACCGTTGTCTTCACGAGGGGCTGCGGGTGCTGCTCTTCTGGCGGCTCGCCGGAGTCGGCGCGTGGACCGGCGCCGCGGCCGCCGCTCCCTGGGTCGGCCGGCCGGAGCCCTCGCTGGCCTGGATCGGGTCGGCGATGACCTCGCTCGAGTTCTGGATGGGCCGCGCTCCGCTCCCCGACGGATTCGACGGCTGTCAGTTCGCCGCCCGACATTGGTTGGGGTCGACAGCGAATGGCGGGGACGGGGCTCAGATTGGCTACTATCGGAGGGCGGCACGACGCCGCCGTCTCATCGCAGCGCGGCTCGACCGCATCGTGACCATCACCCTGGTCATCGGCGTCGCCAGCGGTGCATTGGTGGCGCTGCTGCCTGCCGCCTGGCTCGGGTCCGCGGGACCGGTGCTGCTGGTGATCATGGGCTTGATGCCGCTCGCCTCCGGGACTGCCAGTGCGGCGGTCGATGCGCCGGCGGAGCTCGAGATGGCGCGCCAGTTCGAAGGAATGGCGGAGCTGTTCGCGGGCGCTTCCCGGCGTCTTGCCGCCACCGACTCGGATGAAGAGCGCCGGCACATCCTCCTCGAGGTGGGTGCGGCGGCGCTTGCCGAGCAGCGTGTCTGGCACGCAGTCTTCGGCCAAAGGCCGCCGGAAGGCCGCATCCGGGCCTGATGGGTGTTCATCTTTCCAATTCGCCGGGGGCCGGGTAGTCTCTGAGACAAAAGAATCCTTGGCTGCCGCTGCATGACCAAGACGTTGATTGCCTGCCGTGGTTGTGACCTGCTGCAATGCCTCCCGGCGCTTGCGCCGGGGGAGCGCGCGCGTTGCGCTCGTTGCGGACATCTGCTGGGGAAGCAGGCGATCCATTCGCTCGACCGGTCGCTCGCGCTGACGATCGCCGCGGCGGTGTTGCTCCTGGTCGCCAACTCGACTCCGCTGATAGGGCTCTCGGCTGTCGGCCGCTACGCGGACACCACCCTGATCGGCGGCGCGCTGCGAATGTGGGACCACGATGAGCGCATCACCGCGGTGGTCGTCGCCTTCTGCGCGGTGCTCGCGCCGGCTGCGTTTCTCGCCAGTCTGCTCATCGTGCTCGTCAGCGCACGGCGCGCGGCCGCACGTCGCCTGCCGGCGCCGCGTTGGATCGGCGAGATCCTGCGGTGGACACGCTACCTGCACGCCTGGTCGCTGCTCGAAGTGATGCTGCTCGGCACGCTCGTGGCCCTGGTGAGGATCGCAGAGCTGGCGCGCGTCACCGCCGACGTCGGGATCTTCGCGGTGGCATCGCTTACCTTCCTGTTCCCCGCCATCATGGCGCACTTCGATCCGCGCGAGATCTGGGAGCGGATCGAATGGACCAGCCTGACCGGTCCCGAATCGGCCGTTGGCAGCGCCGCGACGCGGAGCGCATGAACGCACTCGCAAAGACGGCCGCCGCCGCGGGTGTCATCAGCTGTGATGCCTGCAACCTCGTGTGTCGCCCGGCTTCGGACAGCGTGCGCGAGGGCGTCGATCCGGCGGCCCCGGAGGCGGCGGGCTTCTGTCCGCGCTGCGGCGAGGTGCTGCATTCGCGACGTCCACGCTCGATCCAGATCACCTGGAGCCTGGTGATCGCCGCCGCGATCTGTTACCTGCCCGCGAATGCCCTGCCGGTGCTCACGACTACGACGCTCGGCTCCTCCGAGGACGACACGATCCTCGGCGGCGTGCTGCTGCTCTATCGGTCGGGGTCGTGGCCCCTGGCGCTCATCGTGCTCATCGCGAGCGTGATGATCCCGCTCGGGAAGCTCCTGGCGTTGAGCTATCTGCTGGTCAAGGTGCAGCGCGGCGCTATCCACGGGGGTCACGAGCAGGCCCGGCTCTACCGGATCGTCGAGGTCATCGGCCGCTGGTCGATGTTGGACGTGTTCGTCGACGCCTACGTCGTTGCCCTGGTGCAGCTCCAGCCGCTCATGTCGGTGGCACCGGGACCGGGGATCGTGTTCTTCGCGGCGGTGGTGGTCCTCACCATGCTCGCTGCCGAGTACTTCGACCCGCGGCTCATCTGGGATGCCACTTCGGGCACGAGAGGGGAACATGCCCGATAACGTGCCGGACAACGGCCCGCCGCCGACGACGCTGCCC
>Ga0187779_10001540_pt1 | contig 14346 bp, 9 predicted proteins | sample 1015_Q2_SP10_10__FD_132435 | JGI IMG/M metagenome (GOLD analysis project Ga0187779, IMG submission 132435) | Tropical peat soil microbial communities from peatlands in Department of Meta, Colombia - 1015_Q2_SP10_10_MG | ecosystem: Environmental > Terrestrial > Soil > Wetlands > Peat | place... | reverse complement strand
TCGCTCGTGGTGATCCGCCGATCGTCGAGGCGCAGGCCGCCCTGCTCGATGGCCCGCCGGGCCTCGCCGTTCGAACGGTACAGGCCGGTCGCGACAAGGAAGGGCAGGAGCCCCGACCGAAGCTGCGCGGCCGTGAACTCGAAGCCGTCGGCATGCGTGTGCAGCTCCGCCAGCACCTCCGGGTCCTCCAGCGGCGCGTCACCGAAAGCCGCCGCCGCGACGCGCACCTGGCGCTCGGCCGCGGCGCGCCCGTGGACGCGCTCGGTCAGGTCGAAGGCGAACGCCCGCTGCGCGGCGCGAGCCTCGGGATGAGCTGCCTGCTCCGCCTCCAGGGCCTCCACCTCCTCCCGCGGCATGAGCGTCAGCCAGCGCAGCAGCCGCCCGATGAGCTCGTCCGGCTGGCCGACCGCGTACTGGTAGAAGTCGTACACGCTGGTGAGCGAAACGTCGAGGAACACCGAGCCCTTGGCCGTCTTGCCCATCTTCTGGCCCTGCAGGTTCAGCAGCAGCGGGCTGCACAGGCCGAACACGGTCGCCGCATCGCCCTCGGCGCGCCCTTCGACCCGGCGGATGAGGTCCATCCCGGCGGCGATGTTGCCCCACTGGTCCGAGCCGCCCATCTGGAGGTCGACCCCATGGTCGCGGTGGAGGACCAGGTAGTCGGTCGCCTGCAACGTCTGGTAGGCGAACTCGGCGAACGAGAGGCCGCCGCCCAGGCGCTGCTGCACGGACTCCTTCTCCAGCATGGCGGCCACCGTGAAGTGCTTGCCGATCTGGCGCAGGAAGTCCAGCAGGCGGTACTCGCCCAGCCAGGCGCGGTTGTCCAGCAGGATCGCCGCGTGTGGCCCCGGCGTGAAGTCCAGGAACCGGCCCAGCTGCTCCCGCAGCGCAGCGCGGTTGCGGTCCAGCACCTCGTCATCCAGCAGGTTCCGCTCGGCGCTCGTGCCGGACGGGTCACCGATCATGCCCGTGCCGCCGCCGACGAGGGCCACCGGGACGCTCCCCGCCCGCTGCAGGTGGGTCAGCAGGAAGACCTGGACGAGGTGGCCCACGTGGAGCGACGGACCCGTCGGGTCGATGCCCACGTAGGCGCGGATGGGGCCGCGCGCCAGCCGCGCCTCCAGGCCGTCGGAGACGAGCTGGGCCATGCCGCGCCAGCGCAGCTCGGGCAGAAGATCGGCAACGGGCATGCTTCGGTCGCCCTCCGGCGGGGGGAGCGGCCCGATCGGGCGCGCCGGGTAACTATGCTAGAGTCCCGCCCGAAATGCAGACCAGCCTCGCACGGCGCCAGCAGCGCCGCCTGAACGGCGGCCGGCGCCGGGGCGGTGGCGGTGCTCGCGCCGTCGCTGTCGGTCTCCCCCTCTTCCTGTTCGGCACCATGGCAGCGTTCGCCATCGTGGCCTTCATCGGGGTGGTCGGCGCGTACGCCTATTTCAGCAACGGCCTGGCCGATCCCACGCAGCTGAACTCGATCGTGTTCAACGAGGAGTCGACGATCTACGACCGCACCGGGACGGTCGTCCTGGCCACGTTCGGCACGGAGCGCCGCCAGACCGTCACCTTCTCGGAGCTCTCGCCAGCCATCCTCGACGCCACGACGGCCATCGAGGACCACACCTTCTGGACCAATGCCGGCTTCGACCCGGTGGGCATCCTCTCCTCGCTCAGGGACACGCTGCAGGGCAACCCGCGCGGCGGCTCCACGATCACGCAGCAGCTGGTGCGCAGCCGCCTCCTGGACCCCGCCCTGGTCCAAGATCCCAGCCGGACGGTCGAACGCAAGATCAAGGAGATCATCCAGTCCATCCGGCTGACCCAGGCCTTCCCGGGCGTCGACGGCAAGCAGAAGATCATCACCGACTACCTCAACCAGAACTTCTACGGCAACAACAACTACGGCATCGAGGCGGCGGCCCAGAACTACTTCGGCGTGTCCGACCTGAGCAAGCTGACCCTCGCCCAGGCGGCCATCCTGGCGGGCATCCCGCAGTCGCCGACGGCCTACGACCTGGTGCGCAACGCGGTCACCCAGGACGGCAAGCTGGTGGTGCCCCAGGACTCCCCGCCGGTCCTGCGGCGCAACGAAGTGCTCAACGCGATGCAGACCTACGGGACCCCCATGACCGACGCGGCCGGCAAGGCGTACACCGCGGCCGACTACGCCGCCGCCGCAGCTGAGCCGGTCATCCTCGCGCCGCAGACGGTCCCCGACTGGAAGGCGCCGCAGTTCGTATGGGCCGTCCGCCAGCAGGTGACCGATGAGCTCTGCGGCGCCGGCGTCGAGACATGCCCGCAGCTGGAGGCCGGCGGGCTGAAGATCATCACGACCCTCGACTGGCGCCTCCAGCAGATCGCCGAGAAGTGGGTCAAGGCGGCGGCCATCCTGCCCCATACGGCCGACCCCAAGGCGTATGCCAAGCAGATCGGGGTGCCGTACCAGTCGTGGATGGCCAACCTGCGCGACAAGAACCTCCATAACGGGGCGCTGGTGGCCATCGACTACCAGACCGGTCAGCTCCTGGCGTACGTCGGCAGCGCGGACTACTACGCGACCAACGCGTCGGCCAAGTTCCAACCTCAGTTCGACGTGGTCGGTGACGGCTGGCGGCAGGTGGGTTCGGCCTTCAAGCCGTTCAACTACGTGGTCGGCATCAACGACAAGACCATGACGGCCGCCACGATGTTCATGGACGTGACCACCAACTTCGGGACGACTGCCAACCCCTATATCCCGACCGACGCCGACAACCTGGAGCGCGGGCCCGTCCGCATGCGCGAGGCGCTCGAGTTCTCGCTCAACATCCCCGCCGTCAAGGCCCTCTCCTATAACGGCGTCGCCCATGTCGCGGCGACAGCCCAGCAGTTCGGCATGGTCTTCAACCCCAACGGGCCACAGGCCGGCCTCTCCCTGACCCTCGGCACCCAGGAGGTCCACCCGGTCGACTTCGTGACCGCCTGGGCGACCCTGGCCAACCAGGGCCACTACACCGGTCACACGACGATCCTGCGGATCGAGGGGCCCAACGGCGCCGACGTCGTGTCGCCCTACAAGACGCCCGCCGGCACCCAGGTCGTCAGTCCGCAGGCGGCGTACATCATCACCGACATCCTGGCCGGCAACACCGATCCCAAGGTCAACCCGTTCTGGGGCGCATTCAAGCTGACGGCGTCCGACGGCACACGACGTCCGGCGACGCTCAAGACGGGCACCAACAACGACGCCCGCGACCTCAACGCGTACGGCTACATCGCGCCCCCCACGACGGCCGAGCGGAACGCTGGTCAGTACGCGCTCGCGGCCGGGGCCTGGAACGGCAACAGCGACAACTCCCTGGTCAGCACGCCCCAGAACCCGCTCTTCTCCATCGACGTCACGACGTTCGTGTGGCAAGGCTTCATGGAGGAGGCCACCAAGGCCTGGCAGGTCGACCAGTTCGCCGAGCCGGCCGGCATCGTGACGGCCAAGGTGGACGCCTACAGCGGCATGGCCCCGGGCCCGTATACGACCAAGACCGTCACCGAGCTGTTCATCGACGGCACGCAGCCCAAGCAGCCCGACAACACCAAGGTCGGCATCCAGATCGAGCAGGAGACCAACACCCTGTGGCAGGACGGCTGCTTCGGGACGCCGGTGACGCGCGGTTTCCTGGACTTCAGCAACGTCGAGTCGTCGATGAGTGCCTGGCAGGCCGCCGACCGAGCGTGGGCCGCCCGTGCGGCCCGCGGTCCCGGGGTGCTGGGCGGTCCCGGGCCGATCAAGACCCGGACGGCCTACTTCTACAACGGCGCCTTCCGGCCGTTCGGCTCCACGTGGGGGGCCCCGTTCGCGCCGACCCAGACGTGCTCCACCGTGCCGCCGAGCCCGTCGCCGAGCGGGCTCCCGAGCGGCCCGCCCTCATTCCCGCCGGCCCAGCCGCGGCGCCGGCCAAGGATCCTGCCCCTGACCGCCTGATCAGAGGCCGACGATGCTCGCCCCGTCGCCGCCCTCGCCGCGCGCGCCGGGTCGCCACTCGCGCACGAGCGGGTGGCCACTGAGCGCGGCCCGTACCGCGTCGCGCAGCGCGCCCGAGCCATGGCCGTGGACGATCGTCACGCGCTGTGCGCCGGCCACGGCGGCCTGGTCCAGGTAGCGATCGAGCGCCTCGAGCGCCTCGTCCACCCGCGCGCCGCGCAGGTCGAGTGTCGAGGGCACGACCCGGTCGGAGGCCCGGGCGCCACTGGACCGTGCCCGGGTCAGCGGCGCGGCGGGCTCGGCGCCGAACTCGCCGCGCCGGCCGGCGCGCGGCCCTCCACCGCGGACCTCGCCCCCGCCGGGCGGCGGGGCGACGGCTTCGGGGGCGACCGGCTCCAGGTCGTCAAGGGCCACCGTCACCCGCAGCTGACCGGCCTCGAGCATGCCGCGGCCGCTCGCCAGGTCGACCGTGGCCAGGCGGCCCGCCCAGCCCTCGCGCCGGCTGCGGGCGGTCATGCCCGGCGCCCAGGTCGCCGGCGGCGCCGGCGTGGCGGGGATGGCGGTCCTCCGGCGACGTGGGGCCGGGATCGCCTGGGCACGCGCTTCGAGGACGGCCTCCAGCTCGTCGAGGCGCGCCTCGCTGAGGCTCTCCCGCCCCATCGTGGCCCGCACCTGGGCGATCTCGGCGCGCAGGCTGGCGAGGGCCCGATCGGCCTCCTCACGGGCGCTCATGAAGGCGTCATCCCGCTCGCGTCGCGCTCGCGCCCGCTCCACCTCCGCCGCCTGGCGCGCCTCGACGGCACGCGCCTCGGCGACCCGCGCACGAGCCGTCGCCTCGGCCGCGGTGGCCTGCGAGGCCTTGATCGCGGCGAGCGTGGTCTCGAACTCCTGCTGCGCCCGGGTAAGCCGCGACCGGGCATCCGCCACGAGGTCGGGCGGCAGGCCCAGGCGTTCGGCGATGGCGAACGCCTGGCTCGTGCCCGGCAGTCCGATGCTCAGGTGGTAGGTCGGGCTGAGCGTCTCCAGATCGAAGTCGACCGAGGCGTTGCGGGCGAGCGGCGTGTTGTGGGCATAGGTCTTCAGCTCGGCGAAGTGGGTCGTGGCTGCCACCAGGGCTCCGGCCCGGACGAAGTGGTCCAGCAGGGCCTGCGCCAGCGCCGATCCCTCGGTCGGGTCGGTGCCCGCGCCCAGCTCATCGAGCAGGACCAGGCAGCCGGGCCCGGCCGTGGCGACGATGCGGACGATCGCGCGCAGGTGGCCGCTGAATGTCGATAGGCTCTGCGCCACGGATTGTTCATCACCGATGTCGGCCAGCACGTCCCGGAAGACCGGCAGGCGACTGCCCGCTGCAGCCGGGACGTGCAGCCCGGCCTGGTGCATCAGGGCCAGGAGGCCGAGCGTGCGCAGGGCGACCGTCTTGCCGCCGGTGTTGGGTCCGGTGATGACCAGGGCCGTGTAGTCGCCGCCGAGGCGCACGTCGATGGGCACGACGCGCCCGGTGAGACCCGGATGACGGGCGCTCAGGAGCACCACCTGCGCCTGCTCGACCGTCTGGGCGCGCACCCCGTCCAGTTCGGCCGCCAGGCGCGCCTTGGCCGTCCAGAAGTCGAAGTCGGCCAGCGCGCCCAGGGTAGCCCGCAGGGCCGGCGCCTGGCTCCCGACGAGGGCCGACAGCTCGTCCAGGATGCGCTCCTCCTCCGCCTGGACGGCGAGCTGCGCCTCGCGCCAGCGGTTGCCCAGCTCGACCGCCACGAGTGGCTCCACGAACAGCGTCTGGCCGCTGCCCGACTGGTCGTGGACGATGCCCCGGACCCGGCTCCGGGCCTCGGCCCGGACCGGCACGACGTAGCGCCCGTTGCGCAGCGTCACGATCGGCTCCTGGAGGGCTGGGCCGACGGTCCCCGAATGGACCAGCTCCTCCAGTCGCGTGCGCAGGCGTTCGTACGAGATGCGGACCTGGCGCCGCAGCCCACCAAGGGCCGGGGAGGCCGTGTCCAGGAGCTCGCCCGCGGGGTCGACGCTCTGCTCCAGGCGCGCCCGGACGTGCGGCAGCGGTGACAGCCGCCGCGCCAGGCCGCGGAGCAGCGGACGGGGATCCTCGGCCAGGGCGTCGACGAGGTGGGCCGTGGCCTCCAGCGTCACCGCGATGTCCAGCAGCTGGGCCGGCTCCAGGCGACCCTGGCGCGCCGCCCGCTCGACCGCCGGTCCCATGTCGCGGGCCGCCCCGATGCCCACGCCGGGCCGCTCGGACGCCAGCGCGCGGGCCTGGTCGGTCTGGTCCAGCCACTGTGTCACGAGGACGGGGTCGCTGGTCGGCTCCAGCGCCGCCGCCAGTCGCCGGGACGGCTCGAAGGCCGTGGCGGCCACGAGCCGCTCGCGCAGCTCGGGGAATTCCAGCAGCACGATCGACCGCGGGTCCATCAGGCCCCGCCCGCCGGTCCGCTCGGGAAGGGCCTCGAGAGCGCCGGATGGCCGCGCCAGCCGAACCGCCACGGCAGGTCCGCCCAGCCCGGGCCTGCGTACTGCACGCCGACACGCGGCCCTACCACGACGCCTGCTGCCGCCAGTCCGGCGCTCACGTCCGGTGGCGGCGAGGCGAGCCAGAGGGCGCCCGGCCGGGTCAGGTCGGCGCCATCCAGATCCAGGCCGATGGCCAGGGCCTGGGTGACGAGGCCGGGCCCGGCGGCAAGGCGCGCGGGTGCGACCGACGATCGGCCACGCCGCGCGGCCATCTCCGCGATGCCGTCGAGCGGCGCGACAGCACGGATGAGGACCGCCCCGGGGACGCCATCCGGCCCGGCCACCACGTTGAGGCAGCGATGGATGCCGTACACCAGGTAAACGTACGCCCGACCGCCTGGTCCGAACATGGTCGCCGTGCGTGCCGTGCGCCCGAAGCGCGCGTGGCTGGCCTGGTCGGCCGGGCCGTCATAGGCCTCGGTCTCCACGATCACGGCGCTGCATTCGCCGGCTCCCGGCGGGCGCCGCACGAGGACACACCCTAGCAGGGCGCGGGCCAGGTCCACGACCGGGCGGTCGCAGAAGTCACGCTCGAGCGCGTCCCCCTGGCGGATGGCGCGGCGTGCGGCGCTCAGACGATGTTTTGCAGCTGACTGGGCAGGAGCGGCCCGAGCAGGCCGATGGCCGGGATGAGCGACCCGCGCAGCCAGCCGGCGATGACCGAGTCGGTGAGGCCCTCGTTGATGACCTGGGCGATCGGCTGCTGGGCGCTCGCCGCCACCTGGTTGTAGCTGTAGAACGAATCAAGCCCCATCACGAAGGCGCCCACGATGAGGATGACGATGCCGGCGCCCAGGAAGCCGCCCACGATCTCGTCCAGGAATGACAGGCGCGCCACCATGGGCGCCCGCTTGTAGAAGATGAAGATGAGGATCTCGCCCACCACCAGGAAGATCACGAACATCGCCAGGAACGCCAGCATCTCGCTGTAGGGCTTGCTGAAGGTCGTCCAGTACTGGCCCATCCAGCCGCCCAGCGAGGGCATGAGGTTGCCCGCCAGGAGGAGCGACAGGACCCACACCAGCAGCGTCAGCAGCTGCTGCACGACGCCGGTGACGAAGCCGAAGATGAAGCCGCCGACGACCAGCAGCACGATGATGACGTCCGCGAGGTTGAAGTGCCTGAGACCGTCGAGCAGGTCCATCATTACTCCACAGGAGGTTCGGGTCCGTGCCGGCGGGGAAGCGTACCAGTACCGTCCCGCCGCCCGCAATGCGCCAGACCCCCCCACACCGCACCTCCATGGCGCCTGTCGTCACCATCGGGGGTCCCGGAGGTCATGCCCGGCGACGCACCCCCAGGCGATCCCGGAGCGCGGCCACGACGCGGTCGAGGAGCCGGTCCACGTCGGCATCGGTGAGCGTCTGGTCGGGGGCCTGCAGTCGCAGGCGGTAGGCCAGGCTGAGCTCGCCCTCCGCCAGCGGCGGCCCGGCGTAGCGATCGAAAAGGTCGAGTGCCCGGAGTCGGTCGCCGGCTTCGGCCCGGATCAGCGCCTCGACCTCGCCGGCGGCCTGGTCCGCGCCGACGACGAGGGCCAGGTCTCGCTCCACGGCGGGCACGCGCGGCCACGGCACGACATGCACGGTGCGCTCGGCCGCAGCCTGCAGGGGGTCGAGGCGGAGCAGGCCGAAGGCGACCCGCTCGGCGCGCGACCCGCAGGCCGCCAGGTAGTGCGGGTGCAGCTCGCCGACGCGACCGACCTCGCCCGGCGATCCACCCTCGGAACCCAAGGAGACCGCCGCCACGCGGCCGGGATGCTCGATCCCGGCCCGTGGCTCGACCGCCGCGAACGCGGGGGCAGCCAGGCCAAGGCGGTCGGCGAGCCACGCGACGATGGCCTTGGCGTCGCTGCTGTCGGCGCTCATCGCCGGCCGGTCCCACGCGGCTGGCGGCCACGCACCAGCGACCAGGAAGCCCAGCCAGGCCTCCTCGCTCGGCTCCCCGTTCGCGAACGCGTGGGTCGACCCGACCTCGAAGAGGGCCACGTCGGGGCGGCGCTGGCGCTCGTTCTCGGTCAGCACGTCGACCAGACCCGGCAGGAGCGAGCGGCGGAGCTGGCTGTGATCGGGCGAGATGGGGTTGGCGACCCGGATGGTGGCGGGGTCGTCGCGCGCCAGACCCAGCCGGGCGTGGTCGTCGGGACCGATAAGGGCGTGCGTCACGACCTCCGTCAGGCCGCGTCCGCTGAGCAGGTCGCGCAGGAGATCCACGCCGCGCCGGGGGTCGGGCCGGTACGGCGGCAGGGCCGTCGCGGGCAGCTGGCCGTCGATCGTCTCGTAGCCGCGGACGCGCGCGACCTCTTCGGCCAGGTCTGCCTCGAGCACCAGGTCGCGCCGGTGCGCGGGGATGGTCGCCACCAGCGCCTCGGCCGCGGCCGCCTCGTCCAGGGTCACCGCCAGGGCGGTCGCGACCGGCACGCGATCGCCGGGCGCGGCCGAAGCGGTGGCCACCTCGACGCGGTCCAGGAGCGCGGCCTGCTCCGCCGCCGGGAGCGACACCCCGAGCAGCCGGCTCACGCGGTGGGGCCGGAACGCGACGCGGCGGAGGGGCGGCTCGAGCGGATCGGAGTCGATGACCCCGCTCGCGACGCGGCCGCCGGCCCAGGCCGCGATGAGCTGCGCCGTCCGGTCGGCGCCCTCGCGGGCCAGGCCATGGGGCTGCCCCTTCTCGAAGCGCAGGCTGGCCTCGCTGCGCAGCGCGTACTGGTGCGCCGTCCGTCGCACCGCCACCGGGTCGAAGATGGCCGACTCGATGACGACCGCCGTCGTGCCCGGGCCGACCTCGCTGGCGGCGCCGCCCATCACGCCCGCGATGCCCAGCGGTCCCCGGTCGTCGGCGATGAGGCCGGTCGTGGGCGTGAGCTCGCGCATCACGTGGTCGAGTGTCTCCAGGCGCTCGCCGGGCCGGGCCCAGCGCACCTGGATGTGGCCGCCCTGGACGGCCGCCGCGTCGAACGTGTGGATGGGCTTGCCCAGCTCGAGCATCACGTAGTTGCTGGCGTCGACGACGTTGAACACCGGCCGCTGGCCGGCCGCCGAGAGCCGCAACTGGACGGCCAGCGGAGACGGCCCGACCGTCACGCCATCGACGTAGCGGCCGACGAAACGCGAACAGAAGGCGGGGTCCTGGACGGTCACCGAGAGGTGCTCGGCGGTCGCGTCGCCGGCCTCGGGCACGTCGATGCGTGGCCGGCGGAGGCTCGCCCCGGTGGCCGCCGCGACCTCGCGGGCGAGACCGACCATGGACAGCGCATCGCCGCGGTTGGGCTTGACGTCGACGTCCAGGATCACGTCGCCCAGGAGGTCCACGAGCGCGGTCCCCAGGGGCGCGTCGGAGGGCAGGATGAGGATGCCGTCGGCGTCGGTGGTGAGGCGCAGCTCATCCCCGGAGCAGAGCATCCCCTCGCTGACGACGCCCATCTTGGCCGTCCGTTCGATGTGGCGGTCGCCGGGCAGGACCGCCCCGGGCAACGCCACCGGCACGCGCTGGCCGGCGGCGATGTTCGTGGCACCGCAGACGATGGCGAGTTCCGGGCCCGCGGCGGTCGTGCGCACGCGCGTGAGCGACAGGCGATCCGCGTTGGGGTGCGGCTTGACCTCCAGCAGCTCGCCCACGACCACGCCCTGCCAGTCGGTCCCACGCCGCTCGATGCCGCGCACCTCCATGCCCAGCAGCGTCAGGCGCTCGGCGAGCGCCTCCGGCTCCAGCGTCAGGTCGACATACTCGCGCAGCCAGGACAGCGGCACGAGCATCAGAACTGCTCCAGGAAGCGCAGGTCATCTTCCAGGAAGACCCGCAGATCGGTGATGCCGTGCCGCAGCAGCGCGATGCGGTCGGTGCCCATGCCGAAGGCGAAGCCCTGGTAGCGCTCGGGGTCGAGGCCGCCGTTGCGGAGCACCACCGGGTGCACCATCCCGGCTCCCAGGATCGTCATCCAGCCGCTCCGGCCGCAGGCCGGGCAGCCGCTGCCGCCGCAGATCAGGCAGGCGACATCGAAGGCCACCGACGGCTCGGTGAAGGGGTAGTAGCCGGGCCGGAACCGGGTCCGCTTGGCCGGGCCGAACATGGCGTGGGCGAACGCGTCGAGCAGCCCGCGCAGGTGGGCCATGGTCGTGCCCTCGTCGACCATCAGGCCCTCCACCTGGAAGAACTCGAAGCCGTGGCTGGCGTCGACCGCCTCGTGGCGGAAGCAGCGCCCGGGCATCAGGGCACGGATGGGCGGCGGGGTGGAGCGCATGACGCGGATCTGCGACGGCGACGTGTGCGTCCGCAACAGCAGCCGCCCGCCGTCGGTCGTGGCCGGCGCGTCGACGTACAGGGTGTCCCACAGGTCCCGCGCGGGATGGTCGGGCGGGATGTTGAGGGCCTCGAAGTTCAGCTCGTCGGTCTCGACCTCCGGCCCCTCGAAGACCACGAAGCCGAACTGGCCGAAGATGCGGGCGATCTCGCGATTCGTCTCGACCAGGGGGTGCAGCGAACCGCGGGCCAGGGGTCGTCCGGGCAGCGTGGGGTCGAGCCGCTCCGCGGCTAGCCGTGCCTCCAGCGCCCCTGCCTCGAGCGAGGCACGTCGCGCGGCCAGGGCGGCCTCGAGCGAGGAACGGACGTCGTTGGCGAGCGCTCCGATGCGGGGCCGGGCCTCCGCGGGCAGGGCCCCCATGCCGCGCAGGATGACCGTCAGGGCACCCGACTTGCGGCCCAGCACCTCCGCCTCCACGGCGTCGAGGGCGGGTGCGTCGGCCGCGGCCGCGAGGGCCGCGCGCGCGCGCGCGCCAAGCGCGTGCAGCTCCGTCTCGAGGGCCGTGGGATCCATGGGCGAGGGGGAGACGGCCCGGCCGGCCGTCAGGAGGGCTTCGCGACCTCGGCGATGCGGGCGAACGTCGCCGCATCGCGCACGGCGATGTCGGCCAGGACCTTCCGATCGAGGGCCACGCCGGCAGCCTTGAGGCCCGTGATGAGCTTGGCGTAGGTCAGGCCGTGCTGACGCGCCGCGGCGTTCAGGCGGACGATCCACAGGCCGCGGAGCTGGCGCTTGCGCTGCTTGCGCCCCACGTAGCTGTAGGCCATCGCGTGGAGCAGCGCCTCGCGCGCCGGCTTGACCAGCTTGCGACGGGTCCCGCGACGGCCCTCCGCATCCTGGAGCAGCCGCTTGTGGCGCTGGTGGGCAGTGACGCCGCGCTTGACGCGAGCCATCGGACGAGCCTCCTAGAGGTACGGCAGCAGGCGCCGGACCTGCTTGGCGGCGGTGGCATCAAGCAGCGCGATGCCCGCATAGCGGCGCGTGCGGCGCGACGATTTGATGTCGAGGTGGTGGCCCCGCCACGCCTTGCCGCGCACGACCTTGCCGCCGCCGGTGACGCGGAGCCGCTTCTGGGCGGCCTTGTGGCTCTTCATCTTGGGCACGACTATGACTCTCCTGCCGGCTGGATCGCCGGGGTCGCTGTGGCCGCCGGCACGGCCGGCGACGCGGTGGTTCGTGGCTTCGCCGCCGCCGGCTTGGCGGCCGCGGCGGTCGCCGCGGCCGGGGTCGGAGCCGGGGGTGCGGTCCGAGCCGGGGTGGGTGCGGCGGCCATCGCGGGAGCTGCCGGTTGGGCCGTCCGGCCATCCTCGGCCGGCTGCAGCGGTTTGACCTTATGGGTCGATGTGATGACGATCGACATCGACTTGCCCTCGAGGAGCGGCTGGCGCTCCACGAGGCCGTGATCCTTGACCAGGTCCGCGAACCGCATCAGCAGGTCGCGGCCCAGATACGCGTGGGTGAGCTCCCGGCCGCGGAAGCGGCACGAGACCTTGATCCGGTCGCCAGCCTCCAGGAACTGGATGGCGCGGCGGACCTTGGTATCGAAATCGCCCGTGCCGATCTTGGGCGAGAGGCGGATCTCCTTGAACTCGACCGAGCGCTGGTGGCGACGCGCCTCACGCTCGCGACGAGCCTGATCGTATTTGAACTGCCCGTAGTCGAGGAACCGGGCGACGGGTGGGGCCGCCAGTGGCGCCACCTCCACGAGGTCGTACCCTCGCTCCTGCGCGACACGGAGGGCCTCGTGGGTGGGCATGACCCCGAGTTGCTGCCCTTCGTCATCCACGACCCGCACCTGCGGGACACGGATCATCTCGTTGATGCGCAGATCTTTGCTCAGGCTCGTTCCTCATCCATGCGACGGTCCATCACACCGCTGACGGGAACAGCGAAGCGGCCCCGTCCCGCGGTTGCCGGCGGACTATAGCACGCACCCTCCGCGAGCGGCAATCGGCGGACGGCGGGGCCCGTGCTCAGGGCCGGCGGGCGGCGGCCTCCGCCGCGAGGCGCTCGGCCAGGGCGGCCCAGGCCTCGACCGGTTGCTGCTCCCCTGCCCTGGTGCGCGGGGCGGCCGTGCGGGCCTCCAGCTCGCGATCGCCCAGCACCAGCATGTAGGGCACCTTCTGCTCCTGCGCCAGGCGGATCTTGTTCTGCATGCGGTTGCCGGAGTCGTCGACCTCCACGCGGATGCCACGGACGCGCAGTACGGCGGCCAGCTCGCGTGCCCCCTCGACGTGACGGTCGGCGATGGGCACCACGACGGCCTGGACGGGTGCGCACCAGAATGGCAGCGCCCCGCCGGTGTGCTCGATGAGCACGCCGATGAACCGCTCCAGCGAGCCGTAGATGGCGCGGTGGATGGCCACCGGACGCACGTGCGCGCCCTGCTCGTCGACGTAGGTCAGATCGAAGCGCTCGGGCAGCATGACCAGATCGACCTGGATGGTGGCCGTCTGCCACTCGCGCCCCAGGGCGTCCTCCACCTGGATGTCGATCTTGGGGGCGTAGAAGGCGCCATCGCCTTCCTTGATCCGGTAGCGCATGCCCGACCGGGCCAGGGCGTCGCGCATCAGGCTTTCGGCCCGGTCCCACAGGGCGGGGTCGCCGAGCGCGTGCTCGGGGCGCGTGCCGAACGTGAAGGACGGCTCCAGCCCGAACCACGCATAGCTGTCCCGAACCTCGCCCAGCAGCGCCTGGATCTCCGAGCCGATCTGGTCAGCGCGCAGGTAGATGTGCGCATCATCGGTCACGAAGTGGCGCACGCGGGTGAGGCCCGACAGGACGCCCGAGAGCTCGTTGCGGTGGAGCTTGCCGTACTCGGAGAGGCGCAGCGGCAGCTCACGGTACGAGCGCGTATGCGAGCGGTACACGTACGTGCTCTCGGGACAGTTCATGGGCTTGAGGCTGTAGAGCTGCTCGTCCGCCTCGATCAGGAACATGTGCTCCCGGTAGTGCTCCCAGTGGCCCGACTGCTCCCACAGGCGGCTGCTCACCAGCGGCGGCGTGTAGATCTCCTGGTAGCCGCGCTGCGCCTGCTGCTCGCGCATCGCGTTCTCGAGCGTGCGGTAGAGCGTCCAGCCCTTGGGGTGCCAGAAGGCCGCACCCGGACTGACATCGTGGAAGCTGAAGAGGTCCAGCGCCACGCCCAGGCGGCGGTGGTCGCGCTTCTTGGCCTCCTCGCGGCGCCACAGGTAGCGGTCCAGCTCCTCTTGCGTGGCCCAGACCGTGCCGTAGATGCGCTGGAGCATCGGCCGCTTCTCGTCCCCGCGCCAGTAGGCGCCGGCCACGCTGAGCAGGGCGAACGGCCCGATCGCGCCGGTGGACGCCACATGGGGGCCGCGGCACAGGTCCACGAACGAGCCATGCGTGTACGTGGAGACGACCGGGTGTGGCTGCCCGGCCGCGTCAGCCGCGCGCCCCAGGTCGTCCAGGATCTCCACCTTGAAGGGCTGCCCGCGTTCCTCGAAGAACGCCCGGCCCTCGGCCGGCGGCAACTCGTGGCGCACGAAGGCGTGGTCGGCCCTGATCGACGCGCGCATGCCGGCCGCGATCGCCTCGAGGTCGTCGGGCGTCAAGG
>Ga0187779_10001539_pt1 | contig 14352 bp, 10 predicted proteins | sample 1015_Q2_SP10_10__FD_132435 | JGI IMG/M metagenome (GOLD analysis project Ga0187779, IMG submission 132435) | Tropical peat soil microbial communities from peatlands in Department of Meta, Colombia - 1015_Q2_SP10_10_MG | ecosystem: Environmental > Terrestrial > Soil > Wetlands > Peat | place... | reverse complement strand
TCCTGGGCGCCGGCACGACGGGCTCCGGAAGATACCTCACCGGTGACATGATCGGCGCAGATATCGTCAGAAACGAGATCACGGCGCAGGCCACTGCCGCGGCAGCAATAGACCAGACGGTGGACACGATTTTTGAAATCGGCGGCCAGGATTCCAAGTACATCTGCCTGCGTGACGGCGCCGTGGTGGATTTTGAGATGAACAAGGCATGCGCCGCCGGTACAGGCTCGTTCCTTGAAGAACAGGCGGAGCGGCTCGGCATCCGGATCAAAGAGGAGTTCGAAGGCAAGGCTTTTTGTGCGGAATCGCCCTGCAGGTTCGGTGAGCGGTGCACCGTGTTTATGGAGTCCGATCTTGTCCACTCCATGAACACCGGCTTCGGCGTCGAGGAGCTCACTGCGGGTCTTTCCTACTCGATCGCCTATAATTACCTGAACAAGGTCGTGGCGGGCAAGCCGGTGGGCGACCGCATTTTCTTTCAAGGCGGCGTTGCTGCGAACAGGGCCGTGGTTGCTGCCTTCGAGAAGATTACCGGCAAACACATCACCGTGCCGCCGCACCACGAAGTGACCGGTGCGATCGGCGCAGCAATTCTTGCCATGCGCGGGAGCAGGGGCGCCAGCAGCTTCAAGGGCTTCGACCTGAGCAAGCGGGAATACACCATTACGACATTCGAGTGCGCCGAATGCGCGAACCGCTGCGATATCCGCAGGGTGGTCTTCGGCAGCGAGAAGCCGCTCTTCTACGGCAGCCGGTGCGAGAAGTATGATGTCAAGAAAAAGAGCTCCACGACGGCTGACGCGCTGACCGATCTTTTTGCGGAGCGTGACAACATGCAGCAATCCGCTGCCGCCGCTCCCCGGACGGAGGCAACGGCCGCGTCCATAGGCATCCCGCGCATGCTGTACCTCAACGATTACCTTCCGTACTGGCAGACTTTTTTCAATCAGCTCGGCTATCGTGTCGTCCTGTCGGAACGGACGAACCGCGCCTTGGTAAATAGGGCTCTCGAAGCGACCGTTGCGGAGACCTGTTTCCCCGCCAAGGTGGGGCTGGGGCATATTCTGGACCTCCTGGAGAAAAAGGTGGACATTCTTTTTCTTCCGAGCTTCATCAGTTTCCCCGATGCCCACAAGCAAGCCGACAACGTGCAGGCCTGCCCCTATGCCCAGGCCTTCCCCTATATTGCGAAAGCATCGGTTCGTTTTGGGAAAACGAAGACGATCGAACCGATCCTGTTCCTTCACGATATGCGCCAGTTCAGCAAGAGCATGCGGTCCCTCGGGAAGATGCTGGGGAAAGGAAGCGCAGCGGTGGCGCGCGCGCAGCGAGTCGCCTGGGCGGCGCAGGAGAGCTTCACCCATGCCGTAAAAGCTCGCGGCAAGAGCGTACTGTCAGAGATGGGCGCGAACGAAAAGGCGTTCGTCCTGATCGGCCGTAATTACAACACGTGTGATCCCGGGGTGAACATGAACCTGCCCGCCAAGATACGGGACCTCGGCGTACAAGCGATCCCCATGGACTACCTTCCGCTCCATGACGTGGACCTGTCGGGCCAGGAGGGTATGTACTGGCGGTCAGGCCAAAAGATCATCGCGGCGGCGCGATTTATGCGGGAACACCCGAACCTTTTCCCGATCTATATCACAAACTTCGGATGCGGGCCGGATTCGTTCATTACCCATTTTTTCCGGCTTGAAATGGCAGGCAAACCGTATCTCCAGCTCGAAATCGATGAACACAGCGCCGACGCCGGCGCCATCACCAGGATCGAGGCCTTTCTGGATAGCCTGAACAGCGCGACGGTCAAGAAACGCACCGGCTCCTTTTCCGTGGCGCGCAAAAGCGCAGGAAATGGCGCCCTCCGCGAGAAGAAGGTTTACGTGCCGCCCATGACCGACCATGCCCATGCGCTCGCAGCAGCATTCAGGTCCTGCGGAGTCCAGGCGGAAGTACTGCCCGAGTCAGATGAGGAGACGATAAGGATCGGGCGGGAACACAGCTCCGGCCGCGAGTGCTATCCCCTGGCGCTCACGACCGGCGATATGATAAAAGCCACCCGGCGTCCGGGTTTTGATCCGGCCAAGAGCGCCTTTTTCATGCCTTCAGGCAAGGGACCCTGCAGGTTCGGCCAGTACAACCGCTACCATAGACAAGTTCTTGATAAGCTCGGACTCGAGCAGGTCCAGATCCTGGCCCCCATGCAGGATGAGTCGCTTCACGACGATGTGCGCGTCTTAGACAAGAATTTTGTGCTCATGAGCTGGCGCGGTACCTTCGCCGTTGACATGCTTCAGAAGGCGCTTTGGGAGACTCGTCCCCATGAAAAGCAGAAAGGGCAATCGGACCGGGTGTACCACGAGACGCTCGGACACTTGATCGCCGCCATCGAAAAGAGAGAAGATCTCCTGCCGGTGATGCGCCAGGCTTACAAAGATTTTACCGCCATCAAGATCAATAAACGGACAAAGCCCGTGATCGGCGTGGTCGGGGAAATCTATATCCGCTCAAACCGGTTCAGCAACGAGGATGTCGTGAGACAGATCGAAAAGCTCGGGGGTGAAGCATGGGTCGCTCCTATTTCCGAATGGCTCCTGTACATCAATGCTACGGCAAAGGTGTCGGCCCAGAGGAACCGCTCCTGGAGAGAATTAATGAAGGCATACCTCACCGAACATTTCCAGCATAAGGATGAACGGAGATTTTTGAGCACGTTCAATGGAAACCTCCGGAGCTTGCATGAGCCGAGCATCAACAAGACCTTCCGGACAGCCCTTCCGTATATTCACCACTCCTTTGAGGGTGAGGCGGTGCTGTCCGTGGGCAAGGCAATCGACTATATTCATCGCGGAGTATCGGGCATCGTGAATGTCATGCCCTTCACCTGCATGCCCGGCACCATCGCGACCGCAGTGCTCAAGCGCGTACGGGAGGATTACAACAGCGTTCCGCTCCTGAACATTGCCTATGAAGGTCAGGGTGACTCGCAGACGGTCACGCGTCTTGAAGCTTTCATGCACCAGGCAAAGTCCTACAGGAAACGATGACCTTCGCGCATCAATCTCATGGATGTGAGGCACTTGCTTGGGATTGCCCTGCCATAGTTGCAAGATGTCGAAACACTGGGCTTCCCGGAGGCATCTAAAATGGAATTATTCCAAACAGGATTTTTTTTTATTATCAGCTTGACATGGTGATGAGAAAACGGTATTCTTTATGAGTCCGCGGATATTCCCGGATAATTTCAAAAAAGAAACAAGAGGAGAAACAGAATGGCAAATGGTGTAGTGAAGTGGTTCAACAACAGCAAGGGGTTCGGGTTTATCACGCAGGAGAACGGTGAAGATGTATTTGTGCACTTTTCGGCTATTTCAGGGGACGGTTTCAAATCCCTGAACGAGGGCGACAAGGTGACTTTCGAAGTCGTGAAAGGCCCCAAGGGTCTCCAGGCTGCAAACGTTACCAAGGTCTAATAAGAAAAAATAAAATTTATGACAATTCCAAAAGCCCCGGATAATTTCCGGGGCTTTTTTTATGTGAGCCTGGCCCCTCGCAAAAAAAGAGCGGTGATTCCTCACCGCCTTTCCGGGTTGATCTCTTTAGTCACCGTAGCCCCTGATCTCTTCGTCCAGCCTTCAATTCCTTAAGGCAATCTGATGCGGGTCATTCGTATACCCTGCTACGATTTCTCCGCTACGGCCTGCTTTTCGCGTACCGCTGCCGGTGCGGAAACCACAAAGCCCAGTGCTGTGCCGATGAGACCGCCGACGACGAGGCAGACGGCCGCCGCGCAGGCGATGCCAACGACTATGCCCATCACGATTGCTGCCCGCACGAAAAGCGTGGGCTCTACCGTACCGCCCATCAGCTTCTGAAGCAGAATCAAGGTACCGTAACTCCCGAAGTAGAATCCCGGCATGATCCCGAATACCAGGAACACCAGCCCTCCGATCGTTGCTCCGATTTTCATTCCTGTTTTCACTGATTCGTTCTTCATCGCAGTCTCCTTTCAGCCGAAGCTTTGAATGTAATTCGATTCGAGTACGATATTATCTCTGCCGCGGTGCGAGATGTTCCTGCGGCGCTCTTGTCGACATGACGATATCCGCGGCCCTCCCCAGGAGCCAAGCGGCAGCGGACAGTGCCGTAATAATCGCGATGCCTGCGGTCAAAACGCCGACAAGCATTGAACTGAGCACAATGATTCTTGCAACGAGGCCAGATTCGAGCGGGAGGCCGAAGAGCATGCCAGCCAGCTTTATTCCTGCTGCCCCGCCGAGGAGACTTCCCGGAAGCAGACCGAAGAGTGCGAACAGTACCAATCCCGATCCTGCACCGAGGTAAGCCATTTTTCTTGAGATTGAGTGTTTCATTTTCCCCTCCTCCTTTTCGTCCTGTCTTGCCAGAGTAAATGCATCTGGCATGCCAGAATATAACCGGTTGAATTTTCTGGGAACTGCCTTCCTCGTTCATTTGCAGAAGTGAGAAAGCCGGGGAAATGTTTTTTAAGATTGCAAAGAAAGAGGAGCATGCTCTTCTGAAGCATGCTTTCATGCGGAGAAGCGAATTCTCCCGCGTGAGGAAATGAACAGATAAGAGCATCGGTGCATAATCCGTCCCGGGGCAGGCCATTACGGGCGAACGGGATCAGCAGGAGTTCAGGGCAGCATGAAAACAGGGAGGAAGTCGTAGAGCGCACGGGAGAGCGAATTTCTCAAATAACGCGGGATGAAAACGAAACCAACAGAGCTCCTTAGGCGGGACTGAGCGCATGATCCGCAAGACGTAATTACCGGGCTTACGTTCTTGCGGGCACACGGACATACGTAGTGCTCATACGCTCTTGCTTAACATAGCACACGGCACCCTGCGAGGAAGGGTGCCGTGTGTAAGCGTTTCGAGACTGCTCCGGTTTACGCCCACCTGTTTTGGCGGCTTTGTTTTGGTGAGCGGAAGTCGGAGGTTTTTCCGCCATCTCTCTTCGTGTACTGCCTGGCGTCCTGAGCATAGCGGCTCCCGGCATGCGGCTTGCGATGTGACGGCACTCCGTAGGGCGTCCGCGCCGAATTGTTCTGCCCGTACTTCCTGCCTGAGAACCCCGGTTTTTTCCATGATGATGCTCCCGGCCTGCTGCCTCCTCCGCTGCTCGTGCGGCGGAGCGGACGAGCGGGTTCCAGTCCCGGGATGACCTGCTGGGGGATCGTCTGACCGATGTAGCGCTCGATCGAGCGAAGCGAGTCAACTTCTTTGCCGGAGGCAAAGGAAATCGCGATGCCCGATGCGCCGGCACGGCCGGTGCGGCCGATGCGGTGGACGTAATCTTCGGCGTTTTTCGGGAGGTCGTAGTTGATCACATGGGTTATCCCGGTCACATCGAGTCCGCGGGCAGCAACGTCCGTTGCCACGAGCAGGCGAATCTTGCCGCGCCTCATGTTCATGATCGTGCGGTTCCGCGCACCCTGGCTCATGTCCCCATGGAGTGCCGCTGCCGAATGCCCCTGGGCGGAAAGCTCGAGGGCCAGCTGGTCGGCATTTTTTTTGGTGCCGGAAAAGATGATCGCCCTGGTCATGGCGCTGTCCGAAATCAGATGTTTGAGCATGCGGCTCTTGTGCTGCATGTCATCGGCGGCATGGAGCCTCTGCTCGATCGCTTCGAGCGTGGTTTTCTTGCCGGCGATTTCGATGCGCACCGGTTCTTTCAAGAGGCGCTCCGCGAGCTTTGCCATGGTGTTGTCCATGGTTGCCGTGAACATGAGCGTTTGGCGGTTCGCCGGGGTCGCTCCCGCAATGGTATCCACGGCGTCGCTGAAGCCCATATCAAGCATGCGGTCCGCTTCATCGAGAATGAGCAATTCCAGGCGGGAAAAGTCTATGCGGCCCCGTTCCATATGGTCGATCAGCCGCCCTGGCGTGGCCACGATCAGGTCCACGGGTTGAGACAGGAGCCGCTGCTGTTCGAAGTAAGGCATGCCGCCCAGGATCGCGCCGCTCCTGATCCGCATGAATCTGCCGTAGGTTTTGACCGCTTCGGTCACCTGGTTCGCCAGTTCGCGCGTAGGCGTGAGCACCAGCACGCGCGGTCCCTTTGATCGTTTCAGTGATGCCGACGGCACGCATAGACGCATAAGCGCCGGCATTACGAAGGCAGCGGTCTTGCCGGTGCCGGTCTGGGCAGTGGCGATCAGGTCGTGTCCCGCGATTGCCTGGGGGATCGCCTCGGCTTGGATCGGCGTCGGGGCGGCATAGCCGCACAGTTTGATCGCCTTGAGAATCGGTTCGCGAAGCTGCAATTTTGAAAAAGACATACTACTCCTTTGATCTCGTGCGCCGGACGGGGAAATCGTACCGGAAGCAGAAATCCCGTTAGGGGTTTGCGTGCGGGCCGCAAGAACACACGTGTATCCTTGAGAACGGAGACGACACCAGCACAGATATGACCGGCATAACTCCATCGTTCGCCAACCATATGTGCTGCTGCGATTTCAGAGTGGGAGCTGAAAGCAAGGGGGGTTGATGATCGATGATATGAAGGGCAGAGAGAATCCTGACGGGTACGTCTGACCTCAGTCAAATCCTGCCGCATTGTTAAACAGTCGGCGTGTATAATACAGGTTTTTTTGCAAATAGCAAGCTTTATTTCACGAGCGGGCGTTACAGCGGCATGGTCGGCCGGGGATTCAGGTCAAGGCGTGACCGCTCCCCCTGTTGATAATGAAGGTACCCGGCGAGGGCGATCATGGCGGCATTATCGATGCAGTAGAACATGCCGGGAAGATAGACCTTCACGCCCCGTTTTGCCGCCTCCTCGGTCATCTGCGTCCTCAGGGAACTGTTGGCCGCGACGCCGCCCGCTACGACGATCTTGTCGACACCCTTTTGCGACACTGCAAGCATTGCCTTCTCGACCAGGGTGTCTACGACCGCAGCCTGAAAGCTTGATGCCACGTCTTTGATATTGAGCTCAGGTGCGATTCCCTTGTCCCTGTCCATGAAGAGAGCGACGTGGTTCCGGACCGCGGTCTTGAGACCGCTGAAGCTGAAGTCATAGCCTTCCCGAAGACCCCGCGGGAACGCTATGGCCGCAGGGTTTCCCTCCTGCGCGAGCTTGTCAAGGATCGGGCCGCCTGGATATTCAAGGCCCATAAGTTTGGCCACCTTGTCATAGGCTTCGCCCGCCGCATCGTCACGCGTCTGGCCGAGCAATTGGTAACGTCCAAGCCCTTTGACGTGATACAGCGCGGTGTGCCCGCCGGACACGAGCAGGGCGATGTAGGGATACCCGAGATCGGGATATTCGATATGTGCTGCCAGGATGTGCCCCTCGCCGTGATGAACGCCGATGAAGGGAATGTTCTGCGCGTAGGCAAGGGCCTTTGCCGCGGATACTCCGACCAAAAGGGCGCCAATCAGTCCCGGGGTATAGGTAACCGCAATGAGATTGATGTCGGTGAGCGACACGGAGGCGGAAGAAAGCGCCTCGCGAATAATGGGCATCAGGTTCTTCAAGTGCTCTCGCGAAGCGAGTTCAGGAACCACGCCGCCGTACTTCCTGTGAATGTCGATCTGCGAGGATACGATGCTGGACAGCACGGTGTCGTCCCTGAGCACGGCAGCCGCGGTTTCGTCGCATGAGGTCTCTATTCCGAGGGTATGCATGGATTTATAAAGAGTTACGTCGGTCGTTAAGAGACGGGGGCAGGGTCCTGGAGCCAAGGCTCAGAAAAGGGCGGCTTTCTGCCCCCGGACCCTGATCTCACTGCATCAGTCTCGATACGGGGACAATCTCAATGCCGGAGGCTTTCGTCTCAGCGAGCCACTTTCTGATTTCCGCGATGGTCACGGGGTGGGGATGGCCAATGCCAATGGCCTGTCCGTTTTTCCGGGCAACGTCGACGAGTTCATCAAGCTGCCTGCGTATGGAGGCCGGGTTGTCACTGTCATTGTCAAGGAACACATCGCGCTTCCCGGACTTGAGGCCGAACTCCTTTGCCGTGGCATAGGCCACGCTATTCGCGCTGGTAAAGCTGTCAAGAAACATCAGATTTCGTGCCTTGAGCTCCGCCATCAGAAATTTCATTGCTTCTTTGTTTTCCGTGAGCGCGGAACCCTCGTGGTTGTTGATGCCGTCTGCGCCAGGGACCGACTCGACGTCGTCGCTCACGGTGGTAAGGAATTCCATGGGTGTCATGTCCGAGCGCAGCATGCCGGGGGCAGGCGTTCCATTCTTGCTCCGGTACTCCATGGGCAGGTGGAGCAGCACCTCATGATCATGCTGTTTTGCCAGTTCAGCAACTTGTTTCGATTGGGGCAGCCGGGGCATGACAGCAACGGTAAGCTTTGCGGGCAGCGCGACGACCTCTTCGGCCTGCTTGAGGTCCTGCCCCATATCGTCAATGACGATGGCCACCTGGACGGTCTTCTGCGGCCGCAGACCGCCAAGCAGCGCCGGCCCTCTCTCCTGTTTCGGATGTTCAGTCTTCTTGTGCGGGGCAACGGACCGAGCTGGCGGTTTGGCGGGAGGAGGAGTCGTCTCGTGCCTGACAACCTGCTGAGGAACAGCCGGGGAACGGAATTTGCGCAGCGGCCCCCACAGCACCAGTACGATCACCAGGACGGAAATGATGATCCCTGCGAACATCCATCTGTCGATACTGTTTCTTTTGCCTTTTTTTGCAGGAAGCTTCTTTGCCATGGCAAGCCAGTTATACAATATTATGATGAAAAAAACCAGCTGTTTTTTCCTGTCCCGGAGTGTACGGGGCCCCGGTGCAGCGGTTTTTTTGGCTTGACTTGGGTGGGTGGGGGCTTTTATACTGCTCCTTGCTCACGCCGGGACAGAAGCGGCCGTGAGAAGGAGGCTGGGGAACTTATGGGTTTCGATTACGTCCGTCAAATACCCAAGGCGAAAGAGATCATCGAAAAGCTACCGCTTTCCGCGGAATTGAAGAAAATCAAAAGGGAGAAAGACCGGGAGATCTTCGGCGTCTTTACCGGTGCCGTGGATAAACTCGTTCTCATCATTGGTCCCTGCTCGGCCCATGACGAGGACGCCGTGTGCGATTATATAGCGCGGCTGGCCAGGGTCCAGGATGAGGTGAAGGACAAGCTCATCCTCATCCCCCGGATCTACACGAACAAACCGCGTACGACCGGAATCGGCTACAAAGGCATGGCCCACCAGCCCAACCTCAACAAGGAACCGAACATCGTCGAGGGCATCAAGGCGATCCGGAAGATGCACCTGCGGGCCCTCAAGGAGTCCCACCTGCCGGCGGCGGACGAGATGCTCTACCCCAACAATTATGCCTACCTTGAGGACGTTCTTTCCTACGTTGCCGTGGGTGCACGTTCCGTCGAGAACCAGCAGCACCGGCTCACCTGCAGCGGCCTCGACATTCCCGTCGGCATGAAGAATCCGACCTCCGGAGACTACGACGTCATGTTCAATGCGGTGCACGCGGCCCAGGCGCCCCACGTCTTCAGCTACAATGGGTGGGAGGTGAAGACCCCGGGCAATCCGCTGACCCACTGTATCCTCCGGGGAGCGGTGAACCAGTTCGGCCAGAGCATCCCCAACTATCACTACGAGGACCTGATCAGGGTCGCCAGAACCTACAAGGAGCGGGGCTTCGTCAATCCTGCCATCATCGTGGACACGAACCATGCGAACTCGAACAAACAGTATAAGGAACAGCCGCGGATCGCGAAAGAGGTCATGCAGAGCCTTGAGCATTCCGAAAGCGTCCGGAAGATGGTGAAGGGCTTCATGATCGAGAGTTTCATCGAGGAAGGCAGCCAGAAGGTTTCGGAAAGCGTCTACGGCAAGTCCATCACCGACCCCTGCCTTGGCTGGAAGGACAGCGAGCGCCTGATCAGGCGGCTTGCGGAGCTTTTGTAAAACTCTTCGTACCGCAGGGACTCGACGGGAGCGGGAAATAAGCTCCTTTAAACCCGTGATTCCGGATGCAAGCCGGGCATTCCGTCATCTGCTCCTCCCCGCCTTTTCCGGTTTTGCCTGCAAGTCCGTTCCCTTCGCGATCACCACGATGCCTGACGCCGTCACGTAGTATCGCTTCTTGTCCTTCCTGATGTCATAGCCGATTTCGGTCCCGGGGGGTATGACGACGTCTTTATCGATGATGGCCTTCCGGATGCGGCAGTGCCTGCCGATGTCCACATTCTCCATGAGGATCGAGTCGCGGATTTCGCTGTAGCTGTTGATGCGCACATTCGGAGACAGCACGGAGTTCTGAACCCGTCCGCCGCTCACGATGCAGCCGTGCGCTACGATCGAGTCGAGCGCGATGCCAAGCCTTCCGCCCTTCTTTTCCTGGGCGAAGACGAACTTGGCAGGCGGGCTCTGCGCCTGATAGGTGCGAATTGGCCATGCCTTGTCGTAAAGGTTCAAGAGAGGGTCCACGCTCACGAGGTCCATATTCGCTTCCCAATAAGCGTCGATGGTCCCCACGTCCCGCCAATACTTTGCTTCTTTCTTGTTCTCGTCCTTGAAATTGTATGCGCATACCCGTGAACTCTTCATCATCTGGGGAATGATGTTCTTGCCAAAATCGTGGGCAGTATCCCGCAATGCGTCTGACTTCAGGTGGTCCAAAAGCGTCTGGGTATTGAACAGGTAGATGCCCATCGACGCCAAGGCCAGGTCCGGGCGGCCAGGAATGTGTTTCGGGTTGCGCGGTTTTTCTTCAAAACCGACAATGCGATGGTCATCTTTTTCGACCTCGACGACGCCGAAGGCCGCCGCGCTTTTTTTCGGGATCTCAATGGCAGCGACCGTCGCATCAGCTTTCTGAGCACTGTGAAAGCGGAACATCTCTTCATAATCCATTTTGTAGATATGATCGCCGGCGAGCACCAGGATATGGTCCGGCGCGTCTTTTTCGATCATATAGATGTTCTGGTAGATCGCGTCCGCCGTCCCCTGGTACCATTTTTCGCTGACCCGCTGCTGGGGCGGCACGGAGATGATATACTCGTTCAATTCTCCGGAAAAAAGGTTCCATGCGAGGCGCAGGTGCTTATCGAGGGACAGGGATTTATATTGAGGCAATACCGCAATTTTTCGGATGCCTGAATTAATGCAGTTCGAAAGGGTAAAATCGATGATCCGGTAGATGCCGCCGAAAGGAACGGCGGGCTTGGCGCGATGCATGGTGAGAGGGTGCAGACGCTCCCCTTTACCACCAGCGAGGATCATAGCTAAAAAGCCCATATCCGGGGTCTCCTCTCGCCGTGATAACAAATTAATGATAGCAGGACGCCAACAGCCTGTCAAATTGCGCGGCTTGCTGCTGCGGACGTTTTCTTGTACCGAACCATGGTGAGAAGCCCTCGGCTTGCCATGGCGGGTCGTCGATGCCTGCCGCGAGCGCGTGAATTTTTTTCTGCCTGGATAGCTGCCGCAGCATTCACTGCGCTCCCGTTCGCCGCGATACTGCTTCGGCGAAAGGAGAACCAGACGCTCATACCACGCATGCCAATCCGAGGCGCATTCCAACGAGGATTTCCCGGCCTGGTAAGAGTTGCATACCTGTACAACTATACCTCATTTTTTCCTTTTCTTGCATCTAAAAAAGTAGTAAATTGTTACGCGTTGTAACGCTCGTTAACCTTTCCGCCGTGAATCAGGACGTATTGTAAGTAAATCCAAACCACATTATCAGTCGCGTGCAGCTACCTTCCTAACCAGACTGCCGCAGAAGGAACGACGCAAGTATGCCAAAAATTCTTGATAAGAAATTGCTTCGGAAGCCCGATGTCTTTTATTTCAAGGTGGCCGCACCGCTTATCTCAAAGAAGGCCCAGCCCGGCCAGTTCGTCATCTTGAGGCTCAATGCCAAGGGAGAGCGCATCCCGATCTCGCTTGCGGATATCAATCCCGCAGAGGGCACCATAAGCCTGATCGTCATGGCCGTAGGAAAGACGACAACGGAAATGTCGCTCATGAATGCGGGCGATGATATCCTTGATCTCTGCGGCCCCCTGGGAAATGCCACGCACATCGAGCAGGCCGGGAAGGTCATTCTCGTGGGCGGCGGCTTCGGCGTAGCGCCGCTCTATCCCATTGCCCGTGCGTTCAGGGCGGCGGGCAACGAGGTTGTCTGCGTCATGGGTGCGCGGTCCAAGGATCTGCTGATCTATGAGAAGGAGATGGAAGAGGTTTGCAGCCGGGTGATCATTACGACGGATGACGGAAGCAGGGGGATGAAGGGCGTCGTGACAGAGGCCCTGCGCCAGGAGCTCGAAAAAGGCGGAACCGGCCTCGTGGTCACCGTAGGACCGGCCATCATGATGAAGTTTGTATCGGATACGACGCGCCCCTTCGGCGTGAAGACCGTGGTAAGCTTAAACCCCATCATGGTGGATGGCACGGGAATGTGCGGAGGGTGCCGGGTCACCGTTGGCGGCCAAACCCTGTTTGCGTGCACCGACGGCCCTGAATTCGACGGGCACCAGGTGGACTGGGACATCCTGATGACGCGCCAGAAAAGCTATAGCTCCGAACAGCGGGAATCCTTTGAAGGATGGAAGCACCGGCACGCAGGCATGCTCTGCGAATGACCAGCCTTGTGCTGCTTTGGCTGGACCGGGAGATAACCCGGACTAGGACGGCAGTGTTGTCATCAAACTCATCGTAGAAAAGCCTCCCCCTTCGGGGAGGAGGGCAGCGGTGAGAAACATTTTATATGAGAGGCGAACCCATGGTTGAAGAAGCAAAAGCACCCAAAAAAATCTTGCCCAAGAAGACTCCGATCCCCGAGCAACCGCCCCAGGAGCGGCGGTCCAATTTTAAAGAGGTTTCCCTCGGGTACACGCCGGAGCTGGCGATGCAGGAAGCGTCGCGGTGCCTGCAATGCAAGAAGCCGGCTTGCGTGGAGGGTTGCCCCGTCAATGTCCCGATCCCGCAGTTCATCAAGGCGGTCCGGGAGGGCGACTTCAAGAAAGCCATCGGAATCATCAAAGAAGCGAACCTCCTGCCCGCGGTCTGCGGCAGGGTCTGCCCCCAGGAGAGCCAGTGCGAGAAGAACTGCGTTCTCGCCAAGAAATTCGAGCCGGTGGGCATCGGCCGTCTCGAACGGTTTGCTGCCGACCAGTCCCTATCGAACGGCGGACCCCAGGCTCCCCCGGTCGCCGCAAAGACCGGCAGGAAGGTGGCCGTTATCGGCAGCGGCCCCTCAGGCCTCACCTGTGCATACGAACTGGCCCGCCAGGGGCACAGCGTCGTTATCTACGAGGCGCTCCATGAGCCGGGAGGGGTCCTGGTGTACGGCATTCCGGAGTTCCGTTTGCCGAAAAGCATCGTGTACAGCGAGATCGATGTGCTCAAGAAAATGGGCGTCGAGATCATGACGAATGCCGTTGCCGGCAAGCTCTTTACCCTTGATGAAATCATGAAGGAGTTCGACGCCTGCTTCATCGGGAGCGGGGCGGGTCTGCCGAAGTTCATGAATATCCCCGGCGAGAACCTGAACGGCGTGTATTCCGCCAATGAGTTTTTGACACGAGTGAATCTCATGCGCGCATACCAGTTTCCGGAATTCGACACGCCGATCAAGCGAGGCGACCGGGTTGCGGTGTTCGGCGGTGGAAATGTTGCGATGGACGCGGCCCGGACAGCGCTGCGCATCGGCGCCGAGGAGGTCATCCTCGTCTATCGCCGGTCACTCACCGAACTGCCGGCGCGCAGGGAGGAAGTCCATCACGCCCAGGAGGAAGGGATCCGCTTCGAGCTCTGCACCAATCCGGTCCGTATCCTGGGAGACGAGCAGGGGCAGGTGCGTGCGGTCGAGTGCGTCAGGATGGACCTGTGCGAACTCGATGAATCAGGCAGACGGTCGCCGAAGCCCATCAAGGGGTCGGAGTTCGAGATACCGGTGAATACCGCCATCGTAGCCCTGGGCACGGGTGCCAATCCCATCATCCCCCAGAGCGCGAAGAACCTGCAGGTCAATAAGCGGCTCTATATCATCGCGGATGAAGAGACAGGCCGCACGAGCATCGAGGGGGTCTATGCCGGCGGGGATATCGTGACGGGGTCAGCCACCGTCATTTCCGCAATGGGTGCAGGAAGAAAAGCGGCAAAGGCGATGAACGAGTATCTTAAGCACAAGGAACAAAGAGTGACGGCCTAAGGGAATACGTTGGCTGCTATGAGTTTTGAACCAGCCTCGGCAGTCTTTGCGACGATACCGGGGTCTCTTTTCTTCCCCAGAGACTCCGGTATTTTTTTGTGATCATGATGCCGATGCCTTTTTCCAGTCGCTCCGGGACGACGTTGGCAGAGCGGAGGCGCGAGCCTCTGTTCTTGTCACGAATCAGAAGTTTTGCATGGGA
>Ga0187779_10001538_pt1 | contig 14358 bp, 18 predicted proteins | sample 1015_Q2_SP10_10__FD_132435 | JGI IMG/M metagenome (GOLD analysis project Ga0187779, IMG submission 132435) | Tropical peat soil microbial communities from peatlands in Department of Meta, Colombia - 1015_Q2_SP10_10_MG | ecosystem: Environmental > Terrestrial > Soil > Wetlands > Peat | place... | reverse complement strand
GAACTTCGCTCCGTGGGTATTCACCGAACCGCTTAATCTCGCGAGACAATTCTCGAATCGATGCTAAATGATATCCGACGTTATTTGCCCACTCCTCCGTCTCAGGCACTTGAATAAGCGTGGGAGCATCGCCTTCCTTCCACTTGGTCCTCGGGTGGAGACCATGGAATAAATTAACTAACCTATGGCGCAACTGTTACAAAAGTATTTGCATATTGTTACGTTTTTGTTAACAAGCGGGAGGTCCCTCACGATTTTAAGGATTCAATCATCACAATGGGGAGTTGTGAGATGCACCCACAGCATATTGTGGAATATGGAATCCTCATCCAGGTTACAGGCCGTGGATACGCCGCGCCTCAGTCCCCAGTTTGTGCCTATTAATTGGGCATATTTTTCAGTGGAACTTCTTGGACTGCAAGACTACACTTCCTTGCCTGCAAGGCGGAGAACTGCAGTTTCACCCCATCGTATAGAATAACGGTTACGTGCTCGGCGTGAGGAGGGGAGCCTGATGAAGCATAATCATGACAGAGTGATGCAAGCGAAGAAAACCGTCGCTCTGATCAGCACCTGTTCCGTCACGATCGAGCGGGCTATTAATGTGGCACTGTCGAGCATCGGCGGAACGGTGTTTGATGCCAAACTGAAAGAAGTCGACGAACGGGTGGTGTGGCGCGTGAAACTCCTCAATGCTGGAAGACAGTTCAAGGTATATATCGACGGACGGTCCGGTCACGTCCTCGAGGCGAAGGCCGAGATAGTTGCCGATGAAAGGCAGGAAGGCGTACAACCGGGTCGCATACCAACGTTTGAATCGGCGTCTCGATAAGTATCCGCGCAGCTCCTGCCACCTGACTATCGCTAGTTAGTAGGATCGTTCTACTATCTTCAGAAACTGTTCCACTCAGTGGGCAAAATCCTCTCCAAGCTCAAAGCCAATAAAGTCGATTTCCATTAGTTTTTGGTCGCTACAGCTCATTACTGGGGGTACGTTGCAAACCAAGCTTATTGTCGATGGATTTCCGTCCTCCTTCACTGAACAAGATCTCAAGGTTCTACTCGTCCCCTTTGGTTCTGTTCTTTCTGTCTCAATTGCGCGAGATCCGCAGGGAGAGTCCTTGCGCATGGGTCAGGTAGAAATGGCTCTGCCAGAAGAAGCGAAACAAGCCAAAGAAAAGCTACATCTGTCCTACATCCAAGGAAAGATGCTTCTGGTATTCTGGCAGACAAACGAAACGGGGAAGTGAAACATACGATGGACGTATCGAGATAGATGGAAGAACCGAAGCCACCTGACCACGCATTGACAGTAGTCATCGTCACGATAACGGTGATGGTCTTTGTTTTAGATTTGCTCTAGCTAGAGCACGGACCTAATGCGGAGGTCTTCGGAGAGTGGGAGCAAATAGTAGTAGCAGAAACATTGAAAAGGGAGTAGTATTCGCCCCCCCCCATGCTGTGAAGCGTACAACCATAGGAGAGAATCTCTATGACCAAGTTGTACATTCTTCAGGAAATCAAACGAACCACTCGGGCCAACGGCGGCACGCCACTGCGGAAAATAGAATTCGAATCTGAGACAGGCATCAAACGGTATGATTGGTATGGCGTGTACTGGGCTCGCTGGAGCGATGCCCTCAGGGAAGCGGGCTGTCTACCTCAGCACGTGCACGCAGCGACCAGACCGCAGCCTTCGAAACCGCTGGTCTATGATCGTTCGCACACTGCTCCCATTGTTCGGCTTGTGTAAGTCACCATAGCGGTGTGTCTCATCTCTTATAACCCTCGACGCTCACGCATCGTTTGACAGTGAACACAGTAGAGCGAATCTGGCTGCACTTTGAGTCTGGCACAGGGGATTTCTTGACCGCAGCGACGACAGATCCCGTACGAACGTTCACGCAGGGATATGAGTGCTTGTTCGATTCGACGAAGTTTTTCAACAGTGCGCATCTTGACCGACCATGAGACATCGAGTTCATGGTCTGCAGCGGCCTGGTCGGTAGGATCGGCGAACAGTTCCGGTTCTGTCGTAATCAAGTGAGACATCGTGGTTTCGTGCGCGAGCATCGATCGAAGTCTGTTGAGTTCGCACTGAAGATGTGCGTACTGTGTGTCCCTTCGGAAAAGAGTGCTCCGATGCTTTGATTGGACGATTCGCGAACTGCGGTTCGACGAGAGCGCGTTGCGCATCGGTTTCGCCTCACTCTCCTAGTACTTCTACAAGATCCGCCGCACTGATCGATCAGTGCCGGATCAAGTCTGCGTAACACTTGTCTGCCCAGGTATGGGAAGCCAAGAAGAGGCGATTCCCTATGAAAACGGGGAGATCGGAGCGTATTGCGCACGGCGTGGTTGTTTAAATCATAGGAAGTTAACGAACTTGTAACACGGCCTTACCATGGGTGTAATGGAATGGAGCGAGGATGAGGATGCCCAGGGTGGAAGCGTGCGCCCCGGCTGTTCCGGGGGATCGGTATTAACTGCCAAAGGGATTCCAATGCAGCACATGCTCAAGGGGTTGTGCAGTATCGTCATATCCTGTGCACTGGCTTTTATCGCAGCAAGTTGTGCGCGGCCGCAGAAGTACATCGACATCACGTGTGGGAAAATGCCTGGCGAGACGTTGCTCGATCGGGAAGCTGCCATACAATGCCAGCAGTTCCGGCAGGAAGAAGCGGCCACGGCGGTCTACAATGAAGCGACGCTGCTGATGAAGTCGTATCGGGCCTGTCTAGAGAAGTACGAACAGACACCGGTGCGTGCACGGGAATATTGCGCGATGTATGGCAAGGCATTGCAAGACATCGGATTGCAAATCAAAGAACCCCTCGATGCGAGCCTCACGGGGAAAGAAGCGGCTCAGACGCCGTCGAAATCCAAATTTTAGCCTCCCATTGATCTGTGCGAACCGCTTCTCTGCCGTCATAGGTTGGATACAGGTACGCCTAGCGTTTGTCATTCTGGCAGTCGCGGGGCTCCCATCGTTGAGATCGACGGTCTTGATCGAAATGCACGCGGTAGCCGACACATCGAGATCGTCCGGCCAGGAATTCATAGTCCCAAATCTCAGTTCCGTTCGATGCTTGCTTGAGGCGCTGTGGGTAGCCGAACCGGTGAATTAGTTCGTCTTGCGTGGCGGTGCCAATGCTGGATTCGAACTCTTCAACACGCGGTGCGGCGCAAGCGGACACGCACGATAAGCAAACTGTGAACAGGAGCGCGATACTCGTCGTTGAGTGGCGGCCGTGCCGGAGTCGTGTGGTTGGAGACATGATGGAACGGATGCAAAATCATGCCGTCAGGCGAGAGAGAAATCAAGCGGTGGAGAGCGGAGGGGAGCATGGATCGGTTACCATGATATGGAGTCTGGCTGGGACATCGGCCCGACCGCGAGAGCCCTCGACCCATCGTGCGATTACATCCTCCGCTTGCTGAGCGAGTTCCCGTCGAGTCGAGCCGGCGGCAATTAACGGCGGAGCGAACCACATCTGGATTTCCGTTGCAGGTCGAGCCACGATGCGAAGCATCGAAGCGATCAGGGAATCTTCACCGAGGAAAGCCGCCCCAACGTCGGCTGTCCCGTCAGGCCCCGGGTAACGAAGGCCCACCGGCCAGACAGTGGCCTCCGCATCGATCGCGGATTCGAACAATCCCGAATGAAACGGTCGTAGGGAGGTCCCGTCGGACGTCGTGCCCTCCGGGAACAGGGCGACGCAGTGTCCTTTGCGCAATGAACGGCTGACTGTCTTGGCCACACGGGTCAACTCATAGCTGCGCGATCGACGGATAAACGTCGTCCCCGCTCGGGCGGCAAGCCAGCCGACGATCGGCAACTGCCGAACCTCAGCTTTTGCCACGAATCGGACTCTCCGGAAAGCGTTGATGGCCAAGATATCCAGCCAAGAGATATGGTTGGCTGCAAAGAGCACCGAAGACAGCGTCACTGGAGGAACGTCGCCTAACAATCGGAGACGTGCGTGTAAGATCCCCAGCATCTCTTGCGACCACTCGACGATGATGGCGTCGCGTTGGGTTGAGTTGACGTGAGGGAAGACGATCCACACGAGGAGAACGCCCTTCGCCAGGTGATTGACCAGGCGGAGTATTCGGCCTGCTTGCTTTATGCGGCTGAGGGTTGGGCGAGACATGTGGTTCCCATAAAATGGCGCGCGTATCGCTGGTCCATTCGCGACATCGGCAGTAACATGAAGAGGTCGGCGGTGTTGAACTGTTGATCCCATGCCGGCTCTCCGCAGATATAGGCTCCTAACCGGACATATCCCTTGATGAGTGGCGGGAGGATCGGCTTGCCGACGACGATGCCTGGTGCGACGGGGAACGGACGATGAGGTGTAACTCGCCAATATTCCGGGCTCAGATGTTCTCTTCGCAAGCTGAGGTACGCTTCCGTCGCACTGCTTCCGCCATCGGCCAGGCTGATGCTCGCGCAGCCCATCAGGTACTCATATCCGCCGGTCAGCATGAAACGAGCCAACCCGGCCCACAGCAAGGTAATGACGCCTCCACGTCGATAGTCGGGGTGGATGCACGATCGTCCGACCTCGACGACCCGGGGGAGCAATGGACGAAGTTTGGTCAGATCGAACTCGCTTTCGGAATAAAATCGACCCAACTCCTTCGCCTTCCATGACGTCAAGATTCGATAGGTGCCGACGACCTGATCGGTGTCTTGGTCGCGGACAATCAAATGCTCGCAGGAGGAATCGAACTCATCTTCATCGATCCCCACTGTGGGCGACTCCAGACGAGCGCCACATTCCTCTACGAAGACCTGATAGCGGAGTCGTTGGGCCTCCCGTACTTCAAAGGCCGATTTCGCAAGCGTGACCGATAGATTGGATGTATGCCCTTGCTCTACGGTTTGAGCAGCCATATTCGTTCCCTCCTGTAGATCATGGGTCGCCTCTCTAAGCCTGGCGTGGCCATGTAACAGAAGGGTAAATTCCTCGTGAAACGGGGGTTAATTTGGGATGAGGTATTGATGGCGGACGTTACAGAAATTCAACACAATCGAGCGGGGATATAAGCGGGCTTACTCGATACCGCGGCGCGAGCTACAACCAAGGTTTATAAGGGAATCATTCGGATGCGTTGATGTATTTGAGCTTATACCCAAGTGATTTGACGGAGAGAATCGCCTCATTCAGGAAAGGGAGTTTCTGCTTGAGCCGACGAATGTGGACATCGACCGTTCTGGTCGTACCGTAGTAATTGTAGCCCCACACCGCATTTAAGAGCACGTCGCGGGTCAACACCCGACCGGGCTGATGCAGGAGATGTTCGAGCAATCCGAATTCCTTCGTCGTCAAAGGAATCTCCTGCCCGTCAATCAAAACCTCATGCCGTGAGAGGTCCATGAGCAACGGACCGTAGGAGTAAGAGGATTGGGTTGAATCATCGGCGCGCTCCAATCGGCGGAACAAGGCTTTGACTCGCGATACTAACGCCTTGGGGCTGAATGGTTTGGTGACATAGTCATCGGCTCCCAGTTCAAGGCCGATGATGGTGTCAGACTCTTCGGCTTTTGCGGTCAACATCAGGACAGGAAGCATGACCGTGTCCGGAAGACTCCGAATTTTCTTGCAGACTTCCAGCCCGTCCATTTCCGGGAGCATCAGATCCAGAATGACCATGTCGGGGAATTCGCTCTTGATGGACCTGAGGCCTTCGATTCCCGTTTTGGCGATCGCTGTTCGAAACCCTTCTTTTTCGAGATAGTGTTTCACCAGCTGCGCGATGTCTTCTTCATCTTCGACAATCAAGATCTTTTTCAAGGAGAAAGTTGTCATGTGACCACCACAGTTATCGATTCACGGCGGCAGTGAGAGTGTGAGAACATCGGGAGTTCGAAGGGAAGGATAAGGGCCCAGTGTTACGATTGTATTACTAATAATTTAAGATGTGAGCATCTAGGGATAATTCTGGAGCGCTAACGCCGGAAGCCATTGAAAATAAGCTGATAACATATTGAGGATCTTGCACAGAACAGGCGTAGGGGTGCCGGTGAAAAGCGTATGAAAGATGATGAGGTCTGCTGTGATGAGCGTGGGCCAGCTGCTCAGAGCGAATGAAATTCGTCGACCGATAAGACTACCGGGTTACTTCTTCTTCTTTCGCCACTCCCACGGAGGCACCGGGTTGGATTCTGCCCACAATCCCTTCTTGCCCTGCCGGGCTTCTTGTTCCAGCTTTTCGAATTTCCTGTTCCCCGGCGCATATTTTCGATCCCACCGACAGTACCCCTCTTTGACGAACTTAAAGCTGACGTTGGTGCCATGCCGCAGGAGCATATCGGCAATTTTCCGCCCGTTCTTGTCGGGGCCGTAGGTATTGAGCAGGACTTCCTTCCCGACCAGTATGTCGGAGATAACGTACTTCGCTTGTTCCCCCTAGGTTTAACCCTTTTCGGGACAGTCAATCCCGTTAATCGGTATCCGTTTCGTCTTGCCCTGGTGGAAGACATCGAGAATATTACCGTCTAGAACGGTGTCGACCTGGCTTCTCAACGCGGCTGTCTCAGCGGGGAGCGTCCATAAGACGAATACAGCACTCCACAGGGTTAAGCAGTTCCTGTTCGGCATCAAAGGGTGATTTTCAAGCCTGTTGCTCTCGCTTTAATCGCTCGAGGAAGTGGCTTAATCGTTCCTTGTGTGGTGGAGTCAGGGTGATGAAGCCCACACCCAATTCGTGGCCGCGGGTCCAGCGTACCGCCGCCTGTTCGACACGGATTGGCGCTTCTTCGCCAGGCACGTGAAGGCGCAGGGCCAATTGAATACCTGTATATACCTGGCTCTTGGTCTCGACACAGCAGCCACCCTCCGACAGGTTTACGATGGTACCAGTCGATTCGCTAAGCTTGGGACCAGAGAGCATGCTGTGAAAATGCACAGGAAAGCGCTGGTGGCGGCGGAGGTCCATAAGAGCCTTCCTTCCGATCAGGCATGTGAGGTGCGCTGGTTCTCCCCATCGAGCAACATTCTGTTTCGATTTGTGAGCCACAACGATGGATACGACCGGATTGTCTGCTGTCGACGCAAGGCTAGGCTGTCTGTAGAAAGGTGTCAAGGCTGACAGAGGCGAACAAGGGGCGTAGGATATTTACGAATTGGGAAGGAGGCATGACCATGAATCATCTCGCGTACGTACCGCTCCGTATCCCCTCTCTCCTTCTGAGTGTGGGGGTCATCACAATCGTCCTTGCCTCAACCACGGGTTTTGCCGAGCAACCTGCCGAACCTCCTGATCTTGAGGCGTTGAAGGGGGTGACGGGAGTGGAGGTTCTCGTCGATCTTTTGGATGTTGAGATTGAACAGTTAGGGCTTCAGACAAGTGCTCTCCAAAAAGACATCAAGCAGCGCCTTCAGAAGGCGGGGGTGAGTGTAGTGACCGAACGCGAGCGACTCAAAACTCCGACTGCGGCAACACTGATGATTCGAGTGGATACGCTCCATGATCGCATCGGCCGCTATTTTTACTCCATCGACATGTATCTGACGCAACGTGTTCGCCTGGAAAGCCGAGAAGGAGCAGAACTCTCCGCCGTGACTTGGATGAAATTTGGGTCGATCAGCACGGTCGCCGATGACAATGTCAAGCATATCGAGACCCAAGTTCTCCAAAAAACGGATCAGTTCATCAAGGATTATCTGGCCGTGAACCCTGATCGCAAAGCCAAGAGTTAAAGGTTCCAGTTAGAACACAGCATTCTGGCAAATCTGGCCTGGTGAACCTCAGCCTGATCTATCGTGTCGTAATGGTCGCACCTGCTCAAAGGCGAGATCTATGATGGCTTCCCTTCGCTTTCCAAGGAAAGGCTCTGGTCTTGAGATGACACCAGAGCATAGCTAGGGCTTGTCATGGAAGCTGGATTCGATTGGATTGGCCGCTACCGGTACGGAGCGATCTTCACTCTGCTGATGCTGGGCATCGTGGGTCTCCCAATTTCAGACGAGTCATTACTCATTTTCGTCGGCTATCTCAGCTTCAAAGGGACGCTGCAGCTTGAGCCGGCGGTGGTTACCGCCTTCTTGGGGAGTGCCAGCGGCATTACCATCAGCTATGCGCTCGGCCGGTTTGTCGGGCTTCCCGCACTCCTCAAATTCGGCTACCTGTTTCACCTTCGACCAGACCACCTGGCCAAAGCGCAGCAATGGGTTGAACGCTGGGGGAGGTATTCCCTTCTCGTGGCCTATTTCATCCCCGGACTCCGTCACCTTGGCGCCTTGATCTTGGGCGCCGCGCTGCTTCCTCCGACGGTATTTGCCCGGTTTGCCTATACTGGAGCCTTGATCTGGTCGACGAGCTTTATTGGAATCGGGTACATCGGCGGAGAAGAATGGAACCAGCTTTCCCCTTTGATGCATCGAACACTGGTTGTGGTGACACTGCTGGTTCTTCTTACGCTCGCGATAGGGGTCGCATGGTGCCTCGTGCGACGAACCCTCAGATCGTACTCTCGCGCCAGCGGGGAATGAGGATCATGAGCCATCACTCCATCGGCAGCGAGCCTTCTCTCGTGGATTGATTATGTGGTGGGCCGTGTAGTGATGAAACGGAGCACCAACGACCAACAGCTGAAGAGGACCGGGCAAAAGGAGAAAATTTAAGCTGCCCTCTCTCTGTGTTGCTCTCTCCCTATTGCACTGTCATAAATGTCCGAGGATTTGAACCCTTCAAATCGCCCATCCGTTGCGTAAGATTCGACCCGCCGCCTCAGGGCCTCCATCTCGTCTTCGGTCATAGGGGTGAATTGGTGCGCTATCCTGACATTCTGGTGCAACACTTCCAGTGAATCAACTCCACTGACGACAGAGGCAATTGGAAGACTGAGGACATAACGTAACGCCTCCTCCGCCGTGAGTATGCCTTGCCTGATAGGATCTCCGTTGCCGCTCAGGGTCTTCATCGCAAGAGGAGCGATACTCAACCGGATCAGCTCAGGTAAGACGGTACGCTCAAAGCTTCGAAAGGTGCCATCAAACACGTTCAGTGGTAGTTGGCAAGTATCCCAAGGGAAGCCATACTGCAACATCTTCAGATGGATTGCGGGATCCTTATGACCCGTAAATCCGACGAAGCGAACCTTGCCTTGACGCTTTGCCTCCATCAATGCTTCGATACTTCCGTTTGGACTAAAATGCTGATGAGGCTCATCAGGGTAAATCACCTCGTGAATCTGCCAGAGATCGATGTAGTCTGTTCGTAGGCGCCGCAAGGATTCCTCGAGTTGCTTGAAAGCCAGCTTTTTGTTGCGGCCATGAGTGCACACCTTGGTCATGACGAAGACCTTGTGCCGTCGACCAACGAGAGCCTTCCCCATCCAGTCTTCACTACGTCCGTCATGATATTCCCAAGCGTTGTCAAAGAAGGTGAGCCCGGCAGCTATTGCTTCATGGATAAGCTTGATGGCGTTCTTTTCACAGTCAATGCGACCTAAGTGGGCACCTCCTAGGGCGAGAACGGACACTTCAACGCCAGTTTTCCCAAGAGGTCGGCGGGGAATTTCTCTTGACGGTGGAAGGATGGAATGAACGGTTGGCGATCTTCGTTGAAGCATGCTCACCAATATGAACCTTGATCAATTAGTGCCACAGCTCAAACTAGTGCGGCCTTTTGTAAACTTAGAGGTCAGGTCCAAGACTGTCAAACCAAAGCGTGCTTCTGGTTCGGGTCCTGATAGAGCGCGCTCGACAGATGTTCCGCACTTGATTGACCCTCCCTGCGAAGTACTACCGAATAAGGCTCCGGCAGGTCGCGATGTGGAATTTTGAATTGGATGTTGCGAGTTTTGAGGTGGAGCGGCTGTTGTGGCATAAGTCACCTACGATGACACAGCACAGCGATATCCCCATCACTATCCGGAAAATTTTCGGGGTGGTATAGAAGTGCTGGATCGGATCAAGCTGGTAACTTACTTCATCATAGCCGGCTCTGTCGGCAGGGAACCTGAAACGGTAAGTGGTTGATATTGGTGGGCCGTGTAGGGGTCGAACCTACGGCCCGCTGATTAAGAGTGTAAATAGGGCAGTTTCTCTAACGGCTTGATCTGCAACCTGGTTTCCCCATTTCTTTTGCTGACCAAGCGGTTAGCTCGCTTACAGTGATTCTATTGGTTCTTGTCGATTCTACCCTTTGCTCCTATTTCTATCACAAATCTATCACAACCCAAGGCCGATGCTTGATGTCGGATCGGATTCCCCTGACGGTATAGAAGAAAGAACGTTCACGTTCGGAATTACTTTGAGATAGCAATTCCATGTCCAAGGATCAAAAACCTCTCTCCAGTTCAGAACCACAGATGTCGATTTATCCTGAGCTTTGACGTATCCTTCCAGCTGGTCCAAAAACAAATGTTTAAAAAGGTTTGAATCGGAGCCGGAGAGCCACCGTATTTCTGGGAGAGGACTCAGTGCCTGAACTGAATATTGTGACAGGGGGACTCAGCTATATAGGCAAATACATCACGCGACGACTTGTTGCGGAGGGAAAGAAGGTCCTCATCCTGACGGGCCATCCCAATCGCCCCAACCCATTTGGCAAGCAGATCACCATTGCGCCATGGAATTTCGAGAACCAAAAAGCCCTGGTCACCTGCCTTCAGGGAGCCACAACGCTCTTCAACACCTACTGGGTCCGTTTTGATTACGACACGGTCTCGTTCGATAGCGCTGTCGAAAATACCAAACAGTTGATCAAGGCAGCTGAGGAGGCCGGTGTTCGAAAGATTGTTCACCTGAGCGTCTCGAATCCATCCGAAGAAGCACCGTTTCCCTATTTCAGAGGGAAGGCCGTGCTCGAGAAGGCCATTCGCCAATCAAAGTTGCCCTATGCGATCATCCGGCCAACTTTGGTGTTTGGCGGCGAAGAAGAAATCCTCGTCAACAACATTGCATGGCTCCTGAGACGGTTTGCGATTTTTGCCATTCCCGCACCGGTCGACTACCGCCTGCAGCCCATATTTGTCGAAGACGTGGCGACACTTGCGGTCGAAGGAGCCCGGACTCCTGAGAACACAACCATAGATGCGGCAGGCCCTGATACGTTCACATTCAAGGAAATGGTGCAGCTGATCGCTCAAAAGATTGGCAGCAGAACGCTTCTCTTTCACGCGAGTCCCAGCGTGTCTCTGGCGCTTCTCAAAGTGATCGGCTTGTTGGTCGATGATGTCGTTCTGACCCGTGACGAACTGGGGGCCTTGATGGCCAATCTCCTTGTTGCGAAAGACCGACCGAGAGGAACCACTCGGCTGAGCGACTGGCTCGATCAGAAGGCCAACGCTCTAGGACGGACCTATGCCTCAGAATTTGACCGTCATTTTCGCTAGACGTTCGGCCTGCTTCGCGGACAGCTCCTATTGAAGCTGTGCGGTCCACAAACAAATGCGTGACGACCATTCAGCCATGCGTTTTTCTCAAACCGCACCCTGCCGATTACTCATTTTTGGCGCAAACGGGGTATTCGGTCGGCGAATCATCAAGGGACTCGCGACTCTGGATGGACTCAATATCGGGGCGGTCTGTCGAACCAAACAGCAAGCCATAGCCCTCGCTCAAGAGTTCAAGCCTTCCGTCTCTCCTTTATGGGGTGATGTTCAATGTCGGAGTGAGGTGCGGAGTCTGATGGACGGTGCGCATGCGGTCTTTCATTGTGCGGGCCCGTTCAGTGCTCACCCCCTCCATCCGCTGCGGCTCGCCCTTGAACATGGCCTCCATTATGCCGATTTGGGAGATGACCCCGGCTATCTCGAGACAGCCGCCCAACTCATGGCCTCCTATCCACCTGTCGATCGGATAGTGATCTGTGGAGCGTCGAGTCTACCCTCCATGACCTCCCTCCTCACTCGAATGGCTGAGTCCCGATACGGGCCAGTTGAACGGATCTCCATCCGGATGTTTATCGGAAACCAAAATCCAAAGGGGAAAGGGGTTATCGAATATCTGATTCATGCGTTGAGACATCCATTTCAAGCCATGCGAAATGGCTCTTCGACACCGGAGTGGACTTGGAGCACGTCTTCCACCTATTCGAGCCCCTTCGACTCCAGACGGCACCCGTTTAGTCTCATCGAATCCCCTGACGACCATTTCTTGCCTCTCTGGTTTAAGGCGGTAGAGGTCTGTTTCCAAGTCAGCCTTGAATTTTGGTGGATTCATCATGTGGTCCGCCTCATCGGTCTACTCCAACGCATCACGCCACAATGGATAGATCCACTGTGGAGTGCCCTCCTGTTCAGAGGACATCCGTTGTTGTTGAGCCACTTCGGCAGCACCCTGGGATGGCTTGAGGTGACGACCACTCATCGGCATGGATCAGACCTAGTCATCCATTGTCAACAATTCTCCGCCGGCGATGATGGTCAGAAAATCCCTTCGTTCCCATTGATCACCATCGGCCGCGCCCTCGCAGGCCAGCTTCCGTGTCAGACAGGTACGGTCACAAGATTTATGGACCTTCTGGCCATCGAGCAGTTTCTGACGGAAATCCGCGCCGCTGGAATCAACTATCACGTTGGCCGCCCGATATCGGAAGATGGCCGTCAAGCAGCTCTTCAATAAAGTGGTGCTGGGGAAATAATTCCTAGGACACTGTGGGTTCAAAACCAGTTCTTTTTGACCCCTGGGACGCGTACTTTTAATTCTCAACTGGATCGACAGGATAGCAACTCAATTTTCACATCCTTTTTGACCGCCTGGAATTCGACCGACTCGCCGGCCAGCGATCGTAGCTAGTCAGTGCGCACCGTTGCTATGGGGGTCCCAGTGAACCGGCTCGGTCCCGCTTCTCTGCTATACTTCCATAGGATTGCTAACACATCTGAGCCGATACCCACATCAGAAACCCAATTCAAGGGCATGTGAGATGTGCCGCCCACTGAGAGTCCTCGTCGCGATCGTCATGGCAGGCTTGGTCGCCGGGACGGCGTGGGCGGAGGACTCGTTGGATACGAAGCTATTGCTGTCAATGAACACTCCCCCCGGTGGAGACATGGCTCTGATACGGTCCCTGATTGCCCAGGGCGCCAATGTGAATGCCAAGAATGAACTACTTGGCCAGACGCCGTTGCATATGGCTCCCACACCAGAGGTGGCCGCCCTGTTGCTTGCCAAGGGCGCGAAGGTGAACGCGACGAATGTCCTTGGCCAGACGCCACTGCATTCGGCTGTGGGGGCGAACAAGAAGGCTGTGGCCGAAGTGTTGATTGCCAACGGGGCAGATATGAACGTCAGGGATCAGGCGGGCTTCACGCCGCTGCATACGGCTGTGGCCGCTGACGAGAAGGATATGGCTGCGCTGTTGATTGCTAAGGGGGCGCAGCGCTCGTGGTCGTTGAACGAGAAGCTGGTCACGGCCACATTCTTTGGAGACATGGCAATGGTGAATTCGCTGATTGCCAAGGGCGCGGATGTGAATACCAAGGATCAAGCTGGCGGTTTGCCGCTGTGTAAGGCTCCCACAAAAGCCATGGCCGAACTGTTGATTGCCAAGGGCGCCAAGGTGAACGCGACGAATGTCCTTGGCCGGACGCCGCTGCATTGCGCTGTGATCGAAAATCATAAAGACGTGGCCGAAGTGTTGCTGGCGAAGGGGGCGGATGTGAATGCCGCGGATAAATTTCGCTGGACGCCGCTGCATCACGCGGACACAAAAGATATGGCCGAACTGTTGCTGGCGAAGGGGGCGGATGTGAACGCCAGGCAGGGCTTGGGCTCTACGCCGCTGCATTCGGCTGCGGCCAAGAACGATAAGGAAATGGCCGAAGTGTTGATTGCCAACGGAGCGGATATGAACGCCAGGAATGGCGCGGGCGAGACGCCGCTGCATGAGGCTGCGTCCACGAACGCGAAAGAGGTGGCCGCACTGTTGATCGCGAAGGGGGCGGATGTGAACGCCAGGCAGGGCTTGGGCTTCACGCCGCTGCATACGGCTGCAGCCTATCGCGCTAGAGATGTGGCCGAAGTGTTGATCGCCAACGGGGCAGACGTGAATGCCAAGGATTATAAAGGGAGGACACCCTGGCAAATTGCGGACATCAGTGACAAAGACATGGTGGATCTGTTGAGAACCAAGCTTGTGCATTGACCTGATGGTCTCCGGTTCATCTTCAGGCGAGTCTGGTACCACCCTGGTGCGAAAGAGCCGTGATCCAGAGTGAGAAAAGAGCTGTTTGGCGTATCCTTGGTCTTGCACCGGAGAGGCTCACTCCACCCAATTGTGCTCATTTTGTGCTCAACTCCACCTCACTCCAGCTCATTCCAGCCTACTCCAGCCAAAGTTTGGATTTCGCGCAAACTTTGGCTGGAGTGGGCCTCAGTGAGCCTGAATAGGCTGGAG
>Ga0187779_10001537_pt1 | contig 14359 bp, 16 predicted proteins | sample 1015_Q2_SP10_10__FD_132435 | JGI IMG/M metagenome (GOLD analysis project Ga0187779, IMG submission 132435) | Tropical peat soil microbial communities from peatlands in Department of Meta, Colombia - 1015_Q2_SP10_10_MG | ecosystem: Environmental > Terrestrial > Soil > Wetlands > Peat | place... | reverse complement strand
GTCGCGAGCGACAGGCGCGCCCAGCCGTGGCCGTGCTCCCCGAAACCCTCGCCGGGCGCGACGGCGACGCGATGGTCCTCGAGCAGGTGCTCGCACGTCGCGCGTTCCGGGAGCCGGAACCACACGAAGAACGTGCCCTCGCCGCGCGCGTCGAGCCCGTCGAGCGCCGCAACGGCGCGGTCGCGGCGGGCCTGGTAGAGCGCGCGACGCTCTTCCACCGTCTCCTGCGGCCCGGTCAGGGCAGCGAGCCCCGCGAGCTGGACCGGTGCGAAGATGCCGGCGAAGACGTGGCTCTGCAGCTCGTCGATCCGCGCGACGAGCTCGGCGTTCCCGACCGCGAAGCCGAGCCGCCAGCCGGCCATCCCGTACGACTTCGACATCGAGAACAGCTCGAGCCCGACCTCGCGCGCGCCCTCCTGCGCAAGGAAGCTCTGCGGCCGGCGGCCGTCGAAGACGAGGTCGCCGTACGCGAAGTCGTGCAGCACCCACGCGCCCGCGTGCAGCGCCCACTCGACCGCCTCGGCGAACACGCCTGCCGGCGCGCACGCCGCCGCCGGGTTGGACGGATAGTTGAGATACAGCGCGTCCGCGGTCGCCGGCGCCGCGTCCCAGTCCGGCCGGCCGTCGGCGAGCAGCGGCAGCGGCACGTGCGCCGCGGCCGTGAGCGCGACGGCGGACCGATAGTCGGGGTAGCCGGGATCCGGCAGCACGACCGTGCCGCCGCGCTCGACCGCGACCTGCGCGAACTCGACGAGCCCTGTCTTCGACCCCGGCAACACGGCCACCTCGCGCTTCGGGTCGACGTCGACGCCGTAGACGCCCCGGTAGCGGGCCGCGATCGCCGACTTCAACTCGAGCACGCCGCTGAACGGGGCGTAGCCGTGGACGTCCGGCAGCCGCGCGTTGTCGACGAGCGCCTCGATCACGTGCGGCGGAGGCGGCACGTCCGGGTTGCCGCGGCCGAGGTCGACGAGCGGCGCACCTCCCTGCGCGGCCGCGGCGGCGACACGGGCGAGCAGCGCCGCGAAGTACTGCTCGGGCAGGCGCTCGAGCCGGTGCGGCCGCGACCTCACGGCCGCGATGCTACGCGGCGGATCGCTCGGCGCGTCGCAGCTCGACCGGCAGCCGGAACACGACGTCCTCGTACACCGACCGGAACTCGGCGATGTCGTCGACGCCGCGTGCACGGAACCACTTGCACACGCCGCGCACGAGCCGCTCCGGCGCCGACGCGCCCGACGTCACGCCGACGACGCTCACCCGGTCGAGCCACGCGTCGTCGATCTGCGAGGCGTCCTCGACGAGATGCGCGGCAGTCCCTGCGGTGCGTGCGACCTCCACGAGCCGCTGCGAGTTCGAGGAGTTGGGCGAGCCGAGCACGAGCAGGAGGTCGACCTCCGCCAGGAGCTCCTTCACAGCCCACTGGCGGTTGGAGGTCGCGTAGCAGATGTCCTCCTTCGCCGGCCCCTCGATCGCGGGGAAGCGGCGACGAAGGACCTCGACGATCTCCCGCGTCTCGTCCACCGAGAGGGTCGTCTGCGTGATGTACGCCAGCTGTGCGCCGGCGTCGAACGAGATGCGCTCCGCATCGGCGACCGACTCGACGAGCACGATCGCGTCCGGAGCCTCCCCGGTCGTCCCCTCGACCTCCTCGTGCCCCGCGTGTCCGATCAGCACGATCGTGTAGCCGGCCTTCGCGAACCGCCGCGCCTGCGTGTGCACCTTCGTCACGAGCGGGCACGTCGCGTCGATCGCCGTGAGCCTGCGCGCGGCTGCAGCCGTGCGCACCGCGGGGGCGACGCCGTGGGCGGAGAACACCACGGCCGACCCTTCGGGGACGTCGTCGACGGAGTCGACGAAGATCGCGCCGCGCTTCTCGAGATCGCGCACGACGTGCGAGTTGTGCACGATCTGCTTGCGGACGTAGACGGGCCTTCCATAGAGGGCGAGCGCCCGCTCGACCGTCTCGACGGCCCGCTCGACACCGGCGCAATAGCCTCGCGGAGAGGCCAGAAGGACCCGCTTCACCAACGCGCGGCCAGGATAGCTCCGAACCTGTGAGAGTCGGGTTAAGAGGCTCTCACACAATGAGCGATTGTGCCGCCCGGCCGCGCTCGGCGGCACGCTGCCGCGTCCTCAGTCGGCCCGATAGCGCAACTATCGGGTCTTCCTGCGTCCTTGCAGCGCACTCGCCGATCGCACCCGGTCGACGAACGTCATCATGTGAGAGCCTCTAAGAGCCCGGAGAGGGAAAAGCCCGCCGCTCGGGGGGTCGGTACGGCGGGCTCTCCCACGTTGCGCACCGCGGGCCTGCAAGTCAGGGAACCGCCGCGGTTCGCATCGCCCAGAGCGGAGACGCTAAACGGCCTCCCCGAGCGCCACAATGGGCCGGATGGCCCATCTTTGCAATGCGGAGGAGGTCCGCTCGACGGCGGGAACCATCGTCTCGTGACGCGCGTGCTCGTGATCGACGACGAGGCGCCGATCCGGCTGCTCTGCCGCGTCAACCTCGAGGCGGACGGGATGGAGGTGCTGGAGGCGACGGACGGCGTCCGGGGGGTCGCGGTCGCCGTAGAGGAGCGCCCCGACGTCGTGCTGCTCGACATGCTGATGCCGCGACTCAACGGGTGGCAGGTGGCCGAGCAGCTGCTTGCCGACGAGCGTACGGCCGGGGTCGCGATCGTCTTTCTCACCGCACGCGTCGAGGTGCTCGACCGTGCCCGCGGGCTCGACATCGGCGGCGTCGCCTTCGTGACGAAGCCGTTTAGCCCGTTCGAGCTGGCGCCGCTCGTGCGCGAGCTCACGGAGCACGCCGAGCGGGACGGGCTTCGGGCCGAGAAGCTCGCGTCCCTGCGCGCCCTCGTCGACCCGACGTGACGGGTTAGCGCGCGGTCTGGGCCAGCGCGATCCCGGCCAGCACGACGGCGGCGCCGGCGAGCTGCACCGGCGCGAGCGACTCGCGCAGCCAGACCCAGGCGACGACCGTCGCGACGACCGGCTCGAGCATCGACGCGATCCCGACCCGCGTCGCGCTGATGTGACGGAGCGCGCCGACGACGAGCCCGAAGGGGACGATCGAGCCGAGCACGATCACCCAGAGCACGAGCGCCCAGACGGGCAGGTGCCACGAGGCGAGGTGCCCCTCGAGCGACACCCGCTTCCCGACCGTGCCCGCCGGGAAGCTCCACCACGGCTGCACGATCGTCCAGAAGAGCGTGGCGAAGAAGAAGCCCCATGCGAGCAGCGGGATCGATTCTCGCCGCGCCACCTCCCGCTCTGCGAGCAGCAGGTACGACGCGAACACGACCGCCGCGATCAGTGCGAACGCGACGCCGAGCCCGTCGAGCGTGACGCCTCGCCAGAGCTGCACCATCAGCGTGAGCCCGGTGAGCGAGAGCGCGAGCGCGGCCCAGATCCGCCGCCGCACCCGCTCGTGACCGAACGTGCGCGCCCAGATGGCGACGAGCACCGGGCCGATGTACTGGATCAGGAGCGCGATCCCGACCGGGAGACGGTGGATCGCGAGGAAGTAGAAGAGCTGTACGAACGCCACCCCGACGACGCCGAAGACTGCCAGCCGGGGCAGCTCGGAGCGCTCGACGCGCAGCGAGCCGCGGTCGAATGCGAGGGCGAGCAGCGTCAACCCGATGAAGGCGCCCGTCGAGCGCATCTCGGTCAGGCGCAGCGACGAGAGCCCGGACGCGAGCGCCACCTTCGAGAAGGTGCCGTTGATCCCGAACAGCGTCGCGGCGACGAGCACCATCGCGTAGCCCACGAGCGGCCGGCGGTCGCGCGGCGGCTCACGACCCGGCGTCAGCGGCTCGGCCATCGCGCGAACCTATCCGACGGCGCGGCACGGTAGCCTGACGGGTACGGGGCGTAGCTCAGCTTGGTAGAGCATCGCGTTTGGGACGCGAAGGCCGGCAGTTCGAGTCTGCCCGCCCCGACTACAGCGAGGCGGCGACCCCGGCTGCGACCTTCGCCGCGGCGATGCTGCCCTCGCGCAGCTGGCCGCCGAGGGTCGGCACGAAGCCGACGAACCAGAGACCGGGCAGCGCGAGCTCGCCGTCCGTGTGCGTCGGCAACCCGCGCGGGCCGAGCACGCCGAGATGCCCGACGAGGCTCTCGAGCCCGGCGCGGAAGCCGGTCGCGGCGACCACCGCGTCCGGATCGATGCGGGAGCCGTCCGCGAGCAGCACCTCGCCGCCGTCGAAGCCGGAGACGGCGGCGACGATCTCGACGAGGCCGCGGCGCACCGCGCGGACGATGCCGACGTCGAGGATCGGCGTCGTTCCCGTCGCGAGGAACGCGCTGCGGACGCCCTGCTCCGGCCGCGGCAGCCCCTGACCCGCCAGATCGGGGATGGAGAGCTTCCGCAGCGACTTCGAGACCGGGTCGACCCAGTCCGGCGGCAGATGCCGGATCGCCATCCCGATCAGCTGCGCGGAGACGCCGGCGGTGGCGCGCCTGACGATCTGCGGCGGCGTGCGCACCGAGAGGCGCGAGCGGGCCGCGCCGCCCTCGGCGAGGTCGGTCGCGATCTCTGCGCCCGAGTTGCCGGCGCCGACGACGAGCACGTCCCGGCCGAGGAACCGCGTCGGGTTCCGGTACCCGGACGAGTGGATCAGCTCGCCGGTGAAGCCCTCGCGGCCCGGCCAGCCCGGCACGAACGGGGCCCCGTTGTAGCCGGTCGCAACGATCGCCGCCCGCGCCGGCAGCGGCCCGTGCTCGGTGTCGAGGCGCCACGCGTCGCCGTCGCGCTCGATCCGCTCGACGCGCGTGCTCGTGCGCACCTCGAGCCCGTCGGCGTACTCGTGGAGGTAGGCGAGCAGGTCGTCGCGCGACACCCAGCGGCCGTAGCGGCGCGGGATGCGGAGGCCGGGCAGCCCGGAGAGGAGCCGCGGCGTGTGCAGGTGGAGCCGGTCGTAGCGATCCCGCCAGGCGGCGCCGGGCTCGGGCCCGGCCTCGAGCAGGACCGCCTCGACGCCGACGCGGCGCAGCAGCACCGCGGTGGCGAGCCCCGCCGAGCCGGCGCCGACGATCGCGACCTCCCGCGTCTCCACGCCGTGGTCCTACCATCGCGCTGCGACGAGAGAGAGCGGGTGGCGGGAATCGAACCCGCATAGCCAGCTTGGAAGGCTGGAGCTCTGCCATTGAGCTACACCCGCACGCGGGCAAGGGTAACGCCCCGGCCCTCTCGCCGGAGGCCGTGGAGAGGCGGTGAACGATTCGCGGCAAGGTGGTCGCCGCGCCGGCTTCGGCCGTCGAGTCCGTCCGCGACGCCGTATGCTGCGCGCGCCCGAATGTCTTCGATGCGGAGGAGAGACATGGCCGTTTTGATGGTGCTCGACCTTCCCGGCGCGACGCTGGAGCAGTACGACCGCACGAACGAGATCCTCGGCATCCATGGTGACGAGGACGCCCCGGACGGTCTCATCTCGCACGCGGCCGGCCCGACGGACGACGGGGTCCTGGTCGTCGACGTCTGGGAGTCCGGAGAGGCGCTGCAGAGCTTCTTCGACGGGCGCGGCGTCGCCCGCGCGATGCAGGAGGCGGGCGCACCGCCCGGGGAGCCGCGCGTGCTGCCGTTGCACAACCACTTCGAGGGCGGCGGCGCCAGGGCGGGCGTCTTGATGCTCGCCGAGCTCGACGACTTCGCCACCGACACGTACGACGCCATGGCCGCGACGTTGACCGCGCACACCCCCGAGGACGACACGCACCCGGCCGTTCACCACGCGGCCGCGGTGACCGAGAGCGGCGGCATGCTCATCGTCGACATCTGGGAGTCGCCCGAGGCGTTCGGCGCGTTTGCGCAGGAGGCGCTCGCGCCGGCAGGCGAGGCGGCGGGAATCGACCCGTTCGAGCCGCGCTTCGTCCCGATCCACAACCGCATCAAGGGCTAGTGGTCGCGGCCACAAGCACGGCTGTGCGCCTGGCGGCCCGCAGACGCGTCGTCTGCCGTCGTCCTCGGGAGGCCGCATACCTACGGGTATGCGGCCTCCCTGCGTCCTAGGGGTCTGCGAACCGCCGTTCGCGAACGACCTTGTGGCCGCGACCACCAGCGGGCCGACACGCGTGCGTGCGCGGGCTACGGTTCGCGGCATGCATCCCTCAGCGGAGGCCGTCGGGCTCGTGCCCGCGCTCGCGCTCGCGTATGCGCTCGCCGCCCGCCCTCGACGCCCAGAACGCGCCCGCGTAGCGGCAGCCGCTCTCGCGCTCGCCCTCGTCTTCGCCGCGTTCGCCACCGAGCTGCAGCCGTTCGCGCTCCACACGTTCCTGTGGGCGCACCTGCTCCAGAACGTCGTCCTCGCGGAGTGGGCTCCGGGCCTGCTCGTCCTGGCGATCCCGCCGGCGATCGCCGCGCGCGCCACCGGCTCCCTGCTCCTGCGTCCGCTCGTCGCGCTGCCGCTCTGGCTCGGCACGTACTTCGTCTGGCACCTGCCGTGGATCTACGACCTCGCGCTGCGCCATCCGCACTCGCTGCTGCATGTCGAGCACCTGACATATCTCGGCGCGGGGATCTGCATGTGGTGGCCGGTGATCCACGGCGTGTACTCGGCGGGTGTGAAGGCGGCGTACGTCTTCGCGGCCTTCGTGCTCGCCTCGCCGCTCGGCCTCGTGCTCGCCCTCATCCCGCGGGCGATCTACTCGTTCTACGTCCACGCGCCGCGCACGTGGGGGCCGTCGCCGCTCGCCGACCAGCAGATCGCCGGCGTGACGATGGCGGTCGAGCAGGCGATCGTCTTCTTCGCCGTCTTCCTCTTCTACTTCCTGCGCTTCCTGCAGGAGGAGCAGGTCTCGGGCGCGTTCGACGAGCTGCGCGCTGCGCGCCGGTGAGGAGTCGCAGAGCCTACGCGGAGGCGAGCTCGATCCGCTCGATCACGACATCCTCACGCGGCCGGTCGCGGGCGTCCGTCTCGAGGGCCGAGATCGCGTCGACGACGTCCATGCCCTCGGCGACGCGTCCGAACACGGTGTGCTTGCCGTCGAGCCACGGGCACGCGTCGGCAGTGACGATGAAGAACTGGCTTCCGTTCGTGTTCGGCCCGGCGTTCGCCATCGCGAGGGCGCCGCGCACGACGAGCTGCCGGTTGAACTCGTCCTCGAACGTGTAGCCGGGTCCGCCGGAGCCGGTGCCCGTCGGGTCGCCGCCCTGGATCATGAAGTCCGGGATGACGCGGTGGAAGGTCACTCCGTCGTAGAAGCCCTCGCCGGCGAGCGTCACGAAGTTCGCGACCGTCTTGGGAGCGTCCTCGTCGAACAGCTCGACGCCGATCGCGCCGTGGTTCGTGTGCAGGGTCGCAATGGACATGACCGGCAGCGTAGCGCCGGACGCGGACACGGCCCGGAGCGCGTGTGGCGGGCCCGACAGATTCGAACCTGCGACCCACTGATCAGAGGTGCCGCCCCCTCTTGGTGCCCTCGACCTCGCCGGTTCAGATCGGCCGCGTGGCGCGCACGACGACGTCGAATGCGACTCGCGTTCCCTCCGGGGTCTGCACGGGTCGCTCGACGCGCTCGGCACGTTCGACCACGAGGTCCGGTAGGTCGGCGACGATCTCGGGGCCGGTGTAGAGCACGGCCGGGTTGTATGGCCCGCCGTAGCCGTGTTCGAGGTTCGATCGGTCGTGACCGATGAGCAGGAACGTGCCGCCGGGCGCGGTCGCCTGGGCGGCCATGTTCAGGATCGCCCGTCGCTCCGGGGCCGGTACGTGCAGATAGGTGAGCATGACGAGGCCGTACGCGTCGCGCTCGGGTTGGTAGCGGAGGAGGTCGGCGGCGACCCATACGCAGGTCGCGCCGCGACTTGCAGCGAGGCTGCGGGCCTTTTCGAGCCCGACGGTGGAGAAGTCGACGGCGGTCACGTCCCAGCCGCGTTCGGCGAGCCAGATGGCGTGGCGCCCTTGCCCGCAGGCGAGGTCGAGTGCCCGGCCCTTCGGGAGCGTGGCTACCTCGGAGACGACGAAGGGGCACGGTTCCCCCGCCCAGCGGCGGTCGTCGTCTGCGTGGCGATTGTCCCAGTCGGTCTTGTCCATCCTGTCATGACCGGGTCGGTGCTTCGCGGACACGTCGGGCCACGGTCCGGGTGTGCTGTCCCCGCCGACCGGATGCGTCGTCTGCGCGGTGAGGGAGGGGTGCTCAGTCGAGGTCATTCGTTGATGCAAGCTCGGCCCACCAGAGATCGCCGTAGACGGGGCGGAAGACTTCGCCGACGGCGATGAACGCGTGCGGAGTCGAGGGGGCGTCGATGACGAACGCATAGACATCATCGGCGTCGTGGCTGAACGAGCGCGCTCCTACGCGGCGCGCCTCGTCCTCGAGCCTGGCTTCTGCGTCTGCATGTTGGGCTCCTTCATGTGGGCCCCCTCGGACGCTGAACATTCCCATCGCCCGACTCTCTGGGGCGGTCAACCTGCCTCCGCCGCGTCGGCCCGCGTCTGTGGGCGAGAGGCGCCGCAGAAGCCGGTTCCGCCGCGATTCAGGCAGAGGAGGCCGAGCAGGGTCTCGTCTTCGTCGAGGACGATGATCCGGCGGTGCGGATTCCGGGCCGCTCGGTCGTACGCGGTTTCGGCCGAGTCGCTGGGCGAGAGCGCCTCCGGCTTCGGCTCGGCGAACGGTAGGGCCGCTGCGTCGGGGTCGGCTTCCTCCGGCAGCTCGGTGATCGCCCCGCGGAACCTGCGGCCGTCGGCCAGGAGCACCATCTGGACGCGCGGGCTGTCTAGCAGCACGCGCACGTCCGCGACCGATGCCTCAGCCGGAAGCGTCTTCGGCGTCCGAAGCATGAGGTCGGCCACGGTCTGCTCGGAGACGGCAGGAGTCTGTGGCGCTTTGATCTCGTCATGGTAAGGCGTGCTGCCGTGCTGAGACAAGGCGATGCCTATGCGATCTTGCGAATGTCACCGTATATCAGTGGCATGCACTTATGGTCTTTGCGGTTGATAGGCTAGGCATCGCCTTTGTACTCGACCGAGGAGCGCTGTGCATCGTGACGTCTAGCTTCAGCAGGGCCGCGCTATTGCGCCGGGGTGCGCAGGGCGGTTCGCTGGTCTTTCTCTCCGGGTCAGCGCTCGCGGCGTTTGCGAAGAGCGCATCGGCGGACACCCTTCCCGACGGCGATCTTGCCTATCTCCGCCTGCTGATCGGCGCGGAGCTTCTGACGGTCGACTTCCAGACGCAGGCGCTCGCAAGCGGCAAGCTGGGGGCCGGGGCGGCGGGTCTCGTCAAGCAGATGCTTGCGGACGAGAAAGCGCACTACAACGGGCTCGCCAACCTCATGGACGAAGCGGGCCAGACGCCGGCGACGGCGGACGACATCAACTTCTCGTACCCGAGCGGCAGCTTCGCATCGATTGGTGCGATCACCAAGCTCGCGGATGGCCTGGAGACGCTTGTGCTCGGGGCCTACCTCGGCGCTGTCGAGAACGTCCAGACGGCGCAGCTACGCCTGCCGATCGGCCAGATCGCAGCGAACGAAGCGCAGCATCTGAGCGCGCTCGCGCCGCTATCGGGGCGAGGGCCGATCGGTGATGCCTTCGCGTCTGCCCTCCAGATCGACGCCGTCTCGGCTGCGCTCGGCACCTACGAGAGCTGAACGATGCCCAAGGAGCTCTACACGGCGAGTGAGGCGGCTTCGGCACTCGGGATCAGCATCGACACACTCCGTCGCTGGGACAGGGCCGGGCGTGTCCGCGTGCAACGCGACGCAAGCAATCGCCGGGTCGTCACTGCCGCGGAGATCGACCGGCTCCGCGGTGACGGTGGCGGCTCGCACCTCAGCGCTCGGAACCGCTTCAAGGCGACCGTGACCGAGGTGAAGGTCGATGGGCTGATGGCCCAGGTCGAGATGGTCGTCAGCCAGCCCGTTCGCCTGGTCGCTGTCGTTACACGCGACGCCGTCGAGGAGCTCGGGCTCAAGAGCGGGATGGCGGCGACAGCGATCGTCAAGTCCACGAACGTCATGGTGCAGCTCTAGCGAAAGGGGTTCGTCGGTGTCAGCCAGGAATCGTCGCCTTGTCCTCACCGCAGCCGTGGCTGCCCTCGCCCTCGCCACGGTCGCGTCCTTTGCGGGACGGGCCTCTGCGACGCCCCGCGCCCACCAGGCAGCGCGCGCGCAGATCACCGTCTACGCCGCGGCGTCCCTGACCAACGTCTTCCCGGCGATCGACGCGGCACCGAAGTACTCGTTCGGCGGTTCGAACACGCTCGCCGCCCAGATCACCCAGGGCGCCCCGGCGGACGTCTTCGCCTCGGCGAACATGACGCTACCGAACCAGCTCTTTGCGAAGGGCATCTGCTCGAAGCCGGTCGTCTTCACTCGCAACACGCTGGTGATCGTTGTGCCGAAATCGAACCAGGCAGGCATCCACAGCATCTACGACCTGACCAAGCCCGGCGTCAAGATCGACATCGCCGGCTCCGGCGTGCCGGTCGGCAGCTACACGCTGCAAATCCTCAAGAACATGAACCTGTCGGCTGCGGTGCTCAAGAACGTCGTCAGCCAGGAGACCGACGTTCGTGAGGTTCTGGCGAAGGTCGCGCTCGGCGAGGCCGACGCGGGCTTCGTCTACTCGACGGACGCCAGGACGGTGCCGGGCCAGGTCACCGTGCTCAACGTGCCCGCGTGGGCGCAGCCGAAGGTTCAGTACGGCATCTGCGTCGTTTCCAAGAGCGGCGACCCGACAGATGCGCAAGCCTTCGTCAACGAGGTGCTGAGCAAGGCAGGTCAGGCAAAGATGCTCGCCTACGGGTTCCTGCCCCGCGTGAAGCCCGTTCCGAAGAAGTAGCGGCGACGGCGATCACCGAAGGCATGGGCGATCTCGTGGCGGCTGCCTGATGCGACGCGCGGCTGTGACCGGCCTCTACGTCGCCGCAGCGGTCGTGGCGCTTGCGTTCCTGCTGCTTCCGATCGTGGCGATCTTCGCGCACACCTCGCCCGGCAGGTTGCTCGCCCAGCTCTCCAACCCGGTCGTCAAGGACGCCCTCCTCGTCAGCTTCAAGACCAGCCTGCTCGCCCAGGCTCTGATCCTGATCTTCGGCACGCCGACGGCCTACCTGCTCGCCAGCCAGCGCTTCCGCGGCCGCGCCCTTGCGATCACACTCGTCGAGTTGCCGCTCGTCCTTCCACCCGCCGTTGCCGGGATCGGGCTGCTGGCCGCGTTCGGACACTTCGGCCTGCTCGGCTCCAGCCTGGAGGCTCTCGGGATCAGGCTTCCCTTCACCCAGAGCGCGGTCACGATCGCGGTGGCGTTCGTCGCCAGCCCGCTCTACATCCGTCAGGCGATCGCCGCGTTCGAGGCAACCGACCCCAACCTCGCGGCAGCCTCGCGCACACTCGGCGCCGGGCCCGTGCGTACCTTCTTCCACGTCGTGCTGCCGCTCGCACGCGGCGGACTGATCGCCGGGCTTGCCCTCTCCTTCGCCCGCGGGCTCGGCGAGTTCGGAGCCACGATCATGTTCGCCGGAAGCCTGGAGAAGGTCACCCAGACGCTGCCGCTGGCCATCTACGCCGAGTTCGACCAGAACTTCAACGCTACCCTGGCCATGAGCGGCGTGCTCGTCCTGATCAGCATCATCATGCTCGTCACCCTCAGAATCGGACTGTCATGGCCAGGCTCGTCCTCGACCAGATCACGGTCCCTCTTCGGTCTTTCGATCTTGAACTGACCCTGGAGGTCGGCGCCACGGTCGCCCTCGTCGGCCCGTCCGGCGCCGGGAAGACGACCGTGCTCCGATCGGTCGCGGGCTTGGTCAGGCCGAAGTCGGGCCGCATCCGCTGCGACGACGCCGTCTGGTTTGACGGCGAGCGGAATCTCTGCCTTCCTCCCGAGCGACGGCAGGTCGGGCTTGTCTTCCAGGACTACGCGCTGTTCCCGCACATGACCGTCCGCCAGAACGTCGAGTACGCTCGTCGGCACAGGGCAACCGAGTACCTCGACCGCTTCGGCATCGGCCACCTCGAACGTGCGCGCCCGGGCGACCTGTCCGGCGGCGAGCGGCAACGGGTCGCGCTCGCCCGCGCGCTCGCGCGCGACCCGAACGTCCTCCTGCTCGACGAGCCGCTCTCGGCGCTCGACGCCCACACGAAGGCCGACGTCCGATCGGAGCTCCACGAGCTTCTGGCCGGACTCGCCATCCCTGTCCTCCTCGTCACCCACGACTTCGAGGACGCCGCCGCACTCGCCGACGAGGTCGGCGTCATCGTCGACGGCCGACTCCGGCAGACCGGAACCGCCGCCGACCTCGTCGCCCAGCCCGCCGACCCGTTCGTCGCCTCCTTCACCGGCGCGAACCTCCTCCACGGCCACGGCGTGTCCTACGGCGACACAACCGGTGTCCGCCTCGCCGACGGCACCGTCATCACCACGACCGGCATCGGCCAGGGTGACCTCGTGCTCGCCGTCTACCCCTGGGACATCACCCTCTCCACGACTCCGCCCAACGACTCAGCCATGAACGTCATCAGCGGGCCGATCCGCACCATCGCCGAGCTCGGCAACCGCGTCCGCGTCTCGATCGGCCCGGTCAGCGCCGAAATCACGGCGGAGTCACGCCGCCGGCTCGACCTCCAGGTCGGGCGGACGGCGTTCGCATCCTTCAAGGCGACAGGAACCCGTATCGTCGCCAGCGGCGCCCATCGGCAAGACCAAGCACACGCGGAACCGGAGACGGCAAGCCGCGAACGGAGGAGACCGGCATGAAGCTCAGCACCCGCAACCAGCTCCAGGGAACCGTTACCGACGTCAGGCTCGGCACGATCATGTCCGAGATCACCGTTGATGTCGGCGGCCAAACCGTCGTCGCTGCCATCACCCGAGGGAGCGCAGAACACCTCGAACTCGCACCCGGAGACAGCGTCACCGTCCTGATCAAGGCGACCGAGGTGATGCTCGGCAAGTAGGGCGAGCCGAAAGGCCCCATCGGGCGGGCAACCTTCCCTCCCACGTGGCGCTTCGTGACGCGCCCGGCAGGATTCGAACCTGCGACCCGCGGATTAGAAGTCCGCCGCTCTGTCCCCTGAGCTACGGGCGCGTGGCCGAAGCGTACCCCCGTCTCCGGAGAGGGACGGTGTACCCTGTAGCCGCCTCGCGGTGGCGGTAGCTCAGCTGGTAGAGCTCCGGGTTGTGGTCCCGGTGGTCGGGGGTTCGAGTCCCCTCCGCCACCCTCGCGAGAGCCCGTTGGCGACGCGGGCTCGTGACGCCGGGACAGCTCCGCCGCCGGCTTTCATCGGAGGCCGCTACGCTTGCCCGATGTCAGACGCGCTCGAGCGCCTGAAGGCGCGCCTGGCGGATCAGCACTCGCTCGACGGCCTTCTCACGCTGCTCGCCTGGGATCAGCGGACGGTGATGCCGCCCGCCGGCGCGGGCCACCGGGCCGACCACGTGGCTCTGCTGCAACGGCTCTCGCACGAGCTGCTCACCGACCCGGAGGTCGGACGGCTGCTCGACGAGCTCGAACCGGTCGAAGCGTCGCTCGACCCGGACTCGGACGACGCCTCGTTCATCCGCGTCGCCCGCCGCGACTTCCAGAAGGCCGTGCGCGTCCCGGCCGAGTTGCGCGCGGAGATGGCCCGCGCCGCTTCCGAGGCTGCGCCGGTGTGGGTCAGGGCGAAGTCGACGTCCGACTTCGCGCTGTTCCTGCCGCTGCTCGAGCGCAACATCGAGCTCCGCCGACGCTACATCGCCTGCTTCGAGCCGCAGCCCGATCCGTACGACATCCTCCTCGACGACTTCGAGCCGGAGATGAAGTCCGTCGAGGTGACGCGCATCTTCGACGAGGTCAAGGCCGAGCTGGTGCCTCTGATCGCCGAGCAGGCCGACCGCGAGGTCGACGACTCCTTCCTCACGGGCCGCTTCCCGCCCGACAGGCAGGTCGCGCTCGGCTGGGAGGTGGTCGACCTGTTCGGCCACCGCCCGGGTGCCTGGCGCATCGACCCGACGGAGCATCCGTTCGAGGCCGGTGTCGGCATCGACGACGTCCGGATCACGACCCACTACCACGACGACAGCCTCGAGTCGCTGTTTTCGACGATGCACGAGTACGGGCACGGCCTGTACCAGCATCAGCTGCCGAGCCGGATCGCGCATCTGCCGGTCGGCTCGGAGGCCTCGCTCGGCATGCACGAGTCGCAGAGCCGGTTGTGGGAGAACCTCGTCGGGCGCAGCCTTCCGTTCTGGCGCTTCTTCTACCCGCGCCTCCGCGAGGTCTTCCCCGAGCAGCTCCGCAGCGTCGAGCTCGCGCGCTTCTACGCGGCGATCAACAGGGTGCGGCCGTCGCTGATCCGCATTCGGGCCGACGAGGTCACGTACGGCATGCACGTGATCCTGCGCTTCGAGCTGGAGCAGGACATCGTCAACGG
>Ga0187779_10001536_pt1 | contig 14360 bp, 12 predicted proteins | sample 1015_Q2_SP10_10__FD_132435 | JGI IMG/M metagenome (GOLD analysis project Ga0187779, IMG submission 132435) | Tropical peat soil microbial communities from peatlands in Department of Meta, Colombia - 1015_Q2_SP10_10_MG | ecosystem: Environmental > Terrestrial > Soil > Wetlands > Peat | place... | reverse complement strand
GCATGAAAAGCGTCATCATAATAATGAACGGGTTGCTCAGGAACTTCCTGAAGTCCCGCTTGAAGATCGCCAGAGCGCTCCGGAACACGGTTAATGCCTCCGCTTATCAGGAGCTCCTTCTTCTTCCCCGCCACCCAGGCCCTTGCCGGTGAGGTAGATGAAAATATCCTCAAGGGATGGGGAACGGATCGAGATCGAGATTATCGGGATCGCGTGCTCGTCGAACACTGCGAGGATGGCAGGGATTACCCGGCTGCCGTTTGTTGCGGAGATGGTTACCCTGTGCTCGACAACCGAGACCGCGTTGACGAGGCCGATCTTCCGGATCGCCTCTTCGGCTGAAGAGTCAATAGTGTCCACGCCGATCTCGATGAGGTCCCCCGCCGGGATCAGTTTCCGCAGGTTTTCCAGGGTGTCGAGCGCGATCAGGCTGCCGTGATCCACAAACGCGATCCGGCCGCAGAGTTTCTCCGCCTCATCCATGTAGTGCGTGGTGAGAATGATCGTCGTGTCCTCCTGGTTCAGAAGCAGGATTTGCTGCCATACCTCCCGGCGGGCCTCAGGATCGAGCCCGATCGTCGGTTCATCCAGGAACAGGATAAGCGGATGGTGGATGAACGCCCGGACTATCTCGAGCTTCCGCTTCATCCCGCCTGAGAAGGTCTGGACGGGCATGTGGGCCCGGTCCTCGAGGCCCGCCATCTTCAGGAGTTCCCAGATCCGGTCCGGGAGGATGCTGTCAGGGACATTCTCGAGTTTTCCGTAGAATTCCAAATTGTCATATGCTGTCAGTTCTACATCGCTCGTGTAGTTCTGGGGGCATACGCCGATGAGCGCCCGGATTTTTTCGGGATCCCGGGCGATATCATAATTCCCGACAAAAGCCTGGCCCGAGGTGGGGGAGAGGAGCGTCGTGAGGATCCTGATGAGAGTGCTCTTTCCGGCACCGTTTGCCCCGAGAAGTCCGAAGATCTCACCCTTCGTTACTTCGAACGAGACATCGTTCACGGCAGTTACTGTCTTGGTCTTGCTGGCAAAGACTTTGGTGAGGTGTTCGATCCGGATGATGTTTGATCCCCGGGCCATTTCGTCTTCACCGGGCATGTGCAATCCTTCATACCGGTTTTTTTCCCGGAGGCTTCCGGTCCCGCCCGGCGCCGGTAATTCTTCGCGATCGGATAAATTCACAGCCTCACTCCTGCTGCAGTTTTGTCAGGATCCGGCACACATCTTCGAGTGCCGTGTACAGTTTTTCCACGTCCCCGCACTCGAGAGCCGACAGATCCCTGCTGAGATCTTTTTTGTAGCCAGAGATCCACGATTTGAGATGTTTTCTGCCCTGCTCCGTTATCGCGAGGTTGATAAACCGGCGGTCCGTGGGATCAGGCCTGCGCTCCACCAGATCATCGGCAATCATCAGGTCGGCAAGCCGGGTCATGTACGGCCGGGAGATATAAAGCCGGTCCCCGATCTCGGACATCGGCAACGGGCCACATTCAAGGAGCACTTTGAGTGTGTGGAACTGGGCAACCTGTACCCCGGTAATCGCTCGCTTGTTCCTCATCACGTTCTTGTAATACAGGGGGACGAGAGAGAGCAGCGCGGCCGCTGCCCGGTCCCGGATATCGTCAGCCATACCGGTCTTGAATCCTGATGATGTTTTTCATATTTAATAGTTTAATAAGTGATCTGTTCATCGTTTGAATTACCTGTGCACACCACCCCGGGAAGGATCTTCTGGAGACTCCGGCGAACGGGAGATTCGGGGACTACCCTGCGGGAATTCTAACGCGGAATTGAGGATCTTCCCGGGTGTCGCGACCTGCTTTCATGATACCCGCAAGGATTTATCAGCTCAATGAGTGCCATAGTACTCTTAAAAAACCGGGAAGGTTTCAAGAGAAAGACATGATCGCACTGCGGTTTTACCGGATATACGATATCGGCAGGGAGATCGACCTCGACTGGCTGGAACGTGCCCTCGCCCGGAGTTATTTCACGGCAAGGGCGAGCTTCATACGGGTCAAACAGAAATCGATACTGATCGAGGACCCTCCCCTCATGATCCAGATGAACCCGGTAAAACTGGAGCGGGGAGGCCGGACCTTCGAGTTCTCCGTCGTCGCGAAGGTCTACGGGATCGGTGCAATCAACTTTTGTTTCGTATACCAGGATCAGGACGCTGCGTATGCCGATCTCGAACCGCTGGCGTTCCTCTTCGCAGGCCAGGAGGGGTTCTCGGAATATTACGTGCAGTACCTCAAGACGCTGGGCGAGATCATCCGGCCGCATATCAGGAATTTCGCGATAGACCCCGACTTTTTTGAAGACTATACTATTTATGTGACCGATCGTAAAGACGAATCCATCGATTCTGTCCCCCTTCTCATCGGGGAGAGAACGGCTATTTCGCCCCAGATGCGGGATGAGATCACCCGGAATTCTCTCAGCTACAGCACCGCGGATCTTGTTATACTCTCGTGGGACTCTGCGCTCATCTGCGATCCTGAGAATCCGGCAGATCTCATCGACCTGATCGAATTTGCCAATGTCCAGGTCATGGAGCTCCGGTACTACGACCGCGAGCTCACCCGCGAGATGGAGAAGATGTATGACGATATCGAACATGCCGACCAGTTCTCGGCGTTCCGGCGGAGCAGGCAGTATCACGCGATCATGGCAAAACAGATGGAGACCTCCGCGGAGATCTCCGAGATCACCGAGAAGATCAACAACCTGATCAAGGTCACGGAGGACATCTACTACGCCCGGGTCTATGCCACGGCGTTAAAAGTACTGCGCAGCGGCCTCTGGAGCGAGAGCGTCAGCAGGAAAATCGAAGTAATCCGTGAGAACTATTCCATGCTCTCGGACGAGGTCAGAATACAACACTCGAATTTCCTCGAATGGGTGATCATCGTACTCATCGCGTTCGAGCTAGTGTTTGCTATATGGCAGGCGACTCGATAGAAAGAACATCCGGTTGACATGGCATTTGAGTGCTTTCAGTGCGGAGACTGCTGTTCCCAGCTCGGGCTTGTCCACAGCATACGGAAAGACTACGGGGACAACCGGTTTCTTATCCACAATCAGTACACCGGGGAAGAGACCGAGGTCATCATCGATTCAGATAAGATCGGGCTCTTTGAGGACAAGAGTATCTTCGAAAAACTTCCGAATACCTGCCCGTTCTTCCGTCACGAGCCCGGCAGCGAGAAGGCGTTCTGCACGGTCCACCAGACCCGGCCAGGCATCTGCAGGGATTACGGGTGCTGGCGCCTCCTGATCCTGAATCACCGTGGCCACCGGGTGGGACGGATCAAATACATCAGGACCCTTCATTCAGAGGATTCGACACTTACCCGGCTCTGGGAATCGTGTATCGAGGAGCACCGGGAGCCGGATGACAAGAAATGGGAGGCAGCCATGATCGCCATCTTGACCAGGGCCGGTTATACAGTCCGGAAATGATGCCTAATCCCGGACCACCCCATCGGCTCAAAGTTGGTTTTCAAGGGGAGTTATGCACCGATTTGGCATAGAAAGATACACAGGTGACATCCGGTATTCTTTTTTTTCCCTGAAAGCCGGGGGATAAATGGTATATTTTTTTTACGAGCCCGTGAAAAAAAACCTTGTTGAGGAACAGCCCGACAAATCCTACGTGAAGTCCTAGGTTTTAAGGCTATGAAACACAAAAACGGGGGTTATCTTTAAGGGAAAGCTGCGATTACAGGTACCGGTTCTTCCGCAGCCAGTCTGCCTGCGGGGGGAGGTAACGGTACACGATGTCGCATTTTTCGTCCTGAAATGGCCATGGGGTAATTATCAGGATGTCCCCTTCCCGGATCCAGACACGTTTCTTGATCTTTCCCTTGATCCTCCCCATCCGGGTGACACCGTCATAACATTTGACCCTGATGTGGTTTGCCCCCTGCATCAGTTCGGCAAACGCGAACTGTTCGTTTGCCCATTTTTTTGGCAGGCGCACCCGGACAGTCGGGGTGCCATCCTCGTTTACGGCGTCGAGATCAACGTCATCATCTTTCTTGGGATTATTGCGAATCGAAACAACTCCTGTTGTACAGGAACTATAAGGGTGTGCAATACAATGAATCTATGCCTTGTCGCGATCTGTTAGGACTGCGATGACGGAATTGCCAGAATACCGGTGTACAAAGGGTTTTCCTTTACCCCTGAGTTCACATAAAAAAATTTAAACGGCACGGAGATCAGTAGGGGACTGAACTTCGTCGCCTGCTTTGCAATCTGTTTCGTATTCAACTATATCCTCTTTCAGGGCCTCAAGAGTCCGGGCAACAAAGTCATCGAAGGTGGCCAGACCTCCCCACTGCTCGATAGTGTACGACTCGAATACTTCGGGGTTCTGGATGATGAGAACATTGCCCTCCTGCTCCCGCCCGGAAATGTACTGCTTGGTACGGTGAATCCGGTGGAGGGAATCGATCTTCCTGGGCATCTTGGCGGTTACTTCCCAGTACGACTTCTGGTCGCGGGCCTCGACATAGACTTCGTGTTCCTGTTCGAATTTCTTTAACATATCTTCTGTCTTCCGAAACATCGTCCATTCCACCTCTCACGAGACTGAACGGAATATACCTGCAGGATATAAATGCATTTCCCCGGTTCGCCAAGTGACGCCCTGATTAACACCGCGCGGGGCAGAATCGGGCAGGCACGCCTTTATCGCTTTGGTGTTCAAAAGAACACTCATCCGATCCTTGCGGATAAGAATCTGGAGACCTGCCCGGAGTCCTTCAGAATTCTTCTTCGGAAACTTCTGGAGGCACAGGATTCAGATGAGCGACGGGGTGTCCCGGAGGATCACGGCCAATGTAAAACCGGGAATGGTGAAAGAATATGCTGGACTATCTTACTCTTGGAACATGGTCGCCCTATGCAGCAGGCGCCGGGATCGGTCTCCTGAGTACGCTTGCATTCCTCCTCTCGGACCGGCCGATAGGATGTTCACTCGCGTTTATCAAGGCCCGTGGCCTGATTGGCCTCCTGACAACTCCCGGAAAGATCAAAAATTCTGAATACTACCGGGAGATAGTCCCAAAGATCGACTGGCCGTTTATGATAATCCCGGGGATAGTTATCGGTGCTTTCATCTCGGCAATACTCTCCGGCAGTTTCCATTTCCTCTGGGTTCCGACGACGTGGGGGAGTGTCTTCGGGTATAGTCCGGTAATCAGGATTGCCGGTGCGCTTGCAGGGGGGATCCTTCTCGGCCTGGGTTCCCGGTGGGCTGGCGGATGTACGAGCGGACACGGTATCAATGGTTCGATCCAGCTCTCGCTTGCGTCCATGGTGACGGCAGCCTGCTTCTTTGCCGGGGGGATTGCAACCGCGCTGCTCCTCTTCCATGGTATCGGAGGATGAACCGGATGCCGCTCCTTACACGTCTCCATAAAAATTCCCGGGCGCAGATCGTTCTGGGCCTTATTTTCGGGATATGCTTCGGGTTCCTGCTGCAGAAAGGCGGGGTCACCGATTTTAATGTCATCGAAGGACAGCTCCTCCTCACCAACTTCACCGTCTTAAAACTCATGCTCTCTGCCGTCATGGTCGGGATGATCGGGTTCCACGTCCTGAAACACTTCGGGTTTGTCCGGTCCCACGCAGCGGACGGGACCATCGGCTCCAACGTCATCGGGGGGCTCATCTTCGGAGTCGGATTCGCTCTTCTTGGGTACTGCCCGGGAACGGTGGCAGGGGCAGCGGGCGCGGGTGCTCTCGACGCACTTTTCGGGGGAATGACAGGGCTGCTGGTTGGCGCCGGTTTTTTTGCCGATCTCTATCCTTCACTCAAGCCCGTCCTGATGAAATGGCCTTTTCCGGCAGTCACTGTTCCGGAATTCCTGAAAATGAATACCTGGGTTACCATCGTGATCCTGGAGGCTGCGATGGGAGGAGTCCTCGTCCTCCTGGGATTGTACGGATTTTGATCGGAGTCCCGGGTCCCATTTTTTTATATATGTAACGTAAAAGATCCATGTCAGTTGTAAATACTTAAGTAAGCAGAAAGGTTTTATTTACTAATTGTAAAATATACTTTACAATAAGTTGAATAAATATTACTACAACTAAAGCAGTATAATTTGAGGAGGCGATTAAATGTCGGTTTTACTTTCCTTTTACATGCGCAGGATTAAAGCACGGTTGCTGGCATCAGGAAAACCGGAAAAAGGCCCGCTCAGGAGCCGGAAGATCCGGAGGGACAAAGCAATGCACGGGAAAAGTCCCGAATTTGAGGAGAGAGAAGATCAATCCCCTCACAATTACGGGCCGGATTAGTTCTTCAGCCTTTTTTTGAAAACTGCCGGATTTATGTTCGTTTCCATTTCCACCCCAAGGATACCATCCTATAAAAAAACCTCCGTACAGTATTTTACCCGGACCGTGAACACTTTCTCCCCCTGCACCCCATTACTTAACATCCGGAAAAACGAGTCTTGTGAAATATGATCGGGAAGGGTGCATATCTCAAACAACTCACGTCCGCAACAACGCAGATGCGATCGGTCGAGGTAGGGAAGGAGATGGAAGGCAGCTCCCCGCCCTCAGTCTTTATAGGGAGCTGGAACTATCCCGATATTTACGCAGGCCCGATGATTGCTCCAGTTCATGGCGACACGGCAATTATGGACAGCCCGGAATCGTGGATCTCCGGCAGGAAAACCCAGGACGAGATCATCGGATACCGGATGAACCTCGTCAGGGGGAAACACCGGGTCAACGCATCCGATCTGGACAACCGGTTTGTCGAGAAACTTCAGGAGATTACCCTTTCTTCTGCATCGATCGAGAGCGAAATTGCTTTTACCGACACACCGCAGGGTATGTCATTCTCCGAAGAGCATACACCATTCGGTCCCAGCGCCCCGATTGAACGGTTCGAGATCGAGAGCGGCCGCTGGGACCGTGACCTCGAGAAAGTATTTTACGACGCGGATCTGCGGGCGAAGGATGCAGTTATCGATCTCCACCACCGGGGGGTTCCGTTCTCCAGCATCCAGAAAGCATTCTCGGTCGGGACGATGGGAAAAGGGGGCGGGAGGCACCTCGTCCCTACCCGGTGGTCGATCACCGCTGTTGACACAACTATCGGCGATCATCTCCTCACCGAAGTGAAAAAGTGCCCGGTCATCGATACGGTACGGGTCCATGAATTCTCGAGTCTCCACAACAATTACGCGGTTATCCTGATGCCGACCGGATGGCAGTATGAGTGGTCGGAGGCCTTCCTGCGTGTCCTAGGAAACGAGGAACTCGTTTATTCGGACCATGAGGTATACAAAAAGAAGACCGGATACTCTCATCTCGGGGGTTGCTACTACTCCTGTAAAATGGCCGTCCTGGAGGCGCTGGCAAAGGAACAGAAGCAGGCTGGGGCGATCATCCTGCGTGAGGCCCTCCGGGGCTACGTTCCCATGGGGGTGTTTAATGTCCGGGAAAATGTCAGGAGTGCGATGCTTCAGCCCGGACGGGAGTTTGAGGATATAAAAACGGCACTTACCCACATCTCGCAGAAGTTTACGCTTCCGATGAGCCGGTACGTCGAGGAAGGGACACTGCTCAGGAATGTCCTGAGACAGAAACAGACGCGGCTGGCGGACTTTATCCCTCCTGTCGCTGAGCGGGTCGAGGGAGAGATCCTTTAACCGGAAGCCAAAAGAAGCAGGGGGTTTGATCCCATGACCGATTCGACCGGACGAATCATCCTTCATCTGGATATGGACAGCTTCTATGCCTCTGTCGAGATCCGGAAACGGCCGGACCTTGCAGGGAAACCGGTCATCATTGGCGCGGATCCAAAGCATGGAAAGGGCCGGGGTGTTGTTGCGACCTGCTCCTACAAAGCGCGAGAGTTCGGGGTCCGGTCCGCTATGCCGATCTCCCATGCGTACACTCTCTGCCCCCACGCAGTCTACCTTCCCCCCGATTTTCCGTTATACGTACACGCCTCGGCTGATGTCATGGCGATCCTCAGGATACCGGGTTATCCCTTCGAGCAGGTAAGCATCGACGAGGCATTTCTTGATATCACCGCCCGGGGGAGTTATCCGGAGGCCGAAAAACTCGCTCGCCATCTGAAAGAGCGGATACGGAATGAACTAGGGCTTACCTGCTCCGTAGGAATCGGCCCTTCGAAGCTTGTAGCGAAAATCGCTTCCGATTTCCATAAGCCCGACGGTCTGACTGTCGTTCCTCCTGAAACGGTGACCGGGTTCCTCGCACCCCTGCCGGTACGGAAGATCCCCGGTATTGGCCAGAAATCCGAATCGGAGCTTTCCGGGCTTGGCATCAGGACCATCGGGGACCTCGCCGCGATAAACGTCCAGGTGCTGCTTGCAAGGTTCGGGAAGGGGGGTGCAGGACTGCAGGAGCTTGCGCTCGGGAACGACGGGGGTATTGTGGCCGAACGGGACGGCCCCCGCTCAGTCTCCCGGGAGACGACGTTTGAAGAGGATACCGATGACCCCCGTATTCTCGGGGCGGCACTGGATGAGCTTGTCCGGGACGTGCACCGGACTTTACGTGAAGACGGGCTCCGGTTCAGGACCGTCACGGTCAAGGTACGGTACACGGGATTTGTCACGAAGACGAAAGCGCGGTCGGTATCCCATTACACGGACGATATCAAGACAATTGCAAGCACGGGCCGTTCCCTCATGAATGAGCTCCTCGTTGACCGGAAGATACGCCTGGTCGGTCTCCGGCTCTCGGGTTTTGAAACACGGGATTCCCGCCAGCGGACCCTTGAATTGTGATCCGCTCCCTGGCGAAAGGCCGTTTTTACGCTAACATGATTTTGATCGTCGGGGACAAAACACAGGACGAGCAGGAATTTTTCCGGTCAGCCCGCGTACGAATGCGAGAAGCAGGAGTCGAACCTGCGAACCCCTTCGGGAACGGATCTTGAGTCCGCCTCTGTTGGCCACTTAGATATTCTCGCAAAACGTGATTTGGTTTAAAGTCAGTAAAAGCCTTTTCAGGCCCCTGAGGATATAACTCCCGATAATAGTATATATCCTGAGTCTGTAGCCGTTGGCCTGGCCTGGCTGTCTCCGCGTCACTATGTTGGTCACCGGGAGACAATAAGGTAACGGAGGCAAAAAATGGCATTCTCGCGGAAATGACTGTCTGTAACGGAAAGATTGGGAGTAAATTCCTTTAACCACTCTTCCCTTCTTCGCCGAAAGACTCCACGATGGTGCAGTTCCTGCATTCCTCGCACTCGAACTCGAGCGTGGAATGGGTGATGTGGTATTTTTCCAGCCGTTTTTTGATCTCCCGCTTGACCCGCTCGATCGTTTCCGTCTCCCTCTCGCAGGAATATACATGGGCATCCAGAACGTTGATATCGGAGCTGAGGCTCCAGAGATGGACATGATGGACCCCCGAAACGCCTTCGACAGACATCATATCCGAAACAACAGCATCAAAATCGACATCCTTCGGGGTGAACTGGAGGAGGATAGCGATCGTTTCCCGGAGGAGATTCCCGCTTGAGTACACGATCAGGATGGCGATGAGCGCCGAAAGGATTGGATCCGCGATCACCTGGCCGGTCAATGCGATCCAGCCGGCCGCAGCGATGACTGCAATCGATGAGACCGCATCGCCGACTACATGTAAAAATGCGCTCCGGACATTGAGGTTGTGGCTCCCGTGCAGGAGGAAGGCTACCGAGACGTTCGCGGCAAGGCCTGCCAGGGCCACGATTCCCATGATGCCGCTTTGTACCGGGGCCGGGTTCAGCGCACGGTGGTACGACTCGGCGAGGATGCCGGCGCTCACTCCTATGAGCAGAAGCGAATTTGCAAAAGCCGCAAATATCTCAGCCCGCTTGAAACCGTAGGTCCTTTCCTTGGTGGGAAGCTGTGCAGCGAGCGAGATAGCGGCAAGCGAGAGGATGAGGGAGAGCACATCGCTGAACATATGCCCCGCATCGCTCACCAGTGCAAGCGAGCCGGAGACTATTCCTCCCGCAAGCTCTACCAGGAGGAAAAGGACCGTTATGACCAGCGCGATCTTCAGGGAACGTGCATTATCCCGGGGGTCCGCGGACATAGGTTCCGGCCGGATATTGGTGCTGACAGCAAAAAGGATTCCGCAGGACGGGCAAACTCTGCATAGTCCAAGACGGGGATTCTACTCATGTTCCATGGTTGAGGACTCCCGACATTCCCCGCCCCCCCGTCTGATGAATTCGAGACCTTCTTCAGAATGTCGAGGAGGAAAAGAACTTCGAAGTTCTTCGAACCTCGACATATCGAAGAACCCTACCGGGTTCTTCTCCTGTCTCGGGTTTGTGAACCCTCGACAACTCGAAGAACGCTGAAGCGTTCGGTCGAAAAACCGTTCCGGTTCTTCTCCAGGCTCGGGTCTGATGACCCTCGCCTTACATAAAGTCCGAAAGTCCGAGCTGCTGCTGTTTTTCCTCACCAAACGTTGAGAGGATCGCCATATCAATAACCTCGACCCGTTGCTTGGTGTACTCCGAAACATGGTATTTCCGGCAGATATCCCGCGACATTTCGAGATATTTCTTTACCGACCCTTCATGGACAGTCGGGATGATGTTGCCGTTGCACGGGCCCTTGCCGCGGAACTTCGTGCACTTCCCGGCCAGCGGCATACGCCGGTAACTCGTATTGCATTTGGTGCACCTGAACTTCTGTTTGGAAAAGGCAGAAAGGTTTCCCATGAGGTCGCGGATGAAATGTGTCGTGAGGACCCGTTCGGCAACATCATCGGCGTCAACCGCCCGTATCTTCTCCGCAAGTTCAAGCTCGGCTTCGAGTTTTTCTGTCATGGACCTGAGCTGGGTATACATCGACTCAAGCGGTCCGGAGGAAATATCGGTTGTGTCGTGGGTGTACAGAAACCCCTCGAGCTGGGCCGGGGTCCCGACCCGTTTCTCGACCCGGTCGATAAGACCGGCAATGGTCTTCGGTTCGGAGTAATTGAGGGCGCCGAGGTACAACTCGAGAGGATACGAAGTGCACACATCAACATTCAGGGCTTCCTTGTCTATCTCGGCCGGATCGATACGGCTCGTCAGCACGAGGGGCGCATCCATCGACCCCCCGCGGTTCTGGGGCAGGAACGAGCGGGAAAAGTTGATGAGGCCGTCGAGAAGGAGCATGATGCAGTCCTCATCGCCATCGCACTGGCCCGTGAAGATGCCGTTTGCCACCAGGGTGTGGTCGTCTGCAACGGTAACGCAGTAGACCCGTTCTTCCAGGGCCGGTACGATCTCGGTTGAGACGATGTAATCGGCTATTACACCTGTCCCCACAAACACCGGCACTGCATCGCCGTTCTTTAGTTCGATCGCCCGTATCTTGCGGAGGTACGCGGTGTCCCACACCACCATGGCGTGATCGGGTGTAACCGCGATTTTTTTGCCCAGCTTCGTGGTAAAATGGATCAGGGTCGCCGGGGACCGGTGGATCGAGACGGAGGTGATCCTCCGCAGGTGCATCGTCCCGTTCGTATCGACAGTGCGGGTAAGCCAGCACCGCGACGGGTCAGAATAGTATGTCCCGAGGCGGTCGATTCCGGGCCGGCTTACATCGAAGTTTTCCAGGACGAACCTGCGGATTGGGAGTTTCTTCCACTGCTTTCCTTCGAGGACTTCGATCTCGGTATCGCCGTGGAAACAGTTCCGCCGTTTTGCCGCATGGAAAAACGGGTGGGCATAACCTACATTTGCCCGGGTAAATCCGATGATCCGGGCAAGCACACCGGCGCTCGTGTGCGGCGCAAGGCCGATGACGAGATGGCCGACGAGATCTTCCGGCTTTTTTACCTGGTAGAACGGGGCGAGTCCATAGAACCTGACCAGGAGTTCATCCATGAACTGCGCCACGCTGACCAGATATTCCGCACAGGAATCCGAGATGAGGATATCCTGCGGGTGGATCTCGACTACCTGGGTACTGTTCTGGAGATCGTATCCGCGGATATCCTTCGTATAACCGAGGCTCCGGAGCTGTTCGACGGGTACCCTGATCTCGTCGGGACGGATATGGGTGAGGGGAAGATCGATCATGTCGAACCGTGTCGTACCGTCCTTAAAGACAAAGATATTCTGAGCCCCCCGGAGGATACCTTTCTCCATCGATTCAACGGTTTTCTCCCGTGAAATTACGCCCTTGACACCCTTGACGAGCGCAACGCTCCCCGGTTTCATCCCCAGGCCCTCCATCGCCTTTGCATATTCGTTTTTGAGGTTCACCGTGATGCGCTGGCTGCAGCTTGTCGGCACATTGCAGCCCGGGCACCGAGACAGGAGGGTCTCTCGTCCGCATTTCGGGCAGCTGGTTATGGCGACCGTGTGCCCCCCGCACGTTTCGCACCGGTTCAGGTAATTGATCTCGCCGCATACCGAGCATTTCCGGCGCCCTACTTCGATCTCGATGATCCCCCCCTCTTTCTGGAAATCGATCCCGGTGTCGTCTGCATCTGTTTCTGCAGTATGGGAAGAGGCAGACTGGAACGAGCGCCGGGCCCCGCCGGTATCCCCAAGGGGAAAGAGGACATGGGGGGGAGGGTTCATCTTTCTCGGCTTGGATTTTCCCGGCCTTCCCATCCGGCCGCCAATCCGGGTCCCGGACCGCGATCGCATGGCCATCCCGGAGAGGTGTATCGCCAGGTCGAGAGGCTTTTCTGGAAGAACACCCGCCCATGAATCCCGCCTCCTGAGAGATTCGTCCAGGCCGAGTCCTGCCGCAAACGCCCGCCACCTCGATATCCGGATGAGGCCGTCGCTGACATCGTGAGGGATGAGGAGGTTTTCGAGCGCCGTTTTCGGGGCAGGGCCGACCGGCATGACAAGGCAGTCGTCCACGATACTTCCTTTTTCAGCAATGAACGCCGAGAGATCCTGTATCTGACCGGTGGTAATATCATCCCAGAACCAGGTATACGCCGGGTGGAGGAAGCCACCTGCCTGCGCAAAGGCGATGGCCTCGGCTTCAGTTTCCGGTACCCTGGCCCCTGGCCCGGCGTCGAGCCGCCACCACTCATCGCAGTACCCGCAGGGGACGAGCGGGTGGTTGTTCTCGAGGAACTCGCCGAATGAGATGAGGATTTCTCCCACATCGAGTATCTTGTCGACCGAAGCAGAGAGTTTTTTTGCGGTCTCCTCGTCATCGATCCTCAGCACGCTGCCGTTTTTCAGGCGCACTGTGGGTCCTTCGATCGAATCCACCGGAACCACTCCGCACGCCTTCCCGGGCCGTTCGGTCTTCATCTGGGTGCCGGTGGCAAGGAATTCCCCGAGCGCGTAGAGGGTCGCCGGGTGCATCCCGGCCGCTGCAAAACCAGTATTCCGTGACCTGCCGTACCTGAGCCTGAAACCCCCCTTCCTCATGGGGTATGAGAAGACGGGGCGGCCCCCTATGAGGTCCCGGAGATATTTGTCGAGGGGTTTTATGCCGCCGGTCTTTTCATCATCCCCGCTTTTCGCTGCTCCGGCGATGAGCCTGTCGAGCCAGTCCCATCCCTCCATTTTCATCTTCTCGACCCGGCTCTTGAGTTTTCTCGCCTTGCCGGCGATACCTTCCCCGATGACGAGGGCCATGCCGCCCCGCACCACGTTCGTCTCGACCCGTTCGAGGTTCCGGTGCCCCGAGACCTCTTCCTGTTCCGTGGCTTCCCCGTCGATGCAGACCGGGCAATTCTCGATGATGAGCCGGATCTCGGCCTCGCTCGGGAGGTACTGGAGGTTCATGATCGAATTATACTGCCGGATCTCCTCGATGTACCGCTCGACTTCTTCCTGCCTCGGGATGTAGCGGTTGATGCCCAGCTTCTGGCGCACGTAGTCGCCTACAAGCACCGAGAGCGCCTGTGCGGTCCCGCCCGCGCTCCGGATCGGCCCCGCGTAAAAGATCATGAGATACTGGGTCCCGTCATCATTTTTACCGAGACCGATCTTGGCGATGCCTTCGGTCGGAGCGGCTACGACTCCTTCGGTGAGAAGGGCCATCGCGGTCCGGATAGCGTGGTCGAGGATCTCATCGGTGTTCTTCTCCCCGAACCGCCTCGCGACAAAATCGTCACCGATACGGAGGGCCACTTCTTCCCGCGACATCTGCTGCTCGAGCTCGCGGATCCTCTCCGCTACGCCTTTGATCCCGAGGAGCGCCTCGACCCGGTCTGCAAGGTCGCTTGCTATCGGTATCTCGACTTCCGTTGAGGGATCGCGCCCTTTTGCCCGCGCTGCCTGTGCGATAGAGATGGCGGAAAAAAGACCGTCCATCAGCGATTTCTCGTAGGCCTCCATAAGGGGCGAGCGCTGGAGCATATTGGTAGGATTT
>Ga0187779_10001535_pt1 | contig 14366 bp, 17 predicted proteins | sample 1015_Q2_SP10_10__FD_132435 | JGI IMG/M metagenome (GOLD analysis project Ga0187779, IMG submission 132435) | Tropical peat soil microbial communities from peatlands in Department of Meta, Colombia - 1015_Q2_SP10_10_MG | ecosystem: Environmental > Terrestrial > Soil > Wetlands > Peat | place... | reverse complement strand
ATCCTACTATGATTATCCGGACCCCCAGGCTGCGGCATCATCCCTTAACGCTGTTAACACGATATTGAACTTGAAAATCGATGTTGACGAATTGTTAAGGAAGGGTGAAGAAATTAGACTTCGAAGTAAAGACATGATGCACCGTACTCACGAGGAGATGCAACGTATGAACAAACCTCACGAGTACGATCTACCACCTCTCTACGGGTGATCTGGCCTTGAGTTCAGAAACTAAACATGGGTCCGGAGTCCATGCATCAGGCTGGAACGTTGCTGCTGCGTGCATCGAACCCCTCTATAACATGTTCATGACAGCCAACGAAGTCGTGCTTACCATCGACCTTCCCTTTGTCAGCGCCAAGAAGATCCGTCTCCGACATCTGTCGGAGGATTCGATTGAGATTTACGCTCAAACTTCCAAGAAGATATCATTCAAGGACCTTGGCGCCAAGCACAGACATGGAGAGTTCACCTGCTATCATGCAAGAATCAAAGTTCCTACTCAGATCAAGAGGAAGATGAGTTCGAAATTGAAGCATGGCGTGCTTGAAGTTCACATCGAGCGTTTAGGATAATGGTGTAACTTTTGAGAGTTCTCGAGAGCAGCTAGAGTGATGATTGGAAAGAGAACTAAAGCGTCACCAACCAGCGTGACTAGGCTATCGCGCTTTTTTATCTTCCCCCAGCTAATTGCTTCCTCTAAGGGTGCTCCGCTAGCGCCCCCGCCCTCGGGACGATCTAGAGTTATCTGGATTGCGGCATCGACGCCTCCTCTGTACGAATTTGCTATTAGCACGTGATGCTTTGGCATTCCTCCCCCCAGAACTATTGCCCCCACACGTTCTGATTCGTAACTCAAATTCACAAGCTTAGAGAAGTCCTTGAACGGATTAATGAAGAGCGTATTCAATTGGCTGTAAGTCCACAAATCTAAGCCTAGCATGGAGTCAAAGATGCCCGGACAGAAGATTGGCATACGTCTCTCGAAAGCAACAGAGAGCAAAGATCTCTTGTTTTTCAGTTGTCTGCCGAAATGCCACAGAAGCTCAAAGGTTGCGATGTTCCTTCGGTCTTCAATAGGAATCCGATCGAGCACCTGCCTCGTAGATCGTTCAAGGTGTTCAATGGCCTTCTGCTTCACGAGCAGATCATATATCCTTGACAACCCTTTCTTTCTAAGAGTTTCATCATCATACACCTCAGACCCGACGATATGTCTATGACCCAGCGCTTCAAGTATATCATGGGTAACATTTGCTCCAGTCGTAACTATCGCGTTAATCAGGTTCTTCTCGACTAGATCGACTAGAATACTGCGCAAGCCACCAGGAACAATAGGACCAGCAATCGACAACATCTTGCAGTACCGCGGATCTTCAAACATAATGCTTAGAATCTTGACCGCTTTACCGAATCTACCTGGACCAAGAACCCTTACAGCTTCCATCTGCCTTGCTAGAGCGGAAATGGTCATGCCTCGCTTGATCTTGATATGTGAGACGAAGGCCAAACCTACGGTCCTCGATTCGGGCAGTTCGCTAGACTAGCCTTTGGTGCGCATTATTTTGTTCTGTCCGAGCATTTGCCAATATTCTACTTCAACGCCGGGAGCCAATTTGCTCTTGATCTCCTCTTCTTCTGGCATTGGCGTCTCAAAGGTTTCGTAACTTTCCATATCCATCAATTGAACATTTGTTCCAACAAAAGCTAACACTTGACCAGTCTTCTTCTCGATCATCGGCATCTCTATGCGAGCGTCAACTGGACTGATCACGCTCTTCTTTGACCCAGTTGTGACGCTGATTGCGACGATTCGAGCTTTAGCAGCTCCGTGTTTACCCGGTTTAGACTTTTCGTACTCAACAATTCTACATGGTTCACCGTCAACAATTATGTATTGTCCGATTTTTACCGAACCTACATCAACCGGTTTGCTCAGATTCCTCGCCTGTAAGCCGTGCTCCGACAAGTAACGCCTGTGCTTCGTCTAAAAAGGTTGTCCGCGATTAACAACTTCGTATCGTAACGATCTGGTGGATTACTTAATTATCCTTTGTTACAGTCACTGTCTGCTGGAGAATCCGGAATGGGTTACAAGGTCGGTCTCGTATCTAGGCTCGACGATCAACGGGCACTTGATGTTGCCAGGTCTTTAGCGAAGCAGATGCGAAGACGAGGGATCTCAGTCGCTACAGAAATCGATTTGGCGAAGCAGGGGCGGCTGGGGGGAGGCACAGAACTATCCGAGTTCAAATGCGATCTTGTGGTAACGGTTGGTGGAGATGGAACGGTTCTGAAGACTTGCATGACCATTCCCAAACCAGAAACACCCATCTTAGCGGTCAATATGGGTCGGAGAGGTTACTTGACTGAAGTTGAACCTTCAAAAGCGTTCCTTGCTGTGCAACGTTTCATGAAAGGTAAGTGCAGACTGGAAAAGCGAAGCAAACTCGCAGTCCTACTCGAAGGTCGCCACATCGTTGACGCACTTAACGAGCTGGTTATCTCATCAGGCAGTCCCTCCAAAATGCTCGATATTCAACTCAGCGTGGATTCGACGCCTCTTCTCTCATTCAGAGGTGACGGGCTGATCGCATCAACGCCTACCGGGTCCACAGCATATTCGCTCTCTGCAGGAGGCCCTATCGTCGACTCCGAGGTCGAAGCCTACGTTCTAACGTTCATTTGTCCACTCGGATATGTACGCCCTACAGTTCTTTCAATGGACCGGCCGCTCACGGTCAGGCTTACTAATCAAAAGTTGAAAGCGCCAGTCGTCGTGGATGGGCGGTTCCAACGGGAACTTATGCAGGAAACGAAGCTGGAGATAAAGAAAGCGGACCACTATGCTATGTTCGTGCGTATGAGTTCAAAACCGTCGCTGGGTAGCCTCGTCCGACTCCAAGGAATGGAGCACGCTATCTAGTGAAAGTGCTTGTTCTAGATACGTCTGCGTTCATAATGGGGCTTGATCCCCTTGGACTCGAAGATGAGACCTACTCGGTACCCGACGTCGTCGAAGAGCTTAGAACACAGGCAGGGCCTTCTTATCGTCTCGCCGTCTCATCGTCCTCCGGAAAGATGAGGGTCCAGGTGCCGACCGACGAGTCACTCCGCGAAGTGGTTAGCCATGCGAAGCTGCTGGGGGACAGACTCGTCTTGTCTAGAGCAGATTCTAACGTTCTTGCGCTTGCATTAGATTTGAAGAAAACTGGAAAGGTCCCGATTATAGTCAGCGATGATTATGCTATACAGAATGTCGCTGAGGGAATGGGAATAGGATATCAATCTCTTTCGTCACTGGGGATTCGACAGAAATACAAATGGATGTACTATTGTCCAGCGTGTTTCAAGCGTTATATTGCAGGCGACGTGCAGGTTTGCGGTGTATGTGGCACCAAGCTGAAGCGCCGACCTTTACGGAAAGAGAGTGCTAAGATGCGCGCCCGTGGCTAGGCAATTGGCTTTTCAAAGTCCACTGCGTGCATAATGGAATAGGTAGAGCTGAACGTATCCTGCCCAATATCCAAAACGATCACGCAAGAATGATGCAATTGCAGGCCGAGACGATTTTCTCCCCTTGAAGTACAGCCTATTCACGATTCTATACATCCACACATCTACAGGTGCTGCTTTGAGTTGACCCGCACCGTAAAGTAGGAAGCAGTCTGCCACCTTCGGCCCAACTCCATAGAGTTGAAGGAGAACTTCCAAGGCTTCTTCGTAACTAACATTGACAAGAGGTTCGAGCTCCAATTCATTATTATGAATCATGCGTGATACTGTTACAACTGACTTGGCTCGATATCCCATAGAAGTCTTCAGCTGTAATTCGCGAACGTTCAGTTCCGCGATGTCTTTCGGCCTTGGAAATAGGAACCATGATGACCCGTCAGAAAACCGCACTTTTCTCCCATAGTGCTTCATCAGGAGTCGCGCGATACTGTTCCACCGTATTGCTGAGTTGTTCTGGGATAAAATCGAACAGATAAGGCTCTCGTATAGGCTTGTCCCCCGCATCAAACGGAGACCTCTCAATGGGCCGAACGTTAGCGAAAGCGGTTTATCGGCGGAGAACATTTCATAAAAAAGACTTAAGTCATCTCTTAGCCCTAACACGTTAGCTAGATGTTGTTTCAACTTTGTTTGAGATATCTCGCCATTTGGACCGGTCAAATATCGTACAGAAATTGTAAATTGATCACTAGTCCCACGCTGCGCTATCGAATATTTCACATAAGTGCCGCTGATTTTTTCGACGTCAACGAAGCTTTGCCCGTATCTGATCCACTCCGGTTCAGAGGTTTGCGCGCTTAGAATCGTGTCTTCAACATTTAGGGGTCCATTCACATAATCTACATCGAGCGTAAATTCCTTCGAACGAGCTGCATCAATCCGCAATGATTACCGCTCTGACCATATGTCTTCAGCTTGTTGCTCGAGTTCGTTCCATATCTTTCGATCTTTCTCATCGTGGCGAGCGGATAATAACAACGCTCTATTCGGATCTTTCAGTGGCACAATGAAGAATTCAGTTACTTCGCCATCGTTCGAACGAAGTATGAGTTTCTTCTTTGCATCAGCAGATTTCAGCGTTCGAGAATCTAAGTATTTGTAGATTACATAGGTGCCACGCGACTCAAGGGCGCGGACTTCCAATTGTCCCTTCTTATCAGTTCTTAACACGGTTTCAGGGAACTCCATCCGCCTTTCAACCTCAATGAATCTACGTTCACTCTAACTGATAATCCTAATTTCGCACAAATTTTGCAATAAAATATCCAATTTCGTGCTTAGCTGGATGGAATCGCTGACAAAGATGTGAATTCGGGAATATGCCGATTCCAGGAGCGCCTAAACGCAGATTCTGTTTGACCAAATTCAAATCGCATTTTTCAACAGCGAACTCTACTACTTTCTCGCATTCCTCTAGTGTGAAAGTGCACACACTGTAGACTACAATACCTTTGTGCTTCACAATTTGGGAAGCCGCCTTCACAAATTGCCTTTGATACGCTGCTAAGTGTTCTATCCGTTCCCTTTTTGTATAATCATATGCTTTAGGGCGCAGTCCCAGAGCGCTGCATGGGGGGTCTATCAGGACCCGGTCTGATTTCAAGTCAGGAAAGTCTTCGGTCAAATATCTAGAGTCATGAATAGCTAGGACAACATTCGTGCAACCGAGTCTTCTCACTGTATCTCTGGTCTGATGCAGTTTGGGGGAATTTCTGTCGAACCCGATGATCCTTCCAAGATTCTGCATCAGCTGGCAAATGTGAGAGAGCTTTCCTCCCGGTGCGCAGTTCATATCCACAATTGTTTCTCCCGGCTGAGGATCTAACACTCTTACCGCAACCATGGCCGCCATCGACTGTGGATAGAGGAGTCCTTTCGAAAATTCATCGAGTTCACGGATTTGAGGGCTATGAAATCTCCTTTGAGTAACTGAAACCGCTAAACCCTTCTTGAAAGTCAACACGTCTGTAGCGTTCATCTGTGCTTTCCCCACGGCCACAGTTTCGCCGATCTCTGAAACGACTGTAACAAAGTCTCCAAACCGCATCGACTCGCAGTTCAGGATACCGGGCGCGTAGACGTTAGCTCCTTGCAGCACCGATTCCGTGGTCTTCTTGTCGACAGTCACCCTCGATTGAGTGGGCATAATCTGAAACGGCCCTTTGACTGAGATCCCTATAGCTTCGGGAAGAGGCGCGAGCCGAGTGATCTCGAGTTCTTTATTCATCAGCCGGTAAGCCAATAATTCAGGAGATGTCTTCAATGTATTGCATCGCACGTAGTATGTGTGTACAGGGTTTGCCATCAACTGAAGCGTTTGATGAGCTTCGTCGCCGAAGACAGTCACTGCTTCTCTGAAAACGTCCTCAGAATAACGCATCGACGTGTGGGGCTGAGTCGCCATCGCCTATTGCCTAGAGATCAAGTATCTCAATTGTTCTTGTTGAAGTTTCAAATGTTGCAATCGTTGCTCTACCGCTCAAATACCCACAAATTTCGCCTGGGTTTAGGCACATGGTTCTACCCCTCTGGAACTTGCTTATGACATGTGTATGTCCTGAAATGATCAGATCGTAAGACTGGGAACGTGTCAGGTCCTCGAGCAGGTTTTCCTCGTCACCATGGAGCAGTCCTATTCTCACTTTATCGACATCTAAGCTCAAAAATCGACTCTTAACTTGGTGGCCGAAAGATTCGAATTTGGCCTTCAAGAGGTCCCTCTCTGCGTCGTTATTGCCAAAAACCCCGAGCATCTTCGATTCTAGTCCTTGGTATCTGAGCGCTGCAAAAGGTGAGCAATAATCACCCGCGTGAAGAACGAGCTCCACGCTCGAAACATTCAATTTCGCGACGGCCGCCTCAATCTTAGGCAAATTGTCGTGTGAATCAGAAACTATGCCCACTAGCAAACCTACCACCCCATCTATATCCAAGGCCCATTTCATTTCAATTGGACCTCTTGCGATTAGAGTGAAACATATAATTGTCTTGTACCTACGATGAAGCACAAGCGACTGTTAATGAATTCAAGATCGCGGCTGGCTCTCTTAAACCTAGTAGGGCTATGCACCCTCGTTCTCTTTACAGCGCTCGTGTATCTCAGAACTCAGGAACCTCTCATGCTTCTTGTAGGTGGACTCATTGCAGTCGTATCGGTTGTCGGTACAACGATGGGCAAGAGTTAGCTGGTCTACTTAATCGCTCCAGGTTTGCTATATGTCCCAGAGATATCCTGAAGCCACTGTGGGTGCGCTTGTAGTAAATCCGAAGGGAGAAGTACTGATTGTGCGATCAAGCAAGTGGGCTGACAAACACACCGTACCGGGTGGGCACATTGAGCTCGGAGAATCGGGCGAAGATGCGATAAGACGTGAAGTCAAGGAAGAAACTGGGCTTGATGTTGAGGTCTTGAAATTGCTCCTGGTGCAGCAGGCGATCTATCCGAAATACTATTGCAAACACGAACATTTTGTCTTTATGGACTATCTCTGCCGGACACCTGATACACGTGTAAAATTGGATGAAAGGGAGCTACAGCATTACTTGTGGATTCATCCTTGCCGCGCGCTGGAACTGGACTTGGAGGAATACACGCGGAACTTCGTTGTGGCATATTTGAAGGAGTGTGAGGTCAACAAGTAGGACATGCTTGGGCTCAGTCTCAACTCGGCACATACGATGCGAGGCTTCTGACGAGTTGACAATTTTGAGAGTTGACAAAGATCCGATATCTCAATCATTGTGCTCCGTCTGATCATGTCAGGATTGGCATAAACCGATTTTCGTTTGCTGTGGCGCTGAGTTGCCCTACTATCGGAATTTCGTTACCACAGTACTTGCACCGATTTTGGTCGTCTAGATGCCAACCGGCAATATCGAATCCTACTCTTTCAACGACTATTCTATTGCACTCGGCGCAGTATGTGTGTTCGAGGGGATGACCGGGCACGTTGCCTAAGTAAACGTAATTCAATCCAACCTCGCGTGCTATCTCATGATGCTTTTCTAACGTTTCGACAGGTGTCGACGGTAGGTGCATCAATTTGTAGTCAGGATGAAATCGTAAGAAATGAATTGGCGTATCCGGGCCGAGATTTTCATGGATCCATACACAAAGTCTCTTGGCAGCGGAAAGGTCATCACCTATTTCTGGTACTATCAGATCTGTAATCTCAATATGAACATCTGTCTCATCTCTAATGTCGAGAAGCGTTTGAAAGATCGGAGCGGCATCTGCTATCCCGATGTACTTTCTTACAAACGTAGTTTCGCCGTTCCCTTTAAAATCCACTGTGATGCAGTCAAGGAAGTCACGCATCAGTTCGACAGTCTCTGGCGTATCATACCCGTTTGAGACAAAGATGTTCCTTAATCCCGCTTTCCTAGCCTGAACTCCGATGTCGCGCGCAAATTCCATGAAGATCGTGGGCTGATTATAAGTGTAAGCTATGCCCTGGCACCTGTAGCGTTTCGTCATTGAGACGACTTTCTCAGGCGTTACATCTTGACCCTCAATCTTTCGCCGCTGGCTAATATCGAAGTTCTGACAATAATGACAAAGCCAATTACAGCCAGTAGTTGCAACGGAGAATATCTTACTCCCAGGCATGTAATGTGTAACTGGTTTCTTCTCGATAGGATCTATATGACCAGCGATTATCTTCCCATAAACGAAGAGCTGAAGTTTGCCCTCGACATTCCCCCGAACACCACATAGCCCAATCTTACCCTCAGGGATGTTGCAGTATCTAGCACATGCGGTGCATCTCACTCTCCCGTCCGCCACCCTTTCATAGAGGGTCGCTTCCTTGCCTAATGTCAAGTCAGATGCCTCGCTAGCCGGATTCTCAATCGTTATGCGCGACGAGGAAGGAACGGGCAACTCGACGTCATAAACATTTGTCGCTCGGATTCAATTTCGTATCCGTCGAGAGAGCTGAATCTGTTCCCCTCGCGTGAAATCCAATCATCGTACTCAAATGATGGAGAACTAATGCCGACAGACAGGGCCACACCAATGAAGATCGTCATATTCGGGCCTCCCGGGTCCGGCAAAGGCACATACGCGTCACTCCTGAAGAGACGACTTGACATTCCACATATCTCAACGGGAGAACTCGTCAGGGAAGAGATACAAGACAAGACGGATCTTGGGATAGAGATTCGAAAATATAGCGACGCTGGCCAACTGGTACCAGATGAAGTGATTACGAAGATCCTAAAGAAACGATTGAGCTCCCTCCTCTCAACAGGCTTCATTCTCGAAGGATACCCGCGTTCGATTGAGCAAGCAAGACAATTAGAGAATTTAACAAAGATCGATATCGTGATAAACCTCAACGTTCCCGATCGCGTGATCGTCGACAGACTATATAGCCGTGTCCAGTGCAAGCAGTGCGGCTCAATATACAACGAGCGCACGCTTAAACCCAAAGTTACCGGCAAATGCGACAAATGTGGCTCAGATCTTTTCAAGCGGGCTGACGATCAACCGGGCGTAATACTCGATAGACTCAAAATCTACAAGGCGAACTCTGCACCTGTCCTTGATTATTACAGAACGAGGAAATTACTGAAAGACGTAACTAACGACGATCCTGATGTTAATCCTGAAATAGTAGCTGAACAAATCTTGAAGCTTATCGAGATATGATTAGCGCAAGTCAACCGGAGTCGCTTAACCCACTTGTCAAAGGGTATCCGGGAGAGCAAGCTAACGTGGATCTATGCGGTTCTCCCGATAAACATCGCACTTGGACCAGTTGGAACACTCATCCAATTGCTTATACTCAATCTTCACGGCTCAGTGATAGATATTGGACTCGCAATTACTCTCTTCAACGCCGTGAGTATTCCATCCTCAATTTTGTGGGGGATCGCGACTGATCGATACCATAAGAGAAGGCCTGTGATTTTTCTAAGCTATTTGGCCGTAGCAGGAGCCATTGGTCTCCTGTTGGTTACCAAGACAATACACGGAATTGACTTTCTGTACGCGTTCATATCCTTCTTCTCAGCTGCTTCTGCAACACCACTGAACCTGCTGATAATGGAGACACAGCTCAAATCAAAATGGACTTCAGCTTTTGCAAAACTCTCGATGATGTCAAGTATCGGCGTAACATTGGGGTACCTACTTGGAGTCGCATGGGGCGACTTTCTCTCTCTCTACCTGATTATGATTCCGCTTGCAGCATTCTCTGTCGCGTCAGCCGTAATATCATTCCTCACGATCCCAGAACCTACCATGGAATTCGAGCGAGGAATGATTGTCTTGGTGAGAAGAAGCTTCTATGAGCGAATTCTCGCATTCCCAATGTTATTCCTTCGAATTCCAAGAGCTTCAGATTTCTCTCGAGTCTTTAAGGGTATGAGATTCGAACTTACTAGAGAGCCACTCCTTCTGTACCTCTCGATATTCGCATTTTACGCCGCCAGTGGAATATTCAACACATCACTCGTCCCATCGTTCAGTCAAGCTAGGATAACTAATAGTGAAGTCTTCCTGGTGCTGTTAGCCGGGATAATTGTACAGACTATCGCGTTCAACTCGATCGCTCCTCGCGTAGAGAAGCGAAGCCTGAAGGAGACAGCGGTGTCAGGATTGACGCTACGTTCGTTATGCTATATCCTAATCGGAATCGCAGCATACCTCTTCACTGGATCACTCTACCTAGGCGCAAATCTCATCCTGTACCCTTTGTCAGGAGGAATCGCATACGCAGCATACTATTCCGCATCGAACGTAATGGTCTTCAACTCGCTAGGTGCAGATAAACACGGGTCCTCACTGGGAGTATACAGTGCTCTCGTGGGGTTCGCAACGATGATCGGATCATTCATCTCAGGATTCATATCATTCTACGAAGGCTATTACACGACATTCATAGTCGCAGGACTCATTATGGCAGCTGCAGGCGTGTTGACTTCAATGCTACCTCACCATGGTAGAGTTGCAACCTGACTTGATCGGACTGATCACATTGAGAGATATGGTAATCGAGAATTACACTTACATTCTACACCGAATTACGAGCAATTGATTCAAATGTCAACGGCCAAACCCAAAGCAGCCCGCAAGAGCGGGTTCAGCAAGTCAGAGAAAATTGCAATCCCAATCATAATAATTACCGCGATCTGGGTCGTCTACTCGATCATGCAGCCAGCAGCGCCTAGCTCACCAACTACCCCAACGCTGACCACGAACTCGTCCGGCACATCAGGTGCGCCTGATTTCACATTGCCCGCTGTAAGTAGCGGTGGTCTCACAGGTCAGAGTTTGACCCTTTCATCATTCCGGGGCAAAGTTGTGTTGCTAGAGTTCATGGAGCCTTGGTGCCCCCACTGTCAGAATATGGCTCCTGTGCTAGAGAAGTTGTATGCGCAGTACGGAGCGAGTAACGTCGTCTTTGTTTCAGTTTCCGGACCTTGGCAAGGGGCTACTGCCGATGATACGGCACAGTTCATCAAAAATTATGGTTCAGGCTGGAGTTATCTATACGATGCAACTGGCACAGTTATGAGTGAATATGGAGTGCAATCGACGCCGACATTCTTCATAATCGGAAAAGATGGGTCAATTGTAGCAAAGTACGATGGGGAACAGAGTTTCGAGACACTCGCTGGTGCGATAGCCGCAGCCAGCTAAGACGTGAAATCATTTTACCGAGTCTTTACGCGGTAAAGTTCCTGACAGTGCTTTATAATTTCCTTGGCTGACGCTGCGTTTTCCCAACCAATGATCCTTACCTGTTTGCCTTCCAGCACTTTGTAAGTTTCGAACAGGTAAGCTATCTCTTTCAGTATATGTTCAGGAAGATCAACTAAATCGTGGTACTCGGCATATCTTGGGTCACCGGTGGGAACGGCAAGAATCTTATCATCTCTCTTGTCACCATCAAGCATCTGAAGCAATCCCACGGGGCGTGCGATCATGATGCAACCCGGAAACGTAGCGGCAGAGACTAGAACTAAGATATCTAAGGGATCGCCGTCTTCGTCAAGAGTCCGGGGTAGAAAGCCGTAGTCTCCTGGAAAATGAACAGCCGAGTAAAGTACACGGTCTAGAACAATAGCTTGCTTCTGCACGTCATACTCATACTTGTTCTCTGTGCCCTTCGGACTTTCAACAACAACGTAGACGACGTCAGGAGGATTGGGGCCAGTTTCAAGGTCTCGTAGAAAGTCCATTCAGGTCACTACTCAGACCTTCTGCACATGCAATAAGTCTGTTGTGCCGCGGGGTGAAGACGGATCTCCACAGACCACAACGATCCTGTTCTTCCTACGATTAACTAGTTCATGCTCCGATGCGGCTTTTTTAGCGGCGTTGAATATTTCAGCGGTTGTGGCCAGTCGCTTGACCTTATGAGGGTAAACTCCCCAGAGCAAAGATAGCCGATTCATCACCGAACTTTCGGACGTCAGAGCGAGAATTGGAACTGGTGACCTGAACTTGGATACTCTATGTGCACTCAAACCAGTTCTTGTATGGGCCACTATGCAGTTAGCGTCAAGGTCGTAAGCAACTGCACATGCTGAGAAACTTATGGAATCCTGAATCAAATCACGCTTAAGCAGACGCTGCTTAGAGGAGAGGATTGACTTGTAAGGCAAGCTTCTTTCAGTTGCTGCCGCCACTCGCTTCATAACTCGTAACGCTTCAACAGGGTACTTACCAACTGCGGTTTCTTCGGATAGCATTACCGCATCGGTCCCATCTATTATCGCGTTTGCGATATCAGTGACTTCGGCTCGGGTTGGTGCAGGGTTATTCACCATTGATTCAAGCATCTGCGTGGCAGTGATGACGGGTTTGCCTGCAGCATTAGACTTCTTGATTATCTTCTTCTGGAGCTCAGGAATATCTTCAACATTCATCTCCACTCCAAGGTCGCCCCTAGCAACCATTATCCCATCTGACTCGGCTACAATCTCATCGATATTCTCGACAGCCTGCTTCTTCTCGATCTTCGCAATAACCCACGTTCGGGCGCCCTTGTTCCTAATCAACCTCTTTGCTTTCACGATATCATGCCTCGTCATTGCAAAGGAGACGCCCACGAAATCTACTCCATGTTCAACTGCAAAGTCCATCAGAGAGATATCTTTGGATGTAAGTGCGCTTAGCGCCAGTTTTCTTTCCGGTAAATTTACTCCTTTCCCAGAATACAGAGGCCCGCCCATAATTACGCGACATGCTACATCTTCGTCTCTACGCTCGACCACTTTCAATCGCACCGTCCCGTCTTCCAGATACACCGAGTCTCCAGCATTGAGCTGGGTCAAGATGGTTGGGTGACTGAGCGAGACTAGAGCCTGATTTCCGACGACGTGTCGGCCTGTCAACGTCAGAATGTTTCCTTCTCGTAGAAGAATAGGTTCGGGTTGAATCTTCCCGACTCTGATCTTGGGGCCGGGTAGGTCTACCAGTATTCCTACCGGGGTCCTCATGTCACGTGATGCTTTCCTGATCGACCGTATTCTGCTAGCATGTTCTCCTGTGGATCCATGCGAGAAATTCAATCTCGCGACCGCCATACCTGCATCTACGAGCTTCTTGATCGTTTGAATCGATGAGGTGGCTGGACCTATCGTGCAAACGACTTTGGTCTTCGTCTTCTCTGAACTCACGATGAACGCCTTCGAGCTGAATAGTGGAATCGTAGTTTGGGCCTATAATAGATCCATAGAACGCTTATGACGTATGGAATTCCGTAAAATTCTCGACCCAACCATTAACGTTCCTAAGGAGTGTATGTATATTACATGCCAAGAATCTTTGTGCGACCTGACTTACTTCTAGGTACGAGAGTATAAAAGGTCTGATTAGTTTTGAGCCACGAATTCCAAATTGCACCTGAAATGTATTTGAAAACGATCTACACCCTCGAAGGGAAGATGGGTTCAGCGAAGACTGGTGATATTGCTAAGATACTTGGAATAACTCCTGGTAGCGTAACAAATACTCTGGAAGTTTTGGAGGGAAAGGGGTTGGTCGCGCGGGAACCATATAAAGGGGTCAAACTAACCGCGTCGGGCCGTAAACTTGCTCTCCTCGTCTTCAGGCGACATCGACTGGCCGAGAGAATGCTTACTGATCTGCTGCATTTTGATTGGACCGAATCTCATGACGAGGCATGCAAACTGGAGCATGTAGTCAGTGAGCGGCTCGCTAATTCGATTGAAAAATCCCTAGGGACACCTCGTACGTGCCCTCACGGGAACCCTATCCCGGATGAGACGGGAGCTATTCAACCAATCAAAGGTCAACCCTTATCAGAACTGAACAGTGGAGAGGTCGCCGTGTTGACTCATATCCCAGACGAGAATACGGAACTACTGAGCTACCTAGCTCGGCTCGGGATGTTGCCTGGAACCAAGATTGAGATCGAAGAGAAGGCTCCTTTCAGCGGTCCCATGATGGTTAAAGTGTCATCCAACTCGTATCCGCTAAGTCTGGATGTTGCCTCAGGCATCTACGTACAACGCGCGTAGATTGTGGCTCCAATACTAACTGAGTTGTGCTGTAGGCTCTCATGACCTAAGACAATGTACCTCTGGCCATGTCTAGATTTTGTCTGCAGAAAAATAAAGAACAAAAATGGAGTGGGACGGAAGAAATCCGTCTGGGTCTTACTTTGCTACTGCCACAGCGTCCTTGCCGCACTTGTCGCAGTAAGTCGCGAATCCTGGAATCTGAGCTTTACAATTTGGACATGCTTTGAGTCTTAATCCCTTAGTTCGAATGTATTGGTGCATAGACTTGGTGAGTTCCGTGTAACTCAAGAGAGCTCCCTTATTTTCTCCAGTGAGAAGCGCAAGGGTCTCGTCCGCGACAATCGACTTCT
>Ga0187779_10001534_pt1 | contig 14372 bp, 13 predicted proteins | sample 1015_Q2_SP10_10__FD_132435 | JGI IMG/M metagenome (GOLD analysis project Ga0187779, IMG submission 132435) | Tropical peat soil microbial communities from peatlands in Department of Meta, Colombia - 1015_Q2_SP10_10_MG | ecosystem: Environmental > Terrestrial > Soil > Wetlands > Peat | place... | reverse complement strand
TCGCCGGACCGAATCGTCGAATAGCCGGACTCCGCGGCCGAGCGGTCGCGATTGCTCGAACGGCGTCAGCTCGTCGTGTCGTGCTCGCGCAGCCGCGTAGACGATCACCCAGCTGCGCAGGAGGTGGAGGGTCGAGACGCGCCGGCTCGCCCACGCCATCACGATCAGGTTGTTGCCGGTGAAGAGCTCGGCGCCGGCCACGACCACCAGGATCAGGCCTAGCGAGAAGGTGAGGCCGGCGAGGAGTCGGACGACGCCGTAGGGCAGGCCGCTTGTGCCGGCAGTGGTGGCGGTGGCGAAGACCGCGCCCATGGCGATGAACGCGCCGGCGAGCACGGCGAGCGCGAACATCGTCGCCGCGTCCATTTCGGCCTTGCTTACCCCGACCTGCGCGGCCTTGCCGGCCATCTCGGGCGGCGGGAGCGCGTCAAGCCCGGTCGAGGTCAGCTGCGCGGCTGGCATTTCGCCCCTGTTCGGCACAGGTGCCCGAAGACCTCCGGCTCGCCCCCGACCTCGTCGTACAGCTCGTCGGCCGGCAGATCCAGGGTCGCCGTGCAGAGCGATCGCCGGAGCGAATCGTCGCGAATAGCCGGACTCCGCGGCCGAGCGGTCGCGATCGCACCACGGTGTGAGCCGAAGGGTCGTCGAGACGGCAGTTGTGCACCGCAGTCTCGAACGGCGTCAGCTCGTCGTGTCGTGCTCGCGCAGCCGCGTAGACGCCGTCGTGTCGGAAGCGGAGACGGGAAGCCCGAGCGAGCTTCCCTCGGTACCGAGCCCCTGACAGCTCTGGTCGCTCGGACACCCGCTGGGGACCTAATCCCCGCACACACTGCGCTACTACATAACTAGCGTCAATTGTCGGTCGTGGACCCGAGACGGAGTGACGACTGGATTGCGTGCGGACTTACATGTGTGTTGCGTGCGCTGCGTGTACTGCGGCCGATTGGGTTGTAGGGCCAGTCGCCTAGCGATTCCGGGAGGACGACGAGGAGCAGGAGCAGCAGCAGGACGAGAGCGAATGCGCCGGTGAGGAGCTGGCGTGGTCTGCGTGTCGACAATCCGGTCCGGAATCCGTGCCCACGCAACAAACCGACCTGGCGGGGTATGTGGATCTGCGACAGGTAGTAGCCGGCGAGTCGACGCCGGTCGAGATGACGATCGAAGAACCGGCGTGCGTTGCGCGCGATCTCCTCACGACGGGCATCGTCGGCAACGAGCTGAGCGCAGACATCGCCAAGATCGGAGAGATCGCGACGGCAGTGCACGAGATGCACGTCGTCCACGAGCGGGACCGGCAGGCGAACGCGGGGCGGCGGGTTGACGACACATCCGCCGACGGCCAAGTAGTCGATGAGCCGGTTGCAGAGATCGCCGCCGCCGGGCATGTCGACGCAGATTTTCGCCCGCGGAATCTCGAACAGGTATCGGCGGTAGGGAACCTTGTCCGGCCCTCCCGGATAAGCGAAAGAGCGAGCCCTCGAAGTGAAGGTCGTTGCGGGCCGACCGGATCTCGAACGCTCGTCGCCTTGCGTCCGCGCCGTAGCGCAGACCGAAGCGGCCGTAGACGTCGTACCGGAACGGGGCGCGGCTGCGAATCAGCCGTAGCAGCCAGAGGTATCGGTACGCGACGTTGTTGGCGAGCACGTATCCACCTGGGACGACGCGGCTGTCTGCGTATCCGGCTGCGGCATATTGCAGCTTGAAGTACACGGTCGACTGCTCGACCACCGACTCCGAGATCTCGGTGCCGTCTGCGAGATCGATTGCAAAGTGACGGGAATCAGCCTTTCCATCTTCGAGCTCGGCGACCACGACTCCGTGCTCGCCGGGCTGCGGAACGTCATCGGTCTCAAGGCACGCACCGAGCTCCCTTAATCCGTCCAACAGCTGATCGCCCGCGGAGACGCACGCCAACAGACACCCCAACAGCGAAAGGTCTCAGGCGACCCAAAGACGATGACTCAAGCTCCTCTTCCGCCGAGCGATGTGGCGAGCAGCCCGCAACGACTATCTCGAACGCACCATGATCGCCATCTACACAGTCCGCGGGATCGGGGCCAGCAGATCGCTGACGAGATCAGCAGTCCGTTCGTCCGCTCTCACTTGGTCGAATTGTGCGCCGCGCACGGCGGACCAAAGCTCTAGCCGAACGGGTCGCCGGTCGCGATTTGCCCGGGGCGGGCGGCACCGACGAATCCCATCGTCGCCGCTTCCTCGGAGAGGCTCGCGACCTTGACGACGTCGCCGGTGTGCGGCGCCTCGATGAAGCTGTCGCCGCCGGTGTAGATCCCGACGTGACCCGGGCCGTTTGCCTGGGGCTCGAAGAAGACGAGATCGCCGGGCGCGAGCTGGCTCGGGTCGATGTGAGGGAGCATCTGCCACTGGCCCGCGGCCCAGTGCGGCAAATCGATCCCTAGCTGCCCGTAGACGTACTTCGTGAGCCCGGAGCAATCGAATCCTTCATCGGGCGTGTCCCCGCCCCAGCGGTAGGGGATGCCGAGGTACTGACCTGCGATCCAGGCCGCTGCGCTGCCCATCACCGAGCCGTTGCCGGACATCGGGCTGGGCACAGGCGTCGGAGGGGTCTGCGTCTGCAGCTTGATCGAGTGGATGTGTCGTCGCAGCGCGGCAGCCTGTGCCTGGTCGGCGTCGAGCGTCTGCCGAAGCTGAACGGTTGTCTTCTCCGTCTCGAGCCAATTGGAGAGCAATGACGTGGACGTGGATTCGCGCGCGAGCGCCTCTGCGGCCTGTTGATGAGCCTGCAGCGTCTGTCTGAGAACCGTCCGGTCGGCGCGGAGCCGGGCGCGGAGGCTCGACGATGCGCCGGGGCGAAGAGCTGGCTGCGATAGCGGAGAGTTCGTCGGCACGATCATGAACACCGGACCCTGTGCGGCGGCGGGCGCCGCGAGCAGCAGGAATCCAATCGTGATCAGGAGGAACGTCCGCAGCCGCATGAACCTTCGAGTTGCTCATCGGCCTGCGCCGCGGCAGGCTTGAGTCTCGACCCGTGGGCGCCGACCTCGAGGACCGCGCGGTTGTCGTCTTGGTCGCTTGCGACGATGGCCGCAGCCGTGAGCGGCGCGATGGGGGAACGACCCGACGAGGCCTTCTGGGGGACTGGGCGCAACCGAGGGTGGTCAGGTCGCGCGCCGGTGGTCAACGTGATGATCGCCGCGCTCGCTCTGGTCGTCGTGGCGACCGTCGTCGGCCTCGTGTGGCTCTGGCCGAGGGGCAGCGCGGTCGAGCCCCACTCGATCGTCGTGACGAGGACGTTGCCTGCCCGGGTCGTTGCGGTCGCGAGCGCGCACTGCACGCTCACGGCAGACCAGTCGTGTCAGCTCGTCAAGGCGCGTCTGCTCGGCGGTCGGGACAAAGGAACGACGACGAGCTTCGAGTTCCTGCCGACACCCGGTGTCTCTCGCCTGCGTGGCGGAGACCGGATCCGGGTCGTCCGCAACCCGCCGCCACCGCGAGGAACGCCGGTCGCCGCGAGGCTTCCTGCCTACTCGTTCAGCGACTTCGATCGCCGCTTGCCCTTGCTCTGGCTCGGCATTACGTGCGGCATGCTGTTGCTCGCGACCGGTCGTTGGCACGGGTTGCGCGCGATCGCGGGTCTGGCCACGAGCTTGCTGATTGTCCTCAAGTTCGTGATCCCGTCGATCCTGCACGGCAACTCTGCAGTCGCGGTCGCGCTCACGGGGTCGCTCACCGTCCTGCTGATCACGATCCCGCTCTGCTACGGATTGCGCGCGAAGGCGATCGCCGCCTGGCTGGGAACGACGGTGAGTCTCGTGCTCGCCGTGGCGCTTGCGTCGCTGTTCACGCATGTCGCGCACCTTTCGGGGGCATCCTCAGACGAAGCCGTGTTTCTCAGCTCCACCGACAACAGGATCAGCCTCCAAGGCCTCTTGCTCGCGGGGATCGTGATCGGCGCCCTCGGGGTTCTCGTCGACCTGACCGTCAGCCAGGCCTCGACCGTGATGGCGTTACGACGGGCCAACCCGAGCCAGACCTTCACCGCATTGTTCCGCGGCGCGCTCGACGTCGGCCACGACCACATCGCCGCTACCGTCAACACGCTCGTCTTCGCCTACGCAGGTGCGGCGCTCCCCGTCCTGCTCATCTTCTCGATCGGCCACACCTCGTTCACAGACGCGCTCAACAGCGAGACGGTCTCGGAGGAGGTCGTTGCAGCACTGATCGGCTCGATCGGACTGATCGCGTCGATGCCCATCACCACCGCGCTGGCAGCACTGCTCGCCCCGCATCTCGCCGACAAGCAACTGGACCACGCACACGCGCACTAACGCCGTCCCCCGGCGATGAGGTCGATCGACTCAGCCACACGCTCGCTTGCCCGGCTGCGTCGGAGCCCGTCGGTTCGAGGACGAGCTGGGCGATACCCGCCAGCGCTACGCTGCCAGGCGGCGCCCAGTAGCTCAGTGGATCGAGCAGCGGTTCGTGCGACGTTGCCCGGCTGTTTGGGTGGTGGGGCGGCGGCCGGGCGGCAGGATCTGGCTGGTGGTTTGGCAGTGGTTGGCTGCTTTTGGCAGCCAGCGGTGGCTGGTGTCGAGGTGGCGGTGTTGCCACATGGGTAGGACGTTCGTGCGCGGCCCTCATTCCGCTCACCAACACCGAACTCCAGCAAATACGCCGAACGCTCCAGGCCCGTCCAGCAAAAGCAGCCGCCACCACAATCCATCTACCGACTGAGGTTCTCTGCATTCAGACCGGCCGTGCGGCGGCTAGCATTGATTCCTTGCATGTGAGCGTCCGCCCTCCATATTCGGACCCTGGGCAAAGCAGCGTCCAGTGACACGCGGGCGGCTTGTCTGGCTTCTGTCGATACCGCTGATCGTCGCGAGCACAGAACTTGCGCACGTCGTCGCCTACCGTCTCATCTACCCAGATCCAGAAGAACGTACGGCCGTGCTCGCGAGCAGCGGACACGGCTACTTCACCTACGATCCGCTCTGCCTGGCGGTCGGAGCCGCACTCGTTGTTTGCGCGCTCCTCGGTCGCGCCATCCGCGCGCATGTTGAGAGAGAGACCAGCGCGGCACGGATCTCAGCAGCCCCCTTCGCGGCGCTCCCACCGGCCACGTTCGTGCTGCAGGAGCACTTGGAGCGTCTCCTTCATGGGGGCGCGTTTCCGTTCGGAACGGCGCTAGAACCGACGTTCCTCATCGGGCTCCTGTTGCAACTCCCATTTGCTGTGCTCGCATACGTCCTCGCGCGACTGCTTCTGCGCGCTGCGGAGAGGCTCGGTACGGTGCGCCGTACACGGCCGCCGCGATGCACCGAGCGGCCATTGCCGGGACGCTCGCCGCGTGCAAGCTTCGTCCTGCCGAGGCTCGCGCCGCTGGTGACAGGAAGCTCCGGCCGCGGTCCGCCGACGAAACCACGGAGGCACATCCGTGCGCGTTCGCCGCGATACGTCCTCGCCTGACCTGCTGACAGCCTGACGCGACGCTGCGCGGCGTCACGGCGATGATCTTGGTGCGTCGTCGTGGTGGGCGATCGAGCGTGCGCACGCGACAGCGACACGCGATGTCCTCTCGATCTCGTCGGAGCGCTCGCATTCGCCGCACGCCGGTGCGTGCGGAGATCGGTGCGCGTCGAACGTTCGACGGAGGGAGCTGCACAGTTGAGGAGATCGGTGCTCGGCATCCAGTGGACCGGCGAAGCCGGCAGACTCGAAGGCGCGGACAGTGACAGTGTCCTCTCCCGGGTCGGGCGCGCATACGGCGATCACCCGGTCGCCGATGTCGCGCGAGAAGAGGCGACGTGCACGACCTACTAGGCACGCCCCAGTTCCCGTGGACGCTCGAGCCAGGCGTCGTTGTCGCTGCAGCCGTCGCGGCAGCTTTGTTCGCACAAGGCTTCGCACGGCTTCGGCGTCGCGGGCGTGCCGACCTCGCTTCCTGGGATCGCGTGTGCCTGTTCGCAGCGGGATTGGCCGCACTCGTCTTGCCGCTCGTCTCGCCGCTCGATCCCATCGCGGATCGCTACCTGCTGTCCGCGCACATGCTCGAGCACTTGCTGATCGGCGATGTTGCTCCCGCCTTGCTGCTACTCGCCTTGCGCGGGCCGCTGCTCTTCTTCTTCCTCCCAGCGGAGATCCTGAAGGAGCTCGCCGGTATGAGACCGCTACGACGGTTTCTCGGGTTTGTGCTTCAGCCTCGAGTTTCGGTCGCGACCTGGGCCGTGGTGATGGCCGTGTGGCATGTCCCGGCCGCCTACGACTACACGCTGACGCACGCAACCGTTCACAACCTCGAGCATGTCTGCTTCTTCATTGCTGGCCTGCTCGTCTGGACACAGCTGATCGATCCGGCGGGACACAGGCGACTCAGCCGAACTCGACGGCTGGCGGTGGCGGCCGCGCTGTTCTGCATGGGGACGGTCCTGTCCGACGTGTTGATCTTCAGCTTCCGTCCGCTCTATCCGTCGTATGCATTTCCGCCGAGCCGGCTGCTCGGGCTTTCGCCGGTCCGGGACCAGCAACTCGCCGGAATCGTGATGACCGCCGAGCAATTCATCGCTCTCGGAGCGTGCTGCTTGTTCCTGCTGCTGCCGATCGTCCGTGGGCAGGGCAGACCGTCGCGACGTGTCGTCCGCGAGCAGACGGCATGAGCGCGCCGTCCCCGTGGAGCTTCGGCTTCGAGCCCCTGTTCCTCGTCCTCGCCCTCGTCGCGGCGGTCGCGTACGCGCGTGCCGCAAGGCGGTATCGGCCCTCTGCCTGGCGTGTCGCCGCGTTCCTGGCGGGTCTCGTGCTGATCGCGGCGACACTGAACTCGCCGCTCGAGACGATCGCCGACCACTACCTGCTGCTAATTCACCTCCTGCAGAACGCGATGATCGCCGACTGGGCGCCGCCCCTGCTGCTGCTAGGCCTGACGCCCACGATGCGGGCAACGCTCGCGGCACGTGGCGGACGGCCCTTCGCCGTTCTCACCGATCCGAAGGTGGCGTTGCCGCTCTGGCTCGTCGCGTGGTACGGCGTCCACGTCCCCGAGTTCTACGACTGGGCTCTGCAAGCGCACTGGCCGCTCAACCTCGAGCACGGAATCTTGATCGCGGCCGGGCTCTGCTTCTGGTGGCCTCTGCTCGAGCCGCCGCCGCGTCGCCTGACCGTCGGGTCGACCTTCGGCTACCTCGGCATCGCTTTCCTCACGTCACCATGGCTATCGCTCGGCTTGATGTTCACGACTCGACCGCTCTACAGCTTCTACCGCGAGGCGCCACGGCTGTGGGGACTGTCGGCAACGGAAGACCAGAACATCGGAGGAGTGCTGATGAATGTCGAACTGACGGCGATCTTCTTCGTCTTGCTCGCGTACAACCTCGTGCACCTGCTCGCCGAGGAAGAGCGGCAGCAACGAGAGATCGACGCCCTCGTGCACGCGGATCTTCTCGCTCGTCCACGAACCGAATCGAGAGGAGCAAGCAATCATGGGTAAGGCCGCACGCCTGAAACAACAACGCCGCGCGGCACGGACACCGCCGCAGGTCGGGAAGCGACGCTCACGCGATGCCCAGACACGCCGCGTGGTCTGGGGCGTAAGTGTCGGGGTCGCCGCTGGGATCGCAGTTGTCGCCACGGTGCTGCTCATGAGCCGCTCGCAGGCGAAGCCGCCTCCCCCAGCGGCTGCCTCGGCCGCCGACAACAGCGCCCCCGCGTCGCTGGTCGCCGCCGCGGACGCAGTCGGCTTCCACCCCACGACGGAGCCTGGGGTCGGCCTGATCGAGGATCAGCCCGCGACGGCAGCGCAGCCTCCACAGAACACCGACCTGCTTCCGGTCGGCACGCTTGCGCCAGTGTTTGCGCTCCGAACGCCTCAGGGAAGGAAGGTCGGTCTTGCCGCGTATCGCGGGAGGGCCGTGTTGCTCGAGTTCTTTGCCACCTGGTGCCCGCACTGCAACGCCGAGGCCCCACACCTGCGCGCGCTCGACGCCTCGTTGCCGCAGAGCAAGGTTGGGGTCGTCTCAGTCAACGCCGACGGCGAGACAGCTCCGAGCGTCTACGCCTTCCACCGCTACTACGGCCTGCAGTATCCGGCGCTTCTCGACCCGAGCCCGCAGCCGGGCAGTTTCACTCAGCAGGGAGCAGCGGGTCCGGTGACGAACGCGTACCGCGTCGAGGCATATCCGACGTTCTATGTGCTCGATCGGCGCGGCCGCATCACCTGGCGGTCCGACGGCGAGCAACCAGACGCCCTGCTTCTGCTCGAACTCCGGGACGCCGCCGGTCGTGGCTAGGTCGTCACATCTCCTCCCGATTCTGGGGCTCGTGATCCGGATCGCGGCGGCGGCCGTCTGGTTGGTCGCCGGTGCCGCGAAGGTCGGGGAGCTTCAGCACTTCCATGCTCAGGTCGACCAGTACCGTCTGCTCCCGAGTGCCTTCGAGGCGCCGTTCGCGTACACGCTTCCTCTCCTCGAGCTGGCCGTCGGGTTCTACCTACTCGTCGGGTTGCTGACCCGCATCGTGGCGCTCCTCGGCTGCTTCTTGATGGTGTTGTTCCTGGTCGCCCAGGCACAGGCGTGGGCACGCGGGCTCAGCCTCGACTGCGGTTGCTTCGGGTCGCTCACTCACGAGCGAGTGGGGGCCGAAACGATCTTCCGAGATCTCGCGCTCGGGCTGCCGACCCTCGTGATGGCACTGTGGCCGGCACGGCTGTTCTCGCTGGACGGACGGTTGCTCGGCCTCCCGAATCGCTTCGCTCGGCCTGGACCCGGCCTCGATTCCAAAGACGGCGTGTCGCTGTCCAAGAGACACCGCGCGTCGAGGTCGAGAGAGCCCGATCGAACTCGGGCTCAGGAATGAAGGTCGGAATCGTCGTTCCGTACAGCTTCTCGTTCTGGGGCGGCGTCGTCGAGCACGCTGAGGAGCAAGCACTCGCGTTGTCGGAGCGCGGGCTCGACGTCCGCCTGCTGATCGGGCACGATCCCGTCGGCCGGCTGTCCCGTGTGCTCCACCCGACCTCAGGGAGGTTCGAGAACCCGCCCGAGTACGTGATTCCACTTGGTCGATCGGTGATCACACCAGCGAACCACTCTCTCGCCAACATCGTCCTCAGCCCGTCCGCGATTCCCCGTCTCAAGCGCGCACTCGAAAGGGAGCGCTTCGACCTTCTCCACATCCACGAACCACTCACCCCGGCGATAGGCACCGCTGCGCTTGCACTCGCGAAAGTTCCGGTGGTTGCAACGTTTCACGCAGCAGGACCATCGCGTTGGCGCCGGTTGGGAGCCGGGTTCTGGGGATTCCTCATCGACCGAGTCGACACGCGGATCGCTGTCTCGGAGGCAGCTGCAGAGACGGCTCAGCGCTACACACCCGGTGACTACGAGCTCCTTCCGAATGGCGTGCGACTTCCCCGAGAAGTCGATCTTCACAATCGCGCGGATCAGGTCGTCTTCGTCGGCCGGCATGAAGCGCGGAAGGGACTGTCTGTGCTGCTGCGCGCATGGCCGGACGTCTTCCGGCAGACCGGTGCGCACTTGCGGGTAATCGGCGCCGATCCACTCGCCGTTCGTTATCTGATGAGTCGCGAGCGGTTGACGATGCACGGCATCGAACTGCTCGGCGTGCTGCCGACTGACCTGCTCGACGACGAGCTCGCGCGTGCCAAGCTGCTCATCGCTCCGTCACTCGGAAGTGAGAGCTTCGGCATGGTCCTCACCCGCGCCTTCGCGTCCGCAACACCCGTCGTCGCCTCCGATATCGACGGCTACCGCCAGGTCGTCGTCGACGGTGCAGGACGGCTCGTGCCGCCCGGCAACGCAAAGAGCTTGGCAAGCGCGATTGTCGCGCTCCTCACCGACGAGCACGAGCGCCTCGCCTGCGCCTCTGCGGCACGTGCGATCGCCGAGCGCGACTACAGCTGGGAGCGGATCGCCGGAATCCTGGAACGGCTGTACAGCGGCCTGCTCGAGGACGAAAGCCGACCCGGCGACCATCGTGATCTTGGCAGCCGATCGTAGGACACGCATGCGGCGCGGTGTCCTGGTCCTGGCAGTCATCGCCGCGCTCGCCTTGCCCGCCGTCGCCGAAGCTCATGGGCCGACTGTGAGCGTCGGTCGATTCTCGGCCTCCAGCCTGCGTCCCCTTTCGCCCCTACTCGTCGAAGCCGGCGTGGAAGCAGACATCGATCAGACAGGCCCGACCCTCAGGCTCGCAGTGCCCGCCGGGCACGCCCTCCTCGTCCTCGGCTACATCCGAGAGCCGTTCCTCCGCTTCGACGAGAGCGGCGTCAGCGTGAACGCCACTTCTCCGACCGCAAGCACGCTCGGCATCCTGGCCGAGGACGCCCGCAGCGGGGGCGGGGAGCAAACGACCCGATGGCTGCCGCTCGCGTCCGGACGCAGCTACAGCTGGCGGGACAGGCGCATCCAGCCGCCGGTCACGACGGTCACACCGGTGAACTGGTCGATCCCGATCCGAATCGACGGTCACGCGACGATCGTTCGCGGCTACATTCACACACTCCCGCGCGCGGTCTTCTGGCCGTGGCTGTTGATCCCCGTCGGGCTTGCCCTCGGTACGCTCGCACTGCGGGGACGACTGTCGACATCCGGACGTCGACTGCTTTGCGAGGCTGGCCTCGTCCTTGCGATCATCGCCACAGTCCTCACCGTTGTCGGCTTCACGGCGACCGCGACGAGCAGTGCAAGCCAGCGCCATGTGACCCTGGCCGCACTCTGCATCCTGACCGGGCTCGCGACGGTCGCCTACGCGCTCGCACCCCGCGCGCGTCCGGGCGTACGGGGTGGTGCCGCGATTCTTGCGCTGCTCGTGGCCATCGACAGCCTGCCTGCCCTTTGGCGCCCGATCGTCGTCTCCGCATGGCCGCCGTCACTCGCGCGCGCTCTGATCGTCGTCGCGCTCTCGGCCCCTCTTGTCATGCTCACGTCCACGAGGCGGCCTCTCTCGGCCTTCGTCGCCTCACGATCGACCCAGTCACATCGCCGGAACCAACCTCGTGCGCGCCCCCGACGCTAGCGCGGCCGGGCCATCGATGACGCTATCTGCTTGCGAGCCTGAGCAGGTGGGGAGCGAGCCTGCGGGACAATGCGGTTGGCGACTCGATGATCGGCTGCCCATTCTTGTCGGTGAACTCGGACACGGCGGTTGCGACTCGCCCCTTGACGTCGGCCACGCCCTTGCGGAGACCGAGCTCGTCGAGTCGGACCGCGAGGCGTTTCATGTTCATCGCGTAGTAGTAGAGCGAGTCGACGTCGGGACCGTAGGACTCCCGCAGGTGCGCATCGATCAAACCGTGCGATGCTTTTGCCTGCCGAAGCAACGTGTCCGCGACGTCCATGTACGTCGTGCAGGTGGCAAGCAGCGTCGCTTCTGCGCTGTCGTACTCGTCGAGGAACCTGTGCGTCGCCAGCACCGCGATCCGGACATGGCGACCCTCGTCTCGACGGACGTTCGTCTGTCCCTCCTTCATCCCGGGCAAGTTGAACTCGTCGTAGATGGCGCCGCCCTTCGTGCGCCGGATGACGACATCGCTGTTCGCGACGACGTCCTCACTCAGGATCCCGTAGATGAAGATCGCGGTGTAAACGTCCTCGAGCGAACGGCCCGGCCGCAGCAGGTGCTCCATGTACTCCCTGAACATCGCGAAGAGCGTCTCTGCGACGAAGTTGTTGTGGCGCTGGGCCACGTGGTCAACCTTGTTCGGCGGGATCCGGAGCACCTCGGTTGCGACCCGGACCAGGCTGCCGCGGTGCATCCTCTCATCATGCTCCTGGCTCCTGAGCGCCGTCCGCATGGCGTCGTAGCCCATCCCGTCGACGACTTCGGCATCGCGCGATGACGCCGGAATCGCCGCGACGATCCTGTCCATCCAGTCGTCGACGACCGACTCGGCCCGGTAGATCGTCCCGAACACTCGCTTCAGAGCTGCTTGCTCGCGCGGGGCCAGCCGACGGTAACTGGCTGCGTCCACGGACAGGTCGATGCTGTACGCATCCCACACGTGGGCGTGGGCGGCCGCGTTGATGTCGTCGAAGGTCTTCCAACCTCCGCTGATGCGGCGGTCGGCCGACTCGTCTCCGTCGATCACGGCATCGATCTCCTTCAGCAGACGGTCGAACCTCTTCGCCGCGAGGGCGCCGCTGCTATGCCCTGAGGGAGAGAACGTCGTCGTCATCGATCATCCGCGCCGAGTCACAGATCCGCGTGGCTGCGTGGTGCGTCGGGGAATAGCGTAAACCGCCGAGCGACGGACATGAGCCGGATCAACCTCAGTTTGCGCGTCCTGGCAGTCGGCCTCGTCGGCGTGCTGCTTGCAGTGCTCGTCCGGAGGCTCGCCGGCGGAAGCGTGGAGGCCGCGCCCGGGTGTCCCGCGCCCGGCTTTGTGCTCCAACGCATCGACGAACCCGGCAGGCCGGCACGGACTCACGCCGGCGCCCAAGCGAACCTCCTCGCCGACCGGTCGCCGCTCTAACGTCGAGCGCGGCCCAGGTGAACGAGTCGTCCCCGAACCTCAGCGGCGCCGCGTACCTCCGCCTCGTCGGCATCGGTGCCGCGATCGGCATCCCGGCCGCGTTCGTCGCCGCGCTCTTCCTCGGTTTCGTCCACGACCTCGAGCACTGGCTCTGGGACAACCTGCCGAGCGCACTCGGTCAGTCGTCGCCCGCTTGGTGGCTCGTGATCGGCCTCCCGGTCGTCGGAGCGTGCATCGTCCTCGGAGCTCGCGTGCTCCTGCCGGGAGACGGGGGAAACCCGCCGCTCGAGGGGATCGGCGGCGGAGCGACTCCTGTGATCAACGGACCGGGCATCGTAATCGCCGCGATCGGAACGCTCTGCTTCGGCGCCGTGCTCGGGCCGGAGGCGCCCCTGATCGCGCTCGGATCGGTGGTGGGGATGACCGTCACGCTCGTCACACGGCTCGACAAGCACGAAGAGGCGGTGATCGCCTCGGCCGGCTCGTTCTCCGCGATCTCGGCGCTGTTCGGCGGTCCGATCGTGGGCGGGATGATGATGGTCGAGGGCGGCCTCGGACTGGGCACGGCGCTGCTGCCGGTGCTGTTGCCCGGTCTCGTCGCGGCCGCGATCGGCTACGTCATCTTCGTCGGCTTCGGCACCTGGGGCGGCCTGCATGCGCAATCCCTCGCTGTCCCGAACCTGCCGGCGTACAACGGGACGCACGTCTACGACCTGATCGTCGGGATCGTCGTCGGCATCACGGCCGCCATTCTGGTCACGGTCGTGCGCCGCGGCGCCGTCGCACTCGCCGGTCCCGGGCTCTCCCGCTTCGGGATGCCCGGCTTGCTGCTCGGCGGAGCGCTCGCCGTCGGCCTCATCGCCCAGGTCGCGGACTGGCTCGGGGCCGACTCGCAGGACGTGCTCTTCTCCGGCCAGACCGGCGTGCCCGCGCTTGCGGCGGCGGACTCGACGAAGATTGTCCTGATCCTGCTCGTCGCGAAGGCGCTCGGCTATGCCGTGAGCCTCGGCTGCGGTTTCCGCGGCGGGCCGGTGTTCCCGGCGATCTTCCTCGGGATCGCGGTCGCGACGCTCGCGGTCGTGTGGTTCGACGTGTCGCCGACGCTCGCGGTCGCGGTCGGCGCGGCCGGCGGGATGGCGGCGACGACGCGGCTGCTGATCACCTCGTCCCTGTTCGCATCGCTGCTCGTCGGCACAGTCGGGCTCGATGCGGTCCCTGCGGCCGTCCTCGCCGCCGCCGCGGCGTGGCTCACGGTGCAGTTCCTCGACAAATGGGCAGTCACCGGAAACGCGCCGGCGGCCGCGGCCGAGCCGGCGACGTAGCCGACCTTTCCCCGGACAGCCCTTCGTAGATCATTCTCGGCTCGGTGGGCGAAGTGAAGGTGACCTTACTCGGCGGCTTCACGGCTGCCGTGGACGACGCGCCGGTGGCCGAGGCGGCCTGGCGGCTGAGATCCTCGAGCTCACCAAGGCCGTCCATGCGCACAAGGGGTCTCGCGTCGACGAGACACCGACCGGTTCGAGTCAGTGGGCCGCGGCCGCCGGAGCCTGCACGTTCCCGACCGGCGCTACGCTGCCACGCGGCGCCCCCGTAGCTCAGTGGATAGAGCAGCGGTTTCCTAAACCGCGTGCGCTGGTTCGATTCCGGCCGGGGGCACTACCACGTCAAGGGCCTCACGTAGATTCCGGCGTGCGCTCGTGCGGGTCGCTCCTTCTACCTGACCCAGAGCTGGTCGAACAGCGGGTAGCCGTACGGGCTCGCCTCGTAGTTGCCGACACGCGACGACGTCAGGTCGGGAAGACGCGGCGTAGACAGCGGCACCACGACCGCGCGATCGACGAGCTCGCGGTCGATCCGAGCCGCCAGCCTCGATTCCTCCGAGGAGGGTTGCTTGCTCGCGAGCCGTGCCACC
>Ga0187779_10001532_pt1 | contig 14378 bp, 16 predicted proteins | sample 1015_Q2_SP10_10__FD_132435 | JGI IMG/M metagenome (GOLD analysis project Ga0187779, IMG submission 132435) | Tropical peat soil microbial communities from peatlands in Department of Meta, Colombia - 1015_Q2_SP10_10_MG | ecosystem: Environmental > Terrestrial > Soil > Wetlands > Peat | place... | reverse complement strand
GTTTAACGGTACTGTGCATGCATTTCTTCTGACGCCCGGGGCGGTGGTGTCAGTGCCGGCAGGCGCGACGAACTTCTCCGTCGCCCTCGGTCCGCAAGTAAACCTGACCTTCAGTGACATTGTGTCAGGTGGAACTGTGACTGCTATCATGGTCTTGCCGGGTAATTTGCCTGCGCCGCCTTCGAATTTCACGCTCCTGGGCGGCTCATCATATGACATCACAACGTACGCGACTTCCACTGGCCAAGTCGAGGTCTGCATCGGCTACGACCCGAGCAAGATTACGGTGCCCGAGCCACTGCTGCGTCTCTATCATTACAGCAACGGCACCTGGACGGATATTACGCAACTGCCCGTAGACACCACTAACAAGAGGGTCTGCGGTTTGACGAATTCGTTCTCTGTCTTCGCGGTGGCTGAGCCAATATACACCTCGGAGGCCATGTCCCTGCGCTATGCTGCGGTGCAGTTCTCGAACAAGCAGGACACCATGGGCAACATATTGCTCTGGGCTGACTTTAAAGTGCCCGTGCCCGCGGCCAGCGATGTGATCACAGGCACGTTTGACGGCGTAACCCTGTTTTCCGCGCCCTTCTCGCAGTTCAAGCACGTTCTTCCGAACGTATACTGGTACTTCGAGAATGGCTATAGTGTTACGATCGACTTTAAACTTGGACAGGTCATCGTGATCACACCCAGGATCTCGCTTGCCGGACTCGACAACTCGAACGGCGTGGATGTGCAGTTCACCCTAAATGGCAGTACTGGGATGGAAATCGGATTCCAGAACATCACGATGACGCCGGAGCCAATAAACCGTCTGGTGTATCGCCGGAAAGGCATCATCGGTAACCCATTGTAGATTGTTCATGGACTCCATCATGATTTATTCCAAAGACGGAACTATGCCGGGCACACTGCCGAGCAGACAGATACTCGGTAGTTGTGCCAACGGGCGGGCAGTAAACCTCGTTCATGGAGATTGTGACGACCGGCCCGTCGAAGGAAGAATCCTCGGCGTGATCGGCCGTTTTCTTTACCCCATGCATAACAACAAAACAGAAGACAGACAGGCATGAAAAACTCCGTATTCATAAGAGCTTTGATGCATGGACTTGTGAGTCTTACACTGGCACTTACCTCCTGTGGAGGAGGCGTCCCTCCAGACAATAGTGGAGCCGGTCGAGCTACAGAAATAGGCGGAGTAAGTTTAAAGACAGCGGTATTGAGGAATATTAGCATTACTCCAAGTAACCCTCTGGGCATCAACGCTGGAACACGACTCCAGTTTGCTGCAACGGGGATCTACTCAGACAGTTCCGTGCAGGACTTAACAACGTCGGTGATCTGGACCTCATCTGACACATCAATTGCAACCATCAGTAATGCACCAGACTCAAAGGGACAGGCGATAGCAGTATCGAGAGGTTATTGCAGCATTTCGGCGATGCTGGATGGCATCTCAGGTTCAACAATCATGGGCATTAACTAATGCCACTAACTTGGGTACGGTATGGAGAAGAGAAAGCATTATTATTGTGAGAAAGGAGGACATATGAGAAAGATTGCAACGGTATCAACAATCGGTATTTGCCTCACTATTTTAATCATTTCAGGATTTCCACGATTAAGTGAGGCGGCAACAATTTATGGCTGCGTAGAGCGTCTGACTGGATTTGTCAGAATAGTTAGCGGTCCCGGTCAATGTAGAGCGTTGGAAACCCCAACATCGTGGGATTCAGCAGGGCCTCAGGGTCCAGCGGGTCCAGCAGGACCAGCAGGGCCACAGGGTCCGCAGGGACCACAGGGGCCTCAAGGTCCGACAGGGGCCACAGGAGCAACAGGGCCTCAAGGAGCACAGGGGCCAGCCGGAGTCGCCGACGGGATTTCCAAGGCAATCCATGGCGTAATAGATCATGACGGGACGATTATCGTAGGTATCGGTTTCACAGTTGTGCATAGTGATACCGGTGTCTATGGCATAAGTTTTATGGCGCCCTACCCCGTTGAGCTTCCCACTTGCACTGTCACCCCGGACCTTGAGGACCTCTCGGCCCTTAGCCCTATTACATGTTCAGTTAATGTGGGCGGTTTAGGACTCGCAGTCCATTGCGTCCAACCCTCCAGTGTCACCGTTACCGACGCTACTGGCCTCCCACAAGCAGTCGCTGGATTCAACTTGATTGGTGGCGACACACGGTTCCACTTCATCTGCGTAAATTAACAAACCCGGCTATATTATCCGGGCAATGGTTCAAAGAGGCGGTTCCTCTTACCCAACTAATCACCGTCGCACATAGGTTCCAAGCAAGGGGGGAGCCGGAAGGCTCCTCCTCCTTTTGCTCACTTGATAGGGATGAGAATTTCTAATGGTAATAGTCAAATTTATTGCTGGCTCGATGTGTTTCGCAGAAGGAGAAAGGAGGACATATGAGAAAGATAGCTATGATATCAGCAGTTGGTATTTGCCTCACTGTTTTAATCATTGCAGCATTTCCACTGGTAGGTGATGCGGCAACAATTTATGGCTGCCAGGAGCGTCTTACTGGATTTGTCAGAATAGTGAGTAGTCCTGCTCAGTGCAACCGATTTGAAACCTCAATCTCATGGGATTCAGTAGGACCTCAGGGGCCAGTGGGGCCTCCGGGACCAGCTGGAGTCGCAAATGGCATTACCGCCGGAGTACACGGAGTTGTAAATTATGACGGCACGGTCTTCGAGGGAGTTGGATTTAGCTCATCGTTCGCATCCGGCGTCTATTATATCACGTTCGACCAGGCATTCTCCTTTCCTGGCCCCCATTGCGTTGTCACGCCGTACCAGTCGCCCCCCACGACACTATGCACAATATTGGGATACGGCCCGACCACCCTTTATGTCAATTGTACTGCACAAGTATCATTCTTTTTTATATGCGTACAGTGACTGCGAGGAGTCGGTCGCGCACGGGAGACGCGACCCTCTTACGCAATTTACCCATCGCCGCACTTACGACCCAAGCAAGGGGGAGCCGAAAGACTTCCCCTGCTCCTTGTCCTTCTGATCCAATTTTTAGATGGGCTTATTCCCATCTCGTAAACTATTAAACCGCCACTCTGAAAGGCCCTTCTTTGCTATTTTTTTAACGGCAGATGCAACTATTCTTTTCTGAAAATTAGGCTGATATGAGGGCTATGGCCTGTGCAACATACTATTGCCATAGCAAAGTCCCAGGGTCAGCATGCTGCCGCATTCGTTGCAGCGATGACGGCTCCCTCCCGTTGTCCGCGTGCATGTCTATCGGCACTCTCCGCGCTGGGGAGCCTGTCGCCTGAGAATACCGCACGTGCGTAAAGACATTCGGGTTGAAAACCCGAAGGTCCGGCTCTGCTGATATGCACGAACCCGGTAGAGACTTGACAGGCAGCATGTCCTTCATTTTGCCGTACATGCTTTTATCAAGCGATCTTCAACGCAGTGTATCTATTAATCGAAACGAGTCCTTGACAGAGTTCGGCCGGGCCGCTATTCTAAACGCAAAACGGCCGGGAGGAGAGAAAATCATAGTCCGGACACTCATAATGGTCGGCATCGCCCTTGCGATTGCCGCATGCGCCGGTACGTGGACCACCCCGCCCATCGAAACCTACCGGCCGTTGGAAGTGGCTCCTCCCGCCTCGGTCTGCATGCCCTGTCACGAGCCGCAGGTAGCAACGTGGAAGAAGAACCGTCACAGCAATGAAAAGGCCATGGAAAGGATCCCGCTTGCCGAACTTCGCGAGTGCGGCGCCTGCCACGAAGGCCTCGTTGCGCATGTCGCCGAGCCAGGGACGCTTCCTGCGAGCACTGCCCGGATGACCAAGAGCGAAAAGAACATGCTCTGTGGAAAGTGCCATTTCAGCCAGAAGCTCTTCGGCTGGAGAGCCATTGATCCTCACGGCAGACATGCGCTCTTCGCCAACGTGGCGCTCGAAGGGCAGACGAAGCAGATCGCCTGCCTCGACTGCCATTCCGGCCACCATGGCGGAGCGGATATGCTGGTTCGTATCAAGGCGCACATCTGCTTCGAATGCCACACGACCGCCATTGTCACGATGGGTATATTCCAGCCGTTCAACTACCTGACCTTCGGCAAGATGTGCCAGGCCTGCCACACCGTCCACGGCGGCTCAGCATCGGAGCGTTGGGGCCGCATGGGTGTCGGATTCTGCGTCATCTGCCACTTTGTCGGCGTGGCGATTGTCGGCGGGAGCTAGGGCGGTGGGGGACCTCCATGAAACATTGAGTTTTGCGATCCCTTCTAGATCATCAACATTTCATATCGAAATCCTGCTTTTCAACGCCTGCAACTTATTGACATTTCCTGCGATATTCTAAAAATGCCAATCTAACAAGCACTTCATGTTACATTTCGTAACAGTTATCGTTATATATCAACGTGAAACTCCCTGAATCTTAACTTGTTTCCTTAAAGTTATATCGTGAATCGCCGATTAGAATATTAAAAAGTCTGCAGAAGTTGGGAGGACCTTCAGTATGAGATTACATGATGCCGTTATGTGTGCAGTACATGCCCGTAAACAGCCAAAAACCTCAGAGCCAAATAAAGAAAACAAGAAGCCTGACGAATATTTTCGCGAGGTGAAGACGCATTTGCGGCATGGCAAACAAAGGGAAGCGCTCATGCTTGTAAAGGAAGCGGTTGCAATTTACCCGAATGAGCCTACTTTGATGTCCTATTATGGGTATCTCTTGGCAACAGTTGACAAGAAATATCGCGTGGGAATAGATACTTGCCTGAAAGCCATCGAAAGCCTCAAAACCTTAGAAAAGAAGTGTGAATTACAGGATTTAAGCAGGGCGTATCCTGTATTTTATTTCAATCTCGGCAGGGCATATTCCGCTGCGGGCAAACGAGAAGAATCTTTACATGCTTTGCATAAAGGGTTATCTTACGATCCGGGCAACAGCGAAATTAAGAGGGAATTGCAGAAGATGGGTGTGAGAAGGAAAAAGCCGCCCATACCGTTTCTTGATCGTTCAAATCCGCTCAACAAATATATTGGAATTGCTCTGTATAGGCGAAAAAAATAGCAAACACGGGTGTGGTGCCGAGACTTTCTCGATTCTGTGCCGCTTTACGAGACAGCGCCAATATAATATTCAAGCCTTCAGTGAAATATCCTTCCTGTAATCATTAAGAGCTGCAGATCCTTTTATCACATAATGTTTCACGTCGAAATTAATTCCAATTTAGCTGCGCAAATAAGCATGCCGCAGCAATTCTGCATACTTTACGCTAAGAAAAAATTAATTGGCATAATAAACGAAACATGAGTTATGATATCAACAACTGAGGGTGTTCTTAATTCACCCTGGCCAATATCAGGAAGTCTTATGAAGCGAATATTTGCGTTTCTGATAGGTGCTATGTTGCTCGGATTTTGGCAAGATGCATTTGGCCAAGTCTCAGAACGCGTCGTTGACATTCCAACACGCCCCGGCGTGACACAAAGATTCCTCCTTTTAACTCCAGAAAAACCCAAAGCCGCGGTCATACTGCTGGCTGGTGGAGATGGAGGGCTTGGAATATCTCAAAATGGGAGCATCAGATCCCTGAGTAACAACTTCTTGGTGCGGTCACGGCAACTTTTCGCAGATAGGGGAATGTCCGTAGCTGTTGTTGATGCTCCGTCCGACCGGCAAAAAATGGCACTGAAGGGATTCCGTCAGAAACCCGAACATGTCGCGGACATCAAAGCAGTGATTGCATGGTTCAGAGATCAAAACATTTTGCCCGTTTGGATAGTCGGTTCGAGCATGGGAACGCAGTCTGCCGCATTCATCGCCACAGAACTGAGTGTCAAACAAGGTGGTCCCGATGGCTTGGTGCTGACGTCAACAATATTGTTAGATAATAAGGAGCGTGCTGTGCCAGAAATGCCACTGGGAAAAATTACTATGCCTGTTTTGGTGGTTCACCACGAACAAGACGGCTGCAAACACTGTCCGTTCAGCGCTATTCCCGGTCTTATGAAAAAACTTGCCAGTGCGCCGAGGAAAGAACTGGTCGCCTTCAGAGGGGGCGAAAATCGCGGCGATCCGTGCAATGCTCTTGCTTATCATGGCTTTAATGGTCTTGAGTCAGAGGTTGTCGGGAAAATTGCAGATTGGATTTATGCAAAATGACTATGCAATATTGCCTAAGAATCTCAATGCACGTCGCGCCTCGAAGGTTTGTAATTCTCATCAATCGATGGGGTTAGTCACTGGCTATCAAAAAACAGATTGTGAGTAAGTATACAGTGACGACGAAGACTGCTTCTATAGGTCACAGCTAGGTCTATTAAATTAACCTGCAAGTCCCACCCTGAAATAGTGCAGTTCCCGTTCTCCTTAACAGGCTACACTTCATTCGGAATTTTCCAGTATCTATTGTGGAGGCATCGGATCACAGACAGGGCAATAGGATTCCCCCTGATCCAGGGGGCATACATGCCCTCATTCCGGACAGCAGATGCACTCCTTGGCGGGATTGCCACAAACGATGCATTGTATTTCGTGTTCTGCCGACATAATTTCACCATTCATATGATAGCTTTGCGCAGCATAGGAAAGCAACAGGAATTCTTGATATTTCCTCAAATGCAATAGAGTGAATAGACATAAATTGGCATAGTACTATCCTGTTAGTCAAATAGACGACATCGTCGCTTGGAATGATAATTTACATCATTCATTCGCCTTCAATACTAAGTTATTATAAAATTGGTATTTCTAATTTATTTCTAAAATTGGAATTTTAGAATTTAGAAATTTATAATTTTGAAAATTCGGTATTTCATTTGCATGGAATTTGTCAGGCTTTGCGCAGTGAGCAGGCAAGCGATGTTAGTAATAATCCGGGAGCCGGAGAAGGAGGAAGAATCAGTGAACGCGTTTACATTCAAAACATTCAAGGTCAAGCACCGGGCATGGACGACGAGGCTCAAGGACTTTCTGGAGGGGAGAGGCGGCCTTACGGAAGAGCAGGCCATCTCACACAAGGAATGCAGCCTGGGCAAGTGGATGTACGCCGAAGGTTTGCAACATTTCAGTACTGTACCGGAGATGAAGAGCCTGGAGAAGGTGCATATCCAGCTGCACGAAACTGTGAAGAGCATTGTGTCTCTCAAAAATGTGGGCAAGGCCGCAGAGGCGGACGCCGAGTACTTGAGGATCGGAGCGATCTCCGATGAGATCATCAATCTTCTTACGGCAATCGAAAAGAAGGTTTCCGCAGCAGCGTGACAGATGCCCATGAGTCATTAAGCGACTTGATGCCGTAGAACTTAAAATTTACTGCTTCGTTTCTTCCTGAATTTGCGAAGTTCTCGATCCTCGCGACAATCCAAGTGCATTCGGTGAACATTCCTGGAGATGGTTCTTGACATTCGCATAAAAATATAATAATATTTGCATACATTTTTATATCTGTTGCAATACATAGAATTCCCTGAAGTTTTTGACTTGAAAGGAAGATGGGATACTATGATACCCATTGAGAAAAGAGTCGAACTCCTCAAGGTAATCGCTCACCCGATCCGCATTAAAATCCTCGAAGACCTCATGCAGGGTGTAAAGTGCGTGAGTGACTTCGAGGACTCTCTCGATATCAGCCAGCCTAATGTTTCCCAGCATCTGACACTGCTTCGTATCAACGGGATCGTTGATTTCTTTATTGATGGAAGGCTCAAGTGCTATTTCCTTAAAGAGCCATTAATCCCGGATCTGCTGGAACTTCTGAAAAAAGAATATGAAGAAGATATCCCCGCTCCAGCTTGCTGTCCCGTGACGAAACGCGGGAATTATCCGGGTGAAAGGAGACATTAGAAAGACAAGTCAAACACGATAACGTTCTTACGTCATGATCCCATGGTGAAACGGTGATCGTCGAACGCGGAAACCGCTGGTCGGGAGGAGGATTCCAGCGCACAGATCATCATAAAGAAGACATCACCGGAATCCGCCAGGGAGAAAGACCCGCCACGCTTCCCTTCGGCCGCGGTGGACGACGGGTTGATCGCCGGGAACGACATCGTTCCCAATGAAGATCTGAGGGCTGCGATCATGAGCGAATGAGACACATGACGCAACGTCGCTCCGAAATCTTCTTCTATTGGAGGCAGCCATGCAAAAAGAGATAGTGCTGTTCCTTTCCACAACACCCTACAGCTTTGAAAACACCCACACAATCCTGAAACTCGCCGATGCGGCCCTGAAGAAGGGACAAAAAGTGCGGTTGATCGCATCGAGCGACGGCGTTTTTTCAATCGTGAAAGGCCAGGTGCCGCGGTCCCTTGCCGCACTTGAGAACCTTGTGGGCAGAGGACTTCGGGTCGATATCTGAACGGGCTGCATGCAGACCCGCGGTCTTGCGGGCGAGGACTCCGTCGAAGGCGGCAGCATGAGCAACCTGAAGGGCCTCTTCAACGTCATCGAGTCGAACCCGATCTTTCTCAATTTCGGGGTCTAAGGGAGGCGAAATGCCAAACATCAGCATAATTCTTCGAAAGCCGCCGTACGGTACTGTCGATGCTCCAGAAGCGATCCGGCACGCCCTTGGCGCCCTCACACAGGAGCTTCCCGTGCGACTCATCATGGTAGACGGCGGAGTGCACGCGGCATGCAAGGGCCAGGACACGGGCACGACAGGCTACTTGAGCGTCGAGGAAGGCATCCGCGACTGCCTCGATATGGGCGCTCAAGTCTATGTGGATGGATGCTCCCTCGAAGCCGAGGGCATCACGGCGTCTAGCCTGATCGACGGCGTCACGATTGCAAGCGGCGCCGAAATCGCCGCTCGCGTGAAGGGTTCCGATACAATGATGATATTCTGATCCGGTAGGCATAAAGAGGAGACAAAACCATGATAGTAATGATCAAAAGCGCCCCAGACACTCCCGAGGCAAAGCGGGCCATCACGCTTGCCGGCGACCTCGCTGCGAATCTTGTCCTCATCCAGAACGCAGTATACCTTGCCCGGAAGAGGAAGGACGGCGGCATCTCCGGCGCCGTATACGCCCTCGATGAGGACCTGCGGATGCGCGGCATGGGGCCCGAGGAGAACATCGGCACCGTTAAACAGATCGATTACGACATGCTGGTGGATCTGATCACAAAAACAGACCAGGTGTACGGAGCATTCTAGCAATCTTGCCTGGAGGTGGATATATGTCAAGGATCGTTGTTCTCGGGGGATCGTTCGGTGGATTGACGGCAGCCTTTGAACTTAAGCGCTTGCTGGGGAGGAGAGCGGATGTGACGGTTGTGAGCGATGACGACCGGTTCGTGTTCTTGCCCTCCCTGCCGTGGCTCATCATGGGCTGGAGAAAGCCGGCAGACATCACGCTCAAGGTGAACGAGATCCTGAAACCGAAGGGGATCGCGTTTGTGCATGAGGCCGCGAAGACGGTAGATGCAGACTCCTCAAAGGTCATTACCGCGAGTGGGACGGAACTGACGTACGATTTTCTCGTCATCTCGACAGGTCCCCACCTGTCCTTCGACGAGATTCCCGGCCTCGGCCCGGACAAGGGACACACTTCCTGCACCTTTACGCTCGATCATGCAATGAAGACCAGCGACGGGTGGAAAAAGGTTCTCGAGGATCCCGGTCCGATCGTACTCGGTTCATCGCAGATGGTCAGCTGCTTCGGGCCATCATACGAACTCGCATTCGAGATGGATGCAGAGCTTCGGCGCAGGAAGATGCGGCACAAGGTGCCGATCGTCTATCTCACGTCCGAACCCTATCTTGGCCACATGGGCGTGGGCGGCCTCGGCGCATCCAAGATCTTCTTGGAATACGAGTTCGCCGAACGCGACATCAAACCGCTCGTCAGCCAAGCCATTCAGGAAGTAGCGCCGGGCGAGATACGGTTAAAGGACGGAAACAAGTTGCCCTTTAAACTCGCCATGATCGCCCCGCCGTTCAAGGGCGTGCCTGCCGTCACGCCTCTCGGAAATCCGCGGGGCTTCATCCCCGTCGACAAAAGCTACCGGCATACGAAGTACAAGAATATCTTTGCTATTGGCGTCGCCATGGCCATCGCTCCGCCGGAGGCCACGCCGGTGCCGACTGGCGTTCCGAAAACGGGGTTCATGACAATAAAGATGGCGAAGACGGCTGCTGCAACCATTGTCTCCGACATCGCCGGCAGCGTTGCGAATCCGGCCGATGAACTCGGCGTGGTCTGCATCATGGATATGGGGAAAACCGCCGCGCTCATGAAGGCGTATCCCGTCCTGCCGCCGAGGCAGAGTTCATTCATGAAGAAAGCGATCTGGGCGAAGTGGATGAAGGTACAGTTCGAGAAATATTTCCTGTGGAAGATGAAGAGGGGACTCAGCAGGCTACCATAGGAAAACGGAGCAGGGGAGACGGAGCTTTGAATAAGAGCCTACTCAGTGCAGAGTCGGTAGGCAGAGATCCATAGGTAAGGGGGCCAACATGCGTGTTGTTGTGGTCGGGGCTACGGGCACCATCGGTAAAGCAGTCGTGGCGGCACTCGAGCGTGATCATGAAGTGCTGCCTGCCAGCCGGAATGCGAAAATTTGCGTGGATATCACCGATCCAGAATCTATCCGCGCGATGTACAGGACGATTGGTGCAATCGATGCGGTCATCAGTGCGGCTGGCCAGGCGCGCTTCGCGCCACTGGAGCAGCTCACGGATGCTGATTTTCAGTTCTCGCTAAATAACAAGCTCATGGGGCAGGTGAACCTGGTCCGTTTCGGCATGGACTCGATGCGCGATCGCGGCTGCTTCACGCTTACCAGCGGCATTCTGTCGCGATCCCCGATGAAAGGGAGCGGTGTGATCAGCCTGGTGAACGCCGGGTTGGAGGGATTCGTCCGTGCGGCCGCGCTTGAAGCACCCCGCGGCATCCGGGTCAACATCGTCAGCCCTCCGTGGATTACCGACACACTCAGGTCGCTCGGCATGGACCCGTTACAAGGCATCTCCCCTGAGGTCGCCTCCAATCTCTATGTGCAAAGCCTGATCGGTAATCAGTCCGGCGTGGTCATCGAAGCAAGAAGTTTGAGCGAAGAACTTGACCTCTAAATTGAAATGGCGATTCATACACGGTGCAACCAGGCTGCTCATTTCTTCGTGTGATTATGATATCTGCGACTTCTCGAAGCTCAATAGTTCATATCGTATCTTAAATAGTCTTAATCATGCCTTGATTTGCGTAGAGGGCCGATTCAGGATCATCACAGTTGCTTTGCTCACAAATGTCAGGTAAAGTTCCACAGACTGAGATCATCAGCATGTTTAATGAGGATGGCAGACATGAATAATCAGATGACCATGAAAAAACGTGCCTTGTTAGCGGGGGCAACGGGACTCGTCGGGCGTAATATTCTTCACTTGCTTTCCAAGGACAGCCTGATAGGTGAAGTAAGGGTATTAACAAGACGGTCATTGCCCACAGAAGATAAAACGCCTGTGGTCAAGGAGCTCATCCTAGATTTTGAACGGCTCCGGGAATACCCTGAATGGTTTGACGTGGATATGGTCTTTTGCGCTCTCGGGACGACGATAGCCAAGGCTCGAACACGGAACGCCTTCCGGCGCGTGGACTTCGAGTATCCGCTTGCCATCGCAAAGGCCGCCCACTCTGCCGGCGCAAGTCATTTTCTGGTGGTAAGCGCAATGGGGGCTGACTCGCGCTCGGTGTTCTTCTATAATCGGGTAAAGGGCGAGTTGGAAAATGCTATTCAGTCGCTTGGGTATCCTTCAGTAACGATCGCTCGTCCATCAATGCTTCTTGGCGAAAGGGAGGAATCCCGTTTCGGGGAGAAATTGGCTAAAAGGATATTTTGTCTCTTGCCGCCGAAGTGGGCAGGCGTGGAAGCATCACAGGTAGCAGCCGCCTTGGTAAAGTCTGCACACGAACCGAAGCTCGGTGTAGCCATTCTCGATAACAGGGAAATGCGGAAAATTCATGTGGAGGGGCATTCTGTAATCAAGCAAGGACCAGGAGATGCTTAACGTCCTTGAATTTGAGCAATACATGCCTCTTTCGTGATTCATACAGAAAAAGGCCCCGCTATCATGCGGGGCCTTTTCCGAGCAGACCGTTACTAGCACCGTTCTGCGACACTGTCTGCAACGGCAAGACCGCCTATTTCATGATAATCTATTGTCACGTCGCGACCCACTGCTATATCTTTAGCTGGTTCGCTCATGTCACAAACCTTCACTTCGGTGTCCTTGCTTAGAAAGATGTTCAACTTATCGTTCGGATATTGGCCTATTTCGTCTGATCGTAAGGTCAGCGTTCCCAAATGGAGCCCACTATCGACTGCTATAACTTCTCCTGTAAGGGGACCATTTCCCTCAACCATTCCCTCTGTAAAGGCCGTGTTCGTAAGGGACAAGACGAAAAGCGCGGCAACTGTCAGAACGACGAACCCGATCAAAAGGTATATCGGTTCGAACGAACTTTTCTTTGTCACTATATTCCTTATCATGATCCAAATCTCCTTTCTGGATCTTTCTGAACCTATTGTTGCATAGTTAATTATATCTCTAACTATTGTGAAGTTCAATGCAACTTTAGGATTGACTTCCTCCTTCTTTTGTTCCCGGAGTTATCGTCGGTGGAGATCTCCGGACCTCAAACACTGCATCTTGAAACATTGATATGCGACTTATAAAGATACCACTATTCCATCCCGCAACTGGCAATATCGCCCGTCCTGCGCCGAATCAACATCGTTGACATCAGATAGCAGAAAGAATATATTCGTGGCATAATATGGCAATAAAGGCAATCGGCAAGCGAGACTTCGTACCTATGCACTAAAGTAAATGTAATGGAGGTATACGAATGGCAAATTATGCGATCAAGTGTGAAGCAGTGAAAATTAGTGGCGACTCTGGAATATGCCCTGGCTCGGCTAAATGTCAGGCAGGAGAAATCTATACTTTGACGGCAAGAACACCGGAACCCACAGGGATGTGCGGTCGTGCATTCGCAGCCATCCATCCAATGGCATTTGCTATGCGGTGGTCGGAAAAGATGGATTGGGAGAAGCTTGATCATGTGGACGTCAATTGTCCGGACGGTTTTGTCACCTATAGGCTTTCAAGAATAAAAAAATAAATTAAGTATCTTTATCCTGAAAGATTGGAGTTCCCGTTCTTCGCGACGGTCACAACTTCATGTAAAATACTGCAGCGATCAATACATCTTTTTACCATTTTGGATTTTGGAGCAGCCCCTATGCAATCTATGCGAATGAAGATATGCTACAGCATAAGCATGAAACCATCGTTGACAGCATGCGCTCTACTGATGGCACTTGCGGTCCTGGTGCTGGTCGACGGCTGCGCGAATCCCTTTCCGCAAGACCTCCTTGCAAAGGTCGAACAGAATGTCACCTACCAGGCTTTTCAGGACGAACCTGAGCGTTATACCGGTAAACTGATGATGTTCGGCGGGGAGATCATCGAGACGAAAAATGACGCAGGGGGGGCATGGATCATCGTTCGCCAGAAGCCGCTCAATAAGGAAGGCAGACCCAAATGGAACGCCGAGAGCGGAGGCCAGTTTCTGATTGTTACGAAAACGTACCTTGACCTCGGTGCGTTCCGACGGGGCCGATCCATAACGGTGATCGGCGTGGTCGACGGAACAAAGACACTGCCACTCAGCGGAGGCGACTATTGGTATCCTCTTCTTGAAGCACAGCAGCTACACGTCTGGTAAAACGATGCCACGAAGGATCTGCGGGCTGGTATTTAGACGCACGGGGATGCATGTTTCATTTCGAATTCCATTTTTTTATCACTAGCCGCTAATATTTTTGAGGAGCTGGAATGTCACATATCACTACAGAAGCGAGCCCCGTATGACCCAGGAGACCGTTGCCATCATGATTTTTTTGATCAGCTATGGAGGCATAGCAATCGGCAGTTTTCCGGGATTGGCAATCGACAGGACCGGAATTGCGCTGCTTGGGGCAATTGCCATGCTCGCGGCCGGGGTCCTCAATGAAATAGAGGCATTCAACGCAATCAACCTGCCCACAATTCTTCTCCTTTATTCTCTCATGGTTTTGTCGGCACAGTTTACAATCAGCGGGTTTTACACCAATGTCGCACGAACGCTCACGAGATTCATGGGTAATCCTAAATGGTTCCTGTTCCTGCTCATGATGACATCGGCGCTTTTATCAGCCTTCCTCGTGAACGACATCGTCTGCCTCGCGTTTACCCCGGTTGTGTGTGTAGCTCTCATCAGGGCGTCTCTCAACCCCATTCCGTTTCTTATCGGGCTCGCATGCGCTAGCAATATCGGTTCTGCCGCGACGATCATGGGCAATCCGCAGAATATGCTGATCGG
>Ga0187779_10001528_pt1 | contig 14410 bp, 12 predicted proteins | sample 1015_Q2_SP10_10__FD_132435 | JGI IMG/M metagenome (GOLD analysis project Ga0187779, IMG submission 132435) | Tropical peat soil microbial communities from peatlands in Department of Meta, Colombia - 1015_Q2_SP10_10_MG | ecosystem: Environmental > Terrestrial > Soil > Wetlands > Peat | place... | reverse complement strand
GGTGTCGGTCCGGGAGGCGGTCGTCCGCCACTGGCCGCTCAAGCTGGCGGCGCTCGCCCTCTCGGTGATCCTGTGGGTGGTGGTCGCGCTCGAGGAGCCGGCCACCCACCTCGAGGACGTCCAGCTCGAGCTCACGCTCGCCCCCACCACGGCCCTGGCGCAGCCGCTGCCGCCCGTCCAGGCGCTGATCGCCGGCCCCCGGGGCGAGTTCCTCAAGCTCGGCCCCGCGGCGCTCGTGATCCGGGCGTCCATCCCCGACTCCGTGGTCGGCAGCCACCACCGTTTCGCGATCTCGCCGGGCGACGTGGAGCTGCCGCGCAACGTGAAGGTGTCGGTGCGGGAGGTGCTGCCCCGCGAGATCGACCTGGTCCTCGACCGCCGCGCCCGCCGCACCGTCCCGGTGGCCGTCCGCGCGATCGTGGAGCCGGAGTCGGGCTACGCGCTCGAGGGGCCGGTGACCGCGGTCCCGCCCGCCGTGCAGGTCAGCGGAGCCCGCTCCCTGCTGGGCGCGCTCGACTCGATCGCGACCGAGGCGCTCGAGCTCAAGGGCGTCTCCGGCGTCTTCGAGCGCACCGTGCGGCTCGACACGGCCGGGCACGCCGTGCTGCAGATCGTCCCCGCCGCCGTCACGCTCTCCGGCAAGACCAAGAAGACGTGAGGGTCCTCGGCATCGAGACCTCGTGCGACGAGACGTCCGCCGCCGTGGTCGCCGACGCCGGCGGCGCGGCGCGGGCACTCTCGTGCGTCATCCTCTCGCAGGACGTCCACGCCGTCTACCACGGGGTGGTGCCGGAGCTGGCCTCGCGCGCCCACCTCGTGGCGATCGGGCCGGTCGTGGACCGCGCGCTCGAGGACGCCGGGACGGCGCTCGCCGACGTGGACCTGATCGCGGTCACCGAGGGGCCGGGCCTGATCGGCGCGCTCCTGGTGGGCGTGAGCTACGCGAAGGGCCTGAGCCTCGCCGCCCGCCGGCCGCTGGTGGGCGTCCACCACCTCGAGGCCCACCTGTTCGGCACCTCGCTCGACGACCCGGCCGCCGCCCCGCCGTTCGTCGCGCTCATCGTCTCCGGCGGCCACTCGCTGCTGCTGGACGTCCCCGCCTGGGGCGACTACCGGCTGCTCGGGGAAACCCGCGACGACGCCGTCGGCGAGGCCTTCGACAAGGTGGGCGCCCTGCTCGAGCTGGGGTACCCGGGCGGACCCGCCGTCGAGAAGGCGGCGCGCGCCGGCGACCCCGCCCGCTACCGCTTCCCGCGGCCCATGCTGCACGCGAAGCAGCGCCCGGGCGACCCCGACTATTTCGACCTGTCGATGAGCGGGCTCAAGACCGCGGTGATCCACGCGGTGAAGGCCTCGAGCGATCCGGCCGCCGACCGGCCGCACCTCGCGCGCGGCTTCCAGGACGCCGTCCTCGAGGTGCTGGTCACGAAGACCGTGCGGGCGGTGGAGGCCTGCGGGCGCCGCCGGGTAGTGCTCGGCGGCGGCGTAGCCTGCAACCGCGCCCTGCGCGAGGCCATGGGCGCCGCGCTCGCCGCCCGGGGCTGCACGCTCCACGCGCCCTCGCCGCGGCTCTCGACCGACAACGCCGCAATGATCGCCCGCGCGGGGCTGTTCCGCGCCGCCGACGCCGGCCGGCCCATCGACGCCGCGGCGCGGCTCCCCTTTCCCGGTCTGGTGCGAGCATGACGATCTACCCGCTGCTCATTCACATCGGCCGCTTCACCGTCACCGGCTACGGCATCATGATGATGGTGGGCTTCCTCGTCGCCGGCTGGATCTACGCCCGCGAGCTCCGGCGCCGCGGCTTCGATTCCGCCATCGCGTGGGACACCGTCGTCATCGCGGTGGCCGGCGGCCTGGTGGGCTCGAAGATCTACTTCGCCATCGCGGTCGGGCGCATCGGCGCGGTATTCTCGCGCGGCGGCCTGGTCTGGTACGGCGGCCTCGCCGGCGGCACGGTCGCCGTGCTGGCCTACATGTGGCTGCGCAAGCTGCCGGTCCGCACGCTGCTCGACACCATCGCGCCCTCGCTCGTCGTCGGCTATCTGCTGGGCCGGGTCGGATGCTTCATGGTGAACGACGACTACGGCCTGCCGTCGCGCCTGCCGTGGGCCGTCGCCTTCCCCCAGGGCTCGCCGCCGACGACCGCCGCCGTGCTCCAGCAGCAGTTCCACGCGGCCGTCCCGGCGGGCACGCCCCCGGGCCAGCTGCTCACCGTGCACCCCACGCAGCTCTACGAGATCGCGCTCAGCTTCCTGGTCTTCTGGCTGCTGTGGCGCTGGCGGGAGCACCGGCACGCGAGCGGATGGCTGTTCGGCGCCTACCTCGTGCTCACGGCCTCGGAGCGCATCGTCGCCGAGATCTTCCGCGCCAAGGACGACCGCGTGCTCGGCGCGATCACCGTCGCGCAGATGCTGGCGGCCGGGCTCGTCGTGATCGGCGTAGTATTGATGCGGCGACTGGCCACGCCGGAGCCTGCGGTGCAGGCGGCGAACCGTCCAGTCTCTTGACAGGTGTAGCGAAGTTCGACAGCCGAGACCGGTATCCGCGGAGGTTGCCACAGGGGGGCTGACTACCCCCAAACGAAGGAGCTCCAATTGCTTACGCAATAATGGGACCGGAGGCACAGCCTATGCTTGTACAAGCGATAGCAGTACTTCCGGTGGCGATGGAGTTCCTGAGGGGGGCGTCGCCCCGGTATCCACGGTAGCCTGCCGAACGGCAGGCTATCGTGTTTCCTGGGGGGTACTCGCGACCGGCGCTTCGGCTCCGCCCGCTTCGACGACGCCGACCGCAGCGTTTCGACGCCGCCGCGCCAGCCACCACACCCCCGCCACGACCACGCTCAGGGCGATGAGTCCCTGCACGGCGAGCGTCTGCACGGTGGGATAGATCCCGAAGAACTCGGAGCGCGGCGCGCCCGGCACCAGCGTGGACGGCAGGTACGCGCCCTCCTGCAGCTCCTTCACGCCGGTCCCCGCGAACACGAACGCCATGAACAGCAGCGTCGCGCCCGTCACCGCGAAGAACGGCCGCAGCGGAATGCGGATGCCGAACTTCTCGATGCCGACATACGCGGCCACCAGCGCGACCGCGCCCGCCGCGAGACCGAGCGTGACCGGGGCGGCGGCGCCGGCGCCGCCGCTCACGTACAGCGCCTTGTAGAACAGCACCGTCTCGAAGCCCTCGCGGTACACGGCGAGGAAGGCCACCGTCGCCAGCGCCAGGCCGCTGCCGCTCGCCGCTGCGCGCTCGACCTTCTCGCGCAGGAAGCGCTGCCAGGCGGCGACCTCCACCTTGGAGATCAGCCAGTACGAGACGTAGAACAGCACCGCGCACGCGACCAGCATCACCAGGCCTTCCAGCGCCTCGCGCTGCGCGGCCCGTCCCTCGAGCGCCCATTCCAGCAGCCCCGCCGTGGCGAAACTCGCCAGGATCGCGAGCCCGACGCCCCAGCGCACGCTGCGGCGCAGGCCCACGCCGCCGCTCCGCAGCACGACCGCCATGATGGCTGCCACGATGAGCATCGCCTCGAAGCCCTCGCGCAGGATCAGGAGGAAGCTCTCGGCGAGGAAGCCCCAGCTCGTGGCCCCGCGGCCGAGCACGACCTCCGCGGAGTCCAGCGTCGCGCCCAGCTCGGCGTAGCGCGAGGCCAGGCGCGGATCCGCGCCCTGCGCCATCTCGCGCAGGCCCGCGAAGCGGGCTTCGGCGCGCGAGGCGAGACCGGCGTCCGCGATCCGGACGCGCCCCTCGACGCTCTCGAACTCGAGGTACGCGTCGAGCATCCGGTCGGCTGCCCCCTTCGCGTCCCCGGCCCGCGCGCGATCCATGGCCGCACCCAGCTTCGCGCGCACCGTGCCGAAGCTGACGGCGTCCGCGCCGCTTCCGGAGCGGCGGGCCAGCGTGTCCGACAGGCTGAGGACCCAGGCGATCGCGTCCCAGCGCTCGTCCTTCGAGAGCGACTGGGCGAAGGAGGGCATCGCCGTCCCGGGGACGCCATAGGTGACGCGGTGGAACAGATCGAGCGGCGCCGCGCGCCCGGCCACCGAGGCGACGAGGTCGGCCGGGCGCGGGGTGAGGCCGGCCGCCCCCGGTCCGTCGCCCCGCCCGCCGGCGCCGTGACACTGGGCGCAGCGCGCCGCGTAGGTGTGCTCTCCCTCGGCGAACGACGGGGCGCGCGAGGGCAGCTCGTCGCTCGCGTCTCCCGCCGTGCCCGCGAGCAACCGCTCCAGTGCGGCGGCGTGCGACGCGACCGACTCGGCCGGCGCCGCCGCATCGACCATGCGGGCCAGCACGCTCAGCTCGGCCCCCGCCTCGCGCGCGAGATCGGGAGGCAGCGCGCTCACGGCGCGGCGCGCCTCGCCGACGAACAGCCTGGCCTCGTCCGCTTCCTCGCGGACCGTCAGCGCACCGCCCTGCCAGGCCAGCGCGTACTCCTGCGCCGCCAGGTGCGTCGTCGCCACGATGCGCCGCGCCGCTTCGCGCGCCTGGGGCGAGGGTGCGGTCGTCGCGAGTGGGAGTGTCCGGCTGAGCGATGCGAGCAGCAGAGCGGAAACAGTTCGGCTCAACAAGTGAGACTCAATCTCAGGCTAGAGGACTCCGCAACGTAGCGGCGCCCCGCGGGCCGTGCAACTCGACCCTACTCGAGGATGACGACGGCGGCGGCCACGCCGCCGGCGTGGGTCAGCGAGAGATGGCAGCGCGTCACGCCCAGGTCCTGCATGCGGCGCTCCGCCGCGCCGTGGAAGACGAGGTCGGGCCGGCCGTCGGGGCCGCGGCGCACCTCGAGGTCCTGCCAGCCGATGCCGCTCGCGCCGAAGTCGCCGGACAGCGCCTTGTACGCGGCCTCCTTGGCGGCGATCCGGGCCGCCAGGTGCAGCGACGCCTGGCTGTAGTCGGCCGCGCGCTGACGCTCGGCCGGCGTGAACAGCCGGCGCATCGCGCGCTCGCCGTGCCGGGCGATGAGCGCCTCCACGCGGGAGGCCGGCACGAGATCGATGCCTACGCCCAGGACGGCCACGGGGCTCCCTTCCCGGCTTCCGGGCGCCGGCGCCCGGGCGCGCTCACGGCGCCCACGGGGGCCACTGCGGCTTTTCGCCGCCGAGAGCGGCGAGGCTCAAGACCGGCGCGGTGCCCGTGCGGTGCTCGAACCGCGCGCCGAAGTCGATCAGCCGGTCGGTCGTGAACGCTGCGCGCGGCATCCCGGTCGCGGTCACCGCGGCTTCGATCGCCGGCGGCGGGCCCTCGACCTCGACGAGCACGTCCATCCGGGGATACCACTCCAGGCGCAGCGTCGCCTCGTTCAGCTCGTGGAACTCCACGCAGCGGTCGATCGCGTCCACGACGGACAGGCCCAGGCGCGCGAAGATGACCTGCATGGGCCCGGCGTCGGCCACCGTGAACTGCCGTTCCTCCCGCTCCTTGTATCCGCCCTCCTGGCGGGTCGGGCCCTTCCAGGCGACCTCCGCCGGCCACGCCTGGCTTCCGGCGGCCGCCGCGTAGGTGCGGATCCTCAGCACCTCGTCGCGCGACTCGAGGGTGCCGGAGGGCAGGTCGTAGCGGCGGTCGGACATCAGCCCGCGGAACGTGCGCACGGCGCCGCGCGCCGCGATCCGCGCGATCAGCTCGTCGGGCCGCTCCACCGCGGCCTTGAGCTCGAGCTCGCGCGCGCTCACGGCGCGAACGCCGACGCGACGACCGCCGCCGTGTCCGAGAAGTCGGAGAACGCGGTGAACGCCCCGGCCGCGATGAGGTCCGGGACCGAGTACGAGCCGGTCGCCACCGCGATGGCGCGCGCGCCGATGCCGCGGCCGCAGGTCACGTCGGCCGGCGTGTCGCCCATGATCACGACGTCGTGGCCGTGGACTTCGACGCCCAGCTCCTCGCGCAGCCGCCGCTGGGCGATGGCGGGCAGCGCGCTGCGCTCGCCGTGATCGGAGCCGAACGCCCCGACGCGGAAACGGCCGATGTCGATGCCGGCCGAGCGGAGCTTCAGGCGCGCCCCGTCGACGATGTTGCCGGTGAGGAGGCCGAGGACGCAGTCGCGGCGGCCCTCGAGCGCGGCCAGCAGCTCGCGCACACCGGGGTACACGGTGGTGCGCTGCCCGGGCCGGCCCAGCTCCTCGTCGAGCAGCCGGACGTACGCCCGCAGCACACCGGCGACGACGTCGGGGCCGTGGTCCCGGCCGGCGGCCGCGGCCAGCAGCTCGACGATCTCGGGATCGGTCCGGCCGTCGAAGCGGAAGCCGGCCGCCGGGTGCTCGATGGCGAGCACCTCGAGCAGCGCGCGGTGGATCGCGCGCCGGCCCGCTCCGTCGGTCCAGAGCAGGGTCCCGTCGAGGTCGAACAGGATGGCTTTCACGATCGCACCAGGGCCAGGGACCCGAAGATGCCACCGGCGCCCACGATCTGCCACGCCGTGGGGACCTCGCCCAGCAGCGGCCAGGCCGCGAGCAGCGTCACGACGGGCGAGAAGTTGGAGTAGAACGCGGTGCGGGTCGCGCCCAGCCGCGCGACCCCCCGGTACCAGATCAAGTACGCCAGCACCAGGGAGCCGAGCGAGGAGAACCCGGCGCCGAGCCACGCCGCGGGCGTGACGTCGCCCCAGCGCTGGGCGAGCGCCGCCGGCGTGCACACCAGCAGCAGCGGAATGGCGCCCAGGCCCATCGTCCATGCCGTGGTCGCGGTCGGACCGAGCGTGTCCACCAGCGGCTTGGCCAGCACGGTGTACGCGGTCCAGAACACGACGGCGAGCAGCATCAGCAGGTCGCCGGAAAGGGTGCCGCGCAGGCCCACGTCGGCCCCGCTGCCTCCGACCAGCACCGCGATGCCGGCCGTCGAGAGCGCGAGGCCCGCGACGTCGCGCCAGCGCAGCCGGTCGTGCCCGAGCAGGTGGCTGCTCACCGCCGTGAGCACCGGCACGGCCGCCATGATGAGCGCCGCGTTGCCGGCCCGGGTGCGGGCCATGCCCTCGATGTAGCACAGCTGGTAGACGGTGTTGCCGAGCACGCCCAGCGCGCTCAGCCGCAGCAGCTCGCGACGGGACGGCCGGCGGGCGCCGGCGGCCCAGGCGACGAGCGCGACGCCCGCGGCCGCGAGCAGGAAGCGCACCGCGTTGAACGACAGGGGGGAGAAGACCCGGAACGCCGCCTTGATCACGATGTAGTTCACGCCCCAGATCAGCGTCATCAGCGCGAGCAGGGCGTCGGTGCCGGTGAGTCCCGCCGGCCGGACGGCCGCGGCGGGCGCCTGGCCCGGGGCGGCGCGGGGCGAGGAAACGGCCATAGGGACCGAACCTAACCGGCCGCTCACGCCCGGCCAATCGCCCGCGGAGCGGCGCGCCCGGCGGCGCGGCCCGGCCTTTGCGGGGATGGCGGGTGGTCCTTCCGGAGGTCGCCTGAGCAGCGGGACGGTCTTCGACATCCGCCGGTACGCCATCCACGACGGCCCGGGCATCCGCACGACGGTGTTCTTCAAGGGATGCGCGCTGTCGTGCTGGTGGTGCCACAACCCGGAGAGCCAGGCGCCGGGCCCGGAGACGATCGTCCACGAGGCCCGCTGCATCCGGTGCGGCGCGTGCGTCGAGGCGTGCCCGAACGGGGCTGTGACCTGGGTGGACGGGGCGCCGGTCACCGACCGGGCGGCGTGCCGGGCGTGCGGCACCTGCGTGCCCCTGTGCTGGGCCGAGGCGCGCGAGGTGGCGGGGCGCACGATGACCGTAGCGGAGGTGCTCGCCGCAGTGGAGCGCGACCGCGCCTTCTACGAGCAGTCGGGCGGTGGCGTGACCCTCTCGGGCGGCGAGCCGATGCGCCAGCCCCGGTTCGCGGCGGCGCTGCTCGCCGCGATGCACGGGCGCGGCCTCCACACCGCGCTCGACACCTGCGGCCACGCCTCGTGGGAGGCTTTCGAGCGCCTGCGCCGCGACGTGGACCTGTTCCTCTACGACGTCAAGCTGGTGGACCCTGCCGCGCACCGCCGGTTCACCGGCGTGGGCAATGCCCGCATCCTCGCCAACCTGCGCCGGCTCTCGGACGCCGGCCACCGCATCGTGCTCCGCATGCCCGTCGTGCCCGGGATCACGGACGGCGAGGAGAACCTCACGGCCGTCCGCGCGCTGGCCGCGAGCCTGCCCCGGCTGGAGCGGCTGGACCTGCTGGCCTACCATACCATCGGGATGCACAAGTACGAGCGGCTGGACCGGTCCTACCGGCTGCGGCACACGGCGGCCCCGGACCCCGGGCAGATCGACGCGATCGCCTCCTTCTTCGCGGCCGGCGGCGTGACGGCCGGCGCCGCGTGAGCGTGATCAGCGAGCGCGTCGCCTGCCTGCGGCGCCAGAGCCTCGACGCCCGCCCCACGATCTCGCCCGAGCGCGCGCGGCTGGTGACCGCCTTCTACCGCGACCACGCGCCGGCGGAGCCGCCGCCGCTCCAGCGCGCGCACGCGCTCGCCCATCTCCTCGAGCGCCAGACCATCTGGCTCGGCCCCGGCGAGCTGATCGTCGGCGAGAAAGGGCCGGCCCCCAAGGCGACGCCGACCTATCCGGAGCTGTGCTGCCATTCGCTGGCGGACCTCGACCTCCTCGACGGGCGGGAGAAGATCCCGTTCGCGGTGAGCGCCGAGACCCGGGCGGTGTACGATCGCGAGATCATCCCCTTCTGGCGCGGCCGCTCGATCCGGGACGCGCTGTTCGCGGCGATGACCGCGGAGTGGCAGGCGGCCTACGACGCCGGCGTGTTCACCGAGTTCATGGAGCAGCGAGCGCCGGGGCACACCGTGCTCGACGACAAGATCTACCGGCGCGGCCTGCGCGACTTCCAGGCCGAGATCGAGGCCGCCCGCGCCGGACTCGCGGCGGCGGAGGGGCCGGACGCCGCCGCCCGACGGACCGAGCTCGAGGCGATGCGGATCTCGGCCGACGCGCTGGTCCGGTTCGCGGAGCGCCATGCCGCGCGGGCGCGCGAGCTCGCCGCCCGCGAGCGCGACCCGCTCCGGCGAGGGGAGCTGGCGCGGATCGCGGAGGTCTGCGCGCGGGTGCCCGCGCACGCGCCCCGCGACTTCTGGGAGGCGATCCAGGCGTACTGGTTCACGCACCTCGGCGTCACCATCGAGCTGAACACCTGGGACGCGTTCAGCCCCGGGCGGCTCGATCAGCACCTGCGGCCCTTCTACGAGGCCGGCCTCGCCGACGGCTCGCTCACGCGGGAGCGGGCGGCGGAGCTGCTGCAGTGCCTGTGGATCAAGTTCAACAACCAGCCCGCCCCGCCGAAGGTCGGCGTCACGGCCGCCGAGAGCGGTACCTACACCGACTTCGCGCAGGTCAACCTCGGCGGCGTCCGGCCCGACGGCGGCGACGGCGTGAGCGAGCTGACGTTCCTGCTGCTCGACGTCGTGGAGGACATGCGGCTGCTGCAGCCCAGCGCCTCGATCCAGGTCAGCGAGCGGAGCCCCGACGCGTTCCTCGACCGCGCCGCGCGCATCATCGCCACCGGCTTCGGCCAGCCGTCGGTGTTCAACCACGACCTGATCGTCCGCGAGCTGGTGCGCCAGGGCAAGACGCTCGCGGACGCGCGCTGCGGCGGGTCGAGCGGCTGCGTCGAGGTCGGCGCGTTCGGCAAGGAGAACTACAACCTCACCGGGTACTTCAACCTGCCCAAGGTGCTGGAGCTGGCCCTCCACGACGGCGTGGACCCGCGGACCGGCCGCCGGATCGGGCCGGCGACCGGGGACCCGCGCGGCTGGGCGGGCTTCGACGACCTGTTCGCCGCCTTCGAGGCGCAGGTCCGGCACCTCGTGGCGGTGAAGGCGCGCGGCAACGACGCGATCGAGCGGCTGTTCGCCGAGCGGATGCCGGCGCCGTTCCTCTCGCTGCTGATCGACGACTGCGTCGCCCGGGGACGGGACTACCACGACGGCGGCGCGCGCTACAACACGACCTACATCCAGGGCGTGGGGCTGGGCACGGTCACCGACGCGCTGAGCGCCGTGCGCCGTCACGTTTTCGAGGACCGCTCGGTCTCCATGGAGGAGCTGCTCGCCGCCCTCGACGCCGACTTCGCCGGCCGGGAGCGGCTGCGGCAGTTGCTGCTCAACCGGACGCCGCGCTACGGCAACGACGACGACGCGGCCGACCAGGTCATGGTCCGCGTGTTCGAGGCCTACTTCGCGGCTGTGGACGGGCGGCCGAGCACCAAGGGGGGCACGTACCACATCAACCTGCTCCCGACCACCGTGCACGTGTACTTCGGCGCGGTGCTCGGCGCGACGCCGGACGGACGGCGGGCGGGCACGCCGGTGAGCGAAGGGGTCTCGCCGGTGCAGGGCGCCGACCGCCACGGCCCGACGGCCGTGCTGCGCTCGGTCGCGAAGATGGACCAGGTGCGCACCGGCGGCACGCTGCTCAACCAGAAGTTCACGCCGGCGCTCCTGGCCGACGAGACCGGGCGCCGCGGGCTCCGCGCGCTCGTCCGCACCTACTTCCGCCTCGGCGGGCACCACGTGCAGTTCAACGTCGTGGACGCCGACACGCTCCGCGCCGCCCAGGCGCACCCGGAGGAGCACCGCGCCCTGATCGTGCGGGTGGCGGGGTACAGTGACTACTTCTGCGACCTGGGGCGCGCGCTCCAGGACGAAATCATCGCCCGGACCGAGCACGCGGCCGTGTGACCTGCGTCACACGGCACCCCGTGCCGTTAACGGGGTACCGGGAGTTCCGTCTGACCATCCGAACGAGCCACCCCCCCTCTCCGTGGCGCGCCGTCCGCAACCCCAGAGGAGGAATGCGAGTATGAAGAGCCTCACCGCCGTTCGTCTCGCCGCCGCCGCCGGCCTGCTCGGCCTGTGGGCCTGCAGCGAGAGCACGTCGCCGACGACGGCGTCGCTGGTGAACCAGACGACGCTGACGTCCGACGTCGCCAGCAGCTCGGGCGACGCCATCGCGACCGACGTCCAGGTCGTCTCCACCAACGAAGTCTTCGTGGGCCTCACGGCGCCCGTCGAGCTGGCGCCGGCGACCGACAGCGTCAGCTACACCCGGACCCGCACCTGCTTCGACTCGACCGGCACGTCCGTCACCTGCGGCACGGCCGCGGTGCGGAAGGCCGCCCTGTTCGTGTCGTTCTCGTGGGCCCGCCACGACACCGCGGCCGACGGCGCGGTGTTCCTCGGCAACGTGAAGCGCGTGGCGTACGACACGCTGTTCCGGAACTACACCAGCGGCGTCGAGACCTCGCGCACCCACGACGGCAACTCGGCGGGGACCGACACGACGTCGTTCACGGGGCCCAACGTCACCCGCACCTACCAGGAGGCGGGGACCGACTCGGTCGAAGCCGTGACGTTCAACCTGCCGCGGCTCAACAACCCGTTCCCGATCTCGGGCAAGATCGTGCGCAACGTCTCGATCCACGCGACGTTCACGAGCGCCACGCGGTCCGACACGACCGACGTGACCAAGCGGATCGAGGTGGACTTCCCGCCCGACAGCCAGGGCAACGTGGTGCTGAAGATCGACACCAAGACCTGCAACCTGAACCTGGTCACCCACCACGTGAGCAACTGCCAGTAGCACCTGGCGGCTTCGCGAGCGAAAGGCCCGGGCGCGTCCCGGGCCTTTTGCTTTCCGGGCCCCTTCGGCTGCAAACTTGAGCGCGATGACGGCGACCCCCGACGACCTCGGCGCCCGCCTCCAGGCGGCCCTCGGGCCCGGCTACACGGTGGAGCGGACGATCGGCCAGGGCGGGTTCGCCGCGGTCTACCTGGTGCGCGACCTGTCGCTCAAGCGGCCGCTCGCCGTGAAGGTCCTCTCGCCGGACCTGCTGCTCTCGGCGACGGCGCAGGAGCGGTTCCGGCGCGAGGCCGAGACCATCGCCTCGCTGTCGCATCCGAACATCGTCCCGCTGCACTTCATGGGCAACGCGAACGACATCTTCTACCTCGCCATGGCGTACGTGGACGGCGAGAGCCTCGCGGATCGGCTGGAGCGCGAGGGGACGATCGGCGTCGAGGACGCGGCCCGCATCCTGCGCGAGGTCGCCAGCGCGCTCGATCTGGCCCACCGCCGCGGCGTCGTCCACCGCGACATCAAGCCCCACAACGTGCTGCTGGAGCGGGACAGCGGCCGCGCGCTGGTCACGGACTTCGGCATCGCGCGCACCGCGGAGAACTCGTCGCTGACCGCGTCCGGCATGGTGGTCGGGACGCCGACCTACATGAGCCCGGAGCAGGTGGTCGGCGACAAGGTGGATCACCGCGCCGACATCTACGCCCTCGGCGTGGTGGGCTACGAGATGCTCGCCGGCCGGCCGCCTTTCAGCGGCACCACGCCCACCGAAGTGCTGATGAAGCGGGTCGCGACGCCGGCCGAGCCGGTGGAGCGGGCGCGGCCGGACGCGCCGCCGGCGCTCGCCGACGTCATCAACCGCTGCCTGCAGCAGAATCCCGAGCAGCGGTTCTCCTCGGGCGGCGAGATCGTCCGGGCATTGGGCGGCAGCACGCCCATCTCCGGCGGCCACACCACGGCCGCCTTCGCCCGCGGCGCGGCGGGTCCGCGCCGCGCGAGCCGCGGGCTCCTGCTCGGCGGCGGGGCGGTCCTGGCGCTCGCGGTCGCGGCGGGCCTGTGGCTGTCGCGCGGGCACGGCGCCCGCCGGCCGCCCGCGCCCCCCGGCCCGGCCCCGGCGGTCCCCGCCGGGATGGCGCTGATTCCGGGCGGCACCTACATCGTCGGGCGGGACGACGGTCCGGCGTGGGCGCGCCCCGCGCACCAGGTCGTGCTGCCGCCCTTCTACCTCGACAAGACCGAGGTGACGGTCGGCGAGTACCAGCGCGTGCTGGCCGCGTCCGGCGGCCAGGCCGTGCTGGGCGCGGCCGTCGATACCGCCGCCCGGGACTCCCTGCTCCCGGTCACCGGGGTGATGTGGTCCCAGGCCATGTACTTCTGCGGCCTGATGCACGGCGCCGGCGCGCGCCTGCCGACGGAAGAGGAGTGGGAAGCCGCGGCGCGCGGAAGCGGCGCCCGCCGTTTCCCGTGGGGCGGCGAGCGGATGGCCGGCGCCGCGAACGTGCAGTCCGCGCGGCACGGCGGCGTGGCCGCGGTCGGCAGCTTCCCGCTGGGGAACTCGCCGCAGGGACTGAGCGACCTCATCGGCAACGCCTGGGAGTGGACCGCCTCGCCGATGAAGGCCTACCCCGGCGGCACGACGCCGCCCCGCAGCGCCGACACCTACGTGATCCGCGGCGGCGCGTACAACACGCCCGACTCCATCGCCGACGCCACCTGGCGCGGCTACCAGCCCGCGGTGGCCAGCCGGGCCGCGTTCGCCGCCACCGGATTCCGGTGCATGGCGCCGGTGCCCGCCCGGCCCTAGGGTCCCCGCCCACCCTGGCGACGGCGGCGCGCGGACGCCTATCTTCCATCGTTCCCGCTAGCGACGGGTCGTCTTCCGGCGCGCCTCGGTCCGGCGCGCCCCGCTCCAGCCGTCGGGGGGCCCATGGCTCTCGCTGACCTGCTGACCACCTCGATCGCACCCGCTCCCGGCGAGCGGCCCCGCGACACGGAGCTGGATCTGTTCGGCCTCACCCACCGCGGCAAGGTGCGCAAGGAGAACCAGGACCACTTTCTCCTCGCGACCGTCCACCACCAGGTCGTGGTGCACGGCACCAGCCTGCCGGGGCCGGAGCAGCTGCCCCTGCGGGGCGAGCGGCTCGCGACGATCATGCTCGTCGCCGACGGCGTGGGCGGCGGCACGGGCGGAGGCCAGGCGAGCCGGCTCGCGGCCGAGACCGTCGCCGCATACGTGGCCTCCACGCTGCGCTGCTACCACGCCGCGGGATCGGCGGACGAGTCCGAGCTGCACGCCGCGCTGAAGGCCGCCGCGCTCGAGGCGCACGCCGCGGTCCGCGGCGCCGCCGGCGACCGGCCGGCCGACGACGGCGTGCCGGCGCGCGCGATGGCCACCACGCTGACGCTGGCCACGGTGGTGTGGCCGTGGGCGTACGTCGTCCAGGTCGGCGACAGCCGCTGCTACTACTACTGGGACGGCGAGCTGCGGCAGGTCACCCGCGACCAGACGGTCGCCCAGGACCTCGTGGACAGCGGCGTGCTCAAGCCCGAGCGCGCGGCGACCTCGCCGTTCAACCGGGTGCTGGCCAGCTCCATCGGCGGCGACGAGGCCAGCCCGGTCGTGACCCGGCTCGACATCCGGCAGCGCGGCTGCGTGGTGCTGCTGTGCAGCGACGGACTGACGACGCACGTCGCGGACGCCGAGATCGCGGCGCAGGCCCGGGCCATGGCGTCGTCGGAGCAGCTGTGCCGGACGCTGCTCGATCTCGCGCTCGAGCGCGGGGGCACGGACAACATCACCGTACTCGCCGGCAGGGCCCGGGGCCGCAGCTCGCTCGGCTGAGGCGGGGT
>Ga0187779_10001526_pt1 | contig 14423 bp, 12 predicted proteins | sample 1015_Q2_SP10_10__FD_132435 | JGI IMG/M metagenome (GOLD analysis project Ga0187779, IMG submission 132435) | Tropical peat soil microbial communities from peatlands in Department of Meta, Colombia - 1015_Q2_SP10_10_MG | ecosystem: Environmental > Terrestrial > Soil > Wetlands > Peat | place... | reverse complement strand
CGCCGCTGTATGCGTTGCCGATAAGGCCTTGCTTTTCAAGCCTCCGCAGGCACGCACCGCTTATGAGGGAGGGTGATTTCCCACACGCCGTCAAGAATTCGAATATCATTGCGGTCACTGTCGACTTGCCGCTGGTGCCGGCGATTGCTATGGTTTTTTTCGCGGCGATGAGCGAAGCAAGCAGGTCAGAACGATGGACGATAGGAATGCCGCGGCTGCGCGCAGCAACGATGTCATGATTTGTTTCTTCTATTGCAGTTGAGATGCAGACCACATCTGCATCCATACCTACACCCGATCCGTCCTGAGGAACGATAGAACATCCAAGCCGTTCTAGCGATTGCCGGATGGAAACGGTATCCTCACTTGCATGGAAACGATCCGAACCCGAGACTGCGATCCCCTGAAAGCGCAGGTATTGCGCGAGCGCGCTCATGCCGCTACCAAAGATACCCGTGAAATGGACGCTTCGGCAATGGTTCCTATCAATAACAATGGGCAGCGGATCGATGTAGACGATTGTGCCTTCTTGTACCGTTTCAAACAAGCGAATGATGTCGAGGTTACGCAGGCACACGCACCCGTGCGACAGGGGAGTGCCGATAAGGTCCTCTCGCCCCGTACCGTGGATGTAGATATAACGCTCGTAGGAATCCACGCCGGCGCCTTTATTGATGCCCTCCTCAAGGCCTTCAAGCCGCAGAATGCGGGTGAGGATCAGATTATCGCCGTTCAGACTGTGATCCCAGTCAGCGCCCGTATCCTCACGGTCTATGAAAATGCGACCCTCTGGCGCGCCGGCACCGAATTTCCCCCTTATCCTATGAACACCCAGGGGCGTTTTTAACGAGTTCTCGCGATTGCCGTTGCCAAAACGTGAGGTCGAGATATCGTATCGCTCGAGAATAGTGTCGTTCTGGCAGACGAGAAGCGTTTGCGTTTCTATAGACACCACGAGGAACGGTTCCTTCGGATTGTTTAAAAATTTGCGTAATTTGATGGAGATACGCATTAATTGGGCTTTTTCCATAGGAGAGAGGCTGCCTTAATGAATTGTCTTTTCTTGTTTACGCCACCATCATAATAATGACAGCAACCGCGCATGTCAAGATGATACGCGCATTGTTTTCCATCGGCTTAGGGTTATGCCAAGCGTCGAAACGTCATAGAGTGTGAGAGAAGCTTGGTATTTACTGTCAGATGCGGTACAATAAAAGAAGGGGGTATGCGATGATAACTCATTACCGCAACACCGATGATCCAAGCGGTCCGGGGAAAGAGAAAAAAAATGCGAAAAAGCAAACGGGTGCAATGAGCGACGAAAGTTGCAGATGTAAAGAAGCCTCGGACATGACGCCCCGACAGCTTCTCGGGCTCATGATAAGTGATCTGGCATTCTGGAAAAACCTCAAGAAAAAGTGAACCAGGTGTTTCGTCGCGCTCTCTAACGGTATTCCGGGAAACTATGTTCTGCAAGGAGATAATGAACTATGGGTCAGAAGCAGGAATTTCAGCCCCTTACCAGAGAAGATAAAATAACAGTGGTACTATACCGAATCGGCATCGTAATTTGTGCGATCATTACGAGCGTTCTTGCTGCCCTAGGAGTCACGGCGTCTGCAAATTCCAGGGTGGCAAGTGTCGGCCCGTCAGCAGAAATCCTCATCTATGGCCTTTATGCATCCATTGGCATCAGCGTATTCTTCATTCATCTTTACATCGGAAAGATCAAGGGATACCTGAAAAACCTGTACTTCGTCAGCCTTGGCTGTCTTGTCGTGCTGCTCATCATCGGAAAGGGGTCTCTTTTCGGAGCGCTCATGCATGAACCTTACAGCCCCCTGCTATTGCTCCCGCTTTCCGGATGTCTCGGGGTCGTGACCGCGAAGGAGGCTTTCTGCTTCAAGCTCTTCGAGGGCTATCTTCTTGCTATGATCATGCCGGTCTATCTGCTGCTGGTTTCTGGCAACCTACTCGGCGGCCAGGGTGCGTCCTATGGCTTGATCGTGATAGCCGTCATGCTGGTCATTTTCACGCTCAGAAAAGTATTCATGCCTATCGCCTACGATATCGGCGACAAATCCGCCTATCACTGAATAAAAGTTACTGACCGCCAAGGAGCGCAAAATTAGAAACTTCCTGGGGTTAGAGGCATGTCCGAGGAACGGGAAGCGGCGTTAGCGCTATATTGGGGAAATAAGTGCTGATTGAGCAGTGAAAAAGGAAGCCAAAACATCTCAGTTTCTCGTTGACGAAGGCCAATAAAATCGGCATAGTATCTCCATGATCATGATCAGTCTTTTCGGTGGAATTCTTCTCCTTCTCTATGGCATCAAACTACTGAACGACGGTCTTCAGAACGCTGCCAGTTCCAGGATCCGCTCGCTTCTTCGCTCTCTCACCAGCAACAGGCTTACGGCTGTGGGCGGCGGTGCCTTCCTGACAGGACTCCTCCAGTCAAGTAGTGCCACCTCGGTCATGCTGGTGGGATTCGTAAGTGCTGGTCTCATGAATTTCCGACAAACTCTTGCCGTGATCCTCGGCGCGGATATCGGCGCCACGGTCACTGTGCAGCTCATTGCGTTCCATGTGTATGACTACGCCTTACTCCTGGTAGGCATAGGACTCGTCTTTACGCTTTTCGCAAAAAAAAACTTCTCCCGAAATGTGGGACAGGGCGTGCTGGGCTTCGGTTTCGTGTTTCTGTCTCTCAAGTTAATGATCAATGGTATGGCGCCGCTTCAGGGCAACGAATTATTCCAGCAGGTTTTCATCGCGCTTTCGAATATGCCGATCGTGGGGATCTTGCTTTCGGCGGGGCTGACGGCGCTGATCCATAGCAGTGCAGCTACCATGGGCATCGCTCTGGTACTCGCAAAGAGCGGCATGCTCCCCCTCGATGCGGCTATCCATATCATCCTAGGCGCCAATATCGGCACGTGTGCCACGGCACTCATAGCTAGCATGCGCTCTCCCTCTGAAGCTCGGCGCGTGGCCTGGGCGCATGTTTTTTTCAAGCTCCTTGGCGTGCTTCTCTTCCTGCCTTTTCTTGGGCCATTTCAGTCCCTCGTGGCTGAGACTACCCCCGATTTTACGCGCCAAATCGCAAATGCGAATACGCTGTTTAATATCATTATTGCGCTGATTTTCCTCCCGATGATCGGGCCCTTCGCAAAATTGATCACCAAACTGGTCCCGGAGGATGAACAAGAAAAGCAGTTCGGTCCCCTGTATCTTGACGAGCATGTTCTCAATACACCTTCGCTTGCTCTTGGACAGGCTACACGCGAAGTACTCCGCGCTTCCGATATCGTGCGGGACATGCTCATTGACGTGGTCAAAGTTTTTCAGAGCGATGACCAAGCGCAGATTACAGCCCTTAAGAGCAAGGACAATCTGATAGATCTGCTGGACCGCCAAATTAGGCTCTACTTGACCCGGTTATCGTTATTTCCTCTCACCGAGTCTCAGTCACGCCGGAATGTGGCCGTGCTTGAAACATCGCGCATCCTGGAGAACATCGGGGACATTATCGACCGGAACCTCATGCCCCTTGCTTTGAAACGGATTAGCAAGGGGATCACTTTTTCCAGAGAAGGCCTGGAGGAGATCAGCTTGTACCACAAGCGAATCCTCGAAAATTTTGACATGGCGATGTCCGCTTTTACGAGCCATGAGCGGGACCTGGCCAACCGTGTGATTAAGAACAAGGAAGAACTCAGTATCATGGAGCGGGAGATGGTGCAGGCCCACTTCGACCGGCTCCGGAAGGGTTTAAGGGAGTCCATCGAGACAAGCCACGTACACCTGGACATTATCAGTAACCTTGCGCGCATCGATTCTCTTATCACCCACATCATCTATCCTATCGCCGAAGAAAGGCGCGGCAGAGGACGGGAAGACGTCGGGATTGAGAGTTGACGGACCGGGAAAGCGCTCCATGTGCCAGGGAGCAGGGTATTACCGGAATCCTGCCCGGCGACTTGTTAACTCGTTCCTTAAGGAGGGTTTGTTATGATTAAACAGCTCAGGGTGAAGACGAATTCAAGGACCGAACTTATGGACATTACCCAGGGCGTGCAACGTCTTGTTGTCGAGAGCGGAGTCCGTTCCGGAGTCTGCTATATCACCATCCCCCATACGACAGCGGGAATCACGATTAACGAGAACTCAGACCCCAATGTCGGGCGCGATATCCTGAAAGAGTTGAACAGGGTTATTCCCTTTGACGATAATTATGGCCATAATGAAGGCAACTCCGCTGCTCATATCAAGTCCAGCATAATCGGCGTCTCCAAGGTGGTGATGGTTGAGGAGGGCCGGCTTGCACTCGGCACCTGGCAGGCAGTGTTCTTCTGCGAATTCGACGGCCCCCGTGACCGCAGGGTGATGGTGAAAGTGATGAAGGACTAGTGCTGGCCAGGGTGCTAGACGCGCTACCGCATTCATCTCTGTCGTACCGAGGTGAATTTAACGTGGCTAGTGGCGCAGATGGAGATGATTTTAAAGAAGGGAACCAGGATTGTGCAGTCAGAAAATATTTGACGACAGGGCAGTTGGACTTGGCATAACCAGTTCCTATGGTGACTTCGGGCTCGTGTGGTAACGTTCGTGGCATTACTATAAGCGTTTTCGGCGGTGATGGGATACGCATGTTCTCCAAGTCAAATCACATGATGAGCAGCAGCGATGATGGGCTGCATCGAGAAATACGCTGTAACGGGAACCTCGATGCCGTTGCGTCCCCTGCACGTAACAGTGTCTTTTCGCTTTATACCTGCAGCCCAATATGGTAATATCCCCTCATGACTTCTCCAGTTGCCGAGCATCTCAGGCTTTCCGATTTTGATTATCATCTTCCTGAAACACTAATCGCCCAGGAGCCGTTTCCCGTTCGGGACCAATCGCGTCTTATGGTAATGGACCGCAAGACAGGTGCAATCCAGCACCGTGTCTTTTGCGATCTCGAGGGTCATCTCATTCCTGGCGATCTCCTTGTTCTGAACGATACGAAGGTGTTCCCTTGCAGGCTCATGGCTAAGAGGAACGGCGGCGGTAATGCCGAAATATTTCTTATTGGTGAAAGGGAACTTAATCTCTGGGACGCACTGGTGAGAGGGGGGGGAACTCCGGGCAAGAAGCTGAAAGTTCTGGCGGGTATCGAAGCGGAGATTATTGGCGTGGGTGAGGATAGCTACAGGACTGTTCGTTTTCATGGGGTCGGCGATATCAGGCAAATGCTGACGGAAATTGCCGAGACTCCACTGCCTCCTTATATCAAGCGCGATGTTACTGCAGATGATCAGGATCGATACCAGACTGTGTATGCCTCCCAGGAAGGGGCAGTCGCAGCACCGACTGCAGGACTTCACTTTACTCCGGAGTTGTTGCAGAAACTGAGCGTGAAGGGCATCGAATTCGCCACGATCACGCTTCATGTAGGGCCAGGGACGTTTCAACCGGTCAAAGTCGAGAATATTGCAGACCATCGGATGCGTCCCGAATACTATTGCATATCCAAGGAGACAGCAGCACGAATTAACAGTGCTCATGCAGAAGGCAGACGCGTAATCGCCGTTGGAACAACGAGCCTGCGAGCGATCGAGACCGCGGCTTCCAGTACGGGTGTGATCGCTCCTGGAAAAGGGCATTCGACCTTGTTTATTTACCCGGGCTACCATTTCACGACTGCTCACGGGATCATTACAAATTTTCATCTTCCCAAGTCAACGCTTCTGATGCTTGTGTCCGCTCTTGCCGGGCGGGAGAAAATCCTCTCGGCATATCGCATCGCAATAGCTGAACAGTACCGTTTTTACAGTTATGGGGATGCGATGCTGATTTTTTAAACGTGATGGGAAACGGCGGTGAGAAGATGGAAAAAATAATGCATCGAAGTTATTCTTTTACCACGACCTTCGTTTCAATCTGCAAGATCCAATTTCCCGTTGAGAATATCTCCTCAGAACGGAGTTCGGAATGAATAAAGAACGCGGTGGTATCATATCTAGTCTTTTTGTCATTCCCACAGTTGTGGTGCTCCTCGTCGGTGTTTTCCTCCTCGGGTACTACGTGGGCAGATATCACGGCAAAGCAGTGAACCAGGGCGAGAACCTGGTCCCACTGCCGGAAGTGGCCTCAGAGAAACTTCCTAAACCCGAGGATTTTACGTTCTTCAAGTCGCTTTCCGACAAAGAAAACAAGACGGTTTCTATTGACCTCAAACCAAAGCCTTCACCAGATGAAAGCACATCAGACAGAAAACAGGCAGGCGTGAATGCCCCGAAGGAGAGTTCCGGCCAGACCGCCTCGAAATCCAAGGACTTGGAGGTAAAGATTGAGAAAAAATCATCAGGCGCGGATACTATTCAACAGAAGGCAAACAAACACCAGGAGACACAAGAGAAAGTAAAGGATAAATCGCTAAAACAGACGACGCCCTCAAAATTGCACTATACTGTTCAGGTGGCGTCTTACCCGGAAAAACAGCTTGCTGATGAGGAAGCGAAAAAAATGAGGGGCCGCGGTTACGCTGCATTCATTGTTCCGTCAGATGTGCCAGGAAAGGGAACGTGGTACCGTGTGCGGCTCGGCAGTTTCACAAAAAAGGACGCGGCAGAGAAACTCGCGAAAGAACTTCAGGCTAAAGTGGGGATTTCTCCGATTATTACGTTGGAGTAATGTGGTCACGAGAGGTTAATGGATTATCTGGTCTCTAATGATCTGCAGCATCATGGGTGTCATACCCGCGCGTTCGCCGTCGAGTAATGTTTCGATCCAATAGGTGCCGGGAACTTTGAAGGTAGTATTGTGGCGGATCGAGATGTCACGGTGCCTCTGGGTTTCGTTGAAAAGAGACAGTTTCGTTTCGGATTCCGAAATGACTTCAGCCTGGTCCGGAGAGAGAAGCCTGATCTTCACGGTAAACTCCCCTTGTCCGCCCGTCCATTCGTTCATAATTGCGAAGCGATGATGGAGGGCGGGGAATGAATGAGCTGAAATGCTTTCGAACAGGCCCATCAGGCTGTATTTGCCCCCCATCTCCTGGCGAACATCGTCGCAGAGGAGCGTATAAATTAACCGTGGTTTGATCGTTGTGCCTGTCATAAAATCACCATAACATACAATTCTGACGTCCGTCAATCTGTTTTTGCTTGACAATTATTTTCAATCAACGTAATCTTATCCGCATCTTATGAGCGATCCGGAACTGCATAAACTTCTTGAAAGCCTTCATCCGCTCGAAAGCAAGATGCTCTTCTGTTTTGCTTCCCGATTGACCCTCTCTACCCCGGATATCCTATCGTTATCAGGTCTCGACGAGTCCCGCCTGGATATGGCTTCGGGCTGGCTTCAGACAAAAGGGTTGCTCGAAGTAAAGGATGACTCAGCCCTGTCGCTCGTGAGCCTCACGGAAACAGGCCGCGATTATCTTAACAAGGGCACACCGGAAATGAGGATAATCCGTGGCTTGCGCGAAGGTTTGCGGTTCACGGTCAAAGACATCGTCCAGAATTGGGGTGTAGATCCAGCCGACGTTAGTTCATCCGTTGGTACACTGAAGGAAGCAGGCGTCATACGCATCGTGCAGGGCGGGGTCCTCGAACTGGTGGCGAGCGCCGATATCGCAGCCTATGAATTCCTCGCTGCGCTGATAGCGGAAGTCGCGGAAAAGGACCAATCCGAACTCTCGGCCTTCTCAAAAGCGCAGCAGACCGCGATCCATGCAAATTTCCATAAGCGTGGAAAATCCAAGGGCATTTTCCGCATTACCGAGAAGAAGAACCGTTCCTACAAACTGTCTGCCGAAGGGCGGGAACTGCTTCGTATGCATCTGGAGCGGGGAGAAGGCGTTGAGGAACATTCCATGCTGACTCCCGAGATGCTGAAGCTGGGGACCTGGAAGAACAAGAAGTTCCGCGCATACAACATAGCACTCAACCCACCGCGTCAAAGCATAGGCAGGAAACATCCCTATAGGGAGTTCCTCGACTTCGTTAAATACAAGTTCATAGGGATGGGATTCGAAGAGATGCGCGGTCCGCTCGTGGAGAACGAGTTCTGGGACATGGATGCGCTGTTTATGCCGCAATTCCATCCTGCCCGAAATATCCATGACGTGTACTTCGTGAAGGAGCCTGGTTCCGCAAAAGAGATTGAACAGCCGTTCGCCAAACAGGTTGCTGCAGCTCACAAGGATGGAGGAAAAACTGGCTCGACAGGATGGCGCTATGCCTTTGACGTGGAGCGTGCCAAACGCTTGATCCTTCGGAGTCAGGGGACAGCAGTTTCGGCGAGAACGCTGGCATCAGGCCCCAAAGTACCGGGAAAGTATTTTTCTATTGCGCGTTGTTTCCGTTACGATGCTGTGGATGCTACTCATGCCCCGGACTTTTACCAGGTCGAGGGCATTGTGCTGGGGGAAGATATCAATTTCAAGACACTGCTCGGGCTTCTGAAGCTGTTCGGCCAGGAGATCGCAAAGGCACATGAATTCCAATTCAGACCTGCTTATTTCCCCTTTACTGAACCGTCTGTTGAACTACATGTTAAGCATCCGGAGCTGGGGTGGATGGAGCTCGGGGGGGCAGGGCTGTTCCGTCCAGAAGTCACGAAACCGCTTGGTGTTGAGGTCCCGGTGATTGCTTGGGGACTGGGTCTTGACCGCATGGCCATGGTGGCCCTGGGTATTCAGGATATCCGTGATCTTTTTTCACGGGACTTGGACTTTATTAGAATGAAAACAATTCACCTGGGATGAAAGGGGCAAAAGTCCTCAGACCATCCACAGGATACTTGAGCCTTGCGATACGTGAATCCGGAAGGCGGGACACGGAATCCCGTTTACTATGCCAACAATAGATATCAAGAAAAAAGATCTCGACGCGCTCATTGGCAAGAAACTCCCGATCAATGTGATCGAAAAGTACCTCCTGCTGGCAAAAGCGGAGCTGAAGGAATATCTTGCCGAGACTGATGACCTCAAAGTAGAATTGTCGGACAGCAACCGGCCGGACCTCTGGTCCGCTGAAGGCATCGCGCGCCAAATCCGTATCGCGATCTCCGGCAAAGCCGAGAGTTATCAGTTTTTCAATCACGGCAGGAAAGCGATGCGGGAGATCAAGATCGAACGTGCCTTGAAAACAATCCGCCCTTTCATCGCGGCCTGCACGGCGAGCGGGGTGCGCATGAACGAGGACATCCTGGCGCAGATGATCCAGAGCCAGGACAAGCTTGCTGAAATATTCGGCAGGAAGCGCACGACGGTGTCGATCGGCATCTATGAGCTTGACCGTATCGTGTTCCCTGTGGAGTATAAGCTGGCCGATCCCTCCCTGATATCTTTCACACCCCTTGGCATGGAAGAAAAACTTACTCTCGCCGAGATCCTTGACCGCCACCCAAAAGGTATTGATTACGGCAATATTGTAAAACCCTTTCTCAAGTATCCCATATTGACTGACAGTATGGGTCGGGTGCTGTCATTCCCGCCTATCATCAACAGCAGGGAAATCGGTGAAGTGAAACCGCGGACGAGGAACGTCCTCATCGAGGTGACGGGGACTGATTTGCGGATGACTGTGCTCACCCTGAACATACTAGCTGCGAATTTTTACGATCGGGGAGCTGAGATCGAGCCTATTAAGGTCATCTATCCCTACGAAACCGAGTTCGGTAGACAGGTGGTTTTTCCCGTTGATCCCGCAGTGAAGTTAAGGGTACCTCTGGCGACGTTCTCGGGCGGTCTTGGCGAAGACGTCGTTTTAGCTGACATAAAGAAGCGGCTTGAAGCATACGGCCATGGGGTGACCGCTGCTCGTGGTGCGGTGACGGTCACGGTGCCGCCATACCGCGACGATATCATGCATCCCCTGGATCTCGTGGAGGACTACGCCATCAGCAGAGGGTATGATTCATTTGAACCGGTCATGCCTCAGCAGTCGACCGTCGGGGCGCTTTCGGGTCTGGAACTGCTCTCCGATACGGTTCGCGGACATATGGTGGGTTCGGGTTATCAGGAGCTCATGTCGAACATTCTCTGCTCGCATGAAGAACTTGAGGATGCCATGCAGGAAGGCGAAAAACTTGTGGAAGTTGACAATGTGATGTCACTGGCCTATTCCGTGCTCAGGCACCGCGTTATCCCGTCGCTCCTCACGACGGAGACAGCAAGCTCAAAGGCTTTTTATCCCCATCGAATCTTCGAAGTAGGTGAAGTAGCTGTATTTGACGAGAATACAAATATGGGCTCGCGCACCGATCTCAATCTGGGCGCCCTCATTGCCCATCCTTCCGCGAACTTTTCTGAAATACAATCCACGCTGGACGTGCTCCTGTATTATCTGGGTCTCGAATATACGCTGGAACCATCACATCATACCCTTTTCATACCCGGTCGTTGCGGAAAAATCACCTCAACGGGTCAGGAACTTGGTTTTATCGGTGAAATCCGCCCGGAAGTGCTTGACCATCGCCAGATCACGATGCCGTGCGCAGCTTTTGAAATTGTGCTGAACAAGGTGCTGGCCCTTCCCCGAAGGGGATAGACGCATCCGCGCTCGTTATACTGTTCGAACCGATCCTTTTTACCGTATGCTGCAACCCATGCTATTGAGCCTGCACTATCATAATTGAACTGCCTCCGTACCAATGCCGATACCCATTCATGCACATGAGGCGAGGAAGGTAGATGAATGCATCGGCACTAACGTGGTCTGATGCGATCTATCCCCGTGCGCACCCCTGCTCATGCTTTCACCGGCCGTCTCAGGATTTTCATACGAACACATGCACATCCAGGCGAGCTGCGCCCGAAGTGCCAGAGGGCCCCATGCTTGCTATCAGCAGCTACAGTGATACCACTTTTAATTGACTTATCAACAGTTTTCTTGTATCTTGTTGTCGGATTGACTCTTGCCGAGCTCGACAAGCTGTGCCGGACCACAAACTTACCATCAAAGGGCGCCGGGTGCGATGCGTCTCTTTACCTCAGTAAGTTGCTTGTGTGAAAAGGAACGCTAATCCCCGACACTAACTGAAAAAGCGTTGTCGCGCTGCCGTCGAAAGTAGGGTACATTGTTGACCATTGCTTCAGGAACGGTGATCTGGCGAATGACACCCAAAGGGTAGACGCGCGTTGATTCCCCTGCGAGATATAAATCCGACGGAACGCTTTGCGATTATTACATTTAGCTTGATTGTCCTGAATATCGCTGTTTTTGTTTTCGAATTAGCGATTGGCGAAAATGCCGTGAATCTTTTTGTAGAGTCCTTCGCCTTGGTTCCTAGGAGGTTGTTCTCGGGCCCTGAAAAGATCAGCGGTGCCCTACCGGCACTAGTAACGTTACTTACCTCAATGTTCATCCACGGCGGTTTTTTGCATATCGCCGGCAATATGCTGTACCTCTGGATATTCGGCAACAATATCGAGGACTCCACAGGGCGACTGAGATTTACCGTATTTTATCTGTTGTGTGGCGTTATTGCCGCATATGCTCATGCATATATGAATCGTGATTCCGTGGCCCCCATGATCGGTGCCAGCGGCGCCATCTCCGGCGTACTCGGCGCATATTTGATGCTCTATCCTCGAGCACGGGTTGTCACACTTGTGTTCTTCGGTTTTTATGTCAGGATGGTTGAGGTGCCAGCCATGGTTGTGCTTGGATTTTGGTTTTTACTTCAGTTTGTGAACGCGTTCCTCTTTAGCGGTGCAGCTGGCGGTGTGGCGTGGTACGCTCATGTTGCAGGTTTTATCGCTGGTATGCTCCTGATTGGGCCCTTCAAGCGGAAGACAGTTCCGTTCGGGGGAAGGAGAAGATTTCACAATTTATGATTGTTACGTGTGATTGCGGCGCAAAACTCAAGATAGACGATGCGAAGCTTGTGGGTAGACGTATAAAAGTACGCTGCCCGCGGTGCGGCAACGTTCTGCCGGTGCAGAGTGCACCGCAGATATTACCGGTGGAGTCCGCAGCCGCGGGAAAGGCACCGCGCTCTGCACTGAACCCAAGAGGACCCCTGGTGCTGGTTGCTCATGACAGCGATGTGATCAGGAATACGGTTTGCGATGTCCTCGTCGATTCAGGTTTCCGTGTGGATACAGCCGCTAACGGAGTGGAAGCGCTTACCAAGGCGACTGAGATGATTCCGAGTGGCTTGGTGCTTGATGTGGGGCTTGCCGGCACTATTTACGGCTTTGAGGTTTGTGAACGGCTGAAAACAAGCCAGAAGACCAGTGGGATTAAAATTGTGCTCCTGTCCTCCGTCTATGACATGCGACGGTACAAACGAACGCCGGTCAGCCTCTATGGAGCCGACGACTACATCGAGAAGCATCACATCCCGGACTTGCTGCCGCAGAAAATGCGCAGGCTCATTTTCCCCCAAGAGTTTCGCGATAACCCGCCGAACAGGATGTCCCCGGCCCGTGCAGAACTTCCTGAAATGTCCAGGCCGCCGGCAAGGGAATTTAAACACTCCTTGCTGAACCACACGGCATTGCCGCAGACCGGTCGGGATTCCTCCAGCACTTTTCCGCCTCCCCCTGCTTTGGCGAAAGCCGCTACGGGGGACAGCCAGGAAGGTGCAGCCATATCGCCGGAATCGTTTAGCCTAGATGCCTCCATTTTTCAAAAGGAGGAGTGTGACATCCCCCGCGTTGATGCAGCGGACCCCGAGGCTGTGGAGAAAGCGCGACGGTTTGCCCGCATCATCGTTTCCGATATCGCCCTTTATAATCAAGAACTTGTGATCGAAGGGATCGGGAAAGGAACGTTTTACGAGTTGCTTCAGAACGATGTCCAGGAAGGGCGGGAATTGTACGAGAAGCGAGTGCCCCCTGTAATCAGGACAAAAAAAGATTACTATCAAGAGGCCTTCGATAATTTTCTCGCCGCGGCGAAACAGAAGAATGTTCGTTGACATAAGAAATCAGTTTTAGTATAGTATACAAATTCGTCGGGGCGTAGCGCAGCCTGGTAGCGCACTTGGTTCGGGACCAAGGGGTCGGAGGTTCAAATCCTCTCGCCCCGACCAATTTATTTTCTCCATGCTTGTCCTCGCGAGGGAGTGCGGCTGTATTTGTTGAGCTTGATTGTTTGGCATCTAGGAATCGTCAGGAACTTATAGCGTTTATTGACTGAATTATTATAACATCGGTGACGGACGCATCACTTCTGGTGAATACATAAACCGAAACTTCGGTGCGACCTCTATTTTTCCTGCCCCACGAGGTTTTCATGAACGAGAGGGAACGGTCGGTTGATGATCTGATGGGCGCCGAGCCCTACGGCGAAGAGAACGAGGAAAAAGAAGAGGAAAGCAGGGGAAGCAGCACCGAGGAATCCTCCGAAGCTGCCGCCGACAGCGGTTCGGGGCAGAAGGGCCTCGATGCGATCAAGTATTACCTCAAGGAAATCCGCAAGACCCCTCTTCTTACGTTTGAACAGGAGCAAGAGCTAGCCAAGCGGATCGCTCAGGGCGATCAGGAAGCGCGCGCCAAGATGATTGAGTCGAACCTCCGTCTCGTCGTCGCAATCGGTAAAAAGTATATAAACCGCGGTTTGCAGTTCTCCGATATTATCGAAGAGGGTAACCTAGGCCTGATTCGGGCCGTCGAAAAATTCCAATACCAGCGCGGCTTTAAGTTCAGTACCTACGCATCATGGTGGATCAAACAGGCCATTGAACGGGCGATTGTCAACCAGACGCGCACTATCCGCCTGCCTGTCCACATCGCCGAAATCGTCAATTCCTATTTGCGGGCTACGCGTCAGCTGACCCAGAGTCTGGGGCGCGATCCGCAGATAGAAGAGATTGCAAAAAAAATGAAAGTCCCCGTAGAAAAGGTGAGGAGCATATCCCAGGTGGTGCGCGAAACCTATTCACTGGATATGCTTATCGGCGACCAAGAGGAGGATACACTTAAGGATATCCTTCAGGATAATAACGCACTTTCTCCGGCTACGTTCTCAGATGAGATTCGGCGACGTGAGTACATCGACGAATGGCTTCAGCAACTTTCGGTGAGCGAGCGCAAGGTTATTGAGATGCGGTTCGGTTTTGTGGACGGAGAGCCGAAAACCCTGGACAGCATAGGCAAAGAGTTCGGTATTACCAGGGAACGCGTGAGGCAGATAGAGACCCAGGCGCTCAATAAATTGCGGGCGATAACTAAACGAAAAAAGATCGATCTGGAAGAAATGCTATAGCTATGGCCGGGTTCTAATGTCCGACTTGTGTCGGTCACTGCGAAGGTACTCAAGTAGCAGACCAGATTTGAATCCGCCCCTGTAGCTCAGGTGGATAGAGCAGCGGTTTCCTAAACCGCGTGCCGGGTGTTCGAATCACCCCAGGGGCACCAATAAATCAATGAGTTAGGGCCTATTCATGAATGAATAGGCCTTTTTTATGAAACAATG